>Ga0335082_10002979_pt1 | contig 18344 bp, 18 predicted proteins | sample Lox_Sample_41_FD_206718 | JGI IMG/M metagenome (GOLD analysis project Ga0335082, IMG submission 206718) | Soil microbial communities from Loxahatchee National Wildlife Refuge, Florida, United States - Lox_Sample_4.1 | ecosystem: Environmental > Terrestrial > Soil > Wetlands | place: USA... | reverse complement strand
GCTGCCCACGCCGAAGCCGATCACACCGCCTGCGAAGACGTCAGCAGGGAAGTGGACTCCGCCGGTTACGCGGGTCGTGCTCACCGCCAGCGCTGCGCTGTACATCAGGATGCGCATGGGCCAGTTGGGATATTCGCGCGCCATGACGGTAGCGAGTGTCCAAGCAAGGGTCGCGTGACCCGAAGGAAAGGAGCCCGCGGTCCAATTGCCGGAGAAGAACTTTCCCTCGTTACTGGTGTATGGCCGCTGCCTCGCCAGAGCAGCTTTCAATGCCGCATAAAGAATGACGGAATCGACCGTGGCCTCGGCGCTGCGAATGCCGGTCTCGATGGCGTGGTCGTTCTGGGTGACCACTCCAGTAACGAAGATTCCGCCGGCCGTAGCGCCAAGCCCATACAGCGTGCCGTTGGAAATATTAAGGCTGGTGGTGTGCCAGCTTGGGGAAACCTGGTTGACCACGCTTTCGTCATTTGCGATCAGAACGCCAGTGGCGCCGACGACCAGTCCGTCCCACATCATCGTCCTGGAGTCCAGGGCAAACGGCGACTTGATGATGTGCCACTCGTCCTCGCCGATTGTTTTGAGCGCCGTTCGTAATGAGGAAGGGGAGGATTTCGGCGGGCCTTGCTGGGTCGCCGGCGCCTCCGGGAGCTGCCCACTGTTGTTGGAGGTGGACGTGGGTGAGCTGCTGTCGGGCGGCCGCTGTTGGGCATGCAATCTTTCGACCGAAGGGGCCAGAAGCACTACGAGCACCAGAAGCAGGTGAGCGGAGCGAAGAATTCCTCCTGGATCAGAGGCTTTTGGGGCTGCTCGCAGATTCGCCACAGGGCTTCCAGTCAAGTGCTCTGGCATTGGGGACCTCGCGGGACACGATGTACGATTTCGATTGCGCGGGCCAGAGTCTGCCAATTCTAACGCGGGAAGGCTCATTTTGTTGCGGTCCTGTCCTCTTCGCCGTGTTGTGCGCTGTGAACGTCGCCTTGTGACGTATGCCACAGACTGAATGTTCGCCTCTTAGCAGAATCGAAGTGGAGGGGAACTGTGTTCGAGATCGTGGAAGCGCGCCCCCTGGCGCAAAACATTAAGCTCTTCGTCATCAAAGCGCCCCGCATTTCCAGGAAGCAGAAGCCGGGGCAGTTCATCATTGTCCGGCTGGACGACTCCGGCGAGCGCATCCCGCTTACCATTGCCGACGCCGATTCCGAGGCTGGAACCATTACCATCTGCGTGCAGGCCATCGGCAAGACCACCATGCTGATGAATATGCTCGAGGCGGGGGACTCGCTCCTCGATGTAGTGGGCCCCCTTGGTAAGCCGTCGGAGATCGAAAAGTTCGGGACGACGGTGGTGGTCAGCGGCAGCGTCGGCACAGCGATGGCATATCCCACGGCTCGTGAACTGAAGCACGCGGGCAACAAGGTTATCTCCATCGTGGGCGCGCGCAGCAAGGATCTGCTGTGCCTGGAAGACGAAGTCCGGGCCGTCAGCGACGAAACCTACGTCCTGACCGACGACGGCACCTACGGAGAGAAGGGCCTGGTCACGGAACGGCTGAAGAAGATTCTGGAATCGGGAAGAGTGGACTATGTGCTTGCGGTTGGCCCCATCCCGATGATGCGCGCCGTTGCGCAGCTTACTGCGCCGCTGGGGATCAAGACTATCGTCAGCCTGAATTCGATCATGGTGGACGGCACCGGCATGTGCGGCGGCTGCCGCGTGCTGGTGAACAACAAGAGTCAGTTCGCCTGCGTGGATGGCCCCGATTTCGATGCCTCCCAGGTCAACTTCGAGATCCTGATGCAGCGCAACAATATGTATCGCGAGCAGGAACGGCAGAGCATCGAGCGCCTGCAGGCCGATCCGGAAGCCGAACTGAAGAAGCTGCGCGAGAGCAATGCGCAGCATGTGTGTGCGCTGGAAGCTGCGCTGTCCGAGGTGAGCCAATGACCGACAAGCCCGTCAAGCCGGTAAGCCACAATCCACTGCCCAACAAAGAACGCGTCAAGCTGCCGCGGCAGCGGGTGCCGGAGCAGGATCCCTGCGTGCGCTCGCACAACTTTCTGGAAGTCAACCTCGGTTTTCCTGCGGAGCAGGCGCGGCAGGAGTCGCTGCGCTGCATCGAGTGTCCGCATCCGGGCTGCATCGAAGAGTGCCCGGTATCGGTGGACGTGCGAGCGGTAATCGACCTCATCCTGGCGAATGATTATCTCGGCGCGGCGGCCAAGGTGCGCGAAGACAATGCGCTGCCCGCCATCACCGGTCGCGTGTGCCCGGTGGAAGACCAGTGCGAATCGGGATGTGTTTTGGGCAAGAAGGGCGAGCCGGTGGGAATCGCTTACCTGGAGCGCTTCGTCGCTGACTGGGAGCGTGCGAGCGGCCAGTTTGGACTGCCGAAATCGGCGCCACCGACGGGGAAGAAGGTCGGCCTCATCGGCAGCGGCCCGGCCAGCCTGGCCTGTGCCGGCGATCTCATCCAGATGGGACATCAGGTGCACGTCTTCGAAGCCCTGCACGAGCTCGGCGGCGTACTGGTTTACGGCATCCCCGAATTCCGGTTGCCCAAAGAGATTGTCCGCCACGAGATCGACGTTTTACGTCGCCGCGGAGTGGTGTTTGAGACCAACGTCGTTGTGGGCAAGACCGTCACCATCGACGAACTGATGAACGATGAAGGCTTCGACGCCATCTTCATCGCCACCGGTGCGGGACTGCCGCGCTTCCTCAATGTTCCGGGCGAGCACTTCAACGGCGTTTACTCGGCCAATGAATTCCTCACGCGCGTAAACCTTATGCGCGCATATCGGTTCCCCGAATACGACGAGCCGCTCTATCCCTGCAAAGACCGTGACGTAATTGTCGTGGGCGGCGGCAACACTGCGATGGATGCGGTGCGCAGCGCCCTGCGCCTGGGCGCCAAGAGCGCCAGCATCTACTACCGCCGCACGGAGAAGGAAATGCCCGCCCGTGTGGAAGAAGTCCACCACGCCAAGGACGAAGGCGTTCACTTCGAGATGCTGGTGAACCCGGTCGAGTTCTTCGGCGACGAGAAGGGAAATCTCACCTCGGTGAAGTGCATCCGCCAGGAGCTAGGAGAGCCGGACGACTCTGGCCGCCGTAGTCCGGTGCCGATCAAAGGCTCGGAGTTCGTCGTGCCGTGTCAGCTGGCGATTATTGCGGCTGGCACTTCCGCGAATCCGCTGATTCAGTCGACAACCCCGGGATTGGCCGTCACCAAGCGGGGCTACATCCAAGCCAACGACGACACGCTGGCGACGTCAAAACCGGGCGTTTTTGCCGGCGGGGACATCGTGACTGGTGGCGCGACCGTGATTCTTGCCATGGGCGCCGGACGTAAGGCAGCCAAGGCGATCAACGAGTATCTGACGGGCACACCCAAGGAGAGCGCACAGAAGCACCCGAGCAGTGCAGTTTCCGCAGACTAGAAATTCTGAAGCGTCGACAGAATGAAGACGGCGGTCTAAGCCCGGGCGCTGCTGATCGACCTTCATAACCATCGTTGCGTGACGCCCGTCCTGCGATCAAAGCCGGAACAGTTTAAGAATGTTCTAGAATAGTGATAGGTATTGTTTCCCTGTAGTCACCAGTTGGTTCACCTCTTTCTTGCAGTGCTCAGCACAACAAATTGTCAGGAGGCAGCCATGCCGAAAAGAATTGAAAAGACCGCTAACGCGGACATGGGATCGCAGGAATTAACCGAGGAGATCATTCGGTTGCGTGCCTACGAACTGTTTGAGCAGCGCGGTGGCCGGCACGGATATGACATGGACGACTGGCTGCAGGCCGAGGCCGAGGTCATGGGAAAAAAGAGAGTGCCCTCGGCTGAGCGGACGGAACGCGCACGCGATGCCGCTGCAGCCTGAGGCATGCACTTTACGTTGCGCTGTTGGACTGAAAGAGCGACTAAGCCACGGCACGGCTGCGTTGCTTTCTGAGCAGTCCAACAGCAAACGCAGCCATTCCCATGGCCACACCAACGCCCACGGCAACCTTCCTAAGGCTGAATCCCGACGGCTTTCTTGCGCCTTGGATGTGCTCTGGACGGACACCCATTCCGACCCCGCGCGCCAGCAGGTGCTGAACTCCCGGAATGCTGAAAACGGCCTTGAGTTGCCAGGGCGCTTTTACCGGACCAGGGTCAGCAAATACTCGTTGCAGCAGGCTGTGTGCGAACACCTGGACGCGTTGTGTGACGCGGGTTGGGAATTCCCGCCGTTGCTGCACCTGCGCCAGCCACCACTCCGTGATTCGTCCTTCGCGCAACGGATCGGCCAGTAGGTTGGCGGTTGCCACCGCATCCTGAATAGCCAGGTTGATGCCCACGCCTCCCACAGGCGACATGGCATGGGCGGCATCGCCGATACACAACAGTCCGGGGCGGTACCATTGCACCAGGCGATTGACCTGCACCGTCAGCAGCTTGATCTGGTCCCAATCGCGCAGTTCATCAATGCGATCGCCAAGATACGGCGCAATGCGCAGAACGATCTGCCGGAAATTGTCGAGGCCCTGGCTCTGCAGTTGAGCAAATGAGCCCTTGCGAATCAGCAATCCAGCCTGAAAGTATTGGTCGCGATTGATGAGGATAAGTGCCCGGCCGTAGTTGAAGGTGCCCAGTAATTGTTCGGGATCGTTGGTGTGGCGGCTGACGCGAAACCACAGCACATCAATCGGCACGCCATACTCGATCACCTCGAGGCCGGCCACTTTGCGGGTGGTGGAGTGGCGTCCATCGCAGCCAATCACCACATCTGCACTAATCTGTACGGGACCGTTGGGCGTGTGAGCTACGGCTCCGCAGGTTTTTCTCTCGTCCTGCAGAAGGTCAACACAGTCGTGCTGCATGAGCAGATGGAAGTTGGAGAACTTCTTTGCCTCCGCAGAAAGAAAGTTGAGAAAATCCCACTGCGGCATCAAAGCAACGAATTTGCAATGAGTGGGGAGGCGGCTGAAGTCGGCCGCGCGGAAAGAAAAATCTCCCACCCTGCCGCCGACCGATGTCAGTTGCTGGTGTGGCACCTTCAGGAAGTCTTGGAGCAGGCCGAGTTCGTACATTACCTCCAAGGTGGAAGGATGCACGGTATCGCCGCGAAAGTCACGGTTGAAGTCCTGATGCTTCTCCAGGACGGTGACATCCACGCCGGCACGGGCCAGCAGGTAGCCTAGCATCACGCCCGCTGGGCCACCGCCGACCACACAGCACGTTGTTTGCAGTTCTTGATCTGTCATTCTCTATAGGATGCCAGGGGAGATCACAGGGACGGCATCCTGGTCCGTTTTCAAAGGGGTTTCCAGTCGTGGCTAACGGCCGTGAGCCTGCCGTAGTTTCTCTATATCGAGCCTGTTCATCTGCAGCATGGCCTGCATTACCCGCTTGGATTTCTCAGGGTCTGGGTCGGCCATCAATCTCCCCAGGATGGTAGGGACAATCTGCCAGGAAAGCCCGAACTTGTCCTTGAGCCATCCGCACCGGCTTGGGGTTCCTCCTTCGCAGAGTTTGTCCCAGAAATAGTCCACTTCCTGCTGCGTTTCACAATTTACGAAGAATGAGATTGCCTCAGTGAAACTAAACAGCGGGCCTCCGTTCAACGCCATGAAGGTTTGTCCTTCCAACTCGAACGTCACGCACATGGCGGTCCCTTTCGGTCCGGGGCCGGCGTCTCCGAAGCGGGAGACGCTCACGACCTTCGAGTTCTTAAAAACGGAGACGTAAAAATTTGCCGCCTCCTCGGCCTGGTTGTTAAACCACAGGAAAGGATTGATTTTTTGCATTCTGTCTGCTCCGAATGTGATGTTTTGTATTGCCTGGTTTTCTGAGGTTACCTCTTACACCCACAGCGCTGACGATCCGCCGACCCACTCCAGATTGCGATTGTGGTCCACGCCCATCATCATGCCGCGGCCCATGCGTACCAACGGCAGAACGCATGTGAGCTCTCCTGCTTCGGGCCAGACGTACATCATCCGAATCTCCATTTGCGTCGTCCCGTGGGGTGTTTGGATGACCGGCTCGAAATACACCCGCTCCTGAAGAATGTAGTTGTGGCGCTGGTCCGGCGGAATGGCGTCAAGGTCGGCCTGCGTGGGCGCAAACTTGATGCCAATTCCAGCAAAGGAGTAAAGCGGCTTGAGTAGATAGTTTTCGTTGTCTTGCGGAAGCCCGGGTATTTCGTCAAGGAACCATGCCTGCGGCACGCTGGGATGTTTGAGGTGCGGGATGGAGAACTTGCTGATGCGAAAGTACCAGTTGGGATGTCCGGCCCACTCGACGTCAAGTTCTTCGCGGAGGTCGAAGGGAAGGGTAAGGCCCTTGCGCTCCAGTTCATCCACGATGCAGCGGTTGTAGATACGGCGCACCTCAATCTCGCGCCCACCTTTGGCGTAGAAAAGCTTCCTACCACGCTTCTTGAGCGAGAGAATATCCACGACGGCGATGCCCAACTCGCGCTGCGTCACCAGAAAATCCGGCAGCGTCTTCTGGTGTTCGGGATCGAGCTCCATCAGGATGACGTTTTCCGGATCATGCCCAGCGACGATCAGCTCGCGCATCAGCTTCCAATACGAATCACGATTGTGACCGGAGAGAAAGACGCCCAGATTAGGCGGCAGGTTGTAAGAATCGATGTAGTGCTGGGCCGACAGCGGCTGATATCCATAGAGGGAAGGGAAGGCCTGCAGCTCGACGAGCTTGGGCTGCAGTTCACCGCTTGCGTCGCGTACCAGGCCAAAGTCCACCTGCACGAACATTGGCCGGCTGGATTGGTTCGGCACGTTGTATTGCGCGGGAACGGATGCGTCGGATGCACGCAAGTACTGCGGATTGTCAACCAGTTGGGAAACCAGCTCGCGGCCACACTGCGCCATCCGGTCGAGAAGCGACTGGGGAACAAAACAAGGCGTCTCGGAGACGCGGAATTCGATGTGGGTTCCGGTGGCCCGGTCGAGCCCCTCCAGGAACTGGCGGTACTTTTCGGGCGTGTAGTTGCGGTTGAATTCCTCGCGCAACGCGGGAACCATGCTCAGGCCTCGATAAGGAAGCAGCCCTTTTCCATGATCTGCCGGCCGTCAACCCAGATGTCGAAGCAAGTCCCGACCACGTCAATGTGGGTGCCGGAATACCAATCTGCGCCGGTGTGTGCACCGTAGGGGTTGCCGAAGGCGATGTGCACCCCGGGGAACTTTTCGTCCTGCAGAATTTGCCCGATGACGTGTTTCAGTTCAACATTGGTGCCGATGGCGAATTCGCCAACGCGGTCGCTGTTTTCGTCGGTGTGAGTATAGGCCCAGAAATCCTCTTCCAGCAGCGTGTTCTCACTGTAGGCCTCGGTGATGCGGTTGTCCTTCATGCGGATGGTCAGCGGCTGACGGGCCAGGTCGGGATACTTCTCGCAGAGATAGTCACCCAGAACTCCATCAACCACGCAAGTTCCATTTACCTCGCCGGGAGCGGTGAACACCTCGCCGCCGGGCAGATTTCCCCATTTGTCGCGGCTGATGATGCCGCTGGTCTTTACCCAGCGATAGTTCGGGTTCAGCGTCGCGGTGAAATCGCTGCCTGCCGGGTTCTTCGCTCGGATCTCCCTCGCGCCGCTGACAATCTCGATGACCTTCTTGCTCAGCGCATCCACGCGATTGAAGTCGGCGCGCATGCCCTCAAGCATGATCTGGCGATTGATGTTCACCATGTGCGCGTGCCGCATTCTGCGCCGGTTCACAATGTCGGTCATCTGCATACGCGACTTCAGCTCATTGCGCTGTGCATGGACCGCAAAGATGCTGACGTCGCTGGTCTCCATATCGTCGGCGATCTCCCGCGGCAAGTCTGTAAGCGGCCGCGGCGCCAGGTCCTCCAGCACAAAGGCGTTGAATGGAGAACCGAGACGTTGCAGCTCCTGCGCCATACTGGCCGCGATCTCGCGACAGTCGTTGTCGGTGATGATGGTGACTTTCTCCGAGGGCTGAATGCGCAGGCAGGTATTCACGGCGTTGTAAGCGCCGGGAGAAAGCTCCGGGTCGAAGCTGGTTTTCATAAGATCGGAAAGAACGGGTTGGTCCAAAGAACGTTCCTTTCTAGTGTGATGCGCGCTCAGCAGTGACGGTTGGTTCGAAAACGCCGACGCGCGTCTCCGCAACCATGTAATCCACCACTTTCTTCAAATCTCCGGTCTCTTCATACACCTTCAACTGCCGGTCGGCGCCGGTGCCCATCTTCAGCATTTCGTGAACATAATTAATCTCTTCCCGTGAGCCAAGTTCGTCCACAACTTCGTCAATCATCTGAAGGTATTCCAGCACCAGATCGCGCATCGGCACTTCTTCCTCTTTGCCGAAATCAATCAATTTGCCATCAAGCCCGTAGCGCGAAGCGCGAAACTTGTTCTCACTGATGAGCGCGCGGCCGTAGATCCGGTAGCTTTTGTTGGAGGCGTGCAGCTCGTAGAGCATGGCAACCGTAGCCTGAATCAGGGCCGCGAGCGCCATGGTCTCGTCCAGCCGCATGGGAATATCGCACACGCGTACCTCAAGCGTATCGAAGTAGGGATGGGGGCGAATGTCCCACCAGATCTTCTTGCCGTTGTCGATGCAGCCGGTTTTGACCAGCAGATTCACGAAAGTCTCGTAATCGGCCCAGTTAGAAAAAACGTCAGGTATGCCGGTGCGAGGAAAACGCTCGAATACCTTGCTCCGGTACGACTTGAACCCGGTCGGCATCCCCATCCAGAAGGGCGAATTGGTGGAAAGCGCCAGGATGTGCGGCAGGAAATACCGCAGCGAGTTCATGATGTGAATCGAGGTGTTGCGGTCTTCGATGCCGACGTGCACATGCAATCCGAACACAAGGTTGGCGCGTGCGATCATCTGCATCTCTTCCACCACGCGATGGTAACGCTCGTCGGGATAGATGTCCTGCACCTTCCAGTCCGCAAATGGATGCGTGCTGGCCGCTGCGAGGAGTAAGCCGTTTTCGCCGGCGAGGTTAATCATCTGGCGGCGCAGGGCCAGAATGTCCTCTCGCGCTGACTTGATGTCGGGGCAGACACCTGTCCCAACCTCGATGACGGCCTGATGCATTTCGGGCTTCACCGACTCGTGAAGCGCACGCTTGGCTTTGGGGAGGATCTCCGAGCCGATGTGCGAACGGAGATCGCGGGTCTCCGGATCGATCGTCTGGTACTCCTCTTCAATCCCGATGCTGAGGCTCGGCCGTTCCATCGCTTATGCCTTCGTCGCCGCCACCTTCCGTGGAGCAGCGGCTTTCTTGGGCGCCGGCGTCTTTCCACTGGCGGACACTTCGTCGTTGTAGCCGCTCAGAAATGCGCTCCAGCGAAGCGCCGGCGGGAGCCCGGTATGCTGCTTGGCTTTGCTCACCGCCAGGTCCGCGACTGCGTTCACGATCCAGTCAAAGTTCTCCTGCCCGACCGAGTTTACATCGGCGTCCGGAGCTGGATTCATGAAGTCGATGGCGTAGGGAACGCCATCCTCGCAGGCAAATTCGACGGTGTTGAGGTCGTAGCCAAGAGCACGGCAAAGAGTAAGGCAGTCACGTTCCACGCGCTGTAGAAGCTTGGGATCCGTGGGTGGCGGGTTTCGCACGTAACGCTCATGGAATGGCGCCGAGGGATCGTAATGCATGATGTGCACCTTCTCCTGGCCGATTACGTAGCAGCGAAAGTATTCCTTGAACTTGACCCCGCGCTGCAACGTCATGCACAGATCGCGGCTCTGGTCGTAGGCGCGGAAGAACTCCTCCGGGGAATTGACCTTGTACACATCCTTCCAGCCGCCGCCGTCGAACGGCTTAAGAAACGCGGGAAAGCCGACATAGCTGAAGATGCTATCCCAGGGCATGGGGAATTGCAGGTTGCGCATGGATCGGTCGGTAGTACCGGGAGGGTGTTCCTTGTGAGGTATGAGCACCGTTTGCGGGATTGCCACGCCGAGTTTTTGCCCGAGCGCGAAGTTGAAGAACTTGTCGTCAGCGCTCCACCAGAAGGGGTTGTTGATAACGATGGTGCCCGACAGCACCGCATTCTTCAGATAGCCGCGATAGAACGGAATATCGTGGGAGATGCGATCGACAATAACGTCGTAGGGCGAGGGTTCTGCCATGCGCACTTCGCCAACGGTGGCAAGCTCGGCATGAATATCCGGTTCGCCCATGGAGTTGATTCTGTCCACCAGCGCGGGGGGAAACGTCGTCTCCATGCCAAAAATGATTCCAATCTTCTTCACGGCTACCCCCTGGCGGTGACACGGATGACGCGTCGCATCAACTCGCAATGATTAGGAAAATCCCCAGGACGGCAACGCGCGGGCAGCGTTGCCAATAGCAATTATTTTAGGCGAAAGCGGCGTGATTTTGTAGAGGGAATGCCCATCGCGCTCCGGCGACTCTCAATAGAACAACTCCTGGGTCGGCGCTTCTATTCGAGATACATTCTCGCCATCGGCCGCCACCACGGCCAATCGTGGTAGCTGTGGTCACCCCATACGTAGATCTCGTGCCGGATACCGCGCGCGCGCATGATTGCTGCCATCTGCTCATTATCGTTCCAGCACATGTCCCATTCGCCGGTCGCCAGCACGGTCCGCATGTGGTTGTAGCGCCACCCGTCCGTGCAATTCGCCAGGTAATCAGGCGGATTATTGAAGTACGCATCTTCGCTGTACCAGCCGTCGAGGAAGCGCTTGATGTCGAAGGAGCCGGCCATCGTCACGCAACCGGTGACCTTGTCGGGATGGCGGAAGGCGAAGTTGAGAGCATGATACGCGCCGAAGCTGCAGCCGGTGACAATGGTGCGTGGCGTCCAGTTCTTGTACCACATCAACGGCAGGACGTCGTTGAGAATATAGCGTTCGTATTGCAGCTGACGTTGCAGACGCCAATAAGGATGCGCCCGCTTGTTGTACCAGCTTTCGCCATCCACGCCATCCACGCAGAAAATCTGTAGCCGTCCGGCGTCGATGCGGTCTGCGACTGCGGCTACCATCTTGTTGTCTTCGTATTCGAAGAAGCGCCCCATCGATGTGGGGAAGACCAAGACCTTGGTGCCGTCGTGGCCAAAGACGAGCATCTCCATGTCGCGCTGGAGATCCTTCGACCACCAGCGGTGATATTCGCGATTCACGTTTTCTGGCGCCTTTCCGCTGCCGCAGATTTAGGGTTTGGTAATCTAAAGAACCATCATTGTACAGAATGGAGCCAAGTCCGACGTATGGATCTGCCCGATGCACCAATTGCCCGTGAAGGATTCTTTGTCACCCACTTTCTGACGGTGAGGGACCAGGCGAAATCCCGGGACTTTTACGTTGAAGTCCTGGGCGGGAAAGTTGTAAAGCTGGAGAACCCTTGCTACATCAAACTGGCCAACTCGTGGCTCATTCTCAATTCCGGCGGTGGCCCGACGCCCGACAAGCCCGAAGTGCTGCTGGAAACACCCCAGGACTTGAACACGGTGAGCAGCTTCCTCAACCTTCGCGTCGCCGACATTTGGACGTGCTACGCGCAGTGGAAGGCGAAGGGCGCGCAGTTCCTGACGGAACCGCTGGATAATCACGGTCACGAGCTCCGATGTTACATGCGCGACCCGGACGGCTACCTGATTGAAGTTGGGCAGTACACACAACAGTCAATCGATAATTTCAACAGGTACATCGGCGGTAGTGGAGATGCGCCGCATAGCTCAAGCCGGCTCTAAAGCCAAAGGGCGTGGCTGTAGCGGCTATTGCCGGTACGGCAATCTCAGGTGACGAAGCCCCATGTCCGCCATAACTGACACGAACAATGCGGCCGCAGTAGCCCCTGGCGATCTGAAGTCCCGCCTCCGGATGCACCGGCAATTCATGTCGAAAGTCGTGGACGACAAGCATGACCTTATTGTTTATGTGCCGCCGCTGTACGACGCTCAGCCCGACCGGCACTTTCCTGTCCTTTACATGCAGGACGGCCAGAACCTGTTTGACCCGGAGACCTCGTTCATCAAAGGGAACTACTGGCGCATGGGCGAGACCGCCGATGAGCTGATAATCGCGGGGCAGATAGAACCGCTCATCATCGTCGGTATCTACAACACGGGGGTCCGCCGCATCGACGAATACACGCCCAGCGAGGACAAACGTCTCGGTGGCGGCCAGGCCGACGGCTACGGCCAGATGCTGGTGGAAGAGCTGAAGCCGTTCATCGACCACACTTATCGCACGCTGCCCGGAGCGGACAACTGCGGTATGGGCGGCTCATCGCTGGGCGGGCTGGTCTCGCTGTACCTCGGACTGCGCTTCACATGGGTCTTCGGGAAGCTCGCTGTCATGTCACCGTCGGTGTGGTGGCACAACCGAGCGATTCTGAAAATGGTGGCGCAGATTAGGAAAAAGCCCGACTTGAAAATCTGGCTCGATGTCGGGACGCGCGAAGGTAGGCAGGCGCTTGCGAACGTCCGCGCCCTCAAGCGGGATTTGCTCAAGAAGGGATGGAAGCGTCGACGTGACCTGGGCTATCTGGAGGAACAAGGGGGCGAACATTCCGAGTGGGCCTGGGCCCAACGTATCGCGCCCATGCTGAAGTTCCTGTTCCCATCGCCCGACTGAGGCACCCAGGCAAATAGCCCTACCCTTCCGGCGGGAGCAGCAAGAATCCCAATCACAGCGGACGGCTCGGGCTCCCACCCGGGTCGAAAGATTAACATCCCGGCAAACACATCCTCCAAACACGGCATCTGAAACGATAGAACGTTTTTGCGGACCCAGTGCGCCGGTATTGGGAGAAAGGGTCAGACATGTCCGAAGGTGCAAGCGCCAACCTTTCACATACGCGTAACCCGCAGGCAAAGCAACTACAATCGTCCTCGTTGCCGACATTAGGGACGCTACTGCCCGAGGACGCCGAGACACGCTCCGACGTGCAACCCGGTTTCCCGCCGTATCTGGTTGAGAGTGTGACGCCGCCGTGGGTCAGGAAAGCGGGCGTGCAAATCAGGAGCGGCTGGCAGGCGCTGCGCCGTCGAGCACAATCCTACCGAGGGGAACACCCAGGACGGGCGCTTTTTGTTATTGCCAGCTTGGCGTTTTCCGTCGGAATAATTATGCAGGTTTGGAGGTCGGCGAATGACTAACGAAGCCACCAAGGACCTTCGGGAGCTGGTAGCCGAACTCAGGCACGAGTTGAAGGCATTTGCGGCCACGCGATTGGCGCTCTTGCGTGGCGAAATTAGCGAGAAGGTAACAAACATCAAATTTGCGTCGCCCGGCATCATTGGAGGACTGGTGTTGGTTGCAACGAGCTGGCTCCTGTTTACTGCTTTCCTGGTTTGTGCCATTGCCAGCATATTCCCGAATATTGTCTGGAAATACGCCATCGCCTTCTTGATTGTGGGAGGTCTGTACGCCACCGGCGGGTCGATAGCCTTGTTTCTCGGCTGGCAAAAGCTGAGGGAAACACCTCTAAGACCAGAGCGCACAATCCGCGTTCTGAAGGAAGACAAAATCTGGCTCCAGACGGAGGTCAAGACACAATCATGAGCGCCCAAAATCTGCCGGTTGCAGTCTTGGAAGAGCGCGCCAGTCAAGAGCGCCAAGAACTGCATGAGTCTATCAATGAACTCAGATCCGGCGTGCGCAAGACATTGCGCAAGAGGCTGGCGATTCAAGCTTACGTGAGCAAGCACTTCTGGCCTGCGGCGGCAGCCGTTTCGCTCGTAGCGCTGCTTTTTGGCTATGGCGGAGCTGGCTTGTTTACACGCCGCTAATCGCGACAGACGAGGTCCAAACGGGCCACTCCTCTCCTTTCCCTTGGAGAGAATTCGCGTACAATCTACTGCTACGGCTGGGGAACAAACCTGCCCATGAAGGCCAGCGAGTCCATTCCGACGATGAAGGGGTCGCTTCTCGGCATCATTCTCCACGACATCTGCGAGGAGATCAGGCTGGACGAGCTGCGCGAAATCCTCGGCGCCAAGCGGGTTGAACGGACCTTTAAGCATGCCACTCCCGAATATGTTCGCTTTGAGAAGCCGCCGGTTGTAGAGCAGCTCGATCCGATATTGCTAAGCAGCGGTGAGAGCCTCCGCCCGCAGGTCAAGTATTACGACTATGGCGTTGTCAGCGTCATCCTCGAACTCGAGTTCGACGCGGACTGGGACGAGTTGGTCAGGCTGGCGGCGCAGTGGGTACCCAGCGCTGAACTTGAGCGACAGGCACAGCAGATTGTTCGCGCACGGCTGAAACGCATCGCGCCGGCAATCGTTCGTCCGTATACAGAGTGGTTGAGCGAGGACTACTACATCTTCCTGCTGAGCGACGTGCCCGATCGGCCCTCTGGAGTGGACCTGCTGTCGCAGCACGGTGGAGAGATTGCCGAGATGCTGCGTGGCGAGGCAACGCCCCTGGCGCAGTCCGAGAGCCAGGATGTGCTTCAGGCCAACCTCTCCTACTACCCCAATGACTTGGTAGTGGTCGGCTGGAATGCTGCGTTGGTTTACGACGGACCCAGTGGAGCCGAAACGTCGGTGCAAATTCTGGAGTACGCCAACTCGCAGCTGCTGGAGTTTCGGCACTATGACGAACTGCTGACTCGCGAACTGGCCGGCGTCTATCGGTCGCTCAAGCAGCGTGCCGGCTTCTGGAGACGCTGGCGGATGCGCGCAGAGGCCTCGCGGCTCAGCAGCCTCACCGTTGAGGTTACCGAACTGGTCGAGCGCGCCGACACCGCAATCAAGTTCGTCAGCGATATGTTTTCTGCACGGTTGTATCGGCTGGCCGCTGCCAAGGTAGGCGTTCCCGAGTACAAGAACCTGGTCAACGAAAAGCTGCACACTGCCGGCGAGCTTTATCGCACCCTGATTGACGAGTTTCACCAGAGCCGCGGCTTTGCCCTGGAGCTGATGGTGGTGATCATCCTGCTGATTGAGTTGGTGTATCTGTTTCGCGGGAAATACTGAAGTACGACACCTGATCAGCGTGTGGAATGCCGGCCTGACTCCCCCTGTTACAATCGAGTTTCACTCCTCTCGCCCATGAAGTGTCCGTTCTGCGGGTTCGAAAACGACAAGGTGGTCGATTCGCGCGAAAGCAAGGAAGGCGAATCCATCCGTCGTCGTCGCGAATGCCTGAAGTGCCAGAAGCGTTTCACCACCTACGAGCGGATCGACGAGATACCTTACATGGTGGTGAAAAAGGACGGCCGTCGAGAGAAGTTCGAGCGGCAAAAAGTACTGAACGGATTACTGCACGCCTGTGAGAAGCGGCCAGTTTCGATGGGCAAGCTGGAGCAGATCGTCAACGACGCGGAGAGCTTCGTCGTGGACTCGCCCGAGCGCGAGCGCAAAACCAGCGAGATCGGCGAACTGATCATGAACCGCTTGAAGCATATTGATAAGGTCGCGTACGTGCGGTTCGCCTCGGTTTATCTCGACTTCAAAGATGTGCGCGAGTTTATGTCCGAACTGAAAGAGCTGCTCGATACCAAGGACGGCGTTCCCGCCAAAGCCAAGGGGCCAGCTCAACGGGTTTCCTGAAGCCAGGCCGCTAATCCCTCCCTGATCATTGCGCAGGTTTCGATATAGTTGATGGCATGGCATACACCGTAACGTTAATTCCTGGCGACGGAATCGGCCCTGAGGTCGTAAACGCTACCGTTCGAATTCTGGAAGCAACCGGCGTCAAGTTCGAATGGGAGACATATGCTGCTGGTGCCGAGGCATACGAGAAATACCGCGAATACATTCCCAAGGAACTGACGGAATCCATCGAGCGCACGCACGTCGGCCTGAAAGGTCCGGTGACCACGCCCATCGGCGGAGGCTTTCCCAGCATCAACGTTGCGCTTCGCAAGCAATTCGAGCTGTTTGCCAATTTCCGGCCGATCCGCAACCTTCCCGCTGTCCCCACGCGTTATCCCGGCGTGGACCTCATCATCATTCGCGAGAATACCGAAGGGTTGTACTCCGGCATCGAGCACGAAGTCGTTCCCGGGGTCGTGGAGAGCCTGAAGATCATTACCGAGAAGGCTTCCACGCGGATCGCCAAGTTCGCCTTCGAGTATGCGCGCCGCGTGCATCGCAAGAAAATCCACGCCATTCACAAAGCCAACATTATGAAGCTGTCCGATGGGCTGTTCATTCGCTGCTCGCGCAATGTTGCGAAGGAATATCCCGAGATCACCTACGGCGAGCACATCGTCGACAACACGTGCATGCAACTGGTGATGAACCCTTATCAGTATGACGTGCTGCTTCTGGAGAACCTCTACGGAGACATCATCTCCGACTTGTGTTCGGCATTCGTCGGAGGGTTGGGACTCGTCCCCGGCGCAAACTTCGGGCATGAAATCGCCATCTTTGAGGCCGTACACGGCTCGGCGCCAGACATCGCAGGCAAGGACATTGCCAACCCAACAGCCGTGCTGCGCTCGGGCATCCTCATGCTTCGGCATCTGGGCGAGGAGAACGCAGCCAACCACATTCGCGCCGCCATCGAGAAGGTTTACACCGAACAGAAACACCTCACGCGCGACGTCGGCGGTACGGCAAGCACCACGGAGTTTGCCGACGCCATGATCGAAGCGCTGAACACGATCCCGGCGCCGAAACCTCGCCTGCAGGAAGTGGAGCCGTAGGCACAACGCTCAGTGGTCTTTTGTTACAATGTCGGGACGAACGCCTCGTGAGAGAAGGCGTTGTCCATAACTTCGTGTTGAATCTCTGACTGAACTGGACTTGGAGATTTTGCCCGGTTGCTGCACGGGCTCAAGGTACAGGAGCTTGTTCTGATCTCACGCGCAATTCCTTATAAGCGAGCCTATCACCGCTTTGCTGTGTTTCTTGCGTGGGCCACATTCTTACTGATAGTCGCCGGCGCGCTGGTCACCAGCAACGATGCCGGGATGTCGGTGCCTGACTGGCCTACATCTTTCGGTTCCATCTACAAAGTTCCGCCAATGGTAGGCGGCGTGAAGTGGGAGCATGGGCACCGCATGATTGCGGAGTTCATCGGCCTGCTGATCATCGTCATGGCAGTGTGGACGCAGCGCGTCGAGCCACGCAAGTGGATGCGAACGCTAGGATGGATTGCACTGGCTGCCGTGATCGGCCAGGGGGTCCTCGGCGGAATGACGGTGTTGAACTTTCTCCCGTGGTCAATTTCTACGGCACACGCCACCCTGGGGCAGATGATCTTCTGTATTACCGTCGCGATGGCGCTGTTTGCCAGCCGCGAGTGGCTGCAGGACCACGACCCCATCGCCGAGCCCGATTTGGCTCCCGGCACGCCGACTTTGGCTGCGCTGGCAGCAGTTTGTGTTTTGCTGCAATTGATTTTGGGCGCGGCCTTTCGTCACTCCGGCATGAAGTTGTTACCACATCTGGTTGGGGCCTGCGTTGTGACGGCGATGCTTTGCTGGACGGTCGTTCGCGTGCTAGCTCGTTATGGTTCAGTTGAGCACCTGCGCAAACCGGCACAGCTTCTGCTGGCGCTGCTGATGTTCCAGCTCGGCCTGGGATTCGCCGCTTACCTCACGCGCCTCACTTACGGTCATAACGCGGAGCAGCCCTGGCAAATCATGGTTATCAGCACCGTAGCGCACGTAGCTTGTGGCGCGTTAGTGCTGGCGGTGAGTGTGGTGCTCGCTATACAATCGCGTCGCATGATTAACGTCCACGTCCTCGAAGCCGCTGCGCATACCGTCCCGCATAAGGCCATTCCTGTATGAGCACAGCCAGCCAGCCGCTTGCTGTTCCCCGGGAAGGAATCACTGCGCTTGCCCGCGATTACTTCGTACTCGTCAAGGCGCGCGTGACCACTCTCATAGTGATGACCGCCTGGGCCGGCGCCTACTTTGCGGCCGCCAGGTCGGGCGTTTCTTCGCTCTCATGGAATCTGCTCCACGCGCTCATCGGTATTGGATTGGTCAGCGGGGGCACAGCGGCGATCAACGAGGTTCTGGAGCGCGACGTTGATGCATTGATGCGCCGCACCGCGCAGCGCCCGCTGGTGACCGGCAGCATGAGTCTGCTGCACGCCTCTATCATCGCTTTCGGGATGACCATCGGTGGGGTACTGTACCTTGGCATTCTCGCCAACTGGCTTACCGCGGCGCTGGCAGCTCTTACTTCGTTCAGCTATCTCGTGGTGTACACGCCCATGAAGCGCGTGCATCCCATCTGCACCTTCCTCGGGGCGTTCCCAGGGGCGATGCCGCCGGTGCTCGGCTGGACGGCGATTCGCGGCCGTCTTGATCCCGAGGCGCTGGTGCTCTTCGCCATCGTCTTCTTCTGGCAGTTCCCGCATTTTCATTCCATTGCCTGGCTCTATCGCGAAGACTACGAAAACGCCGG
>Ga0335082_10002978_pt1 | contig 18345 bp, 15 predicted proteins | sample Lox_Sample_41_FD_206718 | JGI IMG/M metagenome (GOLD analysis project Ga0335082, IMG submission 206718) | Soil microbial communities from Loxahatchee National Wildlife Refuge, Florida, United States - Lox_Sample_4.1 | ecosystem: Environmental > Terrestrial > Soil > Wetlands | place: USA... | reverse complement strand
GGTGCCGCAGAGCTGGACCGGGACGGTGACGCCTGCATTGAGCGGCTACACCTTCACGCCGGCCTCGCGCAGCTACAGTAACGTAGCAGCGAACCAGACGGCACAGAGCTACACCGCGACAGCAGTGACCTACCAGATCAGCGGCACAGTAACGCTGAATGGCGCGGCGCTGAGCGGAGTCGCTTTCACCGCCACCGGCGGAGTGAGCTGCTCGAGCTCGGACGCCACGGGCAGCTACGCCTGCACGGTGCCGCAGGGCTGGACCGGCACGGTCACGCCTGCATTGAGCGGCTACATCTTCACGCCGACCTCACGCAGCTATAGCAACGTAGCAGCGAACCAGACAGCGCAGAGCTACAGCGCTTCTGCCAAGGCGCGCACCGTCTGGGTGGACGATGCGGTGCCCGCCGGGTCGAAGCTGGGTACCTACGGGGGCGACAGCTGGAACTGGGTGAGCAGCAATCCCGCGCCGTACTCAGGGACGCTGGCCCACCAGGCGACTGTGGTCTCCGGGATGCATCAGCACTACTTCTACAACGCTACGGCAACGCTGTCGGTGGGGGTGGGGGCCACCCTGGTCGCCTACGTTTATCTGGACCCTGCCAACCCGCCGAGCGAGATCGTCTTGCAATGGAACGATGGAACCTGGGAGCACCGGGCCTACTGGGGAGCGAATCTCATCACGTACTGGGGAATAAACGGGACGGCGAGCCGGCGCTACATGGGACCTTTGCCGGCATTGGGCCAGTGGGTGCCGCTGGCGGTGCCGGCGTCGCTGGTGGGGCTGGAGGGGAGAACGCTTAACGGCATGGGCTTCAGTCTCTACGACGGGCGAGCCACCTGGGACTACGCGGGAATCCAGTAGAACGGCTTGCTCCGCGGGTGCTCTTCGTCTCAAATCCGATAGCAGGTGCGGGCGCTTGGAGGCATGCTCTCGGGTAATGGCAAACCTTCCTTTGGTCTGGATTGTCGTACTGAACTGGAACGGCCTGGCGGATACGCTCGCTTGCATCGAGTCGTTACGTCTTCTGCGTTACGCAAATCGTCGAATCGTAGTCGTCGACAACGGCTCGACCGACGGATCAGTCGATGTCCTGCGCCACACAGCCCGGCAGTCCAACCTAGAAATCCTCGAGGCCGACACTAACCTCGGATACGCCGGCGGCAACAACGTCGGCATTCGTTACGCGATTGACCAAGGCGCAGAATTCGTGCTTGTGCTGAACAACGACACGACCGTCGATCCGGCGTTGCTTGATGAGCTCATTGCGGCCGCCGAACGACACCCCGCGGCGGGCTGTTTTGCTCCCTGGATCTTCTATATGGATGAGCCAGACCGGGTCTGGTTCACCCGCTCAGAGTGGGCGCCCGAGATCTCGGCCTTTACCGCGCCAGGTAAGGGGATGCTTGCTTCGGAGTTATCGCCAAGCCCTGCAAGCACCGACTACGTATGCGGCGCCGCGCTTTTCTTTCGCAACGCCGTGGCGCAGCAAATCGGTTTGCTGGACGAGCGCTTCTTTCTCGTCTACGAAGACTCCGACTGGTGCTTTCGCGCGCGCGAGGCGGGCTTTGAGTGTATCAGCGTCCCGACCGCCCGCGTATGGCACAAGATCGGTTCCTCCTTCGGTTCCGAAGCGTCGCCTCTCAGAACCTATTTCAGCGCCCGGAACAAGCTGCTTTGGGCCGAGAAGAACGCTTCTCGCGCCGACTGGTGGAAGGTCGTGTCGAGCGCGCTGCGCCGACTTGTTCCCATGCCGAGACTCGACCACAGCGCCGGCAGCCCCCTTCACAAGGTGCTGCTGTGGGGCGGAAGTGGATATTGCCGGGAGTGGTTGCGCAGGGCGCGCGATCCTCAGGAGATCGCACACCGTCGCGGCGTTGTCGACTACGCGTTGCGTAGATTCGGTGACTGCCCGCCGACCATCAGGGCGATGACGCAGGCTTGGATCACCGCGCGCGAAACGTAGGCGTATGCGAACGACTCGAAAAGTGCCAGGCACATCAAAAATCTTCGGGATTGGATTGTCAAAGACTGGGACGACCAGCCTAGCGAACGCGCTCCTTATCCTCGGCTTTAAGACCAGGGACAACATGGGAGTGACACGATACGCAAAAGGCGATCTCGCATCGGTCGATCTCGACGTCATCGAGAACTACGATGCTCACACCGACACACCGATCCCGAGCTTCTACCGGGAGCTCGATGCGAAATTTCCCGGCTCCAAGTTCATTCTCACCGTGCGCGGAACGGAAGCCTGGCTGAAATCGTGCAAGAAGCAGTTCACGCAACGCTTCGCCCAGGTTCAGACCGACGCTCACAAGCGACTGTTCCTGGATATCTATGGCAGCGACGTTTTCGACGAGCAGCGCTTCGCGAGCGGATACCAAAGATTTGTCGACGGGGTGCACGAATACTTCAGGAAGCGGCCTTCCGATCTTCTCGTCCTGGATGTCTCAAGCGGGGAGGGCTGGGACAAGCTCTGTCGCTTCCTCGACCGGCCGGTTCCCGACGTTCCATTTCCGAAGGCGAACGTCACGGATCTCAGGTGGATCGCCACTGACGCACTCGTCTCCGTTGCGGTGCAGGCTGGGGCGGAGCTGCTGCAGCGCTGGGATGGAGCGCCGGCAAGCAGCTCGAGGGGGAGCGCAGCACGGCATTCGGGGCTGCGCGCGGCAACGCAGCTCCTCGAACGGGCGGCGCAGACGATGCTGGGCCGGGACGGCGTGCACGCTGCGCTGCACGCGGCACACAGGGTGATCGTCCGCGGCCTCGACAGCTTGGCGCCGGGCGTGCCGGTCTTGTCGCGCGCAGGGGAGCCGATCCCTTTCGATCAGCGGCGGGCCTGGAACCATGTGTGGTTCGTCGATCCACTCGACGGCGAAGGCGCGTTCGCGAGCGGCGCTGCAACCTTCAGTGTCAACATCGCATTGGTCGAGGACCGGCGACCGATATGCGGGGTCGTGTATTTACCAGCGACGGGCACCGCCTACTGGGGCATGACGGGCAAAGGAGCGTACCGTTGCGAGCGCGGCGGGGAGGCGTCCGACCTTCGAGCCGGCAGCGCAACGGACCGATCGCAGGTCGCCGAGACAGGCCTCGGGTCTGCGACGGAGCGAGGCAGCGAACTGTCAAGCCGCGCGCTGGCAATGCTTGCGCGAGCATGGTCGGCACCCGAGTTCGCATTGCAAGAGTCGATGGAGTGGCACACTGCAGCGGCGCACGCAATCTTGCGCTGCGCCGGAATGCGTGTATTCGACAGCGAAACCGGGAGGGAACTCGGTTACAACAAGAAGGACCTTTCGAATCGTTGCATCGGGATCGGCTCAGGGGCGTCCGTCGACGCCTAGCACCCAGCTTCGCGCGGGGACTGTAAGTGCCGATGCGTCCTTCGTGATCAATTGTCCGTGCGCTGCTTTCCACTCAAGGCCGGCGACATCGCCCTCCCAGGCCAGGGCGATGCCGACCCCGCTGCAGTTGACGGCCAGAATCTCCCGCTTGCCGCTGCAACTCAGATTCGCGACGCGGATGCGCGAGTCTGCCGGCGACGGGCAGGGGATTCGATCCCTGGGCTTGACAGCCTCCGGATTCGTGCCGAGCAGCGAAGGTGGCAATCCAAGCTCAATGTCTTCAGCTACGAGAATCGCCTCGGCCAGGTAGCGTCGATAGACCAGGTCGGATTCAAGCGTGCAGAGATGGTAGAGCGCTTCGATCCAGTAACCCAGCCCCTGCCGCTGTCTCGTTTCCATCCAGCTTCTCAGCAGGCCGGTGTCAGTGACTGCGCTGATCGCTCCTTCGATCACGGGGGCAAGATCCTCTTGAGGAAACCGCCGCCGAAGCCGCAGGAGATCCATGAGGTTCACGGTCTGATAATTCACGTCGTAATGCGGCATTGAAAGGTGGCGGTCGATTAGGCCCCGAGGCATCACCATGCGCGGGAATCGCTGCTTGATCCTGTGCAGCCGGGGCAGCAGATGCTCGCGCACGATCCGCCGTGCGGCTCGCAGCGGAAGGGGGAGCCGCTGCGCCTCTGTCGGCGGGAGCAGGGTCAGGCCAACTGCCCAGTACACAAGGCGATAAAGCCACTCTGCCGGCCGAAGAGCGAGTAGGGCGCGGGTGGACTCACGAGCCGAAGCGATCTGGTCCGCGTACCGATCGTCGCCAGTGAGCTCGCGATAGCGGTCCAGCGCGACGATCGAGTCCAGGTGAGTATTGAGGATGAGCTTCGTTCCCGGCGACTTGCCGAGCAAGCGGCTCGGTGTGAGCTTTGACCCGCTCTTGAGGAGCAGCTCGACGTCCTCCTCCAGGGAATCGTGCAGGAACCAGAGCCCGAGATCGGTCGTATCGGCGTGCCGGGCGGTATACGCGGCGGCCGTGCGCAGCGACGCCTCGACGGTCGCATCGCGCTGCTCTTCGAAGGCCGCCTCGAGCAATAGAAGCCCGCCGTTGTGCAGCCGGTAGTGCGACTCCATGAAGTCGGACCACTCGCCGTGGTACCATCCACCGTCCTGGGACTGACGCGAGATGGCAGCGCATAGTAGCTGGCGCTTGAGCAGCGCGTAGAGCTGTTTGCCGGTCGCGAGCTGCAGCCCGTGCAGCGTGATGTACAACGCGTAGGCTTCATTCTCCGCGCATATCTTCCACTTGTGACGCCACTCGAATCTGTTTTCGTAGACAAAGCCGTGCACGAGATACCGGTACACATCAGCCGGGCCGCGGAGCGTCGTGTGCGAACCCCACATGAAAGTCCCTTGCAGCTCGATGACCCGCGGCGATTCCAGTGCTTCGAGGATCTGCCCGGCATCGGGGGGCAGGCACCACACCGCGCAGTCGAGATGAGCGCCCTCGTGAACTTCTACATCGATGGCCGCTCCTAAGGGAGACGAATCGAGCCCCGTCAGCGGCGCCGCCGCCTCGGAGAGAATGCGCAGACGCGTGTCGACCCTGCGCAGCATTGGGGGCAGGGGGATCCAGTATGTGGTCCTGTCTGAGGTCTTCAGCAGCCAGCCTCCGGACGGGCAGGAGTGGACGGTGCACGACCCGGACAGCGTGAAGCGAAGCTTCCGCGCTTGGCCGGGAGCCGCGCGGAAGAAACAGCACGCCACGCCGGGCAGGTCCGGAAACGTGTCCAGAATGACCTTCGCTGCCGTAGATAGCTCCTGCTCCGTCCTCGCAAAGAGCCTTGCGCGTACGACTTCGTGTCGCTGCGCCTCTGCCGCAAGCCGGAAGAGATCGTCCAACGAATAGGTGCCGCCCCCGCGTCCTACGGAGTCCATTCCATGCGAGATCGCGGGCGAAACCGCCTTTGGTGTCTGCATCCTTATGCGCGTCGCTGTCGTCAGCCCTGAGTTTCCCCCCGATATCGGCGGGATCGAAACTTACGCGCTGGAATTTGTCAAGGAACTTGCGCGCCGGGGACACGAGCCAACGGTATTCACGGTCCGCCATCCTACCGGGGAGCAGGCCTTGGCGGGCGTCCGCATCAAGCCTGTGCTCAGACTGTCGCGCGCGATCGATCGAAAGACCTTCGCTGCGCATCGCGCCGACGTCTGGCACGCGCTCAATGCAGGCTACGCCTGGATCGCGGAGGAGCTGCCAAATGGGCTAGTGTCCGTCCACGGCAACGATTTCCTGCAGCCGTACCTGCCGATAGCCCAGCCCGACCTCCGGCGACTGCCTTTGGCGTGGCGCTGGTCCGGCACATCGTCGCGCTGCCTGCGGCCGGTGTGGATGCGGTTGAGCCGGCCGATGGTGCGGCGCTCGCTGGCGCGCGCGCGTCACATCGTCGCCAATAGCCGGTACACGGAGCGCGTGCTGCTGGAGCTGATTCCCGAATGCCGGGGCAGAACGTCCGTGGGGTTTGTGGGCGTTGGGGCACATTTTTTCGACGTTGCATGGCGGCCCGCCGAGGACGGTGTAGCGCGGCTTCTGACGGTGTCGCGACTTTCCGAGCCGCGCAAGAATGTAGATCGGGTACTGCACGCGCTTGCCCGGCTCAAGGATACTCGCCGGTTCCGTTACACGATCGTGGGGGACGGCCACGACCGACCCCGCCTCGAGCGGCTCGTCCGCGAGCTGGGTCTTGAGCAGCGCGTTCGCTTCACCGGTTTTGTCAGCAGCGCCGAGCTCCCCGAACTCTATGCGCGCTCGGACCTAATGGTGCTCGCATCCGGCCTCGCTCAGGACAGCCACGAAGGCTTCGGCATCGTGTATCTGGAGGCCGCGGCTAGCGGAGTGCCCTCGCTGGCGGCCCGGATTGCCGGGGCGGCGGAGGCGATCGACGAGGGAAAATCCGGCCTGTATGTCGAGGAGCCGACGGTCGACGCGCTCGCCGGCGCCCTCGACCGGTTCTTAAGCGGGCAGGTTCGCTTCGATCCGGTCGCGTGCCGCAATTTTGCTCGCCGCTTCACGTGGGCGAGCGTCGTCGACCATTGCATGCAGTATTACCCGCTCGCGCCCATGACTTCGCACGGAATGGGCCTCGCGGGAAGGAGCGTCCGGTGACGAGAAAGAGGATTCTGCTGGCGGTGCTTCTGCTGACACCGCTGGCCGTCGCGGTGCTGGCCGTGAGAGAACTCCGATGGACCGATGCCTACTGGCTGTGGCGATCGAGGGGAGCCTTCGTCGAGTATCCGATACCGATCACCTCGACCCAGCTGCTGATGGACATCGGCGTCGTCGATGCCAATGGCGACGACTGGCTGGACATTTTCACGAGCAACCACAATTACCGGCAGAACCTGCTTGTCGCCGACGGCAAGGGTGGATATCGAGACATGCTCTCCGCCTGGGGACTCGACCAGAGCCTGGAGTTCCCCGGCTTCGAGATTGCGCTCAACGTTCCGAAGATCGAAGCGCCCGGGCTGTACATGTACTGGAAGAGCCGACGGATCTTCACCCTGCGAAGCTACAAGATCAAGGATCTCGGGCAGGTCCACATCAAGCTCGAGACCTACTCACCGATCGACCGTTACGAGGGCAGCGGATTCGTGGTCGAGGCGCCTGCCAGTCTGGGGAGCCCTACCAAGAGCATGACGAAAACCGACATCGGGCTGACGACTCAGGGCGACGGCGAGCTCGACATGGAGATCGAGACGCCAGGTACGCCCTTCGAGATGCAGTTGGACGGCACCCTGCCGCTCAGCTCGATCTACATCGGCCTGCAGAAGGTATCACCCCGGTCGAGGCAGTTCGAGCTGGATTTTCAGGATCGGCACGGCTGGGCTTGGGCTGACTACAACGATGACGGAGTGATGGACGCATTCATTTCCCGAGGAGCGCTTGCGGGCCAACTGCTATCGCTGCCGAGCAGCTTGGAGAACGGCATCCAGGATGAACTCATCGTGAGCCAGGGTCCCGGAAAGTACCGCAACATCGTTCGCGACGTGGGCATCGAGAAGCGGGGTTGCTCGGGGAGGAAAGTCAACTGGGTTGACTTCGATCGCGACGGTCTGCTCGACCTGTTCGTCAATTGCCAGGATCGGGGCAACGTCTTTGCCAAACGGGGATATCCGAAGCAGCTCTACCACCAGCTCCCCGACAAGCACTTTGTCGACGTCGCCAGCGAAATCGGTCTCGGCTTGCCGGATCACGAGGTAATCGACTTCGTTTGGTTCGACGCGGACAATGACGGGTACATCGATCTCCTGACCTACGAGGACACCGGTTTCTACCTGTACCGGAATCACGAAGGAAAGTCTTTCGCGCGGGAATTCATCGGTCGCGGCAAGTTTGCGCGTGCGGACAATCCTCACTTGAAGGGCATCGCAGAGGAATACTGGTTCGTCGACGGCAAGCTCGCTGTCGCAGATTTCCGCGGCATGGGGAGGTTCGACGTGTTCTGCGCCTCGAAGACCGGTAATGCTCTGCTCCTCAACGACGGCAACGGGCACTTCACCATGGTGGATCCTGCGACCGTGGGCCTGCCCGAGGAAAGCGCGACTGCGAGTTGGGTCGATTTCGACAATTCCGGATCGCTGGATCTGTACCTGCTTCCGCAGGGACTGTTCCGTCAGCGGCCGGATCACCGCTTCGAAGCCACGGGGCTGCTCACGTTTGCGCCGTACAAGTACATGGCCGCGATCGCAACTTGGGCCGATCTCGACAACGACGGACGCCGCGATTTGCTGCTCGCCCGGCTCGCGAATTTTTCCCAGTGGCGCTGGTGGGAGAAGCCTGTGCATCGCGACCCGGAGGATCGCTTTTCCTGGAACATCGGCGCCTACCGCAATGTTGTCGCCAATGCGAACCATTGGCTGGAACTCAGGTTGGTCGGAAGGCCGGGGAACCCGCAGGCGATCGGTGCGCGTGTTGCCTTGCGGACGCCGGACGGCGAGCAGCTGCAGCAGGTCGGTCTCAATGACGGGGCCTTTTTTTCGCAGGGCCATTACCGGCTCTATTTCGGGCTGGGGCCGCATGCACGGGGAGTCGCCCTCACGATCCGCTGGCCCGACGGACAGGTGCAGGACTTGCCGAATATCGACGTGGACAAGCTCCGCGTGATCAGGCAGCAAGGAACTGGGCAGTGATAATCTCGCACACCCACAAGTATATTTTCATCAAATCCTGGAAGACCGCGGGCACCAGCATCGAGGCGGCGCTTTCCGGACACTGCAGTGGAGACGATATCGTCACTTCCCTCGGCGATTACTGGTTCAATCGCGACGAACGCGGCCAGTGGATTCACAAATCCATGAACGATGACGGGTTTTCCCAGCACGATTCGGCCGCAGACGTGAAGGCCAAGATCGCGCCCGAGATATGGAACAGGTATTTCAAGTTCAGCATCGCCAGGAACCCCTGGGATCGCGTGGTGTCCCTTTTTTCCTGGGAGGCGCGAAACCAGCCCGCCTTAAGGCCGGTACGTCGTTTCTATCACCGCCTCGGCGTTCCCTTCGACGAGCTTCGCCAGACGAGGAAACTATTCCGCGATTTCGTCGCCGGAGAATGGTTGACGAACGATCGGTTCTACCTGATCGACGGAAAACTCTGCGTCGATTTCGTGCTACGTTACGAGCAACTCGCGCAGGACTTCGCCCAGGTATGCTCCAAGGTCGGCCTGACGGCGGACGCGCTGCCGCACCTGAAGACAGGGCTCCGGCCGAGCCAGCACAGCTATGCGGATTACTATGATGAGTCCAGCAAGGCAATCGTTGCTAAGCGGCATCTGCAGGATATTCGCCTTTTCGGGTATGCGTTTTAGCGGTTCGCTATCTCCGATGCTTTGCCGCCGGTGCGCCATACGGCGTGGCGCAAAAAGGAGCGTGGTCATGAGCACGAGCGTTCAGAGGTTCGCTTTCGCGACTTTGCTTCCCATTTGCATCCTCGCGCCCGGCCAGGCGCTCGCAGGATACCGCGAAGAAACGCACGCCACCTCGATCGAGATCGCTCAGCTGCCCCAATTCTGCTTGGCGCAGTTTGAAGTTCCCGGAGCGGAGGGTGACGAGTTCAAGATCACGAATTGTGGTTGGTCGATGAATCACTACTGTCCTGGCCTGATCTATTTCATTCGTGGAAGGACCTCGACAAACAAGGCGGCGGCGGTCAGCAACCTTCAGCACGCCGATGTGGACGTGGCGTACACGGAGCACGGGATGGCGGACTACCCGAATTGCCCGATCCGCAAGCACGTCCAGGACACGAGGGAGGAGCTTAATCGGTTGCTGCGGCTGCGCGGCCTCAAGCCGATGGCAGGGAAATAGGTCCCATGAGCAGGGAGGAGATACTCCTATTGATCGATGCAGCGATCGATGAGATCAACGCCCAGACTTCGTCCCAACGCAGGGTCGCAAAGTCGGAGGGAACGGTGATCGTTGGAGCAGGTAGCTCGCTCGACTCTCTGGGCATCATCAACCTCCTTGCTTCGCTCGAGGCGAAGGTTGCAGGCGCGACGGGGCGCACGGTGAACCTCCTCAATGACGACGTATTGAACGATCCGACCGGCCCCCTCCATACCGTCGCTTCGATCGCCGAATATGTCTTGCAGCAGATCCAGGCTGAGACGACGCTAGCGGACACCTCGCGCCGATCAGAAGCATAGAATGCAAGTGCGGCTGATTTCGGACTTCAACATCGAGGTCCTTGCGGGCTATCTGTCTAACCTCGCCGGAGCTGGGCGTCTCACAGTAACTGTCGGCGAATTCGGGCAGGTCATCCAGTGCCTGACCGCATCGGATGCTTTGCATGCCGGCCGCATCGAGGTCGCGCAGCATGGGCATACGCACCTGCCCCGCGGTATGGACGGCCGCGGGGCGCAGAGCGAGTTCGCGGGAGTCCCCGTCGCGCAGCAGTCGCGCCTGATTGCCGAGGGCTCGGAGTGGCTGGCTTCCGTCTTCGGCAGCACGGCGCGCGGCTTCGTGCCACCATGGAACACCTACGACCGCGGCACAGCGCAAGCGCTCGATCAGGCGGGCTTCGAGTTCCTGTCGGCCGGCGAAGACGTCATCCGCTTCGGGAGGCTGGCGGTAGTGCCGAGGACATGCACGCTGCGCGACGCGCGCACGACGGTGGAGCGCGCGACGGATTTCGAGTTGCTCGCGCCTCTTGTCGTGGTTGTCTTTCAGCCCGACGACTTCCGCGAGTTCAAGCTTCCACCGGCTCCAGACGAGCCACCACCGTTCACCGATCTCGACGAGCTCGATGCGCTGCTCCGGTGGCTGCGAGGGCTGGAGTCGGTGCGCGTGCAAGCGCTCGGCGCGATAGCCGCTTCGGTTCGTCGGGGCCAGCCGCTGCGCGCAACATCCGAGCTGCGTCTTCCGTGGCGAATCAGGAAGGAGCTTCCTCCCCTTCTGGTGCAGTCCGGCGAGTGGAGCGCAGTGGCCGGAGCGATCCTCGGTACTCTTCGCAGCCGCCGCCCGAATAACCGATGACCCAGAGTGAGGAACCATTCATGAGATCCCTCTTCGACACACCACTGGAAACCGTCGTCGACCACTGGTGGGCGCGCATCGACGGCGCGAGCAAGAAGGCACTCTTCGCAACCCTTATCGTGAGCGTCCTGGCGTTCGGGTTCGAGATGACGAATCTCACCCTTCACCATGACGATGTCATCCACTTCTTCATCGAGGACACGATTCTCGGTCATTATCTTGGCCGACCGGGCTTCGGTTGGCTGCATTTCTATACACAGAACCACTATGTGATGCCGTTTCTACAACTCGCCGAAGGTCTGCTCCTGACGGCGATCTACGGCGTGATCGTGGCCCGCTTCTGGGGGGTGACGAAGGCTACTGACATCGCCTTGGTTGCGTCCATCATGTGCGTCTTTCCGTACATGGCGCACGTGTACCAATACAACACCTCCATGGCTCCGTTCCCGGCGGCACATCTACTCGCCGCGCTGGCGGTCATCTGCTCGGTACGGGGGCGAGTTGGGTACATCGCGGCCTCTGCGCTACTGTACGTCGGTGCATTCTCGATCTATCAGGCTGTTGCAGCCAACGCGGCAACGATCCTCGCGATCTGGTTCGTCGCGAGACTTGTCTTCGACGAGAAGGACCCCAACGCGGCGCCGTCCAGGCTTCTGAAGTCCGGCGGGAGCGCGCTGATCTCTGTCATTATAGGAGGAGCTATTTATCTCTGGATGGTGTCGGCGATGCACCTTGCGCCTGACACAATTCATTCTTCCGAAGAGGCGTTCCACCTGCATGATGCGCTGGACTTCACGCATTCGCTGCCAGAAGTCTGGAACGATACTCGGAGCTTCTTCCGCTGGCCTGAAAACTACTTCCCAGACTATCTGAAGGAGCTGCAACTTGCGCTCATCGGTGCAGGCGCTTTGGTCTGCTGGTGGGTGCCCGGGCGCCTATGGCGTAAGCTCGCGGCTGCTGGGCTGCTAGTCGTGGCGCTTTTCGCTCCGCGCGCGCTGCAGTTACTTCACTGGAAAGGGCACTTCCACAGCCTCACGCTGACCGCTTACGCGGTGCTGATCGGAGGTGCCGTTATGCTGGTCAACCGAGCCGCCCGTGGCGTTGTGCGAAACGCATCTATCATCGTTGCGAGCGTTCTCATCGCCGGTTACGTGCTGCAGTGCAACTGGGTTTCGACCGTCAACTATCTGAACACGCTGTCGCATCTCGAAACCATGACGCAAGTGCTCGCCGAGCTTCGGTCTATTCCCGGCGCACGTTGGGACGGCAAGAAGGTGGCGGTGGTCGGCAGATACGACCCACCATCGGACTATCCCTTCAGGCTGAGCGCCGGTGTTGCCACCAACTTCGCCGATGGGACTCATCTGGCCTACCTTGCTCGACTGATGCGCGACGAGGCTAATTTTGTGCCCGCGGACGAAACAATGCCGGAGGTGCTCGAGTACGCGGCAACGCATCCTATTTGGCCGGAGCCAGGGAGCGTTGGCATAGTCGACGGCATGGGCGTCGTCGTCTTTGCACACACTCAGACCGCCCCAGCAGAAGGAGCGACCCCGGGATTGCGCTAAAGGTCGGCGTACGATATGAGCTCGACTCTTTCAGCCTTCAGGTAAGCGCCGATCCCCTTGTCGGTCAACGCGTCACGTTCTTCCTGCCAGCGGTAGCCCCAATCGCTATAGCGGGACGACGGATCGTGTTCTCCCGGGTGGCACATCAGCTCGCAAGTTCCCTCAGAGGGCAGGTGGGCGAGGACTCGCGAGAGATTCGTGGCGGTTAACCTGCCGCCGTAGAAGAAGCCAGAGAAGTAGTCGCAATGCTTGGCATCCGTGGATCGAGAGAGCACGCAAAAACCGTCTAGCACGAGGAGCTGGAGGAGGCGGCCAAAGTGTGAGATGTCTCGCAACATGTAAAGCCGTGGCGCCTCTTGCGGGTGACGAATGCATCGAATGCCATACCGCGTCGCAAGCTTGTCCACGAGGCCTCGAATGCCAGGAAGCATATGCAGGTGTTGATGACCATCCAAGTGACTGATAGTTAAGCCAGAAGCGAAAACTTTGGCTATCTGGGCGTCCAGCTCGCGTTCAACTTCCTGAAGCGATACGAAGCCGACGAAGTAGCGCTTGGCGAAGGTGCCGGCATCGCTATGAAAGAATCCGTCGCGGCCGAGGAGAGTCGAAACGGTGCTGCGGCGGGAAACTGGCTGCCCGCCGGACAGCATGAGATGAACCCCGAGGTCGAGCGTCGGCGTTTCCCGGGCCATTGCCACGGCGTGTTCGAAAGCTGCGCCGGAAGCTATGACCGACGTGGACGTCAGAATGCCTTGACGATGGGCATGCACGATACCCTCGTTCACGCGTTCGGACAGCCCGAAATCGTCGCCGTGAACGATGAGCCTACGCGCCGCCATCCGCAGAAATCCCTCTCGCCGTCGACCCGAAACCCGCTGATCCCGCGAACGTCCAGTACTTGTTGCCGAGGAAATTGGCGACCATTGCGAGGCCGGTGGTGATGACCCAGATGGCAAGGTATGGCGCGTGAAGGAGATCGATGAACAGAAAGATTACGAGCGAGCTTCCGCCGATCACTGCGATATTCAGAATCACGAACCGCCCGACCTGGAGTCGGGTCAGGCCGCCTGCCTCAAACGTCCAGTACTTGTTGAAGAGAAAGCTGTTGACCATCCCCGCCGCGGCGCCCAATGTATTGGCGACTGCGGCGTCGATCGAGGACACGCCGATCACGGCAAGCGCGTCCACCATGCGCGCGCCAGCGGGTCCCATTGCGTCGAAAACGTACGTCGCCAGCGGAAATACGCGGTAGAACAGCATGAAGCCCGCGAAGCTTACGGCCACATTGCCGCAACCGACCACGACGAACCTGCCGAATTGCCTGAATCCGGACGATCGGCGAAGCAATTGGCTCATCGATCCATGACTGCGCGCGTCCTGCCGAGCGCCTGCGAGGGCGGTTCGGTCGCGACCTCGCCTGCGCCGAGCTTCTCACTGACGATGAACCGCGGGCGCTCGCGCACCTCGATCAGAATCCTCCCGACGTACTCTCCGAGAACCGCAAGGAAGAGAAACAGCATACCGAACAGAAACGACATGATGGCAACCGAAGAGGCCCAGCCCTTGGCGGCTTCACTGTCCAGGTACTTCGTCAGGATGGCGAACATCACACCGAAAAAGGCGAGCGACGATGCCGTAAGCCCCAACAGGATGCCTATGCGCAACGGCACAAGAGAGAAGGAGCTGATGCCGTGCCACGCGAACTTCACCATGCGGAGGAACGTATATTTGGTCGCGCCGCTGAATCGGACGCCGCACTCGAAGTCTACGGTAGAGTTGGGATAACCGACCCATTCCACGATACCGCGGAGGAAGAGCCCCTCTTCCTTGAACGCGAGTACCTGATGTAGTACCTCGCGGTCGAGCAGGCGGAAGTCGGCCATGCCGCTTCTTAGGTTCACGCCGCTCAAGTAGGAAAACAGCCGATAGTAGAATCGCGATGTTAGGCGTTTGAACGCGGAAAGATCGGCAGCCTCGCGCCGGACCGTCTTGACGATCTTGTTCCCCTTGCGCCACTCGGCGACCAGCAGCGGAATAATGCGCGGCGGGTGCTGGAGGTCGGCGTCCATCATGATGACCGCGTCGCCGCGTGCATGCGCCATGCCCGCGATCAGAGCGCCTTGGTGCCCGAAATTTCGCGACAGCCGGATGCCCCATGCGCGCCGGTCCTGTTCGTGCAGCCCCCGGATCTCCTGCCACGTCGCGTCCGTGCTCCCATCGTCGACGAACAGAACCTCCCAGGAACCGACGAGCGGCTCCAGCGTGCGCCCAACGTCTGCGTAGAGCTGGCGCAAGTTCCCCTGCTCGTTGTAGGCGGGAACGACGATGGATAGGGTCGGTGCCTGGGGCGATTCGTCAGCACTCATAAGCGGGGCGCCACTTCAATTGGCGGTCAGACCTTGTGGGGACCTCGTCACTACCTCCGACCTTCGGTCGCTAACTCTACCCGACACGACACTTGAGGGAGCGCAAGCAATAAATGTACCTGTGAGCGACGACGTCGCTGACGGCCTCTCCCGCGCTACTCTTTCCGGCTCGCTTTGACGCGAGCGAAGAGTCGGTACCGGAACCCCCGACCCGCCAGGCAGACGCCCCACGTAAGCAAAGCAAACCACGCTGGCGGGCGGATCGACCGCCTGCCGGCGAGCACACCGGAAATGATCCTTCTGGCCACATCGCGCCGGGACACGAACAGGAGCTTCGTAAGCGTCGTCCGCTGCGTCATGTCCGATTCGAACATCCCAGGTTCGACGACAATGACTGCGAACCGCGGATCGCTCGACTGGCGCAGTTCCATGTCCAGGCTCTCGCCCCAGATGCTGAGCGCCGCTTTCGAAGCGTTGTAACCACCGGACCCGTGCATGCCGTGCCACCGTCCCATGCTAGAAATCAGGACCAGTGACCGCGGCTCGTACCGAACTCCGCGGTCAGGCGGAGCAGACTGCATGCGCGAGCCGGTGCTTGGTTGAAGGCTTGGATTCGAGGCCGGATGGGACTCCGCGTTCTGTTTGGCGAACCAGGCAGCGAACTCGGCCGCCGAGAGACAGTTGACCTCGAGCGTCTTCCGGAGGCTCGCTAACGCCAGGGCCGATTCGCCGTCGTGCTTGACGCCGGCGCACAGCACCGCGATGTCGATCGAGGCCGGCTGAACCTGCGCGGCTTGCAACGCTGCAACCAATTCGCCAGGCCGAGCGAGATCAGCGTTCAGCAGGAACACCGGTGATTCGACAGGCAGCAACGCCCTCACGCGGGCCAAGGATTCCGCATCGCGCACAACTCCCACGACGTTTGCGCCGCGTTCCAGACATTCGAGCATAATGTCCATGCCGAGACCGCGACTTACGCCCGTGATCAGGACGCGGCGGCTTGCAAGGCTCGAGTGAGGGCGAAAAGGCATCAGCAAAGTGTATCGAATGGCTTGCCAGCCAAGCCACGGAACCGTCAAGCCCACACGCAGCAGAAATTCCAGTACCCAAACGGCCAACTGCGGGAAGACGGCTCGACCTGTGGCCCCCGCGGCCAGTTCACGATAGCCAGCGGCGTCGCACTCATGGAGCGCGACCACGCCGTTTAGCGCATGCCGAAGTGGATGGTTAGGAGACCATAACTTGGTGAAATAATCCAGGCGAGCGACCCGGAAGCGAGTCAGTCGCAGCTCCGCGAGAAAGCGGGAAAATCCTTCCGGGCATGGGAAGTGAAATGGAGCATTTGCGAGATGCGCTGACAAGCGTCCAAAGAGTTCCGCATTCGGGGTGAGCTCGAGGTAGGCGCATATCGCGTCGTATTCTTTGCGGTCGATCTGCCACAGAGGAAACAGAACGGCCATTGCTCAGAATCGAGCGGCGAGTGCAACCCGCGTCGCGTGCGCGGCAAGGGAAAGGGTGAGCGACTTGCTGGGGAGCGAAGGAAAGGCTGCCCCATCGGCAATATACAGATTCGCGAACAGATTAGACCGGCCCTTGCTGTCACAACGCTTGAAGCCGCGACCCATGGGCACCGTTCCAGCATAGTGAAGCGCGGCACCAGGGGGAGATCGAACCGGTTCACGGACGAGGCACCCGAGCTTGCCGAGCGCCGACTGGACGCGCCGAACGCCCGTCCTGATGTAGTCCTCCTTTTCAGTGGTTTCTGCGTAGTGGAGACGGACATTCTCCCACCTGCCCGGGCCATCGAGGAGGATCTGGCGGTTATGACTCGTTAGCTTGTCCGGAAAGAAAAGCGATGCGGCACCCAATGCCGATTTGAGTGAGAAGAAGAGTCTTCTCGACAAACGACTGTCGAGCGGGATGCGTTCAATAAGCGGGTGATAGATCAGGCTCGTCAGGTGAAGGAGTTCACAGTGGAGGTAGCGCGGCCAACCTTCCCGCGCACCTATCAGTCCGAGAATCAGCCTATTGAACTGGAACGCCCGCGACTCGTGCGGCTGCCCGATGCTGCCGAGCACCAAGTAGGGAATCTTCACGAAGGCGGTGTCCATCAATCCGTCTGTCTCAGGCGCGACGTCCGGACGCACCTGCTTCAGAGTGCGGAGAAAGATCGCGCCGGTTTGCAAGGCCCCGGCGGCCAAAAACACGACGTCGCAAGCCTCTTCCCGGAGCTCCGACGTTTCGGTGTCAAGGTAGCGGATGCCCGTGACCCGTCCGCCGGAAGCGAGGAGGGCAACGACGAATCGCTTGGATCGATATCGAAATCCGCCATGGCCGTGGCACTGCGTTAGGGTGCTAATGGCGGGATTGTAGATTGATGCACGTGGGCAACCCCACAGACAGCGATCACAGTAGCAGCACGCGTCCTCGCGCGCAGGATCGGTTACCACCGCCAGCCGTGCCCGGCCGAGGCTGACTCCATCCCTGTTCAACCCTGTTCTACGTCGAGCGTAGTTGCGCAGCAGTCGCTTGTCGGTAGCGGTGAGTTCAACGGCTGGTTGCGAGGGCGAAACCTCCCGGAGATATGGCGAAAGATCGTCATCGCTCGGCCCTGCGATCGGAATCCGAGCACAAACGGTCTTGTAGGCGGCCTGCATCTCGTCGAAGGACACCGGCCAATCTGCGACGTCGTTCTCGTCGAAGCTGAGCACGTTCGCGCCCCAGCCGTTCGCAAGGCCGCCCCGGGCGAAGGAACCATAAGAGACAAAGGTTTCGGAAGTGAAACCCCAAAGGGCGTGCCTCTCCGAAACGAGGAACTGGCGCGAAGGCGGGTAGCGCATCAATTCCGGCGCCGCCGGCGGCACGAGAGCTCTGAGGTCAGACCCGAGAAAGTAGGCAACAGGATCGAGCAACCGGCTCTTCAAGTCGTGGAACGTCGCGACGGGCTCCGGGAAAGCCTCTTCGCTGCCGCCGACGTCCCATAGCTCGACTGCAAAGCCGCGCTCCAGCAGCGTCAGCGCAGCGTGAGCACCCGAAACCCCACTTCCTATGACGACGATGCGTGCCACGTGGACGTCAGCCGCTCTGGCCAGTTGAGAACTCGACCAGGCACATCGCGAGAAGCGCGAGCAGGAGCGATCCCGCGAGGCTCCCGGTGTCACGCCAATACGCCGGGCGCCAGGGCTCGCGCGGCAACTGGAGCAGCCCGAGCTCGGGCATGCGCTCAGCTGCCTCGAGGCGCGCCGCCCACGACAAGCAGCGTCGGTGAGATTCTGGTCATCGCCTCTCCTCGGGGTTCGAGCGCATTACACGGTTTCCTGCAAGCCTGGATACTCGAGCCTGATCCGCGCCAGCTCGACGCGCGCGCCGGGCGGGGAGAGCGCGCTGTACGCACCGACGATTCCCACCGGCAGCGGCCCGACGAGCCGCGTGAGATCTGCGAAGCGTATCGCCTGGCGCACGAGATACGCAACGTACGTATGGCGCACGCAATCGGCGTTGACTTCCATCGGCGCCTCGATACCGGCGTCGTGCGCAGCGCAAAG
>Ga0335082_10002977_pt1 | contig 18349 bp, 18 predicted proteins | sample Lox_Sample_41_FD_206718 | JGI IMG/M metagenome (GOLD analysis project Ga0335082, IMG submission 206718) | Soil microbial communities from Loxahatchee National Wildlife Refuge, Florida, United States - Lox_Sample_4.1 | ecosystem: Environmental > Terrestrial > Soil > Wetlands | place: USA... | reverse complement strand
GTTTGAATTTCTGAGCGCGGCCCGTCGGCCATTCGCGCGATTAAGCAGGAACGTACGTCAACAGAATCAGGTCATCGGCGATTAAATCGCTGGCCACCAGGTGGAGCGGCGGCCGGGGGCCGGCGAAGAATGGCTTGCCACCGCCAAGCACGACGGGGCGGAGGTAGAGTCGATACTCATCGATAAGACCGGCCTCGGTCAGGCTTTGCGCCAGGACTGGTCCGCCAACTTGAATCTCGCCAGCCAGCTCAGCCTTCAGCCTGCGTATCGCCTTCTCGAAGTCATCCGCGATAAGCGTGGCGTTGGGGCCAACTGACTTGAGGGAACGCGACACGACCCACTTCAGCTGGCTCCGCCACGCCGCCGCGAAGTCGCGGTCCTCCGCGTCCCAATCAGGAAGATCTTCGTCCCAATAACGCATGATCTCGTACATGCGGCGACCGTAAATGGCCCCCGTCAGGCCACGCACCTGCTCGACGAAGTGACGGAAAGCCGCGGGCACGGGCGGCCCAAGTTTCGTGTGGTCGACGTAGCCATCCAGGGACTGGCTCAATCCGTAGACAAGTTTTGCCATGCCGCAGATCTCCCTCCCACGTTCTTCAGAATAGCTTGAGCCGACGTCTCGCGGAGGTGAGGTTGAACACTATCTGCGCGCCGCATTGTCGGTGTAATCAATAACCGGAGGTCCGCTTCCCAATCCCGAGATTCAAACGGAGACACTCCCTAAAATTGGCGCTTAGACACCAAAGGAGCTTGCCGGCCACGCGCCAATTTCCTGTGAATGATCTCCGTCTTCCCGCGACTGGATCTTCGCACGCAGGAAGCTGTGAAAGAATTAGAGGCCCCACCTTTGCTTTGAATCTTAAAGTTGTGCACTACTCGTGGCTCTTCGCATCGGGGTCAGGGGCCGGGGTTGGGATGCGTGGCAGCATCTCTGCTCGAGTTGCTGCGTTGTAGGCAAACCACGCTTCGATCATGGAACCCTGCATCACATCGGCCTTCTGCACGCGGTCATAGGTGTCCGCGTTGGAGTGGTGGGTACGGGTACCGTACTCCAACCCATCCTGCTGGAAACCGATGCCGTTCAGGCCAATCCACGAAAAGGCGGACGAGTCCGTCCCACCAGGGCTCGCGGTGGGTCTGAACTGCTCCCCGTTAGAAACAGCAACGATATGCTGGTCCTTGATGGGCTCAATCCAGGATTTGAAAATGGCCGCCATCTGCGGACTACCGCCCGCCGACACTCCGCGGAAGCGGCCGGAACCGCCGTCGTCGTTAAAGTAAACATCCAGCTTGTCGTACTCGGGAGTCTTCACCATGGTTGTGCGTTGAGCGAAGTGCTGCTGCACATAGGCGATTGAGCCGTAGACGCCCTCCTCTTCGCCGCCCCACAGGGCAACGCGAACCGTACGCGCCATGGGCTTGTGCAAAGTAGACAAAATGCGCATCGCCTCCATCGCCACTGAGGATCCCGTGCCGTTATCGGTGGCGCCGGTGCCGCCCTGCCAGCTGTCGAAGTGACCGCCGAGCATGACGACTTCGTCCGGTTTGGTGGTACCCGGAATCTCGCCGATGACATTGAATGCGTTCGGGTCTTCCTTCTGATAATCGACAGCGATATCGAAGTTCAGCTTCGGCGTGATACCGTGCTGCAACAGGCGGACGATGCGGTTATACTGCTCTGCCCCGATGGCGACGATCGGAGGCGGAATTGGATCCTTGGGATTCTCAGATCCCCCATACGTGGAAAAGATCGTACCGCCGTCTCCGTTGTAACCCGGCGTGATGGAAATGGCCACACCCTCTTCCTTCAGGAAAGCGTTGACCTCGTTGCGCAGGACCCCGTTCTTCGCATTGGCCAGAGCAAGCGAAGTCGGCGTGTACTCCCACTCGCCTTCACCGGGGCGACCTCGCCCGCTGGGGTCGCGATTGAGTGCGGCGCCGGCTGCTGCTCCGCCCCGGCCGCCACCGCCTGCGCGCCCGCCTCCGCGCGCCAGAATTTCTTCATCCGTTGGCGAAGGCTGCGCGTCCGGCTTCGTGTGGAGCGTGAGTGGAGCCGGATCGAACATCAGCAGCGCCTTGCCCTTCAGCTTGCCATGGTATTTCGCGAAATCTGCTTTCGAGTGGATGGGCGCCCACACCGGCTCGACCGTGATCGGGCCGTTGGTTCCAGGCGTCCATGCCAGCGGGAACCCGGTAAACGCAGCATAGACCGGCGTCTCCATCGCGGCGTAGAAATGCTTGATCTGCCATCCATAGCCGAATGGCCATTTTTCTAGATGGACGTTCTTAAGTCCCCACTCTTGCATCTGCCTCATAGCCCATTCGGCCGCGAGTTTGTGATTGCGGCTATTGGTGACGCGCGGACCATACACCTCGGACATCCAAAAGAGGTTTTCCATAACTTGGGAGTGCTGGAAAGCCTCGGTCTTGATCTGGGCCAGGGCGTCCAGATCGACTATGTCGCCTCCTGGTGCCTGCGCGAAGGAAGCCGGGATGAGAAAGAGGGCCGTGACCATCGGGGCAGCCTGCCTGAAGCGGAGTAGATTCATAGAGATTCTCGCTTTCTCCGGTACCTGGCCTCCCCTAAATGGCGTGCGAGGGAGCGCCTGGATTAGGAACAAGAAGCCATTTTCGCACGCTAATTGCCCAGAAGTCCGCTTCTGGGAGTTCCCCCGCTACTAACGGCGGAGCGTTCATCGTCGCCACTGGGTGGATCGGCAACACGTACCGAATCCAAGATTCGGCGGAGGTTCGTACGAGTCATCCGCCCAGAACCGGACCGATGAGTGACTTGGCGATACTGCGCTTGTTGACGACGAGCAAGAGAGCGCAAATTGCGGGTAGGGGAAGCCCGAGCGCAGTTGTATCGAGCCATTCCGTTTGTTAGCTTGGCGTAGATACCGCTGCCTGTGCCCGAACAACTCAACAAGACCATTGAGACCCTTTACCGGTCGGAATCGGGCCGGGTTCTGGCTACGCTCGTGCGTCTCCTCGGCGATCTCGATCTCGCCGAAGAGGCCATGCATGAGGCATTCGCCGCCGCTCTGGAGTCCTGGCCGCAGATCGGTATCCCGGACAATCCCCGTCCGTGGCTCATCTCCACCGCCCGCTTCAAGGCCATCGACGCAATGCGCCGGCGCGCGCGTTTCAACGGAGTGCAGAGAGATCTCATCGCCCGCATGGAATCGCGCGTCAACGACGCTCCCAGCGGAAACGGAGAGACCGAGGATGAAGAGATCGAGGACGATCGCCTCCGTCTGATCTTCACCTGCTGCCATCCCGCTCTGCCTCCGGAAGCACAGATCGCTCTCACTTTGCGCGAAGTCTGCGGCCTGACAACGGAGGAGATTGCCCGGGCATTTCTGGTGACACCGGCAACGCTCGCCCAACGCATCGTGCGCGCCAAGGCAAAGATTCGAGAGACACCGATTCCATACGAGGTGCCGACGCCGCAGGAATTGCCGGAGCGGCTGGACGCGGTGCTTCAGGTGGTCTATCTCGTCTTTAACGAGGGCTATTCGGCTGCGGCGGGAGCGGAAGTAACGCGAGCCGAGATCACCGGCGAGGCGATCCGACTTGGACGGTTGCTGGCCTGGCTGCAGCCTGAGCCGGAAGTCGATGGGCTGCTTGCTCTGATGTTGCTGCAGGAATCCCGGCGCGCGGCGAGGACCTCGCCGGCCGGAGAGCTGATTTTGCTGGAGCATCAAGACCGCGCGCTCTGGAACCGCGAACAGATTGCGGAGGGAGTGGGATTGGTGGAGCAAGCCCTGAGCTCGCGTCGCTTCGGCCCTTACACACTGCAGGCTGCGATTGCGGCCGTCCATGCGGAGGCGGAATCGACCGCTGCGACCGACTGGCGGCAGATTGTTGCGCTTTACAACCAATTGGTACGAATTCAGCCCTCGCCGGTCGCATATCTAAATCGCGCCGTGGCCATTGCCATGTGCGATGGTCCAGAGGCCGGTCTGAAGCATATCGACGCGGTGTTGGAACATGGCGAATTGGCAAATTACTACCTGGCGCATTCCGCCCGCGCAGAGTTGTACCGCAGGCTCGGCAGGACCGCTGAGGCTCGGGCTTCTTATGAGAGGGCGCTGGCGCTGACCCAACAGGAACCGGAGCGCCAATTCCTGCAGGAACGGATTCGGCAGTTGAAATAAAAATTGGAGTGGCTGTCGATTTTCGGTTTCCCCAACGACTATAGGACGAAAGAACGATGAGCTACGATTCCTGAGTGAACAGGAAACGAGTCATCGGGAACAAACCACAGAAAACAAGGAGAAAGAGTCATGCCACAATATCTGGTCGCTAACTACCTCCCCGACGATTTTGACCCGTCCACGGTAACCGAAGCGATGATCGAGGAGATCCACGCGCTCAACCGCGAATTGATTGCTGCCGGCGTGAGGAAGTTCGCCTGCGGAATTTCCCCGGTCGCCAACGCGAAGACGCTGCGGAAGCAGCCCGACGGCAAGGTGCTCGTCACCGACGGACCGTACACCGAGACCAAGGAGCACATGGGCGGTTTCTGGATACTGGAATGCGCAGACCTGGAAGAGGCGCTGGCGTGGGCGCGCAAGGGTGCCATCTTCTGCGATGCGGCGGGCGAGGTGCGCGAGCTTCTTTTCTTCCCGGCTCCGGAACAAGGATCCGGCGGAAGCAAGTAAACAACCTGGCGAACGAGAGGAACGAGCCGGCGCAACGCTCTGGTACCGGTTCCACCGATCCGCTATGAGGAGAAGAACAATGAAATACATCTGTTTGGGGTACTACGACAAAAGTAAATTCGAAGCCATGACTGAAGGCGAGCGAAACGCCATGTTCGATAGATGCTTTGAATACGACGACCATCTTCGCGCCAACGGGCACTGGGGTGGTGGCGAAGCGCTTCAGGGTCCGGAAACAGCCTTAACCGTGTCTTGGAAGAGCGGCAAAGTGGCAACGACCGACGGCCCCTATGCCGAAACCAAAGAACAACTCGGCGGCATTCTTGTTCTTGAGGCGAGGGACATGAACCATGCTGTACAGCTGATCGGCCAGCATCCGGCGCTGACGTTTGGCAGCACTTTCGAGATTCGGCCAGCTGGGGACATGAGCGAAATCATGAAGGCAAGCGAGCAGCGGCGGAGCCAGAACACTGCGTGCTGAAGACGGTTCTGCTTTGTCACCGGCGGAATCGACGAAGCGCCGCCAGGCTCCAAGAAAGCCGCGGGCCGTGCGCAGGGGGGCGAAGCGCGAACTGTCAACTGTTGCGAACAGGCCAATGCGCTCATCGACAGGATTGCGGGAGGATGGTCTATTCGGACAGCGGCGGCTGCTCATCGCTGCCGTGACGTCGGCGTCACGTCAACAAAACGCGCAAGCCGCCGAATTCACTGGAAGCAGTCCTGATTTCAAACTGACCCATTGCCGTTGTGAGCGCTAAGATGAATCCGGATGAAAATCCATCTTTACTATGTCGGCAAGCCGCGTGACGAACATGCAAATAGCATGGCGGACGAGTACGTCAAGCGTACGACCAGGTATTCTCGCATCGAAATGCGTGAGATCCATCCGGCGCGATTCGATCCCTGGCAGAAGCATCCGTCGGCTTCCAAAGTTCTGATGGACCCGGCGGGCAAGCGCTTCGATTCAGTTGGGTTCTCGCAGTTCATCGCGAAAGCGGAGTCGGAGGGGCGCGATTTGCTATTTCTCGTCGGCGGCGCTGACGGGCCTCCAGACGATTGGCGGGAGCGTGCCAACGTCCTGCTTTCGCTGTCACCGATGACTTTTCCCCATGAATTAGCACGGGTTATGCTCGCCGAGCAGCTCTACCGCGCGTTCACCATGTTACGCGGCCACCCTTATCCCCGGTGACTTGGCCGGGGCCTGTGCCAAACTAGAGTTTGCACGATGGCTTGGTTTACTCGAGATAAGACGCCGCTGAAGCCCGAAGAAGGAGAGCGGCGCGTACGTACCGAAGGGCTTTGGCTGAAGTGCGAGGGTTGCGGGCAGATCATCTGGCGCAAGGCGCTGGACGATAACCTGCAGGTCTGCCCGAAGTGTGACCATCACTACCGGATTGATGCCAAGACTCGCCTCAAGCTGTTGCTGGACAACGGTAAGTTCGAGCAATTCGACAGCAGCCTGGTATCGACGGACCCGCTGCAGTTTGTCGATTCCAAGACCTACAAGTCACGGCTGTCGGCAATGCAGAAATCGACCGAGTTGCGCGACGCCATTATTTCAGCGGCGGGGAATTTGAACGGACGGCGCGTTCATATGTGTGTGCTGGAGCTGAGATTCATCGGCGGCAGCATGGGCACGGTGGTCGGCGAGGTGATTACGCGGGCGATCGAGCGGTCGCTGGCGAGCAAGACTCCGTTGATCATCGTTTCGGCATCCGGTGGCGCGCGCATGCAGGAAGGGGCGGTCAGTTTGATGCAACTGGCGAAGATTTCAGCCGCCCTGATGCGGCTGGATGAAGCGCGAGTGCCTTATCTAAGCGTGCTGACGGATCCGACGACTGGGGGCGTTACCGCGAGCTTCGCCATGCTCGGTGATCTGAACATTGCCGAACCTGGCGCGCTGATCGGTTTCGCCGGACCGCGCGTGATCGAACAGACGATCCGGCAGAAGCTTCCGGACGGATTCCAGACCAGCGAGTTTGTTTTGCAGCATGGATTCCTTGACGCTGTAGTCAAGCGCGCGGACTTGAAGGCCTACCTCGCTAAGACGCTCGACTTTCTGCTGGTATGAGTTTTCCCGAGCAATACAAGGCTGCTCTATTAGAAGCCATCGATCAGATCGACACAGGCCGGGTCGAGCAGGCAATACGGTGGTTTGAGGAGGCGCGCGAGGGCGCGAAGGGCATCTTCGTATGCGGCAACGGAGGCAGCGCTTCCACGGCGTCACATTTTGCCTGCGACATGGTGAAAGGCGCCAGCTACAACCGCAACGTCCGATTTCGGATCATGGCCCTGACGGATTCTCTCGCTACGCTGACGGCCTACTCAAATGACGTTAGCTACGATTGCGTTTTCGTCGAACAACTGAAGAATTTCGCGCGGGCCGGTGATGTGGTGATGTGCATCAGCGGGTCGGGGAATTCGCCGAACGTCGTGCGCGCGATGGAGTACGCCAATACTATCGGTTGCAGGACGATCGCGCTTACGGGCCGTGATGGAGGGAAGCTTGGGCCGCTGGCGCAGCTCAATATTCAGGTCGCGGTGCCGCATATGGGGCGGATCGAAGACGCGCATATGGTGGTTTGCCATATGATTGCGTACCGTTTCATGGAAGAGTAGACAGGCCGCGCGCTTCGCTTCGCGCCTGGACAAGCCAGAGGCTCGTCCCATGCGTACGGGCGCGACTTGCGAAGTTTAAGGACGGATGGTGAGTTTGCCTACGCCGTCTGCGTGACTCTCGCATAGTTCAAAGGCGGATTGGATCGCGGATAGCGGCCGCTCGTGCGTCAGCATGGGGGCGAACCGTTGTGGGTGCATCGACAGTAGACGCAGTGCGGCTTCGGAGTCGTGGTTGGAACGGCGGACGCTGTAGAATGCCAGTTCCTTGCGGCGCATGATGTGGAATGCCAGGCTGATTTCGTCCTGTGGGGGAATCCCAGTCACTACCACCCGGCCGGCGTTTCTTGTGGCTTGGATGCCTTGATTGATGGAGTCACCGAGCGCAGCACAATCGATGGCCATATCGACGCCTCGGTTTACTGTGTCGCGCAGGATCTCTCGCGCCGGGTCCGCTGCCGTGGGATCGAGGGTCGCGTCCGCGCCCAATAACCGCGCCAATTGCCGGCGTGCTTCAACCGGTTCGACTGCCCAGATCCGCGTTACCCCGGACAACTTCAGAAGAGCGATCGTAAGAAGTCCGATCGGTCCAGCGCCGAAAACCACGGCTGTCTCGCCGGGCCGCGGTACAGCAAACTGCATGGAGTGCAAAGCAACAGCCAGCGGTTCCACCAGCGCACCTTCGGCTTCACTTAAGTGTTTGGGCAGCGGCAGCAGATTACGCGAAGGAATATTTACGATCTCCCGAAAGAATCCAGGCTCGTCAGGCATGCTCATGAAGCGGATGTTTGCGCAGACATTGTGCCGCCCAGTCATACAGAATTCACAGTGATAACAGTAATGTGCGGGCTCGAGAACGGCCCGATCACCGGGCGACCATCCGGTTACGCCCGCTCCAGTCCTCAGTACCTCGCCGGCAGGCTCGTGGCCCAGTACCATCGGATAGAGGCATCGGGCATCGCCGATTCCACCTTCGGAGAAGTAATGTAGATCTGATCCGCAGATGCCAACAGCACTTACTCGAACTTGTATCTGGCCGGGAGCGGGATTTTCGACATGAGGGGCGTCAATGAGGCGAAAGCAGTGAGGGGCTGATAATTCAGCGATCTGCATCTAGCCTTGCTTCTTGAACAGATTATCGAATGCCGCGCGAGCGTCGTTGGGATTGCGCGGCGCTTGATACTGGACCTGATTATGATTGTTGTTGTTCACAGGCGCGGCGTCGCGCGCGACGGTCACCCGCGGGGAAAACAGTTCACACTCGTTGGCTTGGTCTTTTACCGGAATGCGAACCGGAATCGGTTTCAGGCATTGGAAACGTGTGGAAGGCTCGAAGTGCGCGCATTGCTTGCAGCAGTGCAAGTCGGCACTGCACTTGGGGCACTTGCCCTTCCAATCGGTGTCTGGAAGAAGGGTCGTGGAGCAGTTGTAACAGCGGGCGGCCACGACATTCTGCAAAAGCCGGGGAAGGCGGGGGCCGGTTACGTCGATGGGGGGGCGGGGGCCGGATGGTTTGGGCCTGTCTCCGGGTCGACGGTCTCTGGATTCGCGTTCTGAATCCATATAGCCGTGTTGTCTGTATTTACGGTCGTCGTCCATGTGTCAGTCGACTCCTGGAATTCTCGTGCTTTTCGAACGGCCACCCGTGTGGGCGGCGTCCATTACAGGTTCATGCCTGCGTCGTTTGTAGGATCAATCGGAGGAGTTCGGCGGGGATCGGCAAGGCAACTTGGAGAGTCGAAACCCGCTCGCCTAAATACCTATGTACCACAGATTACCTTGAGAAGCTACAGAAAAATGTTAGTTAACCTATTACAACTTGATAAAGACAAGAAACTTTACTAGCTTGACCTAATCCGCGAACTAGCCCGCGCTCCACTTGAGAAGGGCGTTACAGGGCCGGGTCAAGGGGTCATCATAGTGATTAGGACTAATCCGCAGCGAGTACCCAAGCCTGCCAGTTTGATGCGGAACGAACTCCTTTAGGAACACATAACTGTGCCCCTGCTGTTCCACTGACGGAAGGCTCATGACCTGTGTTTCTTCTAAATTTCCATTGACCCCGACCCGGCCGATCACCGCTTCTACCCGGACGTCTTTGGGAGAGAGGCCCGCCAGGTCCACCACTGCGCGCATGGGAATCGGGCGGCCGGTTAAGACCGAGACATCGGGTCCAGGGCCGACTTCGAGGAAGCTGACGTCATTCCAGACCTTCTCCACCTGTTCGTTCCAGCTGGCGCGATTGCGGGCCGGCTCGAAACTGTCTCTGGATATTTCGAGGTTGGCTTGGTGGGCCGGTTCGTACAACTGCGACATGTATTCGCCAACCATCCTTTGGCTGTTGAATTGGGGACTGAGATGCATCAGCGATTGTTTCACGCGACGCATCCATTCTATGGGAACGTCCTCGTCGCGTCCCTCGTAGTACATCGGCACAATTTCATTTTCAAAAATCGAATAGATCGCGCGGGCGTGGATTTCGTCCTGATCCTCGGAATAGGTCTCGCGGTCGCCGATGGCCCATCCTCCCGAGATCTCGTAGGCTTCATCGAACCAACCGTCGAGGATGCTGAGATTTAGGACGCCGTTGATCCCGGCTTTCATGCCGCTGGTGCCGCAAGCTTCTTCGCCCCGGCGAGGAGTATTCAACCATAGGTCAGCGGCTTGCACCAATTCCCGCGCGACTTCGGTGCTGTAGTCTTCGACGAACACGATGTGCTTGGAGATCTCCGGATCGCGCGAGAGCTGCATGATCTCGCGAATCAGGGTCTTGCCAGGGAGATCCTTGGGATGCGCTTTACCGGCGATGACGATTTGGACGGGGCGGTCCGGATTGACCAGCAGGCGCCTGAGCCTCTCGATGTCACGGAACAGTAATGTCGCGCGCTTGTAGGTCGCGAATCGGCGGGCGAATCCGATCGTTAGGGTGTCGGGATCCAGCACGTCGGCCAAACGCCGCTGCTCGGCGGCCGAAGCCTTGCGCCCTACGGCGGCAGCCACCACGCGTTCTCGCACGAAGGTCACCAACGATCGTTTCCGCCGGCGGTGGGCTTCCCACAGCTCCTGATTCGGGATGTCTTCCACCAGATCCCAAATTTTCGGGTCGGGATAACGCTCGCGCCAGTCAGGCTGCAGATATTGATCGTAAAGTTGCGCCAGGTCCCCATTCAGCCAGGTCGGCAAATGTACTCCGTTGGTAACGGATGTTACCGGCACTTCCCAGACCGGCAACTTGGGCCACAGCTCCTGCCACATTTCTTGCGAAACCTGTCGATGCAGGCAGCTCACTGCATTGCGGAAGGCGGCTGTTTTGATGGCCAAGATCGCCATCGAGAACGGCTCCTGATGATGGTCCGCCTGGAAGCGGCCCAGCGCGAGAAATTTGTCAAACGGAATGCCGCCCTCATGGCAATAGTCGCCGAAGTATTCGTACAACAGGTTGGAGTCGAACAGGTCTATTCCGGCGGGAACCGATGTATGCGTGGTGAAAACGTTGTTGGCCCGGCACGCTTCGAACGCCTCCTCAAAGGTCAGCGCTTGTTCCTCGATCAGGAGGCGCATCCGCTCGATGGCCAGGAAGGCCGAGTGGCCCTCGTTCATATGCCAGACCGTCGGCTTCAAGTTCAGCTTGTGTAGTGCGCGTAAGCCGCCGATGCCGAGCACGAACTCCTGCCGGATGCGAGTGTGGATGTCGCCACCATACAACTGATCGGTGATTTCGCGGTGTTCGATGCGTTCGTTTTCCGGGATATTGGTGTCGAGCAGGTAGAGCTTCACCCGCCCAACGTCCATACACCAGACCTTGATTATCACTTTGCCGGTGGGAAGCTTCACTTGGACGGTAAGGTCGCGTCCGTCGGCGTCCAGCACCGGGCGTACCGGCAGAGTGTAGAAGTCGTTGACCGGATTACGCTCCTGTTGCCAGCCGTCGGGATTGAGTGACTGCTGCAGATAGCCTTTTTGATACAGCAGGCCAACGCCGGTCAAAGGGATGCCGGCATCGCTCGAGGCCTTCAGGTGGTCGCCTGAAAGGACGCCCAGTCCACCGGAGTAGATGGGCATGCACTCGACCAGCCCATATTCCATCGAAAAATAGGCGATTAGCCGGTCGTCGGTTGGCTCCGTTCGTTCCCGGTAGGCGTTGTATCGTTCGCAGGCCTTGCGATAAGCGGCTAGGAAGCGCTGATCCGCAGCGGCACGGTCGAGGGTCGCTTGGGGGACCCGGCCGAGCATCAGGACGGGGTTGTGGCCGGAATTCTTCCAGAGCACCGAATCGAGGCGGCGGAAAAGGGAACGGATAGTGTGATCCCAACTCCAGAGCAAGTTGTAAGCGAGATCGCTCATTCTGGCGATAGCTGGCGGCAAGGCGGGCCGCACCAGGAATTCTTTAACCGGTTGAATCTGGAAGGGCATCAGGCTGAACTACGACTCTCAAATATACACCAGCGGAGGGGGTTCTAACGGGTTGGACGCATGAGATGACCGGCTCCGGCAAGAAATCAGTGGGTTGCGGGGCATTAATTTCTCTTTAGTTCGGCCGGTTAAGCTTGGAATGCCTGCCGGTGACGCCTGCGATCGCGCGTCCAGCGGGTCTGCTACGCCGGGACTGGCGGTCAAGAGGCACAACGCTCTCATACACCGACGTAACCATCGCTGCCGTCGCCTTGGCCAACCACGTTCCTCTTCTCACTGACAACCGGAAGCATTTCCCGGAAGAAGGGTTGGAGCTTTGGCCATTACCCGCGCAGAGCTAAGCTGGACACAGCACCAAAACATCAGATTCTTTGCTGACCGTGTTTACACCGGATGCGTGGTACAACAATCGTTTATGGCTTTCGTGAAAGTTGGTTCGTTGGCCTCGCTCCCGTCCGGTTCGGTGATGGAAGTGGTCGTGGGCGAGGACTCATTTGCGATCTGCAATCAGGGCGGGGAATTGCATGCGTTGTGGGGAATCTGCCCCCACGCCGGCGGACCGATCGGCCAGGGCGTGATGCAGGACAATATCGTCGTTTGCCCGTGGCATGAGTGGGCATATGACTGCCGCACGGGTGAAAACGACTTCGATCCGTCTATCAAGCTGGATCGCTTTGCCGTCAAAGTCGAAGGCGACGACATCCTGCTGGACCCGCAGACTCGTGCCTGAACTTCCCGAAGTCGAAACCGTCGTCCGAAGCCTGGCGCCGAAGCTGACTGGGCGACGCATCGTCAACGCGCAATTCTTCTCGCATCATGTCGTCCGCCAGAAATTTCCGGTGTTGGCCAAGCGCTTGCGGAACCAGCCGGTGAAATCGGTTCGGCGGCACGGCAAGTTCATTGTGTTGGAGTTGGACCAGGGCGTGTTGACGATCCACCTTGGTATGACGGGCAAGCTACTGCTCGACGCTCAACCTGGACCCTACGCGCGCGCCGTTTTCGAACTGGACGATGGACTGCTGGTTTATGATGACATTCGGCATTTCGGCCGCATTGAATGGAGTCCTGGTTTCCTGGCGCGGGCGGAAGAACTCGGGCCGGACGCGCTCGACATTCCGCTGGACGATTTCTTGAAGCTCCTGAAGAAACGGCATTCGCGCATCAAGCCACTGCTGATGAACCAGCGGTTCGTGCGCGGGATGGGGAACATTTACACTGACGAAGCCTTGTTCGAAGCAGGAATCAGTCCCCGCGCGATCGCTTCACGACTCAGCAAGGACCGCGCCACACGCCTGCATCGGGCGATGCTCGATATTCTGGCCGCCGCGATTCGCTCGAAAGGCTCTTCCATTTCGGATTATGTCGATGCCGATGGCGCGAAAGGGACCTTCCAGTTGCAGCATCAGGTGTATGGCCGGGCGGGAGAGCCGTGCCCTACCTGTGGATCGGCGATCCGGCGGATCGTGCTAGGGGGGCGCGGGACGCACTACTGTCCGAAGTGCCAGCGAAGCTGAGAATCTGATCCGCGACCTGCGCCACGGCTTTCATTTCGCTCACGTCATGCACTCGTACGATGTGGGCGCCTTGCAGGATGGCGGCAGTAACGCCGGCCGCTGAAGCGCATTGTGTTGCCGAGCCGGACTGCTGTGCCAGGAACGATTTTCGCGACGGACCTACGAGAACGGGTAGCTCCAAGTCCAGCAATTCGCGAAGGCGCGCCAGGATCTCGGCGTTCTGTTCCTTGCGTTTGCCAAAGCCCAGGCCGGGATCGATCACGATTCGCGCGCGATCTACTCCCGAACGCACGGCCCGATGAACGGAGGCGTCGAGGTCCAGCCGGATGGCGCCCATCACGTCCTTGAGCGGCGGAAGCTTGGCCCACGTTTCCGGCGTCCCGCGCATGTGGTTGAGGACGAGCCCTGCGTCGTGGTTGGCGGCAACGCGCGCCATTTGCGGATCGAAGGTCAGGCCGGACGGATCATTGATGATCTCCGCGCCGTGTTCCAGTGCTTTCTCGGCGACACCCGATTTGTAGGAATCCACCGAGATCGGAATCGTGAGCTTCCCGCGCAGCCGCTTCAAGACCGGAATCAGACGGCGCAGTTCTTCCGCCTCAGGAACACGCGTGGCGCCAGGCCGTGTCGATTCCGCACCGATATCGACAATATCCGCGCCCTGTTCTTCCAGTTCGACAGCACGAGCGAAGGCACGATCGGGATCGAGATACTTGCCGCCGTCGGAAAACGAATCGGGCGTAACGTTGAGCACGCCCATGATCAGTGTTCGCTCGCCAGTGATCAACTGGCGCTGCTTCATTTTCCAGACAAGATGGCGTCTATTCATAGCGCAGAGCCACAATCGGGTCGAGGTTCGCGGCGCGATTCGCTGGATAATATCCGAAGAAGATTCCCACGGCTAAGGAAATCCCCACGCCGAGAACCACCCAAAGCAAGGATATCGTTGCTGGAATCGAAGGAATCAGATGACGGATCGTGAAGGCGATGATCGCGCCGAGCGCGATGCCGATGGCGCCACCAGTGCACGATAGCACGGTAGCTTCGAAAAGGAATTGCACGCGAATGTCCGCCTTGCGCGCGCCAATGGCTTTACGCACACCGATCTCACTGGTTCGCTCCGTAACGGAGATGAGCATGATGTTCATTACGCCGACGCCGCCGACCAACAAGCCGACCGAGCTGATGATGCCGGTGAGGATCACGAGTGCGCCCGTAAGTTGATTCCACAATGCGGTGATGAAATCCGGTGAGATGATTTCGAAATCGTTCTCGTCCTTGAAGGGCACGTGCCGGCGGCGGCGCATGGCGTCGGTGACTTCGTCTTTCGCGGTCTGGTTATCCACGTCGCGCCGCGCCGTAAACGCGATGGCCAATTCCTTGGCGTCCGGATAATCCTTGCGGAACCTGCTCATGGGTATCATCGCGAATTGATTTATTCCTACCGCGCTGAAGAAACCGGAATCCTTTTCGAAAATCCCGACTACCTCAAACAGCTCGCCGTTCAAATGCACGATTTTACCGACCGCGTCCGAGTGCGGAAACAAAGAATCAGCGATATCGGTGCCCAGCACGACAACCTGGCGCGCGTGATCCTCATCGTAGCGCGAGATGAAGCGTCCCTGCTCGACCGCATAAGCGGGAATCGCGATGGCCAGCTCGGGTTCGGCGCCGCGTAAGAAGATGCGCTCCACACGCTGGCCTTCGTAACTCACGACGTTCGTCTGGCCCATGAAGAATGCACGTGTTCCGAATGCAGTGGCAGTCTCGATGTCAGGACAAGTCTCGCGGAGGTAAGCTGCATCGGAATACTCAATGTATTTCCGGATACGTATCTTTAGAGGAAGGCGATTTGGGTCCGTGCCTCCCGGCATGCGGGTCACGAAGAATGTCCGCGAGCCAAGCGATTCGACCTTGGCCTGCACGAAGCCGTTCAAACCATCGATGATCGACGCGACCGAAATCACAGATGTGACGCCAATGACGATCCCAAGGATGGTCAACGCCGACCGCACTTTGTGTGTGCGCAGGGTGTCAAGAGCTACGAGCAGGTTTTCTGTAGCTTCGTGCCGAGTCATTCAGACCTCAGCGCAACAACAGGATCGAGCTTTGCCGCGCGTGTCGCGGGATAGATGCCGAAGAAAAGGCCGATGATCGAGCTGAGCACCAGTCCCAGAATCGCCACCCACGTCTGCACCGAAGCCGGGAACGATGTGAACGTCCGCAACCCGAGCGCGCACAGAAAACCAATGAAAATGCCGATCGCCCCGCCGACGATGCACTGAATCACGCTCTCCGACAGGAACTGTTGCATGATGTCCTGCTGCGTAGCGCCCATCGCGCGGCGAATTCCGATCTCTTTCGTGCGCTCAGTGACGCTGACCAGCATCACGTTCATGATGACGATGCCGCCAACGATCGCCGAAATCGAACTGACCATGATGAACACCGCGAAGAATGCGGAGCTGATGCTCTGCCAGAGGGAAATGTAGCTATCCTTGGTGCCGATGAAGAAGTCTTCCTCGGTGTCCGGCGCGACGTGCCTACGTGCCCGCAAAGTTAATCGCGCCTGGTCTTGTGCATTTTCGAAAGCCTTGCCGGAACCGGTCTTGACTTGGATGGTGATGCTGGTCCGTGAGCCGCGCATGCGTAAGAACGTATTCATCGGGATGACGGCGTAGTTGTCCTGATCCTGTCCCAGCACCGATCCGATGCGCTCGAAGGTGCCCACGACGGTGAATTCCTGGTTATCGAGACGGACGATTTCACCGAGCGGATTCGCACCGCCGAAGAGATGCTCGACCAGATCGTCGCCGATCAAGCAGACATAGGCGGAGCGTTGATCTTCGCTTTCGGTGAAGTAGCGGCCATCGAGAATCGTGCGCGAGTCGATGTCCGCCATCGTCGGCGTGTGCCCGACGAGCGAGATATCGGTAAGCTCTTTGTCGCGATACTGCGAGCGCGCCGTGCTGTTTACCGAAGCCCCCACCAGCTCGCAGTCGGAACAGTTCGCGGCGATGGCGCGCTCGTCATCCATGTACAGATTTTTGTATTTCAGCGCCTTGATCACCATGTTGAAGTCTGTGACCAGGAACGGAAGCTTCGCGATCTGAAAGACATTCGTGCCCAAGCGTGCAATTTTCTGTTCAACGTAGACGTTGGCGCCCTGGACCAGAGTCATTACCGTGATCAGCGTAGCCACGCCCATCGTGAGGCCGATCATAGTCAGGACCGCGCGCAGCTTATGCTGGCGCAACGAGTCCAGGCTCTGGGTCAGGTTGTCGGCGAAGAGCAGCATCTATTGTTTGATTCGTTTTCGCTAGGGTTCGATTCGCTTCCACTTTTTTCCAACGCGAATGACAATGGCCTTCTCGGGTTTGAATGCGAGCTCGGTGTACTTCACGCCGTCGATCTCCACCGCGCCCGCCTTGATTTTCCGTTCGGCATCCGTTCGCGATTCGACCAAATTGGCGCCAACCAGGATCTTCGGTAGGCTCGCTCCGGCATCCAAAGGAAACCGAATGGTCTCGATGTCGGCCGGCATTTCATGTTGCCGGACCTCGCGGTTGAACTCTTCTTCCGCGCGTTGAGCGGCTTCTCCTGAATGAAAGTCCGCGACGATAGTATGCGCTAGGCGCATCTTCACCGTCATCGGTTCTTGTGCTTTCATTGTCGCAATGTCGGACAGACTCTTGTCGGTGAGCAACTCCCAATAGCGCCACATCAGCTCGTCGCTGATCCCCATCACTTTGCGGAACATCACTTTGGGTGGCTCAGTGATCCCGATGTAGTTGCCCTTTGACTTCGACATTTTCTCGACACCGTCGGTGCCTTCGAGCAGCGGCGTGGTGGCGACGATCTGCGGCGGTTGTCCGTAATCGCGCTGGATCTCGCGGCCGACCAGCAGGTTGAATTTTTGATCTGTCCCGCCCATCTCGACGTCGCATTCGAGCATCACGGAATCATATGCCTGCCCGAATGGGTACAACAGCTCATGGAATGAGATCGGCGTTCCATCTTTGAGTCGCTTGGTGAAATCGTCGCGCTCCAGCAGCCGCGCCACAGTGTACTTGGAGCACAGCTTGATGATGTCGATGAACTTCAGTGGTTCGAGCCACTCGCTGTTAAAGCGGATCTCGGTTTTGTCCGGATCGAGAATCTTGAAGACTTGCGCCTTGTAAGTCTCGGCGTTGCGGTTGATCTCCTCGCGCGTCATCGGTGGCCGAGTGGTGTTGCGTCCCGTCGGATCGCCGATGAGTCCCGTGACATCGCCGATCAGGAAGATCACGGTGTGTCCCAGATCCTGAAAATGCTTCATTTTTCGAAGCAGGACGGTGTGGCCCAAGTGCAGGTCGGGCGCGGTGGGATCGAAGCCGGCTTTGATGCGCAGCGGCTTGCCGGTCTTGGCGGACTGAGTCAAGCGCTCGCGCAGTTCGTCCTCGCGAATGAGTTCCGCCAGCCCCTTTTTCAGGTAGATGAGCTGTTCGTCGATCGTCACTATTTCATTAAAGCGCACCGCGCGTTCGGAACGCGTTACCGACCCGCAACGGTCAGGGAGTCGGAGTTCAGAATCTTCAAGATCAGATTGGCCGTGAACTCCGGTCCTTCCATGGGGATGAAGTGAGAGTACTCGGGGAGGCCGAGATCGGTGCCATGAAGGAAGCAGGACGCTAACTCCGGCGCCGTCGGCGAGCTGCCCATGATGTCTCCAGGTTCGACCTTCTTCATTGCGCGGACCACCTGCACGGGAATGCGGATCGCGCCGATCTCGGAATGGATATCGGACTCCGGCGCGGGGCTGTTTTCGTAGATGCCGGCCTCGATTGCCGGCGGACAAGCCAGTACGTAACCGTCTCCCTCCGGCAGCAATCCGTATTCGCAATAATCGTGCAGCACCGCGCGATCCCAGTTGACAAACGGCGGTCGATTCTGAAAGCGATCGAACATCTCCTGAGGCGAGGCCCAATGATTGCGCCGCTTGGAAACGAAGTGCGCCTCGGTCCAAGGGCCAACATAAGCGCCTTTGGATCGGATCACCGGATCGATCAGCAGCAGCGCCGCAAAAGCGCTGGGCCGCAATGCCGCCGCCAGCGTGACCGCGTGGCCACCCATGGAGTGCCCCACGCCGAGCGCTTC
>Ga0335082_10002976_pt1 | contig 18355 bp, 16 predicted proteins | sample Lox_Sample_41_FD_206718 | JGI IMG/M metagenome (GOLD analysis project Ga0335082, IMG submission 206718) | Soil microbial communities from Loxahatchee National Wildlife Refuge, Florida, United States - Lox_Sample_4.1 | ecosystem: Environmental > Terrestrial > Soil > Wetlands | place: USA... | reverse complement strand
CGCTCATGCGCTCGCTCGCCCCTGGTCTGGTCCGACTTGTGACGAATCCTCAGGCAGCGGGGGAGGGGCGAAGCCCCTCGAGGCGGGGACCGCACGCGCACCCGCGGATGCGGGCGCGCGCGGTCACGGGACCCGCCGAGCAGGGGTGGAATGCCGTTTCAACCCTGCTTCGAGCGCAGGTCCAGCCGGATGAGGCTGGACCGGAGCGAGACGGGGGGGCGGAGCGGCGCGAATGCGCCGCGACTCCGAACGGCGCGGCGCGAGCGGGGCGGCGAAGCAAGCCGGAGCGAGTGGCCCCCCAGTACAAAAGGCGGGCGGCGGCACGGATGCCGTCGCCCGCCCGCCCGGCGCTACTCGGCGCCGACGCCGAGGTACGTCCGGAGCTTCTCGTCCTCGAACTTGTCCTGCGCCTCCGCCTCCGGCGTGGCGAGCGACACCAGCCAGCCCGCGAGGAACGCGGCGGTCATGGAGAAGATCGCCGGGTTCTTGAACGGGAAGATGGGGGCGGGGTTCTTGAGGACGTCGACCCACACCGTCTGCGAGAGCACGATCATGCCGATGGACGTGAAGGTGCCCACCAGGATCGACGCCACCGCGCCCCAGGTCGTCATCCGCTTCCAGATGATCGACAGCAGCAGCGCCGGGAAGTTGGCGCTGCACGCCACGGCGAAGGTGAGGCCGACCATGTAGGCGACGTTCTGGCCCTTGAAGAGGATGCCGAGGAGCACGGCGAACAGGCCGAACACCACGGTGGCGATCTTCGCCGCCTTGACCTGCTCCTCCTCCGTGGCGTGACCCTTCTTGATCACGTTCACGTAGATGTCGTGGGAGTAGGCGGAGGCGCCGGCGAGCGTCAGGCCGGCGACCACGGCGAGGATGGTCGCGAAGGCGACCGCGGCGATGAAGCCCAGGAACGGCGTGCCGGCCAGCAGCTCGGCCACCAGCGGCGACGCCATGTTGCCGCCCTTGTCGATCTTGGTGATGAAGTCGCGGCCGACGAGCACCGAGGCGCCGAAGCCGACGATGGGGATGATGATGTAGAAGTAGCCGATGAAGCCGGTGGCGTAGAGCACCGACTTCCGGGCCGCCTTGGCGTCCGGCACCGTGTAGAACCGCATCAGGATGTGCGGCAGGCCGAGGAGGCCGAACATGAGCGCGAGGCCGAGCGACACGGCCTCGACGGGGTTGGTGACGAGCCCGCCTGGCTCGAGGGCCTTCTGGCCGTACTTGGCGGCCACCGCCTCGTAGAGGTTGCCCGGGCTGAACCCGAATCTGGAGAGCACGAGGATCATCATGAGCGAGACGCCGAAGAGCAGCAGGACCGCCTTGATGATCTGCACCCAGGACGTCGCGATCATGCCGCCGAACAGCACGTAGGCGAGCATGACGGCGCCGACGATGATCTCGGCGTACTCGTAGTGCAGGCCGAACATGAGCTTGATGAGCGAGCCCGCGCCGACCATCTGGGCGATGGTGTAGGTGAGCACGGTCAGCACGCCGCCGATGGCGGCCGCGATGCGCACCGGCCTCTGGCGGAGGCGGAACGCCACCACGTCCGCGAAGGTGAACTTGCCGAGGTTCCGGAGCGGCTCGGCGATGAGGAACATGAGCGCGGGCCAGCCCACCAGCCAGCCGGTCGCGTAGATCATGCCGTCGTAGCCCTTGAGGGCCACCATGCCGGAGATGCCGAGGAACGAGGCGGCGGACATGTAGTCACCGGCGAGCGCGAAGCCGTTCTGGATCGCGGACACGCTACGGCCGGCGGCGTAGAACTCCTTGGAGGTCTTGGTCCTCTTCGCGGCCCAGTAGGTGATGACCAGGGTCACCGCGACGATGAGGAAGAAGAAGCCGATGGCGGGTGCCGTCGGATGGCCCAGGGACGTCTCTTGGGCTGCCGAGGCGGCCGGGGCCTGGGTCTGGGTCAACAGGAACTGCATCACTGCGCCGGGGCTGAGCATTGGGGCAGATCTCCTTGCGCGTTGGGTGAGCGCGTTCGGGTTGGGCTACGACTTCAGCTGCCCCTTGAGGCGTTCGACCTCGGGGTCATACGACCGGTTGGCCCACACCACGTAGACGGCCGTCAGGACCCACGCGGCGAGGATCGAGGCGATGCCCAACGGGATGCCGAGCGTCGTCACGTCCCCGATCTTCTGCGCGAGCGTGGCCGGGGAGAGGCCGACGAGCAGGATGTAGCCGTAGTAGCTCACGAAGAGCAGGAGGAGCATCACCAGGCTGACGCTCCAGCGCTTCGAGACGAGGCGCTTGAAGTCCGGCGATTCGAGCAGCTCGTGCACGGACTTGTGGGCCCGCGGCTCCCCCTTGATGGTCGACACGTTTCTTGCGGCATCGGTCATGTGCACCTCCGTGGTGGCCTCTGTCCGCCGTGTAGGTCGAACGGCTCCACCGGTCGTGACGGCGACGTCGTCGGACTGCATGCCTTCCGCTTCACTGCTGGAACACCTTGATTTGAATCAAAAAGACGTTTGCGAACCGCAAGCTCTCTTGCCATGAAAGAGGGGCCACGTCATGCCGCAGTGCGTCGGGACGCAAACTTTTTTGCGTCACTGATGCAAAACGAACGCCGTGCCGGAAGGCGCACGCAAAAGAGAGGCTGCGGCGCGGGGTCGCGCCTATGGCTGCGCCGCCTTGATCGACCGCCAGGCGAGCGCGAGCGGCACGATCTCGAGGGCGGCGGCCCACGCGAAGAGGGGGGCCACGCCGCCGAACCGGTCGTATCCGAGCCCGGCGAGGAAGTAGCCCGCGGCGTTCGCGCCGCCGAGCGCCGCCGCGGAGAAGAGGGCCTGCCCCGTGGCGCGCAGGGGCGCGGGCACCGCCGCCGCGAGCGCCTTCATGGCCGTGGCCCAGAAGAGCCCGAAGGTGAGCCCGTGGAGCAGCTGGAGCGACACGATCTCCGGAGCGTTCACTGCGCGTGACGTGAGCGCCCAGCGCACCGCCGTCCCGGCGAAGGCGACGGCGAAGAGCGTGGGCACGTCGAGGCGGCGCTCCAGGCGGGGGAAGGCGAGGAGGACCGCCACCTCGGCGGCGACGCCCGCCGCCATGCCGTAGCCGGTCACGTCGGCAGGCAGCCCGCGCTCGCGGACGAACACGCCGAACAGGAGGTGGAAGGGGGCGCACGCCGCCCAGTGGACGGCGCAGGCGGCGACGAGGGCGAGGAAGGCGCGGTCCCGGAAGAGCGCGCGAAGATCGGCGAGCCCGGGGCGCGGGCCGGAGCGGATCGGGACGGGCGGGAGGGTGCGGGCGATCGCGGCGTAGCCCGCGACGCAGGCGACGGCGACGAGCGGCACCAGCAGGTCGGCGGGGCGCTCGCCCCGCGCCGAGAGCGCGAGGCCGAGGCCGACCGTGAGCGCGATGAAGCCCACCGAGCCGAAGAGCCGGATGCGCGCGTAGGAGTGGGCGGGGTCCGTCCGGCACCACTCCAGCGTGCTCGAGTCGACGAGCGGGATGACGGCGCGGTCGCCGAGGGCCTGCGCCAGGAGCACCGCCCCCACCGTGGCCGGCGTGCGCACGAAGGGGAGCGCCAGGGCGCACGCGGCGGCCCAGGCGGTGGCGCGGCGGAGCGCGCGCGCGGGGGCTGCGCTCCGGTCCGCCCAGGCCGCCCAGCCGACCGCGACCGCCGGCCCGGCGAGCGACGGGAGCATCATCACCGCGCCGATCTGCTCGCCGGTGAACCCCAGGCCGCGCAGGTACGCGGCGAAGTAGGGCAGGAACGCCCCCACGTTCCCGTAGTAGAGGAGGTAGAAGAGGCGGAGGCGTGCGGCGGGGGCCACGTGTATGATCGGCTCTACCATGGAAGGCGAGCGGCGGGACGCGGTCCGCGCGGTGGGGGACCTCGCCGCCCTGGTGCTGTGCGCCGGTCTGGGGACGCGCCTCCGGCCCCTCACCGACCGCGTCCCGAAGCCGGCCGTGCCGGTGTGCGGGATCCCGCTGGTGCGCTGGAACCTGGCGCTCCTCCGCGGCGCCGGCGCCCGCCGTGCGGTGGTGAACGTGCACCACCTCCCCGAGGCGATGGCGCGGGCGGCGCAGGACGCCGGCGCGGCGCTGGGCCTGCCGGTGGCGGTCTCCCGCGAGCCGGTCATCGCGGGAACCGGGGGCGCGCTTCGCGAGGCACGCGCGCTCCTGGGCGAGGCCCGGGAGATCCTCTTGGTGAACGGCGACGTCCTCTTCGACGTGGACCTCGCCGAGGCGCTCGCGGCGCACCGCGCCTCCGGCGCGCTCGCCACCATGGTGCTCCTCCCCATGCCGCCGGGCGCGCGCTACGCGGCGGTGGAGGTGGACGGCGCCGGAGCGGTGCGGCGCATCGCGGGGGCGTTCGGGCCGGGTGGCGACGGGCTCACGCCGTGGCACTTCAGCGGCGTCCACGTCCTCTCCGCGGCGCTCCTCGACCGCGTCCCCGCCGCGCCGTTCGAGTGCGACGTGAACCGGCACGTGTATCCGCCGCTCATGGCCGAGGGGCTGGTGCGCGGGTTCGTCGCGTCGGGACCCTGGAACGGGCGCGCCGCGGCGGGCGGCTACTGGAACGACCTGGGCACGCCGGCGCGCTACCTGCGCGCCAACCTGGACGTGCTGCGCGGGCGGGTGCCGCTGGCGCGGTTTCCGGGGATCGACCCGCTCGCGGGCGAGGTCCCCTCCTCGCACGCGCTCGTGGCCCGTTCCGCCCGCATCCAGGGCGCGGGACGGCTCCGGGACGCCGTCGTGGGAGAGCGGTGCGTCGTCCCGGCGGGCGCGATCGTCGAGCGCGCGGTGCTCTGGGATGGCACCGCGCTCGCGCCCGGCGAGCAGGTGGTCGACGCGATCGCGGCGGCGGATCTGCGGGTGCCGGCCACGGGGGAGTAGGAGGCCCCCCGGCTAGACGACCACCTGGGCCAGCACGCAGGTGATGTTGTCGGCGCCGCCCGCGTCGTTGGCGGCCTCGACGAGCGCCTGAGAGGCGCGCCGGAGGTCGCCGGGGCTCAGGCGGAGGATCTCGGCGATGCGCGCGTCGGGGACCATGCCGGAGAGGCCGTCGCAGCAGAGCAGGACGAGGTCGCCGTCCTGCACCGGCTCGCGCAGCAGGTCGACCTGGACCGACTCCTTCATCCCCAGCGCGCGCACGATCACGTTCTTGTGCGGGAACGCCGCCACCTCCTCCGGGGTGAGCTTGCGCGACTTGAGGTAGTCGTTGAGGAGCGAGTGGTCCTCGGTGAGCTGCCGGAGCCGCCCGCCGCGCAGCAGGTAGGCGCGGCTGTCGCCCACGTGGCCGACGATCACCTCCGGCCGGGCGCCCGCGAAGTAGGCGCTGACCAGCGTCGTCCCCATGCCCTTGAGGCGCGCGTCCGTCTGGGCGCGCTCGTGGATCCGCAAATTGGCGAGCTTCACGCCGGCGAGGAGCCGGTTCTCGTCGTAGGAGCGCGCCGGGTCCTCCCGGAACGGCCAGGTCGCGTCCTCGTCGCGGCCGGTGAGCCGGAAGAACTCGGCCATCTCCTCGACCGCGATGCGCGCCGCCACCTCGCCCGAGGCGTGGCCGCCCATGCCGTCCGCCACGCAGAAGAGGTGCTCCTCGGGCAGGAGCAGGAACGCGTCCTCGTTGTGCGTTCGCTTGAGGCCGACGTCGGTGATTCCGGCGAAGGTCACGCGCATGCGGGTCCGGCGGGGAGGCTACCGCCGGGTCCGCGGGGGGTCAAACCGCGGGCGTCACGGCAGGACGAGCTCGATGCCCGGACCGGTCGTGACCCGCACCACGCGGGCGGCGGCGTAGAGCTCGCCGTCCACGGTGAAGCGCGGCGCGTCGCCCTCCAGCACCAGCTCCCGCGCCACCTCGTCCTGGGCGATGCGGCGCCGCCAGGGTCGCCCGCGCCGGAGCCGCGGCAGAGCCCGGACGACCTGGAGGGGAGCCCCGTGCACGCCCACCGCGTGGAAGAAGCCGGGCTGCTCGTCGCAGCGAGCGAACACCCTGAAGCCGAGCCCGATCTCCGGGACGGAGGCGGCCACCAGGGTGAGGTAGCTCGCGTCCGGCCACTCGTCGCCGTCGGTCGCGATGCGGAGCCGCTCCCGCTGCACCAGCGACGCGGCGAACCGGCCGTTCGCGACGGCCGAGGCGGCGGCGCGGAAGAGCAGCGCCGCGGCGGTCGCGGGGGAAGGGCGGCGGCTCCGGTAGTAGGCGTCGAGGAACCTGACCACCACGCCGGTGCCGAAGATGAACCCGAAGCGCGCGGGGCCGGCGTCCGCCTCGACCCGGAGGAGGTCCCGCTCGACGGTGCGCAGGGGCAGGCTCACCCGCAGCCGGGCCAGCACGCGGCGGAGGATGCGCTCGGGGCTTCCGCGGATGGCGTGGGCGCGCGCCACGGTGTTCATGGCCCCGCCGCGCAGCAGGAGGAGCCGCGGCAACGGGTCCCGGCCGTAGGCGCGCGCGAAGGCGGAGAGCACGCAGTGCCCCGTTCCGTCACCTCCGTTGACGCCCAGGACGTCGATCCGCGCGGCGCGGAACCGCTCGACGGCCCGCTCCAGCTCGTCGGGCGTCGAGGCGTCGACCAGCTCCCCATCGGAGTCGAGCACGTTGCGGAGGTGGCGCGCGATCTCCGGGTCGCGCTGGTTGCGCCGGGCCCGCGGGTTGTTCACGATGCCGATGCCGCCCATGCCCTGCCTGGCCCCCTCGACCCGCCGCTCCGGGTCGTCCTCGTCTCACCTCGGGTTCCGCCCGGCGCGCGCCTGCGCCGCGACCGGGTCGGCCCCCACCTCGTCGGCCCGCTCGGGTTCACGCCGGACGACCGGAGCCTGCGCCGCACTGCTGGAAGGACGTCGCCGCCGAGGTGTGGCGCGACCGGGCCGAATGTGGGGCGCGCGCGCTCGGAGGTCAAACGGAAAAGCTGCACCTCGGATCTCGCGCTAAGATGGCGGCTCCATGAGCTTCCTCCTTGAGCCGGGGGACCTCGCACGGACCCCGCTCGCGGCCCTGCTGCTCGAAGGGTTCAACCTGCGCGCCACGGGTGTCCTGGCCGTCGAGCACGGCGGCGGGACCTCGCGCCTGTTCCTCAGGGACGGCGCGCCGGTCGGGGCGCAGGTGTTCGCCGGGTTCAGGCCGCTCGGCCACGTCCTCCTCCAGACGGGCAAGATCGACATGGAGGCGCTCTCGCGGAGCCTCGCCACCATGGCGGAGACGGGGCGGCCGCAGGGGGAGATCCTGGTCGAGATGGGCGCGGTGGCGCGGGAGGACGTCGCGCAGGCGCTCGCCGAGCAGCAGGCCGGGTACTTCGCCGCGATCGCGGCGCTCGAGTCCGGGGCCTTCCGGTTCGAGGCCTCGTCGGCCCTGCCGGGGTGGACCCGAGGGCAGCACCTCTCGCCCCTCCGCACCATCGTCGACACGCTGGAGCGGCCGCAGGCGGAGCGGCTCGTCATCTCCGCGCTGCAGCCCGCCGCCCTGGGAGCGATCCGGCTCGCCTCGAACTACCCGGAGGCGGCGGAGGGGTTCCGCTGGACGGCGGCGGAGCGGGCGCTGGTCGACCGGCTGCGCGAGACATGCAGCCTGGACGCGTTCTTCGGGCGCACCGACGTTCCGCCCGAGCGCGCGCGGGCGATGCTGGCCGCGCTGCTGCTCCTCGGTCTCGCCGGGGCGAGCGACGAGCAGATCACCGCCACGCTCGAGCTGCAGGTGGTGCGGTCCAGTGCCGGGCCGGTTTGTTCCGTGGAGGGCGCGGATGCGCCCGCCGCGCCCTCGGCGGAAGGGGGCTCCACCGAGCCCGCCGCTCCGGCCGCCTCGCCCGCCGTTCGAATCGTGGCGGCGCGTCCCGCGCCGTCGCCCGCCGCCGCCCCTCCCGCCGCGCCGTCGCCCCCCCCGGCCGCACCGCCGGTCACGCCCGTCGCCGCGGCGCCCCCGGCGCCCGGCCGCCGCAGCGATCCGGGCGAGGCGCGCGCGCGCCGGCAACGGTTGCTGCACCGCGCGATGCAGAACATGGGCATCGGCCCCTTCGCCGGCCGTCCCGGGCCGACCGCAGCGGAGGGGGCACCGGCAGCGCCTCCGCCGGCGGCGCCTCCGCCGGCGGCGCCGGCGGGCGCCCCCGGCGCCGCGGCGCCCGGGCCTGCCGAGGCCGCGCTCCGCAAGGCGCTCCTCGCCGTCGCCCCGCGCGCCAGGGAGAAGAACCTGTTCGCGCGGCTCGGGATCCCCGAGACCGCCTCCCGCGACGAGGTGAAGCAGGCGTACCTCGCCATGGCGAAGCAGTTCCATCCGGACCGCATCGCCGCCGGTGGGCTCACGGACCTGGCGGAGGTGGTGCGCGACTTCTTCACGGCGGTGAACGAGGCGTACGAGACGCTCTCGGACGACCGGAAGCGCGCCGAGTACCTGCTGGGCCTGAAGGGAATCGGCAAGGAGCGCGCCGACGGGGCGCGGGTCGACTTCCAGAAGGGCGAGGCGTGCTTCCGGACGCGGGACTTCGCGCGGGCCCGGGGCTTCTACGAGTCGGCGATCCGGGCCGACCCGCGTCCCGAGTACCAGGCGGCGCTGGCCTACGTGTTCCTCGTCGACCCGCAGGGCCGCGACCGCGCCAAGGCGCGGGCGCTCCTCGACGAGGCGACCCAGGACCCGAAGTGCGACCGCGCCTTCTACACGGCGGGGATCCTGGCGCGCGACGAGGGCGACGAGGCCGCCGCCGAGCGCATGTTCCGGGCCGCTCTCGAGGCCAACGCGCGGCACCCCGAGGCGGTGCGCGAGCTGCGGCTCATCCAGGCGCGCCGCTCCAAGGGACGCGACTGAGCGGGGTCCGCTCGGCCCGAACCTGCTGCGCCCGCGGGGCGGGCGCGCAACCTTGACTTCGGCTCCGGCCTCGGGCGTGATCCCCCGACGCGCCGCGCCGGACGAAAGGCGCGGAAAGGCGATCCTTGGCAAAGCAGCACCTGCTCCTCGTCGACGGCGATCCCAAGTCACTGCGGGTGATGGAGGTCAGCCTCAAGAAGGCGGGCTTCTCCGTCACGACGGCGGTGAACGGCAAGGACGCGCTCGACAAGTGCGGGATCTCGCCGCCCGACCTGATCCTCTCCGACACCAAGATGCCGGAGATGGACGGCTTCGAGCTGTGCCGCACGCTGAAGCAGGACGAGCGCTTCCGGGGCACTCCCTTCATCTTCCTGACCGGCCAGAAGTCGGTCGAGTACAAGGTGAAGGGCCTCGAGCTGGGCGTCGAGGACTACCTGACGAAGCCCATCTACATCAAGGAGATCGTCACCCGGGTGAAGATCCTCCTTCAGAAGCGGGAGAAGGAGCGGCTCGAGAAGAAGGACCTCCGGGCGAGCTTCGCGGGCAACCTCTCCGACATGGGGGTCGTCGACCTGGTGCAGACGCTGGAGATGGGAAAGAAGTCCGGCGCGCTGCACATCAAGAACAAGAAGGGCGTCGAGGCGGTCGCGTACTTTCGCGACGGGCGGATCCTCGACTGCGAGCTGGGCGGCAAGCTCTCCGGGGAGAGCGCCTTCTACCGGCTCCTCAACTGGCAGGAGGGCGAGTTCGCCATCGAGTTCCGGCCCATCGAGCGGGAGGAGCGCATCCCGGTGTCGACCCAGGGGCTGCTCATGGAGGGCATGCGCCGGATCGACGAGTGGGGACGCATCGTCGAGCAGCTGCCCAGCCTCGACCGCTCGTTCGAGATCGACTACACGCTGCTCGGGGATCGCCTGGCGGAGATCCCCGACGACGTCAACGCGCTCCTGCGGCTCTTCGACGGCCGCCGCACGCTGGAGCAGGTGATCGACGAGGCCGACTACGACGACCTCGCCGCCGCGGGGGTCGTCTCGAAGCTGTTCTTCGAGGGGATCATCCGCGAAGCCGCCCCGGCCGCCGCGCGTGGCCTCGCCCCCGAGGGAGCGGCAGGCGAGGCGACGCCCGAGCCGGGTGGCGTGGACTGGTTCGCCGGGCCGGTGGCCGCAGCGTCGGCGCTGGGCGCACCGGCTCCCGCTCCCGGCGGAGAGCGGGCCGAGGGCGGGCGGGAGATGGAAGGCGAGGGCGACGCCGAGTCGCCCAAGATCCTCCTGTTCCCGCGGCGCCGCGCCGAGCCCGAGGAGGTGGCTGCGCCGAGCCCGCAGCCGCTCCGGCCCACGGCGCAGACCGTGATCGCGCCTCCGGCGGCGACTGCGCCCGCGCCGGGGTTCGACGCCAGCCGGTATTCGATGCCCCTCCCCCCGCCCGGCTCGATCCCGCCCCCGCCGTCGTTCGGCGGGTCGGCGACGCTCGCCGGGGGTCCGGGTCCCGCCGCCCCGGCGGCGCCCCCCGCGCCTCGGCCTGCGCCTGCCGCCGAGCCTCGGCGGTCCCCAGCCCCGCGGCCGGCGGCCCAGGCGCCGGCCCAGCCACCCCTGGTGCAGCGCCCCGCGCCGGCCGCCACCGGCAAGGCGGGGCCGGCCGCGCCGGCGCCGGCGCGGGCGTCGCGCCCGGCCACGTCGCTCGCGATCGCTGCGGTGGTCGTGGCGGTCGGGATCGCGGCCGCCCTGCTGCTCCCGGCGAGGAAGGAGCCGCCGCCGGCACCTGCTCCCGCGACGGCGGCCACCGCGGCCGACCCCTCTCCGCCGGCCGCAGCCCCCGCTGCGCCGGATCCCGCCGCCGCCCCCCCGCCCCCCCCCCCGGGGCCGGCGCGGCCAGCGCCCGAGCCCTCGCCCGCCGCCGCGCCGCCCGCCCCGCCACCGCCCGAGAAGCGCAAGCCCGCGAGGGTGGCGATCGCGTCTCCCACGGTGCACGTGCCGGCTCCCGCGCCCGCGGGCGACGCCGCGGAGTACGAGCGCACCCTCGCGGCGGCGGACCAGCGCTACAACCGCGGTGACTTCCTGGGGGCGATCGGTGACTACCGCATGGCGGCGAGCATCAAGCCGACTGGCCCCGCGCTCGTCGGTCTCGCCCGTGCCCTCTACGACGCCAACCGCTCCGGCGAGGCGCTGCGCGAGCTGGATCGCGCGGTGAAGGCCGAGCCGCGTTACGCGCCGGGATGGCTTCTGCTCGGCGAGATCCACCAGGGCGAGGGGCGCGCCGACGAAGCGCGCAAGGCGTACCAGCGGTTCCTGATGCTCGAGCCCAAGGGCGACCAGGCGCGCGCCGTCCGCGAGATCCTCTCGAAGCAGCTCCGGTGACGGCGCCGGTGGCAGGCCGAGGTTACATGCCATCGGACGGCGGTGGCCGCCTGACGAGATCCGGCGTGAGAGTCCTCGGGATCGAGACCAGCTGCGACGAGATGTTTCCTCCGGGGGGGCGCAGACGGCGCGCCCCCCCGGCCCCCCCGCTCGCTCCGGAGCAGGCTCGTCCGCCTGCCCCTGCGCTCGCCGGCACATGAGAGTCCTCGGGATCGAGACCAGCTGCGACGAGACCGCCGCCTCCGTGGTGGAGGACGGGCGGAGGGCGCTGTCGGACGTGGTGGCGACCCAGATCGACATCCACCGGCGGTGGGGCGGGGTGGTGCCGGAGCTGGCCAGCCGCAACCACGTCGTCCAGGTGATGCCGGTCGTCGACGAGGCGCTGTCGCGCGCCGGCGTCCGGCCCGAGGACCTCGACGCGGTCGCGGTGACGTCGGGCCCCGGGCTCGTCGGCGCGCTCCTCGTGGGCGTCCAGGCGGCCAAGGCGCTCGCGGCCGCCTGGCGCAGGCCGCTCGTCCGCGTGAATCACCTGGAGGGACACCTGGTCGCTGCGTTCCTCTCCGACCGGGCGCCGGCGTTCCCGTACCTCGGGATGGTCGTGTCGGGCGGGCACACCTCGCTCTACGCGGCGCGCGGCTTCGGCGACTACGCCGTCCTCGGGCAGACGCGGGACGATGCCGCGGGGGAGGCGTTCGACAAGGGCGCCAAGCTGCTGGGGCTGCCATATCCGGGCGGCGTGGCCATCGATCGCCTCGCCCGCGACGGGGACGCCCGCGCCATCCGGTTCCCCAAGGCCATCGTGAAGGGCGCGGACCTCGACTTCAGCTTCTCGGGGCTCAAGACCGCGCTGCTCCACCACGTGCGGGCGCACGGCGTGCCGGAGGGGAGGGCGCTCGCCGATCTGTGCGCGAGCTACCAGGAGGCGATCGTCGCCGCGCTGGTCCAGAAGGCGTTCCGCGCGGCGCGGCGGCTGCAGTTCGAGCGGCTCGTCCTCTCGGGCGGCGTGGCGGCCAACGGACGGCTGCGGCAGGTGTTCGAGGAGACCGCGGCAGGATACGAGGGGATGGAGGTGTACCTGCCCGCGCCGAAGCTCTGCACGGACAACGCCGCCATGATCGCCGTGGCGGGGACGCACGCCTTCCTGCGCGGTGAGCGCGCGGGCGCCGAGCTCAACGCCGATCCCGCCTGGCGGCTGTGAGCCGGCGTCCGGCCGTGGCCGGACCGCGGCCGCGAGCGCTCCCCGGACGGCCGCGGAGGGGCGCATGGTACCGTGAGCGCGTGGAGCCCCGGTACCCGAGTCCGCGCACGCTGCTCGACAGGTACGGCCTGCGCGCGAAGAAGAGCTGGGGACAGAACTTCCTGGCGGACGAGGTCGTCCTCGATCACATCGCGCGGCTCGCGGTGCGCGCGCCCGGCGAGCGCGTGGTGGAGCTCGGAGCCGGGCTCGGGCACCTGACGGCGCAGCTGGTCTCCCGGGGGGCCCGCGTCCTGGCCGTGGAGCGCGACCGCGACATGGCGCGCGTGCTCCGGGGCGAGCTGGGAGACCGGATCCAGCTCGCCGAGGCCGACGCGGCGCGGCTGAACCTCCTCGCGATCGCCCGGGGCGGCGTCGCCGACCCCGCCGCCGCGGCCGAGGCGGCGGTGGCGGCGCGCGGGAGCGATCGGAGCCCGGGCGAGCCGGAGAAGATCGCCATCGCGGGCAACCTTCCGTATCACCTCACCAGCCCGATCCTGTTCTCGATCCTCGATCAGGTCGCCGCGGTGACGCGGGCGGTCCTGCTCCTGCAGCGCGAGGTGGCGGAGCGCCTGGCCGCGCCGCCCGGGAGCCGCGACTGGGGGCTGCTGTCCGTGCTCCTGCAGCGCGAGGCGGAGGTCGGCGTCGAGCGGATCGTCCCGCCCGGCGCCTTCGTCCCGCCGCCCAGGGTGGAGAGCGCCGTGCTCCTCGTCGAGATCCGCCCGCCGGCCGAGGCGGTCGCGGACAAGGCGCGCTTCCGCAGGCTGGTGAAGGCCGGCTTCGCGCAGCGCCGCAAGACCCTGCGCAACGCCCTGGAGGCGGCGCGCATCGCTCCGCCCGGCGCGCTCGAGCGTGCGCTCGCCACCGCCGGCGTGGACCCAGGGCGCCGAGGAGAGACGCTGACCGTGGCGGAGTGGGCGGCGGTGGACCGCGCGCTGGGGTGAGGCGGCCGTCGCCGCGGCGCTGCTTCACGGGCGCCCACCCGCAAATTCCGCCCGCCCAACCCCGACAGTCGAGCGGGCGCCCGTGAATCCTTGCCGGCCTACAACCCCGACGTGCGCGCGGTGGCGAGCAGGAGGCTCATGTTGCGCGCACCGTTCTCGCCGAGGTACCGGCGAAAGGCGACCGGATCGAGCTTCATGGACCGGATGGTCGCCGCGACGATGTCGCCGTAGCCGCGGGCCGTCGGCTTCTTGAGCTCGAGCGCGATCTTGAGGATGGCGCGCTGGAAGGCGGGGTCCACGCCGTCGCCGTCCGGCGGGAGAGCTTCGGCCGCCCGCCGCTCGCCATCCGCCCGGCGCCCGTCCTGCGCAGGGCGGCGTGCCACCGACGGCGCCCTTTGTCCGGCACCCATCCTCCGAGGTGACGCCATTCGGCCTGCCCTCCAGCCCGGCCCGCCCAACCCGCGGGGAAAACGCGAGTGACGATACATGACGTGTAAGGCGTGGTCAAACTTTACTGTGATCGGAAGATCACGGAGGGCGCGATCCAGATGTCATGGTCCAGACAGGCCGCCGGAGATGCCGGGCTGGCGGCCCGGCTGCCGATCCCTGCCGGTGCCGGACAACAGCCTTCGGCGGCCGGCGTGCCGGTGCCGGGAGCGGAGTCCCGGGACGAGCTCGCGCTGACGCTTCGACTCCGGCGCTGCGCTCGCCGCACTCCGCGCGATGCTGGCGATGCAGCCGATGTCCGGCACGCACGCGGCACGGCGCTGCGCGCGTTGCGCTCGCGCTCCGCGCCGGCTGCTCCGCGCGATTCGCCGGCGAGCGCCGCCGTGCCGTTGCCACCGGGTCCTCCACATGGCAACCTCGTCCCTCCCGACGCCACATGGAGAGACCCCGCTACATCGCGATAGAAGGCCCGATCGGCGTCGGAAAGAGCGCGCTCGCCCAGATCCTCGGCGAACGGCTCGAGGGCCGCCTCGTCCTCGACGCCGTGGACGACAACCCCTTCCTGGCGAGCTTCTACGGGGACAGGAAGAAGCACGCCTTCCAGACGCAGCTCTTCTTCCTCCTCTCCCGGTTCCAGCAGCAGCAGGACCTGTTCCAGCAGGACCTCTTCACCCAGAGCACCATCGCCGACTACCTGTTTGCCAGGGACCGCATCTTCGCGTCGCTCACGCTCGACGCGCACGAGCTCGCGCTCTACGACCGCATCTACGCCCTGCTCGGCCCGCGCGTCGTGAAGCCGGACCTGGTCGTCTACCTGCAGGCCCGGACCGACGTGCTCCTCTCCCGCGTGCGCAAGGGCGGCCGCGACTTCGAGCGGCACCTCGACGCCGCGTACCTCGAGGCGCTGGCACGGGCCTACAACGAGTTCTTCTTCCACTACGACGAGACGCCGCTCCTGGTCGTGAACGTCAGCGACCTCGATCTCGGCGCCCCGGACGCCGCCGATTCGCTCGTCAACGTGATCCGCCGCCATCGGAAGGGGACGCAGCACTACGTCCCGCTGGGCACCAAGACCTGATCGACCCGCCGCCGGAGGCTGCGCTCGTGAACCGGCGTGACATCGGGGCGGGGCGTGAATTACATTGCTCCCTCCACCGAAGGGCAGGACCTCGCGAGAGGCCTACACCGGAGGCCATCCATGTCGACCCATTCCGGGCCGGTCAAGCGCATCACCATCCACGAGCTGCGCCGGATGAAGGAAGCCGGCCAGAAGATCGCCGTGGTCACCGCGTACGATGCGACCGCGGCGCGCCTCGTCGACTCCGCCGGCGTCGATGCCGTCCTGGTCGGGGACTCGCTCGGGATGGTGGTGCAGGGGCACGACTCCACGCTCCCGGTCACGCTCGATCAGATGATCTACCACTGCGCGGCGGTGAGGCGCGGCCTGGCCCGCTCGTCCGGACGGGCCCACCTGGTCGGCGACCTCAACTTCGGCAGCTACCAGGCGAGCGCCGAGGACGCGGTGAAGAGCGCCATGCGCATGGTCTCCGAGGGCGGCGTCGAGGCGGTGAAGCTCGAGGGCGGCGCCGACTACGTCGACGTGATCCGGCGGATCGTCCGGGCCGGCGTGCCGGTGATGGGACACATCGGCCTCACGCCACAGTCGGTCCACAAGATGGGCGGCTACCTGGTCCAGGGCAAGGACTCCGAGAAGGCGCACCAGCTCCTGCGGGACGCGCGCGCGCTCGAGGCGGCCGGTTGCTACGCGGTGGTGCTGGAGTGCATCCCGGCGGAGCTGGCGCGCATCATCACCGGCCAGCTGCGGATCCCGACCATCGGCATCGGCGCCGGTCCGCACTGCGACGGGCAGGTGCTGGTCTTCCACGATCTCCTCGGCCTCGACGCGACGTTCAAGCCGAAGTTCGTGAAGCGCTTCGCCGAGGGAGGTGCCCAGATCGCGGGCGGCGTCGCGGCGTACGTCGCGGAGGTCAAGGCGGGCGCGTTCCCCGCCGACGAGCACAGCTTCCACTCCAGCGCCGTCCGGCTCGTGCAGGTCGCCGACAACGAAGAGGAGCACGACGAGCCGCCCGGCATCGTCGGCGCCCCGATCTAGGGCTCGCACCGGGCGCACCTGCCGACGTGAAGACCCCAGCGCTCGTCACCGATCCTGCCGCCTGGCAGGCGCGCTGCCTCGCGGCGCGAGCGGGGGGAACCCGGGTCGCGCTCGTGCCCACCATGGGGTACCTGCACGACGGGCACCTGGCGCTCATGCGGGCGGCGCGGGAGCGGGTCGGGGCGGGCGGCCTCTCCCTGGCGACGATCTTCGTGAACCCCACCCAGTTCGGGCCGGGCGAGGACCTCGCCCGGTACCCGCGCGATCTCGCGGGCGATCTCGCCAAGTGCGCCGGCGCGGGGGTCGACTGGGTGCTCGCGCCGGAGCGGGCGGAGCAGGTGTTCCCCGCGCGACACGAGACCTGGGTCACGGTGGAAGGGGTGACCGCCGGGCTGTGCGGCGCGAGCCGCCCGGGCCACTTCCGCGGCGTCGCGACCGTGGTCGCGAAGCTGCTCAACCTGACGCGGCCGAGCGCGGCGCTGTTCGGCGAGAAGGACTGGCAGCAGCTGCAGGTCATCCGGACGATGGTGCGCGACCTCGCCTTCGACGTCGAGGTGATCGCGGTGCCGATCGTGCGCGAGCGCGACGGCCTCGCGCTCTCCTCGCGCAACGCGTACCTCTCCGTCGAGGAGCGCGGGCGGGCGCTCGCGCTCTCGCGGGCCCTGTTCGAGGCGCAGGAGGCCGCCGCCCGGGGCGAGCGCGACGCGGCGGCGCTCCGGCTGCGCGCGCGGCGCCGCGTCGAGGCGGCGCCTGCGCGGGTGGACTACGTCGAGATCGTCCACCCCGAGACCCTCGCCCCCGTGGGCCGCGCCGAGCCCGGCAGCCGCATGCTCGTCGCCGCGTTCGTGGGCGCCACCCGGCTCATCGACAACGTCGGGCTGCCATGACGCGGAGCGCCGGGAGGAAGGGCGCACCCGAAGGCGCCCAGGTCGTGGCCACGAACCGGCGCGCCCGGTTCGAGTACGCGGTCGAGGATCGCTGGGAGGCGGGTCTCGCGCTCACCGGCAGCGAGGTGAAGTCGCTGCGGGCCGGGAACGTGAACCTCTCCGATGCGTACGCGCAGCCGCGGGGAGAGGAGCTCTTCCTCGTGAACTGCCGCATCGGCGAGTACGAGAAGGCGGCGGCGTTCGGGCACGCGCCGCTGCGCGATCGCAAGCTGCTCATGAAGCGCGCCGAGATCGACCGGATCCGGGGGAAGGTCGAGCAGCGCGGCTACACGCTCATCCCGCTTCAGCTCTATTTCAAGGGAGGGTGGGCGAAGGTCGAGCTGGGGCTGGCGAAGGGAAGGGCACACGAGGACCGGCGCGACGCCATCGCGGAGCGCGAGACGAGGCGCGAGATGGATCGCGCGCTGTCGCGCCGTCGCCGCTGAGGCGCGGCCCGCGCGTCCCGCCTCCGGCGGATCTTTGATGGGGTGGCGGCTCCCGGCGCGGGACCGCGTCTGCTAGCGTCGGTGCAGCCCCGCGTGTTCGATCGGCTCACGCTCGAGGAAGACCTCCGCGACGTCCACGGTCGCACCCTGGGCGTGTGTGGGCTGGTGATCTCGACGGAGTCGATCGCCGACGCCGCCCAGCGGGCGCCGCGTGCCCGGCGGCGGTCCATCGGCGACACGTTCGCGGAGGCCGAGCTGCTCGGGCGCCTCGCCGATCCCACCTACGAGCACCTCTTCGAGGGTGACGGAGTCCGCGCCGGTGTGTCGACGGTGCTGCGGTCGATCGAGCTCCCCGACGCGCTCTGGGACGAGCTGGGCGCGCTCCGCGCCGGAGTGGCCGAGCAGTGGGATCACGCGCTCGTCACGGCTGCCATCGCGGTCCGGATGCTGCTCGCCGCGGTCGGCCCTGCCCGCGGAGTGCCGGAGCTGGCCGCGGCGGCACTCCTGCACGACCTGGGAATGACCCACCTCGCGCTGCGCCTGAGGCGCGGTGGCGGCCCGCTCTCCAGGGCGGACGCGGCCGAGATCACCCACCACCCGCTGCTGGGGGCGTACCACCTGGCCTCCGTCCTCGGACCGCACCCGGCCGTCGCGGCGGCGCAGACCCATCACTGGCGGTGCGGGCAAGGCTACCCGGCGCTCCCGGCCTCGCCGCCGAGGTCGATCCTGGTGGTGGGGGTGGCCTCCGCGTTCGCAGCCTTGACGCGCCCGCGCCCGTTCCGCTCGGGCGCCTTCGACGCGCGGGGCGCCGCCGACGTCCTCATCGACGACGTCGCCGCGGGGCACGCGGACGGAAACACGGTGAAGCTGCTCGTCCACGCGCTGCGGGGTGGGCGCGGCGACGTCCGGCAGGTCCGGTTCGGGCACGCCCGGCTCGGTCATTCACCGGAGGTGAACCGACACGCTCCCCTCGCGCCACCGGACCGCAGCCCGGTCTAGGGCGCCGCCCCGCGCCGGTGCGCTAGTCCGCGAGCCCGGAGGCGCGGCGCAGGACGTCCCAGCTGTAGAGCCCGGTGGCGTGGCCGTCCGACCACCGGATCTGGATCGCGTACGCGCCCACCGCCGTCACGTCCGTGGGCCGGATG
>Ga0335082_10002974_pt1 | contig 18356 bp, 13 predicted proteins | sample Lox_Sample_41_FD_206718 | JGI IMG/M metagenome (GOLD analysis project Ga0335082, IMG submission 206718) | Soil microbial communities from Loxahatchee National Wildlife Refuge, Florida, United States - Lox_Sample_4.1 | ecosystem: Environmental > Terrestrial > Soil > Wetlands | place: USA... | reverse complement strand
GTTCCGCCTGCAGCGGCGCAGCGATATCCGCTGCGTGCGCTGCCGCCGCCGCCCCGTGATTGCGGCGCAAGACCAGGGTAACAAGCAGGGTTTTGCCGGGCGTCGGTCCTTTCTGCCGCGGCGTTGCGGTCGCGTGCTCGGCGTCGCCTAGGGGAGCAGGGCGGGTTGCAAGCGTACTCATCGGGTTCTCCATTCAGTCAACGTCATGGGATTCTGGGTCTTCATGCCGGGCAGCCGCCTGCTCTTGCCCGTCAAGGCTTTGAGCCGTGCGCCGGAAGGCTCGGCTGCTCGGCTGAGCGAGGCTGCGTGTCCGATGCACCGAGGCGTTTGCTGTGTCTGTGCAGACTGTTGGACAGCTCGGCGATGATGCCCGATGCGGCGTTGATCATCTGTCGAGGCCCAAAACCCGCCCGCGCCATCTCTTGGTAGAACGATTTGACGATGATCTTCACCATCTGCTCCGGCTGCTGCGCCAAATTCACCAGTGCATCCCCAGCCCTGTCTTTCATGCCTTGCACCAGGGAGATCTGGGCGAATCTCGACTTCAGCACGTTGCGCAGCTGCACGACCTGGATCGACTTGCTGATATACAGCGTCAGGATCTCGAGGTAGCTAAGATCCTGCGCGCTGAAGCCTGGTTTGGACTTGGGATTGCTGATCTTGATCATGCCGAGCAACGCCCCATCGATTGCAATCGGAGAACACATGATCCTGGGCGCGTCGGCTACCGACCGCAGTGCGTGTCTGGCCTCCGTGCGAGTAGCGGACGACGGGGCTGGACTGTGCCGCGGACCTGATGCGAAGCGCCGGCGCTCTTCGGCAGGCGGAATGCAGAACTGCGTGTGCACGCTTGGCTCGACTTTGGGCGGACTGTCCTCGCTGAAGAGCGTGATCGAGCAGCTCTCGGCATCGAGCGTCCTGGCGGCCATGTCCGCGAGCGCCGCCACGTTCTCCTCGAGGCTCTTGGAGTAGTCGAGCACGTCGAATGCCGTGACGACACAGGGCGCCTCGGGAGGGGGCTCCCCGGCGGCGACAGCCTCTACGATCTCGCTATTGATCCTCGGCTGATCGACGGCGCTCATCGAATCTCTCCCTTGGAGGGCTGGAAAGGAGCAGCTTTGTCCGGGGGCGGCGACGCACCGTTGCCCATGGAGCCGAAGGACGACTTAGGTCGACGCGTCTGGTTACGAACGAGACAGGCTTGGCGTTGCTGCGAACCGCGACCGCACATAGATGCGATGGCGCCAGCTCCATGAGCGTGAACTGCCAATCGTGTTCGCGGTCACCGAGACCTTCTGCGAAGGAGACGCGAATCTCGGCTCCGGGCACCGGATCGGTGAAGCTGACCTGATTGAACGGCAAGGCGAGCCCGAGGCCTCTCGCCTTGGCGTATGCCTCCTTCAATGTCCAGTACGCCAGCACCGACTCGGACAGCTCTTCCGGGGGCGAAGCTTTCAACGCAGCCAATTCTGGCGCTGAGAAGGCGGGCGTCAGATGGAGAGGGTGCAACGATCGCAGCGCGGATTCCACGTCGATGCCGCAGGGATGGCGTGCGACGACACAGGCGACCAGTCCCTCCGTGTGCGAGAGGTTGAAATGCAGCCCAAGCTGCGTGTGAGTCGGCGCAAGCTCAGGCCGGCAGTGCTGGTTTGTGGTGAATCGCCACGACTTCGGTGGCAACGCCGCGTAGCGAGATAGCGTCAGCCGGAGAAGCGCATGCGCCGCCAAATAGGAGAGACGGTCGCGGGCAAAATGAAAGCGGCTGTATCGTAGTCTTTCGGCCGGCGACAGGATGGCGCGGTAGCGGCCCTCCAGGACCGCCAGATCGTCCGGGTTCGCGTACCAGACATGTGCTTCGCGCTCCAGCCTGTGCAGCGAGTCCTCCGCCGGTACTCCCGGTTCGGCGCCTTCAGCCGGACGCGATCGGTCCGCGAAGCGCTGGGTGTCACCAGGAACCGCTGCAGGCGGCGCCGGGACGGCGGGCTGTGTGCCGACAGCACTCATGGCGTCAGGTGCAGCAGCGTTCCGTCGAGTCGGACTTGGCGGATGGCACAGCGCGGCGTCGTGCGGCGTCGGAGGGTGAGGTCAGGATGCTGACCGGGACGCAACACGGAGCGCCCTTGAATGCATCCTGTCCCGCTGCGCTGAATACCGGGACGGCTTCAAGCGTGTGGAATGTCTCCCACGCGATGCCTTGCGGATCGGCGATCCAGTACTTGTCCGATTTTGCGTAGCAGCACGCGGTTTGCGACTCCTCGACGTACGGCTGCGCTGCCTGCGTAAGCCGCCCCTGCATCTGCGAAAGTTCGGCAGTGTTGTCTACCTGGAAGCCAAGATGATTCAGACCGACGGTTTCGCTGCGCTTCGAGATGGCGAAGTTGACCCGCGGATCCTCGACCATCCACTTCGCGTAGTCGTCCATCCTGACCGTCGGCTCCGCCCCGAAGAGCGCGGAGTAGAACCGGATGCTCGCGTCGAGGTCCGCGACCGCGATGTGGACGTGAAATCGTTTCATGTTGGAGTCCCTCCGTCGTGTCTTGGTCTGTCGATAAGCAACCTGCGCTCCGAATCCGTCGCTCGGCATTCAGGCATGCGTTGCGCCCCGTGGCTGGACCCGTGATCCGGATCGCTCCAATGAGGATTCCGAGCTGTAGGGCACGGCGATCGACGTTGCGTCTCTTGCGCCGACAACTTGTGCGATCGCGTCCGTGACGTAGTCGATGTTGCGCGAGTTCAAAGCGGCAACGCAGATCCGGCCCGTGTCCAGGGCGTAGATCGAGAACCGGTCCCGTAGCTCTCTCACTGTCTCGGCAGCGAGACCGGAATACGAAAACATCCCGCGCTGGCGGAGCACGAAGCTGAAATCGACAGCCGGCAGTTTGCGCTCGAGCTGGCGGACGAACTGCTCGCGGACAGCGCGGATTCGATCGCGCATTGCACCGAGCTCACGCTCCCAGAGCGTGCGTAGCTCGGCGGAGCGGAGGATCGTCGCAACGATCTTGCCGCCGCTGCTGGGCGGATTGGAATAGTTGGTCCGCACCACGCGTTTCAATTGGGTCCAACAGCGCTGCGCCTCCTGTGCGTTGGAGGCGATGACGGTCAGGGCGCCGACCCGTTCGCCGTACAGCGACAGGGACTTGGAGAACGAGTTGGCGACGAAGCAGGGGTAGACGGTCTGCGCGAACCGCCGCACGGGCTCGGCATCGCCGTCGACGCCGTCGCCGAAGCCTTGGTACGCGATGTCGAGAAATGGGATGAGGCGACGTGTCGTTACGACTTCGATCACCTGCGTCCACTGCTCGACCGTCAGGTCCACACCGGTCGGGTTGTGACAGCACGCGTGGAGTACGACGATGTCTCCGGCCGGTATGGCGGACAGTGATTCCATCAGACCGGCGAAGTCCAGGCCATGAGAGGCTGGGTCGTAATATCGGTACGCCGCGACGGAGAAGCCGGCCGCCTGGAACAAGGCGCGGTGGTTTTCCCAAGTGGGGTCGCTCACCCAGACCCGCGCGGAGGACACAATGCGCCGGAGGAAGTCCGCGCCCAGCTTCAGCGCCCCGGTCCCTCCCAGTGCCTGTATCGTGATCGCACGCTGCTCCCGGATCGCTGGACTGTCCGCGCCCAGAAGAAACGTGCGCGCGGCGTGGTTGTATGCAGGGAGCCCGTCGATGGGAAGGTAGACTCGCGGCGCGGCCTCACGCACGAGGTCCGACACGGCATGCTGCACGCACTCCAGCAGCGGCACCTTCCCCGTGTCGTCACAGTACACCCCTGTGCTGAGATTCACCTTGTTCGGGTCTCGATCGTCATTGAAGGCTTCCGTCACGCCGATGATCGGGTCGCGAGGGGCAAGCTCGACGTGCGACAGAAAGGAGGAGATCCGTGCATCCATGTTCGCAACGCTGGGTTGGAGACCGCAGTGCGTTATTGTCCATTGACTCCTGGCGGACGCGTATAGATCGTCGGATATATCGTGCAGCCTATTGCGCGACGGGTGTGCATGCGGGTTCACGCCCGATCCTCCTGCGCGACGAGTTCACTGGCCAGGACGGAATGCCGACTTGACTGGCGCGCGACGGACACGTCGGCCGCGGGCCTGCAAGCCTGGCAGGGCGCCGCCGCTCGTAAGTCTCGCCGGAGAACGGCGGTCGCTCGCTGGACTGGGAGCGACGAGGTGTGGGCTTCGACGACCACGCCGCCCGCAATCGCAGCCGCCCCGCCACGCAGTCCCGAGCAGACCGCGGTCGTGCGCTCGTTACGGCGAGCGCGTCTATACGTGCCGGAGCGCGTCGACGATGTTCATGCGCCCGGCGCGGCGTGCCGGCCACCAGGCGGACAGGGTGGCCACGGCGGTGAGTGCAATGGCGGTGCCGAGAACCAGTCGGGGCTCGCTGGCCAGGCGGATCACGAGCGGAATCGGTTTCGCCCAGCCGGGCGGCGTCCACGTGAGCCCTGCATAGTTGATCGCGCCGGCCACAACCAGCGCGACGATTACGCCGAGCGCGGAGCCGAACGCCCCAAGCAAGAGGCCCTCGCAGACAAATAGCCTGCGGATTCCGCCGCGGCGCAAGCCGAGAGCGCGCAAGGTGCCGATTTCGACGGTGCGCTCGACAACGGCAGTGCTCATGGTGTTGCTGACGGTGAACAGGACGATGGCGCCGATCAGCACGGCGATGAATCCGAAGATGGTATTGAACATCGCGATGGCCTGACCATAGAACGGATTCAGGGTCGAGAAGTCCTTGAATTCGAGAGGCGCGCTGCTGAACGTCGTGGCCAGCAGCGTTTCCAGGCGTGCCTTCGCCGCTGCGAGCTGGCTGCTCCGATACAGCTGAAGCACGATCGCGGTCACCTGCGGGCGTTCGCGACCGAACAGTAGCCGCTGTGCCTGGGTGAGGTGCATCGCGACGTAGACGTCGTCGATCTCTTTCACGCCTTGAGTCTCCGCCTTGACGACGTTCAGCGATGCCACATTGGGAGCGCCGTGGACGTTGGCCGCCAAGACCTCGATCTGGGTGTCGTCCCGGGTGGAAGCCGCGGCTTGCTCGCGCGCGGCGAGCGCCGCGATGTCGGCGGGCAGATTCCCGGGCCCAGGATCCAGCGCGACCTGTCGGCGGGAACAGTCGGGAACCTGGAGTGGACCGCAGAGCTCCAGCACGCGGGCAACGCCGCTGCCAATGACAATTGCATCGTCGGCCGTCCCGGTGAGCGGCACGGGGGGCCTGGTGTAGGTCATGCCGTAGTCGTTCCACTGCCGGAGCGCATTTTGGTCCGGCACCACCATTCCGGTGACCAGGACCGTGCGCGACACGCCGGCGGCGAAGTTTCCAGCGATACCGCCGAGCTGCAAAGTCGGCGTGGCGACGCGCACCATGGGGCCCAGAACCGGATCGTGCTTCACGACGTCGATGATGTGCAGGTAGTCGGAGACTCCAAACGCACCCGGGTTGCCGCTGCCGTAGAGGAAGTAGTCCTTGTGCTCGATCTGCAGGTGGCCGCTGCGTTGGACGTAGGACGTTTCCAGGCCGTAGCCGATGTCGCGCCGGTACCCTCCGAACAGCAGGATCGTCACGGCCCCGACGACCATTGCAAGCAAAGTCGTGAGCGACCGGCGGCGATTGCGCAACAGGTTGCGCAGCGCAAGGGAAAGGGTTTTCAAGCTGGGGCCTCCGGTTCGTCGAGGTGCCGCGCGATGGCCTGAAGGTGCCCGTCTCGCCTCTTCACGGGACCCAAGAAGAGGTCACGCAGCGCATCCGCTGTGCATCGGGTTGCCATTGTCCAACGCACCAGTCGTTGCCGATCAAAGGAGCGAGAGCAGCTGATACGCATAGGCCGCGACCGCTCCGGTGATGATACCCATGCCGAGATGCCAAGCGAAGACCCGCATCCGCACGAGCGGCAACACCGCGAGCATCGCCGGGATCGTGGTTACGGATCCGACCACAATATAAGCCAGCGCGGCCGCCTTGGACATGCCGAGCGAGAGCAGGCCATTGACCACGGGCACAGCGGCCACCGGATTGATGTAAGTGGCGACGCTGGCGAGCATCGACAGCGGGATGGCCCAAGGACTGGAACCGCCCACCCACTTCGCGACCAAGGTGGTGGGGACGAACGCGGTGAATAGATTCTCCAAGAAGAACGCGAGAACCAGCCACGGCAGGATCTTGGACCCGGCCGACTTGAACTCCTGCCAGAACACGCGGACTCGCTCCGGTTCGCGCCAGAAGCGCCACTGCGGCTTCAGGACCTCCCCGGCAGGCAGGACCTGTACGATCTCTCCGCCGCGCAACGGCGCTTTGAACCCACCCAGCGACTCGACCAGAAGCGTGGTCAAGCCTACCGACACGCCCATGAACAGCGCAGCGAGCAGCCTGGCGGTGGCGAGCTCGAAGCCGAGCACACCCGCGGTATAGATGAACAGGTCGGGGCTGATGATCGGCGACGCGATCCAGAACGCCATCACGGCGGACAACGGCGTGCCCGACCGGAGCAGAACGGCGATCAGCGCCACGACCGAACAGGAGCACAGCGGAGTCATCGCCCCAACCGCCGTTGCGGCCAGGACCATGAGGACGCGGTGGCCCCGGAAGACGCGGGTCAGGAGCGCGTCCGAGCTGGCGGCCTTGGTGTATCCGGCTAGCGCGAATGCCGCAGCGAGATACGGCGACAGAAAGATGAGATCGCGCAGCGTCGCGCGTACGGTCTCGGCCGCCAAGTGGGGGGCCGCGACGCCGGCGACCACAACCGCCGCGAGGATCGAGACCACTCCCAAACCGAGTCTGTGAACCAGAGCTTTACCTGCCTCGACGATCATCCAACCCGTAGGCAGCTCTGTCCCTACCGTTGCTTCAAGCCGTTCTTTCATCGCCCTTCCTCTCGAGTATCTGAGATGCCCCGCGGGGCATCGGTGGAAAACCATGCATCCGTCTGGCCGTCACCGGTGGCACGCGCATGACGGCGACGCCTCTTGCCTGGCGGAGCGCACGCGATCCCTCATGGGTGTTCGTGCACACAGATGCCCACTTGGAGACTGCATCGAGGGCTCATCGCTCGGAACGGCCAGATGAGACCGCATGGCAGCCCTCCGCTCAGCGGCCTCTACGCTCCACCTCTGGCTATGCCAAGGGCTGCGTCGGATCGCGAGCGTTGCCCAACTGTCCTGGTGGCCAAACCGGTGTCCTGGCGGCAACAAGCCATCCTCTCCGCGATTCACGAGCGTCGGCCTCGTCAGGAGCGGATCAGTGGATGCTGAGCGCACGGATGAAGGTCTCAGGGTCGACATTGCCCCCAGAAGCGATCACGCCCACCGTCTTTCCCGCGAGATCGAGCTTGCCGGCCAAGACCGCGGCCAGCGCTGCGGCTCCGCCCGGCTCCACTACGAGCTTGTAGTCGGTGAACGCGGTGGCCATCGCGCGCAACACCTCGTCGTCGTCTACAGCGAGGCCGCCGGCAACCAGCCGGCGATTGATGGCGAAAGTGAGCTCGCCGGGCGTGCGCGTCGTGAGCGAGTCGCAGATCGAGCGGGCTGCCGGATCGCTGGTGACGCGTTCCCCGGCGGCGAGCGAGCGGCGCATGTCGTCGATGCCGACGGGCTCCGCGGTGTAGATGGCGGTGCGTCTCGACTCGGCGTTGAGCGCCAGCGCGCATCCGGAGGCAAGCCCGCCCCCGCTGCACGGGATCACTACGACATCGAGCCTTGCGTTCATCGCCGCTGCTTGAGCGACCATCTCGAGCGCGGCGGTGCCCTGACCGGCGAGGACCTGCGGGTCGTCGAAGGATGGGATGACGGTCGCGCCACGCTGCGCGGCGATGCGCTCGGCAATCGCTACGCGGTCTTCGCGATAACGGTCGTAGAAGACGACCTCGGCGCCGTAACTGCGCGTGTTCACCGCTTTGATGCTGGGCGCATCGGCCGGCATGACTACCGTCGCGGAAATCCCAAGCAGCTGTGCTGCGCAGGCCAAGCCCTGGGCGTGGTTGCCGGAGGAGTAGCTGACCACGCCCGCCTTACGCTGCCGTGCGTCGAGCTGCGCCAGCGCGTTGTACGCGCCGCGGAACTTGAAGGAGCCCGTACGTTGCAGCGTTTCCGCCTTGAGCAGAAGCCGGAAACCGAGCCGCTCGTCGGCCTTCGGGAAGCCGACGAGCGGAGTGCGGACGGCGATCCCCTCGAGGCGTCGCGCCGCGGCACGCACATCCTCGATCGTCGGCAGAGGGCGGGGTTCACCGGCAGCGGTGGATTCACGCCGAAGCGGCGCTTTCGCAAGATTCGGACGTTCCGATACGGCCGGCCCGGAGGCGGGCAACACCGAGAGGCTGTGACTGGTCATCGCTGGCTCACATGGTGGGGACGGTAGAGGGAGCGGGGATGTCGGCCATGACCGATAGCGGCGTGGCGGTGACCCGCACGCGACACGCGCGCGAACGCCCGTCCGGGAAGATCCAGCGCGGTTCGCACAGCCGAGGAACGCGGACCGTTCCGCACGCCAAGCGGAAGGCGAGGTCGTGGCCGACGCTCATCGCGAAGCGGATTCCGGGTATTGGGTTCAATGCCGGAGAGATCGGTTGCAGTGCGCGCTTGAGGTGGTGCGCGATGTCCCAGCTCTCGAAGCCGCGCGTGGTGAGCGTGCTGACCCAGCAGTGCCAGTCGTCGGCCACCAGTGGATCGCACTGCTCGAAGAAGAAGCCGATGTAATACGCGGTCTGGATCCGAGCGAGGTGGGCGAGCCGGATGACTGCTGTATTGATGCTGAAGCAATTCCCGGTCAGCGCGTCGCAGGTGAGCGGCTCCTGATTGTCGAATCCGGATCGATAGCGGAACTTGCGGCTGAGGCAATCGATGATTCGCAGCAGCCGCTCGTCTTCGCTTGCGGTCTCGCCCAGGCACAACGCGGAGAACAGCTGCTGTGCATCGTCGCCGGGCATGGCGTCTGCCGCCGGCGATTGCGTGAAATGCTCTTCCATCAGGCGCCCGCACGTGGACATCTCCAACGTGATGGGTCTGTTGAGCGTGCTGTCGGGGCAGGTCACGAAAAGCGCGGATTGCGCTTCGTCCCGCGTGTGGCAAGGCGCGACAGACCACGAGCGATCGAGCGTGAGACGCTTCAACTCCTGGTCGGGCGTGGTCGGAGGCACCGGCAGCAGCACGCCGATGGCGGTATCGGGTCGCTTGTCTTCGCAGATCTCCAATTCCAGCCGGTATCCGGGGGACATGGCCATCTTGTCGCGATTCGGATCCATTTGCATCCAACCGCGTGCTAGCTGATGTACCGGGCGAAGATGCCGTAGATCCTGCTCTCGTCTTCGAGCAGGTTGCGATCGCCTCGGAACATCTTCAACGTGTAGGTGTCGTCCCAGGCCTGGCAGGCGCCGCTCGCGAGCAGCGATTCGAGCTGCTTCGCGCCGCCCTCGATGGATAGGGTCTGACCGGGGTACGCCTGCGCCGCCGCGGCCACGACTTCCGCGGCCGAGTGAGGATCGTCGGCGACCACCGGACCGAGCAGATAGCTTTCCCCCTTGAGGTGTTTTCGGACCATCGCATAGGCCTCGACATCGCCGGTCTGCGTACGATCCACGAAGAGCTGGGTCAGACCGCGGTCCAGGAAATGCCGGATCAGACGTTCCCGGTCGACCCGGTATACACGGCGGCTGTATGCAAACACGGATGCGAGATCGGATTCCGTTGCCGGGCGCGCACGCGCCGGCTTTCTCGCCGTGCTGCTCGTATCGACTCGCGCTCCTCGATACTGGCAGATGGGCTCGTATTCGAGCTCGCGATACAGCGGGATCGCGCTCCGCGTGGCGTAGATCACTTCGGCTTTGGCCACGCGCTTGAGGTACTCGTTGTACTTGATGCCTTCGTTGAAATAGTTGACCGTGCCGCGAAACTTGGCGCCGATGAGATTCCCATTGGGGTAGTAGATGCCATCGCCCGCGGCGGTGGCGAACGTGACGCCGACGATCTCCCCGTTCGCCGTGAACTTGAAGCACGAGTGGGGAGAGCTGTCGAGCAGGAACTCCAGATCGGGCCGGCCGCGATCGATCCAGCCTTCTTCGTAATACAGGCGCAGGATCTCGTTGATGTCTCTCTTGGCCGCGAGCTGCAGCACCGCCTTGGGCTTTCTGAGCAACCCCTGCGCCTTCGTCACCACGTGGGTCATCAGACCGGTCATGAGCCTCTCTCCCGCTCAGCGTGATCACATCGATTCAGTTGCACGTCGGTTCCGCGACCGTCGCGTTGCGGCGTTGGCGGATCGGTCGAGGCACGCTCGACTCGTGGTCGAGCGGCTGCGCCTTCTGCTTTTGGATCTCGAGCTTCTTCATCTTTTCCCACAGGCTCTTCCGGCTGATCCGCAGCCTGTCCGCGGTTTGGCCGATGTGCCACTCGTTCGCGATGAGCATCTCCAGGATCCTTTCTCTCTCGCGGGCTGCGACATACCCAGCCAGGGTCTGGCCCTGGTGTCGGAGTGGATGGGCGTGCGCAACCTCGTTCACTTCCAAGCAGGCGAGCGACTCGATGCGGGGCCCTTCTGTGAGGATGCATGCGCGCTCGATGCAGTGGCGCAGTTCGCGGAGATTGCCGGGCCAGTCGTGGCGCAGCAGCTGGCTTTCTGCGCAGACGCTCAAGCTTTTCGGATCGTCCGGATATTGAACCGCGTACTCATCCAGGACCCGGCGGGCGAACCAGAGGATGTCCTCGGGGCGCTCCCTCAGCGGCGGGACGTGCAAGGAGATCACGTGGATGCGATAGTAAAGGTCCTCGCGAAACGTTCCGTCTTGCACGAGCTGCCTGAGGTCGCGATGCGTCGCGCAGATCAGACGCCAGTCGACGGCCACCGAGCGCTCGCCGCCCACGCGCGTAATCGCGCGATCTTGGACCGCGCGCAACAGCTTTACCTGCATTGCTACCGGCATCTCGCCGATCTCGTCCAGGAACAGGGTGCCTCCATGCGCGCGCTCGAACACCCCCTCCTTGGCCCGCAAGGCGCCGGTAAATGCGCCTCGCTCATGACCGAAGAGCTCGCTCTCGAGTAGCGATTCGGCGAGCCCACCGCAATTCACCGCCACGAAGGGCCCTTTGCGGCGCCGGGCGTCGAGCCTATGGATGTCCCGGGCGAGGACTTCCTTGCCTACGCCGGACTCCCCTGTGATCAGGACAGCGGGTGCTTGGCGCGCGATGCGGGGTAACACACCAGCGATCCGGTGCATCGCCTGTGAGGGGCAAAGACGCGTCGTGGCGACGGCAATCTCATCCGCAGCCTGTGCGCCGGACAGGCTCGCGAAAACAGCGTAGGCGTTCGCCTCCGGCTGGCCGTGCAGCGGATCTCCGGCTCGGATCTGCCCTGAACCCCGGTCGCGCAGCCGCTGCGCATGTCCTGTCTCCGGGATCGCGTCGGGTTGGAAGTGGCCTTCTAGCATCGAGGGGCTCTCGGTCGCTGGATTCAGTGCCTCGGTTCAGCGTCGCAACCAAGCCGCGGGCGCGTAAGCGGCTTGTAAGTACAACGACATCGTCACGCCTGGGAAAGTCTTCCAGGGCCGCTCCGGCGCCGGCTCGACCTGTGATCGCACGGACCTGAGTGCATCCGCCCTGACCGCGCCGTCGCTCCAAGCACGCATTGTCGAATTCGGGCGCATTCACGGCGATATATCTTTGGGCATATTTCTCGGCAGCCTGCGCGCCGGTACGCTGGCGGCACCTGAGCTGATCCCAGCACAGAAACCCACTTCTACAGCGTGTCGACCGAGAGAGGGCGGAGCATGGACAATCCGTTTGGACAAATTCCGGGCTTGACGCAGAAAGAGCAAGCGTTGGCCTATCTGGTCGGGCAACTGGCCTTCGTGGCGGGCACGGACAAAGCAAGACTGGCCGGGCTGCTGGCCCCCGCGGGCGTCTCCCAGGAGTTGATCGACTCCGTCGAAAAGACGCTCACCCAATGCCGCTGTGAACTGGATAGCCGGCAGGCGACCATCGACGATCTGCTGCGGACCGCGTAGTGCCTCCGAGGCTGGATTCGAGGAACGACTCCATAAACGTCTGTATCCAGGAGCAGCGAGCAACGATCATGAAGACAATACGCAACGTCGGGATCGTCGAACACAGCGCTTACACGGCGAGCATTCCCGGGTCGAAGTCGTATACCAACCGTGCGCTGATCGTCGCGGCGCAGCGGGTCGGCACAACGCGCGTCAAGAACGCGCTGATCTGCGACGACACCCGCTACTTGGCGCAGGCCTTGGATCGGTTCGGCGGGCTGCACGTCGAGCAGGTGGGCGGAGATTTTGTCGTCGATCGCGACGCGGAGCAGTTGACGGCACCGTCGGAGCCGTTGTACGTCGGCGGCGCAGGTACCCCTGCGCGCTTTCTGCTTGCATTCGCGGCGGCCGCGGACGGGCAAACCACCGTGACCGGCAATGCTCGTTTGAGCGAGCGCCCGATGGGCGATCTGCTCGATAGCCTCGCCCGCATGGGCGTGCCCTTGGTGTGCAAGGGCAGGCCGGGCTGCCTTCCGGTGACGATACGCGGGGCCCGCCCAAAGAACTTCCACTGGCGCGTCAACGGCACCGTGAGCAGCCAGTTCTTGAGCTCTCTGTTGCTGTTCGCTGCCCAGCAGGATGCCGACCGAGTTGAGATCGCGGTCGAAGGTGGATTGGTGTCTCGGCCCTATGTCCGGATGACGCTCGCGATGCTGCGCGACGTCGGGATCGACGCGCGGGAGACGGATAGCCTGCGCTTTGTCGTGGTGCCGGGGCGGCCTCGGCGCGACGAGCTCACGATCGAGCCCGACGCGTCCGGGATGTCCTATCTGCTCACCGCCGCCGCGGTCACCCGCTCCACGGTTACGATCCCGGGAATCGGAAGCGAATCCGCGCAGGGCGACGTCGGACTGGTGCACGCGTATGCCCGCATGGGTTGCAAGGTGAAGATGGACTCCGCCGGGATTACGCTGACCGGCGGTGAGCTGCGAGGCATCGACATCGACATGGAAACGATGCCCGATGTCGTCCTGAGCCTTGCCATCGCCGCCACCCAGGCCAATTCACCGACCTACGTCTACAACATCGCGAATCTGCGCGTGAAGGAATGCGATCGCATCGCCGCCATCTGCGACGGCCTGCACCGGCTCGGCATCCAAGCGGAGCAGGGTCCGGATTGGGTCCGGATCCATCCCGGCCGGCCCGCTCCAGGGATGGTGAAGACGTTCGACGATCACCGCGTCGCGATGGCGTTTTCACTGCTCGCGCTGCTCTACGACGGCATCACGCTGGACGACTATGACTGTGTCACGAAGTCGTTCCCCGGCTTCTGGGCCGAGATGGGGCGCTTCTGCGACCACGCCCTAGGCGAGACTCGCAAGGCGAACGACACGCAAATGGCCACCGCCGTCGCGGCGTAGCGCCGTCTTGCCGCGGAGCATTCTGTGGCGTTGGACAACCATGGTGCGGCGGGAGGTCGCGTGAGAAAGACGGCGGTGCTGATTCTGGACGGCTTGGGCCTCAGCGAGAGCGCGCAGGGCAGCGCGGTCACACGCCGCACCATGCCTTATCTGTACAGTCTGATGGATGCGCATGGTTGTGCCGTGCTCGAAGCATCGGGTAGCGCCGTCGGACTGGACGACGGCCAAGCCGGGAATTCCGAAGTCGGTCATCTCACCATCGGTGCCGGCAGGCTCGTTCCCACGACGCTGAACCGGATCCGAGCCGCATTCGCCAACGGCGAGTGGCAGCGACATGACGCGTGGGCAGGAGTGCGCGGCGCCGAGCGCGTCCACGTGGCCGGTCTTCTGTCCGAGGCCGGCGTGCACGCCCACTGGTCGAGCCTGACGCAGACGGTGGAGTTGGCGGCGAGACAGGGCGCGCGCGAGGTCTTTCTGCATCTTTTCCTGGACGGAGTCGACTCGCCAGCCGGAACAGCGCCCGCGTTGCTGGCCCAGCTGCAGCGCGACTGCGGTCACCTGCCTAACGTTCACATTGCGACGATCAGCGGACGCCGCTGGGCTTGCGACCGCAGCGGCGACCGGGCGACGAGCGACCATTGCCGCAGCGGCCTGTTCGGCGAGCTCGAGCGGATCCCGTTCGATCTCGACCGCCTGCACGACCACATCCGCAAAACCGGATCGGAAGCGAGTTTCCCCTTTCACGATCTCCGCAGCGACGGTGTCGTTCGCGACGGTGAACCGATCCTCATCACGCATCACCGAGCGGATCGCACCCGCCAACTTGCGGCGTCGCTGGGCGAGCGAGCGGAGCTGTATTCGCTCGTGCAGCTCGGCGAGGTGGTGCCGGAGCAGCGTGTCTTCTTCCCCACGCGGCCACTCGAGGGTGGCTTGCTCCAGGTCCTGGCGCAGCAGGGCATCGTCGCCACAAGAGTGGCAGAGCGCTGCAAATTCCCACACGTGACGCATTTCATCAACGGGTTGCGCGACGATGTCCCGGGCCTCGCGATCGAGATTCCATCGATCCCCGAAGTCGAGATCCCGCATCAGCCGCAGATGTCGCTCGCTGCGCTTCAGTCCTGTGCGGAACAACGCCTCGCCGCGCCCGAGGAGCGCGCGCTGGTGATCAACATCCCCAACCTGGACCAGGTGGGGCACACCGGCGACCTCCGGCTGGCGGAACAGGCCGCGATGCACGTCGACCGCGCCCTTGGAGGCCTGTGCCAGCGGGCCGCCGCTTGCGGATGGAACCTCGTCATCACTGCCGACCACGGGAACGCGGACAGGATGCTCGACGAGCAAGGCAGACCGGTGGGATCGCATTCGACCAATCCCGTTCCGCTGCTGATTCTCGGCGCCTCTGGCGAAGGACTGCGCCTGCGGCGCAACCGCGGCACCCTCGCGAATGTAGCCCCGACCTTCCTCGCAATTGCGGGAATGGGGGTGCCGGAGTACATGGACGAAACACTGGTCGACGTCCAGACGCGGTCAACTGCATTGACCGCTTGAGCAGACAACGAATGTCCAAACGGAGCGATGAAATGCGTGCCGACACCGTCGTCGCGCTAAGCCGCGCACGCGCGCGTAACGCCCCCGACGCCAGCGCCTATGTCGTCATCGACGACGGAAAAGGCGATGCGCGGACCCTGACGTACGCAGCGCTGGACACCCGCGCGCGGGTGATCGCGGCGGAGCTGCAGGCGCGCAAGCTGTCCGGCCAGCGCGCGTTGCTGCTTTACCCGCCGGGTCGAGAGTACGTCAGCGCCTTCCTGGGCTGTCTCTACGCGGGCGTAGTCGCGGTCCCCGCCTATCCGGTCCAATCGCCACGCGATCACGCGCGCCTCAACGCGATCGCCGGCGACGCCCGCGCTGCGGTCGTCTGCACTCCCACCGTCCAGCTGGAGACCACTCGCGCCTGGCTCGATGCGTCGGGCCATGTTTCCGACATCCAGTGCCTCGCCACCGATTCGCTGCCGGATGCGCTCGCGGAGCGCTGGTACGACACCCGCCTGTCTGCCGACACATTGGCCTTTCTGCAGTACACCTCCGGCTCCACCGGCGACCCGAAGGGGGTCATGGTCACGCACGGCAACCTGTTGCACAACCTGCAGCAGATCACGGAGCGCCTGCTCCTGACCCAAGAGAGCAGGGGCGTCATCTGGTTGCCTCCGTATCACGACATGGGGTTGATCGGCGGTGTGCTGGCGCCGCTTTACGTCGGCTTCCCGGTCACGCTGATGTCGCCGCTCGCATTTCTGAAGCGTCCGCTGCGGTGGCTGCAAGCGATCACCGAGACCGCCGGCACGGTCAGCGGCGGCCCGAACTTCGCCTATGAGCTGTGCCTCCAGCGGATCAACGATCGCGACCTGCAGGGCCTGGACCTGTCGAGCTGGCGTGTCGCTTTCAACGGCGCAGAGGCCGTCCGGGCCGATACCATGCAGCGGTTCGCAGATCGCTTCGAAGTCTGCGGATTTCACCGGGAAGCGTTCCTGCCTTGCTATGGCTTGGCGGAGGGAACCCTGTTCGTCACCGGCTTGAAGCGGCCGCAGGGCCCGTCGGTGCTCGAGGTTGACGCGGACGCGCTGGCCCAGAACCGGGTTGCCCCGGCGGGGGAGAGCGCTCGCCGCGCGCGCCTGGTCGAGTGTGGAACCGCCTGCGGGCAGGACGTCGTCATCGTCGATCCGCAGACGTCCGTGCCCTGCACATCCGGGGAAATCGGGGAAGTCTGGGTGCGCGGAGCAAGCGTCGCACAAGGCTATTGGCAGAAACCGGCGCTGTCGGCCGACATCTTCGCGGCGACATTGGCGAGCACCGGTGACGGGCCTTTCATGCGTACCGGGGACCTGGGCTTCCTCCAAGGCGAAGACCTGTACCTGACCGGCCGGCTCAAGGACTTGATCATCGTCGCCGGCAGAAACCTCTATCCGCAAGATATCGAGCGCACGGTGCAGGCGAGCTACGCCGGCTTGCGTGAAGGGGCGGGCGCGGCGTTCTCGATCGACGACGGCGGCGAGGAGCGCCTCGTGGTTGTGCAGGAGGTGGAACGCAAGCACGAGCGCGGCTTGGACGCCGACGCGGCGATGGCAGCGGTTCGCCAAGCCGTCGCCGAGCAGCATGGCGCATCCGTGCACGCGATCGTCCTGATCAAGCAGGCGAGCCTGCCCAAGACCACGAGCGGAAAAGTCCAGCGGCGTGCCACGCGCGAGCTGTACCTGCGCGACGCACTGGAAGAAGTGGCGCGCTCCGTCTCCAAGATGCCCGAGGAAGCGCCGATCTCCGAGGTTGCCGCGGCCCCGCGAGATCGAAGCGCGCTCGAGCGGGAGCTGATCGAGCTGCTGGCCGAGCAGATCGGTTTGTCCGCCGACGCGATCGACCCGGCGCAGCCGTTCAACTACTACGGGCTCGACTCCAAGACGCTGGTCGGTCTGGCCGGATTGCTCGAGGACCGTCTGGGTTGCACCCTCCCGGCGACCGCGCTCTACGACCATCCGACGATCTCGGCTCTGGCTCGACACTTGACGGCGAGCGGGACCAATGGAAAGGTTGCGCGTCCCGAGATCGCGCGCCGCCAGGAGCCGGTTGCCGTCATCGGCATGGGATGCCGGTTTCCTGGCGGCGGCGACGATCCCGCTGCCTACTGGAGCAATCTGCTCGCAGGGCGCAGTGGCGTGGTCGAAATTCCGGAGGATCGTTCGGCCCTTGCACAATTCCACCGCAAAGCTCCCGAAGAGCTGCCTTCGCGCTGGGGCGCGTTCCTCGAGAAGGTCGACGAATTCGACGCTGCGTTCTTCAACATCGCGCCGCGTGAAGCCGTGGCGCTGGATCCGCAGCAGCGGCTGCTGCTGGAAGTGAGCTGGGAAGCGCTGGAGCACGCCGGCATCGCGGCAGACCGGCTCGCCGGCAGCAGCACAGGAGTGTTCGTAGGCATCTCGACCAGCGACTATGCGCGCCTACAAGGCGGCGCGGCGTCCGGCCCGGATGCGCACAGCGGAACGGGCAACGCGCTCAGCATCGCGGCGAACCGCATCTCCTACGTACTCGATCTGCGTGGCCCGAGCCTGGCGGTAGACACCGCCTGCTCGTCCTCCCTGACCGCGTTGCATCTTGCAGTACGCAGCCTGGAAGCCGGCGAATGCGATCTCGCGCTCGCCGGCGGAGTCAACCTGATTTTGTCGCCGGAGCTGGGTCTGGTGTTCTCCCAGGCCGGAATGATGGCGGCCGACGGGCGCTGCAAGACCTTCGATGCCGCTGCCGACGGCTATGTCCGCGGGGAGGGATGCGGCGTCGTCGTGTTGAAGCGCCTGGCAGATGTCGTGCGCGATGGTGACTCCGTGCTTGCTGTCGTTCGCGGATCTGCCGTGAACCAGGACGGGCGCAGCAACGGGCTCACCGCACCGAATGGTCCCGCGCAGGAGGCGGTCATGCGTCAGGCATTGACGCGTGCCGGGCTGGAGGCGGCGCAGATCGACTATGTCGAGTGCCACGGCACCGGAACCGCGCTAGGCGATCCGATCGAGGTGCAGGCGCTGGCACGAGTGTACGGCGAGCAGCGCCCGGCGGAACGGCCGTTGCTGATCGGCTCGGTCAAGACCAATATCGGCCATCTGGAGCCGGCGGCAGGCATCGCCGGTTTCATCAAGGCCGTGCTCGCCCTGCGGCACAGGACGATCCCGGCGCACCTCAACTTCTCTACGCCCAACCCACGTGTGTCCTGGCACGACCTGCCCGTGCAGGTCGTGACTGCGGCGGCGTCCTGGCCACGGGATTCGGTATGCCGAGCAGGTGTCAGCTCGTTCGGGTTCGGCGGCACCAACGCACACGTGATCGTGGAGGAAGCCGAGGCGCGCGAGCCGGCGGTGGAGTCGGGCGAGGCGGAGCGCACGGTGCACGTGCTGGCGCTGTCGGCCAAGAGCGAGGCGG
>Ga0335082_10002972_pt1 | contig 18357 bp, 16 predicted proteins | sample Lox_Sample_41_FD_206718 | JGI IMG/M metagenome (GOLD analysis project Ga0335082, IMG submission 206718) | Soil microbial communities from Loxahatchee National Wildlife Refuge, Florida, United States - Lox_Sample_4.1 | ecosystem: Environmental > Terrestrial > Soil > Wetlands | place: USA... | reverse complement strand
GCGGGAACAACGTGAACGGTATCGTCTGCGGCGGCACCTGCCCTCACACCCTGCCTCAAGACGCGGCGGTGTCCGGCGTCGAGCAGGCCTACCTGCACAAGGTCGTCGACACCGTGAACGACCTGGACAACGTCCTCTACGAAGTGGCCAACGAGGCGGGCGGGTACTCCACGGCGTGGCAGAACTGGGTGATCGACTTCGTCCACTCCTACGAGGCGACCAAGCCGAAGCAGCACCCTATCGGCTTCACCTTCGCCTACTCCGGCGGCTCGGACTCGGACCTCTACGCCAGCAACGCGGACTGGATCTCACCGAGCGCCCAGCTCCCGCCCGAGGCGACCGGCGCGAAGGTGGTGGTCAACGACACCGACCACTCCTATTACTGGACCGGGCTGAAGGCGGACGGCCAGGCCGCGCAGCGCGCCTGGGTGTGGAAGAACTTCCTGCGGGGCAACAATGTCCTCTTCATGGACCCCTACCTGGTCGTGTGGTCCGGCCGCAATGCGCCCTCGGGCTCGAGCGTCGACCCGTACTGGGAGGTGCTCCGGAGCGCGATGGGCCGTGCCCGGAGCTATGCGCAGCGGATGGACCTGGCCTCTGCCACCCCCCGGGGCGCGCTCACCTCCACCGGCTTCTGCCTGGCCAACCCGGGCGCCGAGTACCTCGTCTACCAGCCGGGAACGGGCGCCTTCACGCTGGAGATGGTCGCCGGCACCTACGCCATCGAGTGGTACGACCCGGTCGCCGGCACCGTCCTCTCCACCGGCAGCGTCACCGTCACCGCCGGAGCCCAGGGCTTCACCCCGCCGGCCGCCGGTGAGGCGGTCCTCTACCTCAAGCGCCAGTAGCCCTGGGGTCCGTTCCGGGTGGTGGCATGCCCGAGCGATGCCTGCTGAACATTGGTCCGTGCCGGGCGGTCTCGCTTGGCGATACGCTCGCCGCCCCGAGAGCGATCCCGCGCTCGGATGCCGAGGGGCCCATGGACACCACCCACGATGGACAGGTTTGCATCCACGCCAGTCGGCGCGGATTGCTGAAGCTCGCCGGCACCCTGACTGCCGGCGGAATCCTCGGCGTCGGGACCTTCACCTCGGTGGCGGCGGCCGAGGCACTGACCAAGGCCCAGCGCGACGCGATGACGCCGGAGGACATCCTGGCGATGATGAAGAAGGGGAACGAGCGCTTCCGGAAAGGAGTGCGTCAGGAGACCCGCAGCTTCCTGGCACAGCAAAAGGCCAGCGCCAAGGGACAGTACCCGGCCGCGGTGCTGCTCAGCTGCATCGACTCACGCGCACCGGCCGAGACGATCATGGACCTGGGCATCGGCGACATCTTCAACTGCCGGATCGCCGGCAACGTGAGCAACGATGACATTCTGGGCAGCATGGAGTTCGCCTGCAAGCTGGCCGGCGCGAAGGTGGTGCTGGTGATGGGGCACACCGCCTGCGGCGCGATCAAGGGCGCCATCGACAACGCCGAGCTGGGGAACCTCACCTCGCTCCTGGCTCGGATCAAGCCCGCGGTCAGCGAGACGGTCTACACCGGCGAGCGGACGGCGAAGAACTACGCCTTCGTGGACGCGGTGGCCCACAAGAACGTCGAGCTGACCATCGGCAACATCCGCCAGCGCAGCTCGGTCCTGGCGGGGATGGAGAAGGCCCACGCCATCGTCATCGCCGGGGCGATGTACAACCTCGAGACCGGCGCGGTGGAGTTCTTCCCGCTGAAGTGACGGTGCGCATCACCACCCCGGCCGCTGCACGGGTGAGCGGCCGGGGTGCCCGAGCTCACAGCGCGTTGACGAAGGCGACCAGCGCCGCCTGATCGCTGGAGGAGAGGTTGGCGAAGCGATCCCGCGCCCGCCGTCCCTGACCGTCATGGGCCAGGATGGCATCCGCGATGGTCGTGGCGCGGCCGTCGTGGAGGTAGCGCGTCACCGCCGAGATGCCCCACAGCGGCGCGGTCCGGAACTCGTTGCCCTTGCCGTCTCCGACGACGATCCCGTCCCCCAGGCTCCCCATGTCGTGGAGCAGGAAGTCCGAATAGGGGTGGAAGACGGTGCCGCTCAGCGAGTCCACCTTGTTGTAGCCGGTGCGGAACGTGGCCCAGTGGCAGTGCGTGCAGCCGGAGGTGGCGAAGAGAAGCTTGCCCTTCAGCGCCTGCGCGCCGAGCGGCGACCGCGGAGGCGGCGCCAGGAGGGTCATGAAATCGGTGAAGGCCACCACGCCCGAGCCGTCGTCGTTCAGATCCGGAAGAGGATTGCAGGCGGCGAGGAGAGCGCAGTCGCCGTTGGGGCAGTTCTCGTTCGGGAACTCCGGATTGGTCACGCCCATCTCGTTGAGGTAGGCGTCGCCGCCGAACTGGTGCAGCGTGGGGACCTGGCTCTTCCAGCCGAAGCGCCCCACCGCGTCGCGGTTGTGAGCGATGTCGTGCACCGTGGCCGCCCGGCCCGCCTCGTTGGGGAAGAGGGCTGCTTCGATGCGCGCCACGTACCGGAAGGTGCTCTCCGGGACGGCATCCACCAGGCCCAGCCCGAAGAGCGGCGTGGTGCGCCGCAGCGAGGTGACGACGTTGGGGACGGAAGGCACGGTCTCACCGGTGAAGTCGCACGAGCCCGCCACACCGATGCCCTGCGACTGGATGAGAGAGCCGCCGAATTGTGCCAGCGGGTCGAACACGCCGTTGTTGATGGCGCCGAAGCGCGTTTCGAGGATTGCGCTGCCCCCGCCCGAGGCCGGGTCCGAGTGGCACCGGGAACAAGAGGTATTGTTGAACACCGGTCCGAGACCTTCGGAGGTGTCCTCGTCCTGCTCGAACTCCTCCTTGCCGGCGGTGAAGCGATCCAGGTCGGCCTGACGCAGGAACGGCATCGGTTTCCCGAGCGCCGCCTGGACCGGCTGATGAAGCGCATTCACCGCCGAATCGACGTCCGTGTCGGCCTCGAAATCGGCGGGAGGCCCGACGATGCCTGGACTGCAGCCAGCACCGGACAGCAACAGCGCGAGGCCGAGGATCTTCTGTCTGTGGGTGACGTGCATGGACTCCCTCGCTACGGCCCCCCTCCGCGCGGGAGACGGAGAGATGCCGCCTCCTCGTGGAGCCCCGTGTGAACCTCTTGCTTGTGCGAACTCAAGGCTCGCGGTGGGAGCAAAACGCAGTGGGCTGGAGCCCTCAGCGATCAGCTCGGGCATCGAGATCGTCGTGGGCTCGAGACCTCATCGATCGATCGACCGTCGAGATCCGTGGGACGCCCACCACGAATCGCTTCGCCTTCGGGCGAAACGTCCAACGTCACGAGCCACTGCGCGACGCGCGGAACGAATGCGTGGAGCTCAGTCCACGGTCGTCGCGTTCAGGCAGTGCGCGGGGCCGCCGCTCGCTCCGACGGAGTGTCGTGCTGGAGATACTGGTGGACGAAGGCGATGGCCATGCTGCCCTCGCCCACCGCCGAGGCGACGCGCTTCACCGGGCTGGAGCGCACGTCCCCGCACGCGAAGATTCCAGGGACGCTGGTCTCCAGGAGGTACGGGTCCCGCGCGCGCGACCACCGGCCGTCCTGCGCCACGTCCACGCCGGTCAGGACGTAGCCGTGCGCGTCGCGCGCCACCTCGGCGGGCAACCAGTCCGTCTGGGCATCGGCGCCGATGAAGACGAAGAGGCCGCCGCAGCTCCGCCGCTGGACTTTCTGGCTGGCTCGATCGACGACGTCGATGGCGGTGAGGTTCGCATCGCCGTGCACCGCGGTGACCTCGGCTCCGAGCTCGACCCGGACGTTCGGCTTTCCCCGGAGCTGCTCGACGATGTAGTGCGACATGGTCTTCTCCAGACCATCGCCGCGAACGAGCAGCGTGACGCTGCGGGCGAAGCTGGCGAAGTAGAGCGCCGCCTGGCCGGCCGAGTTCCCGGCGCCGACGAGGTAGACGTCGAGCCCCTGCGTGTTGCTCGCCTCGCTGCGGGCCGCCCCGTAGTAGATGCCCTTGCCGATCAGCCGGTCGACGCCCTCCACGGCCAGCCGCCGCCAGGTGACGCCGGTGGCCAAGATGACCGTCCGCGTCCGGATCACCTCGCCGTCGTCGAGGACCACCTCGCGCGTCGCCGGATCGATCCGGTCGATGGTCCGGGTGACGACGATCTCCGCCCCCAGCCGCTTCGCCTGCTGCAGCGCCCGGATGGCCAGCTCGTCACCGGAGACGCCGTTGGGAAAGCCGAGGTAGTTCTCGATCCGCGACGAGGTCCCCGCCTGGCCGCCGGGCGCTTCGCGCTCCACCACCAGGGTGCGAAGGCCCTCGGAGGCGCCATAGACGGCCGCGGCCAGCCCGGCCGGACCTCCCCCGACGATGACCGTGTCGTACGTCGAGGAGCGGCCGCTGGTCTGCAATCCGAGACGCTGGGCCACCTCGCGGGGCTGCGGCCGCGACAGCAGCACGCCATCCGAAAACCCGAGCGCCGGCCAGGCGGTCTCCGCCGAGGGCTGCGCCGGCCAGCGGGCGGCCACCTCCGGCGCCTCGGGCGTCAACCAATCGAAGACGACCTGGTTGCGCGCCAGGAACCGGCGCAGGTCGTGGCAGGTCGTATCCCAGCGATGCCCGATCACCGTCACCTGTGCGGCCGGGGGCGCGGCGGCCAATCCCTGGAGCCCGCCCAGCCGCTCGCGCGCCAGCGCGCCGACCCGCACGGTGAGCTCCGGCGAGGCAGCGGCCAGCACGTGGTACTGGCGCGCTTCGACGCGCATCACGCGCGACGGCTCGGAGGCTCGAAAGTTTCCGGGGAACGCCGTGCCCAGGGTGATCGGCACCTCTCCGAAGACGTGCCCCGGGTTGCGCCAGCCGATGTTACGTTCCACGCCGTCGATGGTCTTGGTGACCTCGATCTTCCCCGAGACGACGGCGAACAGGGCGCGCTCCTCGCCCTCGTGGACGGCGTATTCCCCGGCGACCAGATGCACGTCGGCGGCAGCCTGGGCGACGTGCTCCAGGGCGTCGGAGGAGAGCCCGGCGAAGAGCGGGATGGCCTTGACCTCGTCGGGGGTCAGCATCTTTTCTCCAGAAGGCTCAGGCGCACTGACCACCGTTGGGTATCGAGGTCGGGCTCGTCTCCGACGGACAGGTGAGGTCACAGGTCGAGCCGCTCTCGCAGCTCACCGAGCACTGTCCGGTGCAGGTGACGTGACACGTCGAAGGGTTCTGGCAGGAGACGCTGCCGCTCGCTCCGACGGTCACCGTGCAGGTCGAACCATGGCTGCAGGTGATGCTGCACGACTGCCCGCACGAGCCAGTGCACACGTTGCTGCTGTTGCAAAACAGCTCGCAGCTCATCGAGCCGCCACAACTGTCCTGGGAGAAATCGCACGTGTTCTCGCTGATGCAGATACAGCTCGCGCCCACGCAGCTCAGCGGGTTGCTGGTGCAGCCAGCGAGGAGCATCAGCGGGAGGAGAAGGAGGAGGAGGATCAGTCCACGCATGATGACGGCCCAGCCTCGGCAGACGCTCTGCAGATACCACAACACCGTCCGAGGGTTCGGCTCATGAAGCTCCCGGGATCACCGTTCGGAATCGTGCCAGTCCAGGACGAGGACGGTGCTCATCTGGACGGTATACGTGAAGCCGATGATGCGCTCGTCCGGGGACACCTTGAGCCGCGGCATCCAGGTGACGCCGGTCGATTCGGGCGGGCTCACCGTGGCAAACAATCGCCGGTCGCCGGTCCGCGTATCCAGCCGGAACACGCGCGCCGGCATCTCGTAGAGCTGCCGGACGAAGAGGGTGCCGTCCTCGGCCCAGCCCGCCGGCACCCACGGCGGCGCTCCGAGTTCGGGAAAGGCAACGGGCTTCCCCCCCTCATCGACCGGGTACAGCGTCAGCACCCCACCTCGCCCGACCGTGGCCGCCTTCTTTCCGTCCGGCGAGAGCTCCAGGAAGTAGCCACCCAGGTCGGGCGGTGAGATCGGCCGGGAGCGCCCCGTCTCGGCGTCGACCAGATGGGCAGCGAAGCCCTGGGACTCGGAGGCGCGGGCGATGACCGCCAGGTGTTTCCCATCCGGGAAGAAGCGCCCTCTCCGGATGATCTCCAGGGGTGTGACGTCGATGGTCCGTGCGAGCCCGGCCCCGGTGGGCAAGAGCAGGAGCTGCCTCGACTCCGGCATCTCGTGTGCGCGAATTGCCAGCGCCCACCGGGCATCCATCGAGAGCCCCAGCGCCTTGGCATCGGCGAGATGGACGGGCGGTGTTCCATCGGTCCGGGAGAGATTCGCCACGCGATCGTACTCGCTGAAGAGAAGCAGCGACCCGTCCCGGGAGATGTCGTCGAGCACGGAGTATCCGAGCCAGGACAGAGCCGTCACCGAGCGATCCTTCGTCCGGAGGAGCGCCGTCTCGGCGCGGGTCTCGAGATTCAGGACGAGCGCTCGACCATCCTTGCCGAGATCCTCGAGGAGGAGGTCCGCGGTGCCGCGGTAGATCAACCGCGGGCGGTCGCCCAGCTTCACCGCCCAGAGAGAGCGCCGGGTGCCATCGTGCTGAGTGAACCAGACCTCGTCCGGTGACGACCAGGCCACACCGCCCAGCTCCGCCGAATTCCGCACCACCACCTGCTTCTTGCCGCCGGCATCCACCACGATCAGCGCCCCGGGATAGTCGTAGAGCGAGGCATGATCGACGAAGGCGACGAGGTTCCCGCCCGGAGAGACGCGGACGTGGCTCAGCCACCCGCTGGACTCGTGGAGCACCCGACCGATGGGGAACTCGAGACGGCTGGCGGCATCCACTTGATGGATGACGGCCAGGCTGGTCCCGTCCGGCGACCAGTCGGCGTAGCTGACTCCTTCGAGCAGCTCGCGCGGCGTTCCCCCGACGGCCGGGACCCGGGCCAGCATCCCCTCCCCTCCGTCATCGAATCTGTGCCACTTCGGATGCAGCGCTACGGCCAGCTCCCCCGTCGAGGAGACGGCCAGAAGCTCGGCGCTCTCCAGGGCGAGCGGATGGAAGTCACGGCTCTCGAGCGTGGTCGAGTAGATGCGTGTCGGCTCGTTGGCCCACGACGCGCTGAAGAGAACCTGCCTGCCATCGGGCGCGAACCGCGCGGTGAAGACCGTGCCGCGGCGCAAGGTGAGCTGCTGCACCGAGGGTGGGGCCACCGGACGTCGGGGCGACGCGAACACGACGGCCGCGGCCCCAGCCGTGACGCCGAGGACTGCGGCGAGAGCCAGCCACCACCGCCACCGGTTGGGGGAGGGTCGCTTCCCGCCGAGAGCGGCTCCCTCGCCCGTGGGCGACCGAAGCTCCTCGAGAGAGAAGACGAGGTCCCGGGCCGACTGGAAACGACGGCCCGGGTCCTTCTCCAGGCAGCGGCGGACGACCCGGCTCAGGGCCGGTGGAACGTCCGCGGGCAGCGGCTCGGGCTCGGCGTGAAGGATGGCGTGCCCGCTCTCCATCATCGGGCCTGCCGGGAAGGCGCGGCGGCCGGAGAGCATCTCGGAGAGGATGGCTCCCAGGTTGAAGATGTCGGTCCGCGCGTCGGCCGCCTCCCCGCGCACCTGCTCCGGGGCCATGTAGCCCGGCGTCCCGAAGACCTGTCCGGCGCGGGTCGTCTCCACGGAAGGCGACGCCGTCTCGGCCATGAGCGGGTGGGGCGAGGGCTCTCGCGCCGCCTGGGCCAGCTTGGCGATCCCGAAGTCGAGCAGCTTCACCCGCCCGTCCCGGAGGAGAAAGACGTTCTCCGGCTTCAGGTCGCGGTGGGTGATGCCCCGCTCGTGAGCCGCCGCCAGCCCCTCGGCGATCTGTGAGGCCCAGTCCAGCGCCTGGGCAACGGGCACCGGGCCGCGGGTCAGGCGCGAGCGCAGCGTCTCGCCCTGGAGCAGCTCGGTGACCAGGTAGGGCGTTCCGTCGTGCCGCCCCACGTCGTGCACGGCCAGGACGTTCGGGTGGTCGAGCGAGCCCACCATTCGAGCCTCTTGCTCGAATCGAGCCACCAGCTCGTCGTTGGCGGCCACGGCCTCCGACACGACTTTCAGCGCGACGTCCCGTCCGAGCCGCGCGTCGCGCGCACGGTAGACCTCCGCCATTCCCCCGGCGCCGAGCGGGCCCACCACTTCGTACGGGCCAACCCGAGTGCCCGGTGTCAGACGCACGGGCCAACCCTATCGTGAGCCCGCCAGCGCGAGCCACGCGGCCAGCGCGGCGTCCTTCTGGTCCCGCCCCCAGGGCGGCCCGATGGTCTTGCCCAGCTCCGACAGCTGCCGGGCCAGCAGCGCCGGACGGAGCCCGAGCTTCTGCCCGGCGCGCTCCTCGAGCTCCCTGGCGGGAAGGGTCAGCAGGAAGAGCCCCTGCGCATCGCCAGCAGAGGCCAGCACCCGGCGGTAGAGCTCGCCCTCCGCGCTGTGGATGAGGGCGTGGGATTTCAGGAGCTCGGCCAGTGGCGGCAGCGTGCGCACCGAGCCGACGATGACTGCGCCCGCCACGAGCTGGTGGCCTGCGATGGCCACGTCCGCCTTGAGCTGGGCCAGGGCACGGATGGCGTGGGCCTCGGCCTCCTCGGTGGCGGCACGCACCCGCGCGGCGGCCGCCCGGGGATCGCCCTGGGCGGCGGAGTGAAAGACGAAGACCGAGGAGCGGTCGCCGGCCTCCGCCAGCTCGACGCGGCGCCGGTCGACGAGCCGGGGCGACGAGGGGCTGCCGGCGAGAACCACCGCCACCGACCAGCCGGTGTGAGGGCGGAATCCGACCGCGGCCAGCGCCATGCGAGGGAGGTTAGCCGCTCTTCCGGCCCGCTGCCGGCGCCTGCTCACCGCTGGCGCGGCATTCCGTCGTGCTTGCCCTGGGGGCGCCGGGGCACATCGTCCCACCAGCGACTCCAGGGCAGATCGCCACGCCGCCCGGGGTTGAGCGGGTAGTAGACGCGGTCGTGGGACTTGTCCGCCTCGCCGCCGGAGATGAGCAGCGCGTCGCGCTCCCCGTCGTTGATGAACGTGTGGCAGATGCCGGTTCCCGACGGGAAGGCGGCGAAGTCCCCGGCCTTCATGTGGTGGAGCTCACCGTCGATCCAGGCGTCGACCTCGCCCTCGACGACGTAGACGAACTCCTCTTCCGCCGACTCGGCATGCGGGTAGGACGTCCGCCTGCCCGGCGGCACCCGCACCAGATGGATCCCGATGCGAAGCAGTCCGGCCGCCCGGCCGATCGGGCGCGCCGGGGCCATGTCCTCGTCGCTGTTCGGGTAGCGGTGGACCTTCTCCGGGACGTCGGACGACGAGACGATGAACGGCGGGCGGTCGGGGCGCATGAGCCACAGATAGCTCAGGCACACGCCGCCGTTCCATCCCGCTTCTTGCTCTCGAATTCGTCGACGTGGGAGCCTGCCCGGCGCGGCGATGGACCCCAAGGCGGATCTCGCGACTCCCTGGCAGCCGAACGGACCCTGCTGGCCTGGATCTCGGCGCGGCCCAGCGTCCTGGCCTTCGTCCTGGCGTTCATCGGGCTGGCGATGGCCATCTACCTGCTCGCGCCGCGGTGAGGCCGGCTCACTCGATGGCCTTGTGCCAGGTGTCCACCATCCAGTCGCCGGAGCCTCCGGTCCGTCGAAACAGGACCATCACGCAGCCCCGGATGGTGCAGTAGGTGCGGACCAGGCACGGCCACTGCTCACCGCTCGACTTGGAGCCACAGGTGGTCATCTGCGCCTCCTTGGCCATCCCGAGCACCGCGTCGACGTCGGCGACGAGCTGGCCCTTCCTGACCAGGAGCGACGGATGACTCGACCTCAGGCTGGCCCGGGCCGGGGTGATGACATCCATGCGCGCCTGGAGGGCATCGGCGGTCGCCGTCGCGGTCCTGAGCTTCTCCGCGCAGGTCGCGGCGGAGCCCCGAGCAACCTCCAGCTCCAGATCCCGGGCGCTGTCTGCGGCGGGGGCCGCGGGCTTGGAGCTTCGCGGGCACTGTCCGAGCCCGACTCCGGCAACGAACGCAGCGACTGCAATCGCGATGACCTGCCCGCGCGGAGACAGCCGAAACATGCCCTGGCATCCTAGAGCGTCGCGCCGACGCCGTGCATCAGGGCCGCCCGCGCCCCAAGCTTCGTCACCTGGCCTGCTGAGGCGGCTGGTAGACCAGATAGAGGTACGCGGCAGCCACCTCCTCGTCGGTCAGGTACGCGAAGACCGGCATGCGCGACGCGGGTCGGGCCATCCCCACCATCGGTGTCCAGCCGTGTCGAACCTTGTGGACCACCCCGTCGAGCGACATCTGCTCGGGGAGGTTGGCTAGCGCGGGGACGAGGCCGGCCATCACCATGGCGTGTCCACCGCTCATTCCGGTGGCGTCGTGGCAGATGAGGCAGGTGCCGCGGACCACCTGCTCGCCGATCCGCAAGGCCGACTGGTTGACCTTCTGGACGGCGGTCTCCTTGCCGGCGACACCGCCCAGCTGCTTGAGGTAGTCCCCCAGCGCCACCACCTCCTGTTCCGAGAGGTAGGCGAAGGGCGGCATGACTACCAGGTAAGGTCCCTTGGATTTCACTCCGCCCTTGGCCAGCCGCTCCCCCAGGAGCTCCCCGGCGTGCATGGCCAGCAGCTGGGCCAGCTCCGGGTTCGGTTCGGATCTCGCCGGCGCCAAGGCTCGCGCCGGGCCGATGATCGAGGCGATGGCGGGCGGTTTCCCGGCCCCGGCCGGACCGTGACAAGACCGGCAGTTCAGGCGGTAGATGTCCGCGCCGCTGACCGGGAACGTCGCGCGCAGGCTCTGGAGCGCCGCCTCGTCCCTGTATCCGGCCTGGGTGAGCGCTTTGCGGACGGAGTCGACGAAGGCCTGCGGCAGCGAGCTCCGGGGAGGGCCGTCTCCGCCGAGCCGGCCGAAGGGATTCTCCACGTCGGTGAGCGCCAGGGACCGGAGGAGGCTGGGGCCGCTGAGCGGCTGCGAGTTCGCCGGGGACGGGGCGGTTGCGGACGCGGCAGCCTGCGCCACGGCCACCGCCGGGAGGGAGATGGCCAGGAGAAGCACCAGAGCCGCGCGGCGGTGAGGGTTCGTATTCATGCAGGGAACCATACGCCCCCAGCCGCGAACACGACTGCCCCAGCGCGCACGCTCCCTCGCCCACCCCCTTGGGCACCGCGGTCAACTTGACTACGATGTTTCCAGAAATATAGAACTATCTGCCATGAAGACCTCTGACGCCGTGGCGAGCCTCGGCTCACTGGCCCAGGAAACGCGGCTCGCCGTCTATCGCCTGCTGGTGAGACGAGGGCCGGAGGGGCTGTCGGCTGGTGGAATCGCCGACGCGCTCGACGTCCCGGCCTCGTCGCTCTCGTTTCATCTGCATCAACTCATGCATGCCGGACTGATCACCCAGGAGCGCCACGGCCGGCAGCTCATCTACTCGGCCAACTACGAGCGAATGAACGCTCTCGTGGCGTACCTCACCGAGAACTGCTGCGGTGGCGCGAGCTGCGCCCCTGCCTGTGACGTCCCCAGTCGGGGCGAAGGAGTGGTTCGTGAAGCGTCTGCACGTGCACGTCGCCGTTGAGACCGCCGTTGGGACCATAGAAGCGTGGGCGAAGTCTGCCTGCTGCTCGCCCGCACCACGGTCGACGTCGAGCTGCGGATGACGACCATGAAGCTCGGGCGAGACCGCCCTTTCCGCGTCCTCTTCCTCTGCACCGGGAACTCCGCCCGGAGCGTTTTCGCGGAATACTTTCTCCGCCGCCTCGGCGGGGCGCGCTTCGAGTCCTACAGCGCTGGCGCCCAGCCGACCGGGGTCGTCAATCCGTTCACCACCCGAGTGCTGCGCGATCGCTTCAACATCGACGCGCGCGACGCCCGCAGCAAGTCGTGGGACGAGTTGCGGAACATCGAGTTCGACTTCGTCATCACCGTCTGCGACAGCGCACGAGAGTCGTGCCCGGTGTGGCCCGGGCAACCCATCATCGCGCACTGGGGCGTGGACGATCCGGCGGCCTTCGTCGGACCGGAGACGGCCAAGGAGCAGCTCTTCTACAACGTCGCTCTCACGCTCTATCGGCGGCTCCAGATCTTCACCTCGCTTCCGCTGGAGAAGCTGGACAAGCTCCGGGTGGAAAGGCTGACCAGGGACATCGGCCTGGACCGCGTTCCAGGGAGCGATTCGGCGGCATGAGAGGACTCCGCCGGGCCGGAAAGTCCGGGGAGGGAGCAACGGGCATGAACCACAGCGCCTCACGACCTGCCGGGGTGGCCCGCCGCCTTTCCTTCCTGGACCGCTATCTGACGCTGTGGATCTTCGGGGCGATGGGCCTGGGCATCCTGCTCGGGTTCCTCGCCCCGGGCCTCAACGCCGCGCTCACCCGGTTGAGCGTGGGCACCACGTCCATTCCCATCGCCGCGGGGCTGATCCTGATGATGTACCCGCCGCTGGCGAAGGTCCGCTACGAGGAACTCGGGAAGGTGCTCCGGAACAAGCGGGTGCTCGCGCTCTCGCTGGTGCAGAACTGGGTCATCGGGCCGTTGCTCATGTTCGCCCTTGCCGTCGTTTTCCTGCGCGACAGGCCCGACTACATGCTTGGGCTGATCATCATCGGTTTGGCCCGCTGCATCGCGATGGTCATCGTGTGGAACGACCTGGCCAAGGGAGACACCGAGTACTGCGCGGGACTCGTCGCCTTCAACTCGCTGTTCCAGGTCCTCTTCTTCTCCGTCTACGCGTACTTCTTCGCAACGCTGCTACCCACATGGCTGGGCCTGGGAGGCGCCATCGTCCATGTCACCATCGGCGAGATCGCCAAGAGCGTGGCCATCTACCTGGGCGTCCCCTTCGTCGCGGGCTTCCTCACACGGCGCGCCCTGGTCTCTGCGAAGGGCCGTGAGTGGTACGAGAGCCGCTTCATCCCCCGCGCTGGCCCCATCACCCTCGTCTCGCTGCTGTTCACCATCGTCGTGATGTTCTCGCTCAAGGGCGGCGCGATCGTGCAGCTCCCTCTTGACGTGCTGCGCATCGCCGTTCCGCTTCTCATCTACTTCCTGCTGATGTTCACCGTGTCCTTCTTCCTGAGCAAGCGCGTGGGGGCCAACTACAAGCAATCCGCGACCCTGTCCTTCACGGCAGCGTCGAACAACTTCGAGCTCGCCATCGCGGTGGCCATCGCCAGCTTTGGCATCGACAGCGGTGCGGCGTTCGCGGCCGTCATCGGCCCGCTCGTCGAGGTGCCGGCCCTCATTGGGCTGGTCCATGTTGCCCTCTGGGCGAAGCAACGCTTCTTCCCGGACGGCGCCGCCGAGTCGGCCGAGCAGAAAGGCCAGCTCCGGCGGCTGGCGTCGCCTTAGGCCGCTACGGGCGGGACCGTGGGCGTGCGGGCGGCGGGCGGCCGATCGAAGTTGCGTCCGAGCTCGTGGGCCTCGTCGAGATAGGCCTCGATCCTGGCCCGCGGCGCGCACGTGGCCGCGTAGAAGTACACGTGCTCCACGTTGGCGATCCCGGGGTACCGGAAGGCCCACTCGTCGATGATCTTGTCCATCGCATCGCGGATCCCTGCGTCGTAGGCGGCCTTGTCGAACAGGGTGGAGGTCATGATGAGCGCCCGGCGGTGGCGCAACAGGGGCAGCCGCCCGTTCACATCGCCACGCCACGCTGCCTCGGTCAGCCCGTACGCGAACCCGTAGGTGAAGACACGCTCGATCCAGCCGCGGAGGATCGCCGGGAAATTGCAGAAGTGAACCGGCGCGATGAATGCGAGAGCTTCGGCCCACATGACCTTCGCCTGTTGCGTGCGAACGTCCTTTGGTACCTGGCTCCGGACGAAGGCAGCGATCTCCTCGGGGGACTTGCCGCGAAGCGCCCGCTCCGCCAGCCACCGCTGCAGCGGCCCGCGGCAGCCCTTGAGCACGTGTTGCCGCAGGTCCATCTGCTCCAAGATCGGGCGTGGAATCTTCGCATCGATGTAGCTCGCCACGTCGCGCGCGCGGTACACGGGATCGAACTTGATCGCGTGCAGGTCCACGACATCGCTCGTGTGCCCGCCCTCGACGAGACCGGCAGTGAATCGCTCCAGTACCGAATGGCAGAACGACCTCGGGTCATGGTGTGCGTACACCGTCAGCACCTTCATGGAAGCCTCCGATCACGTCGGCTCGTGCATGCCCAAGTGGCAGCTCGGGCCGGCGCCTAGCGCACGGTGAGGGGAGCAGCGGGACCACGCGGCAGGCGGTTCCCTCTGCACCTCTTCACGGATGGGCCGGCCGGTGGAACAGCGGCCGGAAGAGAATGCCTCCGCCCAAGACGATGAGGAGAATGGCGAAAAGCGGCATTTGCACGCCGAACAAGGCGGTCACACCGGCGGCAAGCGCGAAGAGACCGAGCACGGCGATGAACCAGTTGATCTTGAGGTGGCTCAGGTAGCGCGCCACGTTGACGCCGACGAGGATGACGCCGATCGCGATGAGCCAAAGTCCTCGGGGTAGTGTTTGCTCTGGGACGAGCAGCAGACCGCCCATTACCGCCAGGAACGAGCCCCAGGCGATCTCGTCGAGACGCTTCTCCCGCCCCTCCGTAATGGTCGTGGGTTCCGACATAGGTCACCTCCTTGCTGGTGGGGACCGGAGCGTGGTTCCTGCAACACGAAGGCCAGGCGTCGATCGCGCACCTCCAAGGCAATGACGCGATCATCGCCGCCACAGCGGGCGTAAGCCGGATTGAACGCGCAGATTTTGCGAGAGGCTTGTCACCCGTGCAGAGCCATGATCCTCGGATCGGCAGACCCAGAGGGCTACCCCCGGGGGCGGAGCGCCCACGCTGCATCGCGCCCGGAGGGAATCGAAGCCCCGACCCTCGGGCGGCGCGTTGCCGTCGCAGCCGCGTCCCGTTGCGCCGCGCCTTGGCTGTGTGGCGGTCACATCGTCACCTGGTCTGCTGGGGCGGCAGGTAAGCCACGTAGAGGTAGGCGGCCGCCACTTCCTCGTCGCTGAGGTACGCGAAGATCGGCATGCGCGACGCGGGCCGGGCCATCCCCGCCATCGAGGTCCAGCCGTGCCGCACCTTGTGGACCACCCCGTCGAGCGACATCTGCTCGGGGAGGTTGCCCAGCGCCGGAACCAGGCCGGCCATCATCATGGCGTGTCCACCGCTCATTCCGGTGGCATCGTGGCAGATGCGGCAGGTGCCGCGGACCACTTGCTCGCCAATCCGCAGGGCCGACTGGTTGACCTTCTGGACGGGGGCCCCCTTGCCGGCAACACCGCCCAGCTGCTTGAGGTAGTCCTCGAGCGCCATCAGCTCCTGCTCAGAGAGGTAGGCGAAGGGTGGCATGGTCTCCAGCAATGGCAGCTTGGGTGTGACCCCGCCCTTGGCCAGCCGCTCCCGCAGTACCTCCTCGGCGTGGAGCGCGAGCTGCTTTGCCAGCTCGGGGTTCGGTTCGGATCCCGCTGCCTTCATGACCGCCTCGTGCAGAGCCGGCGAGAGGGCTCGCGCCGGGCCGATGATCGAGGCGATAGCGGGCGGCTTCCCGGCCCCAGTCGGACCGTGGCAGGACCGACAATAGATGTCCGCGCCGCTGACCGGGAATGTCGCGCGCAGGCTCTGGAGCGCCGCCTCGTCCTTGGTTCCGGCAAGCGTGAGCGCCTTGCGGACGGAGTCGACGAAGGCTTGAGGCAGTGCGCTCCGGGGAGGGCCATCGCCGCCAAGCCGGCCGAGCGGGCTCCCCTCGACGGTGAGCGCTAGGGCTCGGAGGAGGCTCGGGCCGGTGAGCGGCTGGGCGGTCGCCGGGGCCGCGGCGGGCCCGGGCGGGGCGGCCTGCGCCACGGCCACCGCCGGTATGGCAAGGGCCAGGAACACCAGCAGGACTGCGAGGTCGTGACGGTTCCCGTGCGTGCGCGAAACCATACGCCCCTCGACCAGGAGTCCCAGTGGCTAACCGGTACCTGAGAACGCCTCTCAGGAGCAGCCCGAGCAGGCCCAATTTCAGGCACCGCGTGCATCGGAGCGCACCGTCACCGTGCTGGGCCTCACCCGGCGATGTTCTTCGACTGCGACTTGGTTCCGAGGTCGGTCCGGTTCTCGAGGGAGCTACTCGACCGCTTGGCCGCCGGACGCGGTGAAACATTTCCTCGGCTGGGCCATCCACCACCTCGACCCCGGCGACGCGACGCCTACGGGCGCCAGCCAGATTCGAGCCGCCCCGGCCTCGACCCAAGAGGGCCGAGCGGCGGTGGGTGGGTCGGAGCCTCGCCAGGGAGGTAGGCCAGCAACCGGCTGGCCTCCGGCCCCTCGCGGTGTCATTGCCGACTTCGACAGCGCCTGCGCGGAGCTACCGCAGCGGGCACCCGTCCAGCGGACCGAAAAGCATCAGCGTTGCGAACAGGAAGGCCGGGTGAAAAACGACCGTGTGGACCAAACGCCGCATGGGCCCCCTCCAGGAAGGAGTTCACCCGACAACACACCATGGGGTGGGTGCCCAGCGCAAGGGGTGCGTGATGTAGCAGGGTGTTGTACGACCCTCAGCCCTTCACACCGCCCTCGAGGATCTCGAGCCCCCCCGGTGCCGGCCCGACGACGCAGTTTCTCCCGCGCCGCTTGGCCTCGTAGAGGCGCGCGTCGGCCTGGGCCAGCACCTCGATGAAGCTGCCCCCATCGACTGGCCAGCTGCCAACCCCTGCGCTCACCGTCAGCCAGCGCATGGAGCCATCCACCGGGATACCTACCTGACCGAGCTTGACGCGGAGGTCCTCGACCCGCCCCACCGCCTGAGCAACGTCCATCCCCGGGAAGGCGATGACGAACTCCTCGCCGCCGAAGCGTGCGACGAGATCAGTGGTTCGCACGGCCGATCGGAGGCGTTCGGCGAGCATCTGGAGCGCACGGTCACCGGCGAGGTGCCCGAAGGCGTCGTTGAACTTCTTGAATTCGTCGATATCGAGCACGGCGATGCTCATCACGCCGCGCGCCGGCGAGCTTGCCATCAGCTGTTCATCGACGCGTTCCAGGAACGGGCGTCTCTGCGAGAGTCCGGTGAGCTCGTCGGTTCCCACCAGCAACCGCAGATGGCGCGCCCAGCGGGCGACGGCGATGGCGCTGGCGCCGGCCGCCAAGAGCAAGACGAGCCTCAGCGCATATGCGATGGGAAGGAATCGCTCCTCGGGGCCACGCACCGAAGCCAGGTTCCAATGCGCCGCGGCGAACCCGGTCAGCCCAAGAAACTGAGCGACGGCCAGCGCCACCGTAAACGCGCACAGCCGCCAGTCATACCGGAGCGCCGAGTTGGCGATGGCGAAGAAGTACGCCTCGAAGAGGACCCGGTTGTTCACGGTCCCGAGCGGGTCTCCGGCGACGAGAAAGACAGAGATTCCGACGCTGGTCAGGGTGACATCCAGGGCGCAACTCACCCACGGCAACCACGGGTTGGTGCTCGTCGACGCCCACCAGTAGAGAAGGCCGGCGTAGGCGAGCGCGGTCGCGCTCACCCCGAGTTGAATGGCCAGCGCCAGGCCTGTGCCGAGGTGGAAAGACGTTACGCCGACGAATGCGACCACCAGCGCGAGGCGGAGCGCGGCGACAATGCGCTCACCGGACCGTCGCGCTCGCAAGAGCGCCTGGTCCGTCTCGGCAACGAGCAATGTCTGGGCTCGCTCGGCCCACCGCGGGACGAAGCGCATTTGGAACGCAATCTTGTACTGCCTTCTCTCGCGCCACCACGTGGGCGAACGTATGTGACGCCCTCACTCCAGCGACGGAGTGGGAGCCGCTGCGGTGTCACGCAAACTGGCGCGCCGCTTCTTCCGCATCCGGGTCGGATGAACCCCTGGAGGATGGGCCACCGTCCGCTACCACTGCACCGAGAACCCACGATGGCCGGGTCGCGGCCATGGTCACGAGTTCCGCCGGCCGCCCGAACGTCGTCCGCAGCGCTTCCCCACAGATCCGGCGTTCGTTCCTGGGCTGGGTTCGCCCGGACCTGGCGCTCCGGGGTGCCAACCGTGGCCCGTTGCCGGAGATGCGCCTGGTCGACGGCGCGCTGTGGCTGTCGACCAGGTTGTTCGAGAGCGGCCGTCGGCCCGGACGCTGCCAACGCGGTGCTCAAGCGAGAACTCGATGCCCGCTATGAACCGCCCCGGGTTTCCCGGAGGCTCCAATCGTTGAGAGGATGGAGCCATGGGAAGACGGAGCAAGTACCCCGCAGAGCTTCGGGAGCGGGCGGTGCGCCTGGTTCTGGAGCAACAGGGGACGCACGATTCGCATGGGCGGCGATCAGCTCGATCGCCGAGAAGATGGGCTGCTCGTCGGAGACGGGAGGGAGCCGCGCTTCCAAGCCTAAGCAGCCCTGGACAGCTGCTTGTGTAGGGCAGTTCCCGTGTGACCTCGGGGACCCGTGCTCGTGCGGAGCTGATACCTTCCGCCTACCTTCCGGA
>Ga0335082_10002971_pt1 | contig 18358 bp, 28 predicted proteins | sample Lox_Sample_41_FD_206718 | JGI IMG/M metagenome (GOLD analysis project Ga0335082, IMG submission 206718) | Soil microbial communities from Loxahatchee National Wildlife Refuge, Florida, United States - Lox_Sample_4.1 | ecosystem: Environmental > Terrestrial > Soil > Wetlands | place: USA... | reverse complement strand
TTATAGAGGCGCTTGACCAAGTACCCGGGTAAGGTATTGTCGCATGAGCCGGGGCCGCCGCTTGGATTAGGCTTAGAACGAGGAGGCCGAATATTACGAGGAGGCTCTTGGCCTTGTTTTTACTCATTTAGTAATACACGTCCGTTTGAGTCGACCCCGACCACATTTCTATAAACGTAAATGCAATTGAGGCAAGATCAATTACCGTAAAGGGCAAGTAGATAAACCAAGGCATACCCAAATCCCATAAGAGTTTGGGAAAGCCGACGGTTGCCGTAACGATCAGGTTTCCGAGTAGCACAATACCCCGCCCTATATCGAAGAACGAGGAAACGGTTGGCGTCCCGCTAAACTTGGTCGTATTGTAAGCGTCTATGGTTTGGTTTATGTCGAAATTGGTAAAGGCGAGGTTGGGTTGCGGTGCAAACCCGCCATTATTAACGATGAAAACGGCACAATTCAAAAACAAACAAGCGTAAAATATCTTTATTCCAAGCTTCATTTTTTACCCTCTCCCTCTATTGCCGACGGCAATAAGGATCGCAAACGTAAGCCCGACCGTAAAGGTTGTCGCCCCCATAACAATGAAACCGAGACTCGCAAGGATACCCGAGACGACGACCACCAAGACCGCCGAGGCCCCGACGTTACGCTGATCAGCGAGGCCGGCAATACAGAGTACCAAGAGGACGCCGATTATAACCCCGCCGCCGAGACTCCCAAACGTACCGATGCCGGCGAGGCTCGGTACGGTGCCATAGTTTACAGGGGTACCCGAGGCGAGGAAAGCCTTGGTAAGGTTTGTATAAAATGTATGATATACCCGCAAGGTTACGACGTAATCGGTTTTAGCGGTCGCCCCCGTCCATGAGGCCGTAATCGTGTTGCCGCTTGTAAAAATCGTATGCTCTATTGTACCGTCTCTAAGCTTAAAGTCGATCCTCGCCCAAGGCGTCGAGTAATTCGTTAAAGTGTTTTGGTAATTAACGGTAATCGTCGTATATGGAGAGTTGCGGGTACATGAGGCCGAGACGCCGCTTACGACAAATTGGGCGAGGTTGGCCCAACTCGTCGAGGCGAGTAAAAAGGTTGGGGTTTGGGCGCTTGTAAGCGGGATCAGGTTTCCGAGGGCATGAGTTACGCCGCCGGCGTCAATTAGGTCTAAGCTGTAAATATCGTTGGGTACGAGGGCCGCCGGATTGGAGGCAATCGTATCGGGTACCGGGAAAAGGGTTATAACCTGTAAGACGCCGCCGACGAGTTTGCTAATTCTGAGGGTCGCCGCCCCTTGGGCGAATATATTGGAAAGGTCTTTAAACTGTATGTTAAAGAGGGTTGCCGCCGATTCGGCTTGCCATAGAACATAAGTCGAGCCAATAGTAATCGGCCCGTATAATTGTCGAGGCAACGACCCCGTAACCGTCCACGTTAGGAGAGTGATCGGGTTTATGAAAGAATACGCGCAAGGCACCGAGCCAATAGTAAACGCGGCGCTTGATGATCCCGAGTCGGTTTCCGTTACGCTTAAGCTCGCGCAAGTCGTACCGTCCTCGTTTTCGCAAGAGAATTTATACCAATTACCCGCGTTGAAGCTTGAGAAGTAAAAGGTCGCAATTAGACCCGCCCCCGGCATGGCGCCCGAGTGGGTCGCCGTCGTCGTTTGGGTTGCGAGGGTCGTTAGACTCTTATCGCTGAGACTTAGCGTTGCGGGGTAATTGGTCGCCGTCGTCCTCTCGACGGTGTACGAGTTTGAGGCGGTCGGGGCCGCAACCGCCATATCTAAGACGGTGCCGGCAATACCGACCTCGTTATAAGCCGTCGTTGCCGAGGTTGTACCCGTTGCGATCCCGGCGGCGTTTTGGGTATTCGAGACGGCTTTTTGATCTAAGACTAGGGTACCGTCGTAAACGTAAACCATAGCGTAAAGCCATAGGGCGTTGGTCGTCGTAAAGCTGATCGAGGTACCCGACCCCGAGCTTGTCGCGTAAAAGAGAGTTACGTTTTGGAAATTAGTAGCGTGATAAGCCGAGGCGACCCAATGAAAGGTAAGGCCGGTACATGAGGGAGTAGATAAACAATAGGCGTCTCCCTCAGAGTAGACCAAGACGATTACCGACCCGCCGCTTGGTACGGCGGCAATTGTGATCGAGGCCGTCGATCTCGTCGGGTAAAAGCTGTAAAAGCTTATGCCCGTCCAAGACGAGGCCCCGGTTAAAGTAACCTGAGTCGTCGCAACCCCGCCCGAGCCAACGGCGTTATTTCTGTAAATTATGGCGTCACACCAATAAGTACCGATTGCGGCCCCGTCGACTAGGGTAAAGCCGTTTGTCGGGTCCGATACGGTTGCCCCGGCGTTATTTGATTGAGCAAAAGAGGCGACCCATAGGCTCGCCGCCGTCCTCGGGGCGTAATTGGTGCCTCCCGTCGCCCCGATTGGCCCAATTGTAACCGGGGTCGTCGTTGAGGTTGAAACCGTCCATTTGGTCGTATCCACGCCCTCTATATTAGAGAACTCGATACAGTTTGCGGCCCCGTCAGCCATAGAGCCGGACGACGTGATCGTAATCGTTTTTGCGGCGCCGGCGCCGACTATGCCCTTCCACAATTCCTCGTCGACATAGTAGGTCGAGCCGACCGATTGGCTATCTACTTTAGACCAAGTTACCCCGGTACAAGCAACCGAGGATACGGTTAGAGACGATCCCGCGTGAAGCATTACGGATAAAATGATCGTGTTACCGACGCCGGCGTTATTCGTCATCGTTATAACTAAGGTCGTACCGCTTGTCGCCGTTTGTCTAAAGGGGCCTTGAACTATGCCAATCGTCGCGTAACTCATGCCGCCGCCATAGTTGGCGGTCGCATAGTTGGCGGCCCTTAATTGAGCTTGAGCAAGGAACGGATTAAACGACGACCCAATAAGGGACGCCATTACTAACGCGATTAACAGGATACTACCCGCTTTTACTCTCATAGTGGCATAACTTCCCCGGGCCGCAAACGGGTCTCGACCCAAATGCCGACGAGGCCGGCAAATATGATTATGAAAGGCAACCAGTGTATCCAAGCATCGGTAAAGGCGAGGTAAGGCCCCGAATAGGTGATCGGGTCGGCGGCGACCATAATCGACCGCATCGACGAGTACCAAATGTCGAGAGGGATCAAAAAGAGGCCGCCGACGAGTAGCATTACAAAAAACCTCATCCAACTAAAGATCAATAATAAACCTCCCTTACAACGTCCTCGGTACGAGTAGCCTCCCAAACGTACATAATAAGGTACGATACGAGGGTTGCGACGACCCAAACCCCGAATATATTGGCGGTTAAGCCGTTAAATTGCGTCCACGCTATTAAGCCGCCGGCGTTGCGGCCCGTAAATAGGTTGGGGTCGCGTATGGCATCGACCGCCGCCGTAATCGTGTTAATCGGGCCGGCGAGGGCAAACCAATAGCCTATGGAGATAAACGTACCGACGACGAGAGCAACCGTCGCGTCTAACATTCGACTCATTTTTTACCAAAAACCTCCTCTGTGAGCTTGCGGCCTTTATGTTCGACCCTGAGACGTTGCCGCTTAATGCTCAAGGTCGCCGGCTTACCCTTGGCGCTTGATCCCGGCTTGGTGAAAGGTACTATATCGAGAGGCGGCGGGTTTTTCCAAAAGCTGATCGGGGTTGGCGAGTAGGGCGGGGTATATTTGCTCGGGGGCGGCGCCGGCCTTACAGGGGCCTTTAAACTAGGGGTCGGTATTACGTTGATCTTGGTTTCCTGTACCTGTACGGGTAATTGTCTCTGTAATTGGATCGGTTCCTGATCCTGTACGGTTACGAGCCTAGTTTGTTGTTGAGTTACGACCTTTTGGCCCTGTATCGTGTTTTGGCTTAAGTCGAGGGCCGAGACTTGGCGTTGCATTACCTTAACCGACGTGTCGGCGAGGGTATCCGACCTTACACCCAACCGAGTTAAAGCGGCGCTTGAGTAAAAAAGCGAGGAGAGGTTAACGGGCCTCGTCGACGTTGAGATTATTAAGCGGGTCGAGGAGGCCGCCGGGGTTACGCCGCCTTTAAAGAAATTGCTATTTTCCACACTTGTTAAGACACTTATCGAATTATCGACCTCGGGGGTTACAGGGGCAACCGAGGAGGGCTTATACCCGTAAAATTGTTTCCACTCGCCCCGCCAAACGTCGACCATAACCGCTTTTTCAGGATCAACGAGGGACGGGATTAAATCGCCGCCGGTACGGGTCAGACCAAACCCCGGCGTTTTGCTATTGCCCCAACCCTCGCCGGCGACTCTGATCGGGTTGGCCCCGCCAAAATTCTCCTCGACTTGGGGGATCGACTCCCTAGTAAGGGTATATTGCCGACCGTACGGCTTGCTTGGTAAGTCGTATCTACTCGGCAAGTTTTCCGACCCCTCGTAATCCTGGACGTTAAATTCACGATCCCAAGTAATACCCCGGCCCATCGGCTCTTTTTCGAGTTGCCAAGCGTAAGACCTCTCGGGGTATCTTAGTCTAACGGGTAACTCGGTCGTCGCCTCCTCGTCGAGTAATCCGGCCTTAGCGGCGCCGCCATAGACGAGGCCGCCGGCGACTATGCCGATCTGTACCGCCGTCGAGAGAGGATTGGCTAAGATTGCGGCGGCGGCCCTCCCCCGGGCCTCGGGGTTAGTTGCCAACGTGTAAGCCGTCGAGGGCAAACGGGCGATCTGTAACGGTAAAGTCGCCACGCCCCAAGCAAAACCGCCGACCCCTGAGACGGCCCCGCCGGCGGCGAATAGGGCGCCGGCGGCGAGGTTGTTACCCTTGCCTTTTTCCTCGGCGGCCCTCGTAACCATATTCTCGCCGACCCCGGCAATATCCTCGCTTATGAGATCAATTTTTGAGATTACAGCGTTGCCGAGTTTTTTGGCTTGGTTCCAATTAACGGGGTTTGCAAAAGGCCCAATCGTAAAAGAGTTATCGCTTGTCGTCTCGGGCTTGGGCGCCGATATGTCAAACCCCAAGGATTTAAGATCGTTTTTCTGTACCCCGTTAAGGATACCCGGGTCGACGTTGAGCTTGTAAGCCTCGCCCTTGCCGCTTGGCATCGAGGAGGTACTCCCGAGATGTATGGTTGAATCGACGACAACCGGGGCGATTACGCCGGCGGCGATAAGTCGACCCGCCGCCGCTTGGGGCGATCCAAACTCGGCCTCGTTTTCGGCCCTCATCTGAGACGGCGTAAGCATCCGATCTTGGCTATTGACCTCGGCCTCTCTCTCATAAGCCCCCGTATCAAAAACAGTGTTTGCAAGGGCCGACTCTGATCCTTGCATGGCGTTTTGTTTGGCTTGGCGATATTTTAAGAGGTTTTGGTTGTTTGCCGCCAAGTCGGCCTTAGCCTTGGCAACGTCTTGTTTAAAGCCCTCATAGCCTCCCGGGTACTTAGACCAATCGTAACCGGCGCCTCCCTTGCTTATGATTTGGTCGCCCTGAGAGACATAATTCGTTAAAACGGTATTCGCCTTGGTAAATTGCTGAGTCGTCGAGGGTTGGGCGCCCGGCTCTAAATGCTGTAACGAGGTTCCTTTTTGCCCCGCGTTTGGCTCTTGGTAAGTAACGGGGTTGGCTTGATTGATCGGCGTCGCCCCGGGCCTATGCCCGTTTAAAATGTCGACATTTGAGGCGGGAGTATATTGCTTGGTCGTTTTGTCTTGGGCGGCTTGGGCGGCGGCGGCCTTAGCGGCGGCGGCGGCCCGGGCCTCGTTTAGGGCAATCTGATCCTCGTTGGTCGTACCATAAAGCGGCAAGGCAACCCTTACTTAGATTTACCCCGGCTTGAGTATTTAGGGTTTTGCCAATTGACCAAAAAGCGGCTTTCCGGTATATGTAATTTATCAGTAAAAAAATAATCCTGGATCGGACGGTTGACCAATTTTAGGCTCTTACAGTAACATTAAAAATTTATGCGCATAGCTTGATCCATGAGTGAATTATTAAGCCAACAGGTCAACGTAATTTATTGGCTTTTACGGGAGGCCTTAACCCTCGACCAAGGCGGGTACCATTACGAGGCCCTTAATACTCTAAGGTACTTGCCGAGGATCATGTATAACGACGGGGAGGACGACCCCCGGCGTACTTGCGTGTTTGATGCCCTAAGAGCAATCAGGGAGGGAGAGGACGACGCCGTAAGGACGACCGAGCCGACGGCCCGAGAGATACAATTACACGATTACCGCCAACTCGCCGCCGCCAACGTATTCGACGATTGCCTAGACAAAATCCAAGGCTATATGCAAAAGGCGGGTTACTTTAAAGCCATGAACTCAAGTTGGACGCTGAAAGATACGAGGCTTACCAAATGAGCAAACCCGAGAACATCGATCAGAGGATCGCCGAGGAGGCGCCCCTAAACGATATTTGGTACTACATCGACAAGGCCGTTTACGAGAATAGGTTGATCTTTATCGCAATAACCTCCTCGGCTCAAGGCGCCCTCCCTATGGAGGGCTTCCCATTCGGGCAAGGCAAAAGCGATCTCGGCATGGCCCTAAGTCGAGACATTTATCAAAAACGGTTTGACCTCTCGACCGAGGAGGCCGAGGATAAAGTAAAAGAGAATATGGGGTATCCTCTCGACGACGTTAAGAAAATGCTTAGGAAAGGCAGAGTAAACCGCGTCCCTTGCCACATACAAGACGATTGGCAGATACCCGCCGGTAAGCACATGAGCCACGAAAGGAAAGCCCAAAAACTCGCCGGTATCCTCTCCTCGGCTCGGCCTTACGTCGCCGTCTTTATCACCACTCAACCCGATATTGCCGACATAGCCAAGTGTTTCCGCGATCTCTATATGTTCGAGATCAAGGTACCTTTCCGGGGCCTCTGTGAAATACAGATGCTTAAGACTTATACCGATTTCCATAACCCGCTTTTTCCGTATCAACGACTCGTACCCGCCGGCAAGGCGAATATCTCCCCGGTATCGAGTAGGCTTAGAGATTGGTACGAGGGTTGGCGAGATCGCAACTTTAGCGCCGAGTTTGAAAGTTGGGTCGACGAGTACCTAGACGACGAGGCCCCAACCGCCGCCGACAAGCCCGACAAGACACCCGAGGAGGTTGCGGCGGCATCCGAGGCGGGGAGGGCTATGGCCCGGGCAAGGTGGGGATACAAGCCGGAAAAAGACATAACGATCCAAGTTTAATGCTTGTATGCGTAAGAGGTTTCTTTATAGGTTGCTAGAGGGGGGCCTTGAAGTCTAAAACAACGGCAAACTAAGAGCAAAACTTTCGCTTTACCTAATATAATTGTAATCGGTAAAGGTTAAATAGTTAATGCGTATTTTAGGGTACAGGTGTGTAAGATTGGCGACAAGTGTAAGCCCTGAAGTAAGAGAGGAGCAGATTAAGAGACTTGCGCAAGTACGCAAGACTTTAAGCAATTGTTTTTTTTCCAAATGTCCCGACGTCGGTTGCGAGGCTTGCCCGTTGAGACTTAGGCGTAAGATATCCGGCTCTCGATGCGGCTTGGTGGCCCTCAGCTTGATTAATCTAAGTCTCGCCGAATACAAGGAGGCGTAAAGGTTGACAAACGATCTAGAGTTTACCCTAGAGTCGGGTTGCCCCAAGGGCCTTACGCATGAGGAAACAAATTGCTATAAAGGGTGTGAAAGGGTCGAGGAGTGTAAGGCCGCCCTCTCCCGACTCTGTAATAGACTGAGAGAGGGACGGGTTGCGTAATGAATCCACTCTATAAGAATAACCCCGACAAGACGGCGACTTGCCAAGGTGCGGTAAAGTGATGACGAAGAGGTCCAATATCGAGATCAAAAACGTACGGTCGACTCTAAGATTTATGTACGGTTACGTTTGTAACGCTAAAGATTGCGAGGAAACAAAGGGCCTAGAGTTTGCACACCTGAAACCAACGACCCTCTCGAGACGAGGCCGGGGGAGGAAAGAGAGGATATACGATATTCTCAAAAACCCCCAAGCTTACCGCCTCCTCTGTCATTCACACCATACGCAATTGGACGAAACCGGGGAGGTTGCCCTAAAATGGTAAACGACTATAAAGAAGACTATGAATCGATGAGTTTTAGGATTTTTAATAAACGCAAGATTGTCGAGTTTTACGAGGGACGGGCCGCCCGATATAAGGCCGCCCATTTCTCGCCGAATATGATCGAGAGAGCCAAGGCCGAGGCCGCTAAGGCCCGGGCCGAGCTTGAGAGGTTAGAGGCCCAAGCCGACAAGGCGAGGCCCAAGTTTGAGACGAGGCGAGTTAAAGTTGAGTGAAAACCAATTAGAGGAAACGATAAAAAAGCGAGGTGTCGACGGCTTACCGCCGTTTACCACTCTTACACCCTTACTCGACTATTGGAAAGGCGCCGCCGATGCACCCAAGCCCGACGACTCAAGGGACGCCTTTACGCTGATATTCGAGACGGGTTGCCGCCGAGCCGAGGCGGTACAGATACAGGGCGACCAATTTACTTACAACGACGGGGCGATCCTGATCCGCAACGTCCCGGTTTTAAAAAAGCCAAACCCCCGAGATCGCTTTAGAGACGTGTTGATTAAGCGGGATAAGCTCGACCCTCTCGCCGACGAATTGGTTAAGCTCGTCGAGAGGAGAGGCGACGGGTACTTACTCCCGGGATACGCCCCATTTGGTCAAGGCCGAGAGCTTGATCGCCCCATGTCCGAAAAATCGGTTTACAATAGGATCGTCGAGTTAAGCCCCGATCTCTTTCCTCATGCGCTAAGGTCGTATCGGGCCTCTTTCCTCGTATGGGTAAGGCATTTCGAGTTACGCGATCTCGTCGATTGGTTCAAATGGGAGAGCCGAGGCGGCATCCAAATGGCTTTACATTATACCGCCCAAGTCGATATGGCCCGGAAACTCGGGATCGACGAGGTACCTCTTTAGGGCCGCCGAGGTTTAACGGTGCGCAATATAGATGGAAACAACTTAAAGTGTTATTTCAAAGGCGTAAAATATAGATTATTTAAGCTGAGAGGATGCCGTTTATTAACACATTTGAATTATATGATTTCAACGGTAACTTAATATTAGTTGAGACTAATAAGTGGATTAGGAAAATGTTAGACAAAAATCCGTTTACTGAACACGAGTTGAGAGTCATTCAGGAAATGATAAACAATAAAAGTGATACAAAAGTCGTTGCCGTGATTCTCAACACCACCGAGAACGCGATCAATCAAACGTTTGTTGGCATCCGCCGTAAATATGAGAAATCCAAGAAGATCACGAACACCTATGAAAATTGGAGGCGCAACCAATGGCTAAGAAAGAGGCTGTTTTAAATAACTACATTTTCAGGGTCGGCGGCTACTCAACGGTTCTAAACATGGATAAGCCGAGTTACCAACTACTACTGAATTTGAGAGTTAAATCCATGCCCGATCAATCGGTCGAGACCTTTCTAAAAGAGCTTACGGGGAGTCGCGTAACACTCTTAGAATTATTCAAAGCCCCCAAGGAGATGCGAAAGACAAACGTTGCAATAGAGGGTTGGGCCGAGTTTAACGTATTTCACACATACGATTTAACCCAGAACAAGACTAAGATCTATCATTATTTTGTCGCAAAAGAGGGAGAACTAGACGGCAAAAGCCTATGCGGACGGTTCATCTACAAAAACATAGAGCTAGACGACGTTACTCCGAACCTGAAATATCGGCATCGGTGTGATATTTGCGAAAAGATCCTAAAAAGGAGGCAAGATTAATTTGGCAAATTGGATCAATTATGCAACAGGTGATCGCCTATGCGGTCGTTGCATGATCGTCTTTAAACTCGATGAATTATGGCGAGAGAACCGTTGCCCCGTATGCCACCAAGTTACAAGAGCCGCCCCACGAATTCAATGTATCAAATGTTTTTAATCAATTGTCGTAGAAGGTGCAAAACGATGAAGTGTAATATTATAAGTTCTGCCTTCTATACTGTATACTGTAATAAACAGAGATGTGCGTTTTATCCCTGTTCTCAACTCAAAGCAGCTCATAGAATAACATTCAAAGAAAGATTAGTGGCGTCAGATGGTGAGAAACATGACTGAGAAACCACTAAGCGAAAAGATACTTACCTTTTATCTGCCTCATGAAAGAGGTCAGGTTTGGTTTGATTCAATGGTAGCAGAGGTTGAGGCTCTTGAGGCTGAGGCCAAGACACTCAAGGAACAGAATGAGAAAATGCTTAGGAAGTTCAAGAGAATACCCGCCACAATCGCCGATGCTTATAATACCAACGTGGAGCTAGAGTCTCGGCTGGCGAAGGCTCAGGATAAGTTGCGAGAGATTTGTTCGGGGTGGGGGACTGATGGATGTGACGAAACCTGTGATTGTGATCCTAATGGTTGGGCTGGCTGTTACACTCGGATGATTGGTGAGGCGTTAGGTAGACCTCAAGCACAGTCGCGGCATATTTAATGTATTAGGGTTGCCTCGTTAAGCGGGAGATTCAAACCACTCCCTTTCCCACGAGGCCCGGGGTATCTTAGATACGCGCGTCGGTCTAAGAGTGGGCGGCCTTTAACCATAAAGGCTCTTATCAGTTTAGAGCTTGGCTTGCACCAAGCAAATATGGATCGACCCACGATTGATCAAAATACAAATAATCCCTTTAAAGTTTACTTGCCCCGGGTGAGTTTTTCTAAGATTGCTTGCAAAAGCCTCGATTGCTGATCTAAGTAGGCAAGTAAACGGTCCTGGTTTTTGTTAGTAACGGCGACCGCTTGGATCAGTTGACCGTAATTAATCCCTCCCTGTAACATAGCCCCTAGTTGGCTAAGGGTCGCGTCGCCCTCCCCGGGCGCCCTGATCTCATGCCGCAAGCCATACCGCTTATTATAATATTTTTCCATCCAACCCGAGAGGGTCGTAAATGTTACAGTTGTTACACCATTAAGGCGAAGGCCGAATTTATCCGTAAGACTCTCCCAACCCTCAGCTCGCCAATCGAGAGGCGGCTTGTACCCGAGGCGTAAAAGCCTCTCGTCGACTAAAGACCTCGCCAAATGGAGGCCGTAAAAATCAAGCCCCGCGTCGGCCTTAACGTACCAATTTATTTTACCTCGCTTGGCGCCAAACTCGATCCTAATCCTCGCCGAGTCGCCGCCGCTTACCTCGGGAAACGGCAAAACCTCCTCTCGCCCCGCGTCCTCGGCCCTAATTTTAACCTCATCGACCCAAAAATGCAAGTGTTGAAAACGCAATAAATCCGCTTGCGGCTCTCCCACCCCGTACCTGGGTTTGTTACAATAATACCCTCTTTTGGGCTTGTCGATTAGGCCCTTGTCGTACAGTCTCTTTAGGTAAACCCTTACGGTATTGCGGTTTGCCCCTATATCTTGGGCTATTTTCCAAGCGGGTACGTCCTCTTTTAGAGTTTTGAGGTAAAGCTGTATCGTTTCCTCAGTTGAGGGCAAAAGGGTCGACCCCGGTAAATGTTAGTAACAGTTTGTAACACACCCGGCCTTTAGAATATGGATTAAAATTTAAAAGGTTTGGCATCGGCTTAACTCTCGGGGTACCTAGTCAACCTGTACGGCCTCCCATTATACACACCTTGGGGGGTCGTACGGTACCCCACTTGGCCCTAAAATGTCGGTAAAACTTGCGATTAAGACGCCTCTGAGGATTGGCGTAAACGGCTCGCCCCTCAGAATTAGAGACTTTATAAAATATCTATGGTACAACCGAGGCGACTATTTGGAGATCGGCGCTTGGCGATTTAAGACAAATTACGGGGTAATGTATCTTAGGGAGGCGAGAAATTGGGGCTATTACTTGGCCCTCGGCGTGAAAGGGTTTAAGGTACTAAGCATCGGCGGCGGTTGCGGAGAGGACGCCAAGTTTTTCCTCGAAAATGGGGCGGCCTCGGTACATGTTATCGAGGCAAACCCCGATTGCCTCCCTTACCTCGAATACAATAGCAAGGTCGATCCCCGATTAACGTATGAGCTTAGACCTTACGCCCCGTTTGATTTACTGAAAGATTACGACCTAATAAAAATCGACGTTGAGGGATACGAGGCGCCGTTAATCCCGTACCTAAAGAACATAAACAAAAGGATCGTAATGGAGGCCCATAACAATTTTATCGCCGACGCTTTCAAGGAAAGGGGCTTTATTCAAATTACCAAATGCGAGGTTGACAAGGACATATACGGCCCCGTCGTACAGCTTTACCGAGACGTACAATAAATCCCGAAAGCTTTTATCCTGATTCAACCCTCTTTTTTTGGGTGTGTTGATTGGAAAAACCAAACGATACCGCGTATTGCCCCGTTAAAAAACTCGTTTGCGGGAAACCTTCGATTGGCGAAAGGTCAAAAACCGAGACAAATGCACCAAGGAGGAGAAATAAAACGAGTCGCCGAGGCCCTTGGACGAAACACGAACAGTTTAGAGCCGAGGATATGAGGGAGGACGGCAAGACTTACAAACAGATTGCCGAGGCCCTAAACCGATCAAAGTCGACCGTTGCGAGACGGTTTGGAGAATATAGGAGGCTCTAAGCTTGCTCTCTCTGATCCTCGACGGCTTGTATAATCCTCTCGCTATTGATTTGCCCTTTTTCCTCTTTTTAGAGGGCCTTACTTGCCTAATCGAGTTTTTTGTAATGTACATCCTAAACGCCGAGCTAAACCATAGGCTTACTCTCGGCGAGATGGTTAAGTTTACCCTCTTAATGAACGTCGCAAGCGCCTTTTTTGCCCTCCCGATTTGGCTTAACAGGGGAGGATTTTAAAACGTCCGACTTTATGGTTTTCCTCGTCGAGGGCAGCGTATTTTTCCTCGTCGGTTTTTTGTACGGTTACGCTTACGGCATTAGATCAGGATTTAGAGACGGCATAAAGCAAGTAATCCAAAATTTTAAGGAAAAAGGCTTAATCGAGGACAAGGACGATTAATAAGCAAGCTTTATATTTTAAACAGTTGCGTAAATGGTTGGGTGTGTGATTTGAAAAACATATCCGGTTTAATAGTTATGGCCCTGATTGCCGGGGCCGCCATAGTTACCGCCGCCTCTTTTTACTCGGCGACGATTGGTTTTAGTTGGACGGTGCCAAACCCGCCCCAAAACGACGTTTACCAAGCAAGCGTAAACGGGACGCTTGGAAACATAAATTTTCCTCTAGGGACGATTACCGAGAACGTAACCCGAGTCTACAATATCACCAATACGGGCAACGTCAACGAGTGGATACATTTAACCCCAAGCTCTGAGGCGATCACGATTAAGCTATTGCCTGACAATGTCCCTTACGCGCCCGTCCTAATCGTCCCGGGCGAGACGGTGTACGTTAAGATTACAGTTTGCCCCGGCGATACGCCCGGGAATTACTCGGCCTCGGTCGCCCTCCTCGCAAACAATACCTCTCTCGAATAGGAGGCCCCGGGTTTGCATATTTGGATAAACGACGACAAGGTAATTTACCTCGCTAAGAAGGGCATCGACGCCAAGGAATACCTTTACTCGGCCCTCGACGACAAGTACCAAGCCCTCAAGCGAGAGGACGAGAAAGCCAAGGAGGCGGCTTAATGGTCGATTTCACGATCCCGATCTTTATGGGAATCGTTACCGCCTTTATGATCGTCCTCGCTTACTTTTTCGTTTGGAAAAAGCCGAAAACGGCCCCGGCCTCCCGAGGCCCGACGCCCGAGGAGATCAGGGCCGCCGACCTAAAGGCGGCTTACGATGCGGGGATAAGAGAGGGTACTAAGAGCTTGGCGACGCCTCCCGCCCCGCCGACCCCAACCAAGATAAACCCCGCTATGGGCGAGTTTTTAAAAGGTCTTGGAATAGACCCGCCGCCCGATCCTCAACCTGATCCAAGCCTCGACCTCGCCGCCAAGTTTGAGGAATTGGATAAAATGTTTCCGGGGATACAGGTTAAAGCGTTACAGGTCGCCGCTATGCTAAGAAATAACGGCAAGGCCCAACCGAGTTAAATGCGGTTGCCGGCCTCCCTGTACCGCCTTTTTATATTTTAGCTCAACGAGGCCGGCGTGTTTGATTGCGTATCGATCTCGGTTACTGAGGCTCGCCGGCCATTTTCCTCGGGCGTTGATTGCCTTTAGGGCGTCAAGGTAAAACCAACCGACGTTTAAGTTACTAAGTCTCGTTAAATCAACCATGAGTATAATTAAAAGGTCTTGGCGTTTAAATTTATTTATGGGTTATGTAGTCGGGCCGGGGCCGGTTTGGGAAACGTACCTTGCTTGGTGTGTAATGGCGGCCTTTATGGTAATCTATTTCTTTATTTTGGAGAGGATACTTGGCGTTTATTCACCCAAAAGCCGCCGCAATAAAGAAGGCGAAAGCGATAAGCGGGATATAGGGTACCTTACCCTCGACGCCGAGGTAAAAGGCGAGGCTCGTTACGAGGATAAGGCCGCCGAGGAATAGGCAGAGAAAAACGGCGTATGGGTTGAGTAGGGCGGTAAGGGCGATTGCGATCTTGTCGGCGCCGCCGATGCCCGGGACGACTTTAAGGGAGGTTGCCATAACGATAACGACGAGGGCGAGTACCCAACCTTGAGCCGTCGGGAGATCACCCGACCAAATCCAATAAATAGCGTTTAGGGAGATGCCGAGGAGGGCGCCGCCGAAAAAGGTCTTGCCGCTTACCTTGCGGGTTTTAACGTCGCTTAGGGAGGCGAGGCATAACATAAGGGCCGAGGGGAGAAAACTAACGGGGTTAATCATCGAAACGCCCCTTTTGGGGCCTTAGACCCATGAAAAAGAGGATAATGGAGAGGATCAGGTTAAAGACGCCCCATAGGATAAAGCCCCAACCGGCCTCGGGGATAAACGAGTTGCCGATCCAATCGAGGCCGAGGACGATTAGGAAAGTAAAACTAAAAAACCCGCCTATTACTGAGAGCCACCAAGGAATAATCCCGCCGAGGTACAGGATCAAGCTAAAGAAGATTGCGACGACGAGAATTATTACGGTTTCAATACCTAGCATTAAGATCGCCTCCCCATGAGGTAAACCGTTACGGCGGCGACGACGGCGACGATCACAATAGCGGCGGCGACTAACGGAAACCAACCGATTACGGCGCCGCCGAGGACGGTACTTACTCCCTCGGCCTTTTGGAGAGTCGCATTTGTCTTTACGTCGGTTACGTTGGCTTGGATACGGGTAAACGTCGGCGGTACCATTAAATAAAATCCGAGGAGTACCATAGAGCCGACGGCGAAAACTAACAAGGCGGCGGCGGCGTTATTCAAGTTAGCCCAACCCCATACCTTTAACCCACTCTGATACATCAAGGCGACCGCTTAGTATTAAAAACCCTATTACGAGGAATAGGGCGGCGAGGATCACAATAACAAATATCAATACCGGGAATTTGCCTTTAGGTCGCCCATATCGCCCGTAATCCTCCCCGGCCCTCAAGATCGAGAACATAGTTACGGGGGAGAATCTAACGGCGAGAAAATCTTTAATATTGATCTCGGTCGGCTCAAGGGAGTCGACCCGTACGGGTTGCTTGAGATGCGGGTTTTTGACCTTGGTTAATCGATCCATAAATTGAGGAGTCGTTGATACCCCGATTGAGAGATGCCCCAACCATAGGGGCCGACCGCAAAACGTACCCTTAGCCTTAACGTCCTCGTTTAATTGTTTCATGGCGATATTTTCCTTGGCGGCTTCAACGGCCCAATCGGCGTTTTGCTTGTCGACGAGGGCTTGTAATTGCTGATCGTTGGCGACCTCGGGCTTAACCTGTTTACGGGCCTCGGCAAAAGTGATTTTTTTAGGCTCAAACGTCAACCCGGGCAAGGGCGTCGTATATTGCATAAAATTATTGCCATTTTTCATAATGCCATGTTCCCAAGGGTAATATTTCATTAGCTTAAACGTCCCGCCGTCGACCCAACCCAAGACGAGTTGGCAAGCCCCATCGAGTTTTGCGCTTATGATCGTCCTAAGCTCGGGGCCGCCGACGGCGACGATCAGGATTAAAGCGGAAAACGAGACGAGGGCAAGGCCCCAAGGTAACATAATGTAAAAAACAAAAAACTCCCCGTAACTCATTTGGGCGATTGGTAAAAAACTGATCATTTTAGAGACGCCTCTATTTTGGCCCTCTCGACCTTTAGACTCTCAACGACCTTATCCAAGTCGATTTTAAACACCCTTACAAAACCAAGCTCGGTTTTATTCGCCTCGAAAATGGTTACAAGCTCGTCGATTATTGCGAGTTGATCCTTGGGGGCCGCCTTGGGTAATTGGCCCTGTAAGACTTGCATACGCTTAACCGTCGCGTAATCCAACTTAGCCGCCTCCCGTTAGTCGGGCTATGAAACCGGGCTTTTTCTCGGTTTGCAACGGCGAGTTTATCCTTATGCCGTTTTCGAGGATCAGCGTCTCTCTAAAGCCCTTTTGGCTATTTCTTAGTTGATTGGTACCCATGTCTCGGATACCCTCTAGGAGAAAATGATCCTGAAAGCGCCTCTCGTCGACATAGCACGACCGTATTTGTATAATGCCCTCAAGCTTACGTTGGTTGGCGTAAATTAGCTCGGGGGTCGAGAAATAGGTTAAGGCCCTCTGAGGAGAGACAAACCCGATCATGTCGTTAAGGGTCGACTCGTAAACCACTTGGCTAAACCTCTCGTCGTCGATTATGCGGGTAAGGTCTTGGCTTACCCTCTGATTGATCGACCGATGCAAGTCGGTTATAGCCGTATAATCTTGGGGCGTTTGAATCTGATTACTCGACATGATCAGAGAGTCGATGTTTAGATTTTTAAAATAAAGAGGTAAAAAAGGCGTTGGTCAATTGACCAACCAGGAGGATCCAAAATCCCCGAGCTCGGGGCAATATAGGCCGAGCTCGGGAGGCTTTTTTGGTCAATTGATTAAAAAAAGAGGGAAAAAGTTAAGCAGCTTTTGGGGGCGCTTACTGACCTCTCGACCTGAGCCATAGGACGACGCCGATTATTGATACAGCCGCCATTACGATCAGCGTAACGCCCAAAAGCTGTATCCCTGAGTAGAAGTTAGTCGCAAACGCTTTCACTGTGGTATTAGCCGTCCCTGTAAGCGGTGGGAGGGCGGTGTAAATGTACGCGAAGGTGATTACCGCAATTATGGCGGTAACGGCGAAAATCAGGATAAGTAACGGCATCTCAGAGACGTTTACCGAGGCGTCTCTTGTCTCGAAGGCTTGCCTAAAGAGGCAACTGATCCTCTTTCTATATTCTGAAATGTTCACGATTCAACACCCAATTGAAAGGTTTACCTATTACCTATTTAAAATATTGTCAAATATTGGACATTTAGAGGCCGTACATTTTCCTAAGCCGATATTCAAGGCCCAACTCTCGTATCTTGGCCTCGGGGTCGTCGGCCCGGACGATTTGCTTGTAAAGCCTCTCGGCCTCCCGTCGATCCTCTTTCCAAGGGAGATCAACCCTTACGTCCAAATCCTTTATCCCTGTAACTCGACGACCCAAGGTTTAGCCTCTCCCCATAAAGATACGCCATAGGATACCGGCGACGCCTATTACTAGGAAAACGTACGCAAGCCGGAAAGTCAACAGAGGCAAACCGACGGTTAGAATAGAGCTAAGTACCGTCCAAACGGCTAGGCAATAGTCGAGGGATTGGGTACGGTTGTATAAGGGGATCATTACGACAAACATTAAGACGCCGCCGAATATGTCGCCGAGTAAAACTATAAAGGGAGAGAGGGCGAGGCCGAGGTAATCGCCGGCCCCGAGGTAAGTGGTAATGTCGTCGTACCCGACGAGGGAGGGATCAAACTTGTACGTTGATAAATCCGGCTCAGAGGCCCCGGTATAAAGTAGGGTCGTACCCCTAAAGACTTGGTAATAAGTAGGGGAGTAGTTTTTGATCTCGTCGACGTACATTACCTTGTTAAAATTATGTTCGTTAAAATAGGTAAGCATTACTGCTGAGACGCCCGACCAAGAGGCCCCGCCGGTATTGGTGAAATCGGATTTATGGAGATTAATCTCGTTCCAACCCGGTTGCGTAAGGTAATAATCGTACATATAGGCCGCCGGGTTTCTAATTCTAATTTCTAGGTCAAAAGAGGAGGGAGTATAAAACCAAATAGTAAACAGATCATAATTTAGATTTATTGTGGGCGAGACGGTGTGCCATATATATGTGCCGCCCGGGCCTTGATTGATCTGGGTTGAGGTTGTACCGACCTTAACGTGAGTGTGATCGGTTACGAGGGAGGCGCAATTTGTATCGTCCCAAAAGGAGGCGGGTTGATCATTATAGATCACCGTCTCGTTATGCACCGCCCATTTAGTCAAGGGGTTTGAATCTTGAATTATAG
>Ga0335082_10002970_pt1 | contig 18358 bp, 13 predicted proteins | sample Lox_Sample_41_FD_206718 | JGI IMG/M metagenome (GOLD analysis project Ga0335082, IMG submission 206718) | Soil microbial communities from Loxahatchee National Wildlife Refuge, Florida, United States - Lox_Sample_4.1 | ecosystem: Environmental > Terrestrial > Soil > Wetlands | place: USA... | reverse complement strand
TGTTCTCATACCGCGCACGGCCCACGCAGTAGTCGAGCCCCTTCTCTCTGCAGGACTCTTCGGTTTCTCCCGCTGCTGAGATTTCTGGAATCGTGTAGATGCCCATCGGCAGCAGCGACGCCACCCGTTGCTTGTACTTCAGCCCGAGCGCATGGCACACCGCCACGCGCCCCTGCTCCATTGAGGTCGATGCCAACGCCGGAAACCCGATTACATCGCCCGCCGCGTAGATATGCGGCACTGCTGTCCGGTAGTTCTCATCTACCGCGATGTAGCCTTTGTCGTTGATCACGAGCCCAGCCTTCTCTAACGCCAATCCATCCACGGCTGCACGACGCCCCGCGGCAAACAACGCGGCCTCGACTTCCAGCGTCTTGCCGCTCTTCATGTGCAGCCGCGCCCCGCTCGCATGGTTCTCCACCTTCACAGGCCGCTCGTTGAACCACAGATGCATTCCCAATCCAACGAAGCGGTCCCGCAGCCGTTCCGAAATCTCCGCGTCCAGGAACGGCAGCAATCGGTCCCTTCCGTCCACGAGTGTCACATCCACGCCGAGGGCCTTGAAGATTGACGCGTATTCGCAACCGATGACTCCGCCGCCGATCACCGCCAGGCTTTTCGGAATCCGCTCGATCCTCAGAAACGTATCCGAGTCGAATGTGTGCACGTCGTCGAACGCAATCTCAGCCGGCCGGTGCGGTTTCGATCCCGTCGAAATCAGAATTACCTCGCCGCGCAACCGGCGCGTCCCTTCCGGCCCGGCTACCGCTACGGTACGAGAGTCCTCAAACGCGGCCTGGCCCCGAATCAGCTGGATCTTGTGCAGCTCCAGGTTCTTCAGAATCCTCTGCCGCTCCATCTCCACCACTTCGCGCTCATGGTGCATGAAATCCTGCACCGTCAGATTCTCTTTCAGGGAGTAGTCGATCCCGTACAGGCCTCGCTGCTTCAGCCCGGAGAAATAAAGAGCTGATTCACGCAGCGTCTTGCTCGGCACTGTGCCCGTATTGATGCAACTGCCACCGACCGCCACGGCCCGTTCGATTACCGCCACCTTCTTGCCGAAATAGGCCGCTTGCGCTCCGCCTTTTTCGCCCGCCGGGCCGCAACCAATCACCACCACGTCGAACTGTTCCGCAGCCGCCACAAACCCTCCGTGCAAATCCGCTGTCAACTCGAACTGGAACGCCAAGCTCCTCCGATTCTAGGCGACCTTTGCCCCCTTCCCTTCGATTTCCTCGCCGCCTGTGACGAATCCTGCCCTGCGCTTGTCATCCATGTGGATCTCTCCACGCCGACTTGCTTCCCGTCCGCCTCTTTGATGTGATACAGGCATGAAGCTGCCTCAATTCGTGCGCTGGGCCACCGGCATTCGCTGGCAGTGGAAGGTTTTTATCCCCATCATCGCCGTCCTGGTCCTCGGCATCGCCACGATCCTGCTCGTCCTCTACACCCTTCATATCCACGAACTGCAATGGATTGTTGTTACTGCTGTCGCCGGCGCGATCATCCTCTGCTTCGTGCTGCTTGCCGTCCTTCTGGTGCTCGTCGAACGTCCCCTGGAGGACCTGATGCTCACGATCCAGCGCGTTCGCCGGGGAGACCTCAAGGCTCGCGTTGAATTCTCCAAACGCGAAGACGACATCGGCCAGCTCGGCCGCCAGTTCAACGAGATGGTTGAGCAACTTGACCAGAATCGCGAAGAGATCGAAGACCTGCACAAGCGCGAAATGGCTCGTGCCGAGCATCTCGCCACCCTTGGCGAGCTCGCCGCGGGCCTCGCTCACGAAATCCGCAATCCCCTCGCCGGCATTGCCGGTGTGGTCGACATTATGGGCCGCGAACTTCCGGCTAACAGTCCCAGCCGCGCGGTGATCGGCGATGTCCATCGCGAGGTCCTTCGTATTCAGGCGATTCTCAACGACCTGCTCTCCTACGCTCGCCCACGTCCCCCCGCTTTCCACGCCGTTGACCTCAACACCACCGTCGAGCAGGCTGTCGTTCTCGCCCGCCAGCAGGTCCTCACCAAACCCATTCAGGTGAATTTCGAATCAAACGCCAAGCTTCCGCCTATCGAACACGACCCCGCTCTCATACAGCAGGTCGTTCTGAATATAGCCCTCAACGGTATTCAAGCTATCTCCGGCCCCGGATTGGTCTCCCTTTCTCTCGTTCAGAATCACGACGATGTGGCCATCGTCATCGCCGACACCGGCCGCGGTATTTCTGCCGAAGCACTTCCTCGCATTTTCAAACCCTTTTTCACGACGCGCAGCGAAGGCACTGGTCTCGGCCTCTCTCTCGCCAACGGCATCGTCCAATCACACGGCGGCCACATCGATGTCACCAGCACGCCTGGCAAAGGCACAAGTTTTAAGGTATGGTTGCCCGTTTCCCGTCCCAGGAAACCCGCGGGGAAATCTCAACCTTCTTGAAAAATGGTAGAGTAATCGAATGGCCCAAAAGAGAATCCTGATCGTCGACGACGAAAAGCTCGTCCGCTGGGCGCTGACTCAAAAGTGCGCGGAGTTCGGCTATCAGACCGTCGAAGCGGAAAATGGCGAGGCAGCCATTCGCGCTCTGCAAAGTGAATCCGTCGACGCCGTTCTCCTCGATGTCCATCTTCCCGACCTGAGCGGTATCGAAGTCCTGGAAAAACTCAAGCACGCCGGTGAAACCCGCAGCGTCATCATGATGACCGCTGATCCTCAGCTCGATGACGTGAAAGCCGCGCTTCGCCTCGGCGCATACGATTTCGTGAGCAAGCCCATCAACTTCGAGGAGCTTAACGTTACTCTTCAGAACGCTCTTGAAGCGGGTGCCCTCCGCACCGAGGTCGAATCCCTTCGCGGCGAGGTGCGCCGCCGTGCCGGTTATCACGACGTCATCGGCGTCTCCCGCAAAATCACGGAATTGATGAAGTTCGTCTACAAGGTCGCCGCCAGCGAAGCCACGACGATTTTGATCCAGGGAGAGAGCGGCACCGGCAAAGATCTCGTCGCCAAAGCCATCCACTACCACAGTTCCCGCGCCGAGCGCCCCTTTGTCGCCATTAATTGCTCCGCCATCCCCGAAACCCTCATGGAAGCGGAACTCTTCGGCCATGAGAAAGGCGCCTTCACCGACGCCAAGGCTATGAAGAAAGGGCTCTTCGAAGTGGCCGACGGCGGCACGCTCTTCCTCGACGAAATCGGCGAACTCTCGCCCCTCCTTCAGGCCAAGCTTCTCCGCGTTCTTGAAGATCAGGTCATCCGCCGCGTCGGCGGTGTTCGGGATATTCAGGTGGACGTCCGCGTGATCGCCGCCTCCAATCGTGACCTGGAGCGCGAAGTCCGCGAAGGCCGCTTCCGTCAGGACTTGTTCTATCGCCTTGCCATCATCGCCATCTATCTCCCGGCCCTCCGTGAGCGCAAAGACGACATCACACCGCTCATCGAGTTTTTCATTACTCACTACAATCGCAAATTCCGCAAACAGGTCCAGGGCATCAGCGACGAGACTCGCCGCCTCTTGACGAACTACGATTGGCCCGGCAACGTTCGTGAGCTGAAAAATGCCCTAGAACGCGCCATGATCCTCGAGGAAGGCAATCTCCTCAAGCCTGATGATCTTCCCTTTTCCGTCGCCAGCGGCCGCAGTGGGACCGTGTCTGCGGAGGTGAGTTCCCCCGCGGCTCCCGCGGACAATCAGCCCGCTCCCGGGAAGCGCCGCCTTCCACCGCTCTCCATCCCCGAAGGAGGCACCTCTCTCGAGGACGTCGAGCACGCTCTGGTCGAATTGGCGCTCCATCAGTCTCACGGCAATCAAATCAAAGCGGCCAAGTTGCTGAACATCAGCCGTGACGCTCTCCGCTATAAGATGAAGAAATTCGGTTTGTCTCATTCCGAGGAAGAAGAACCCGCCGCCCCCGCTGGCTCCTGAGTTGAGGAGTTTCTCCGCATCGGCTCAGCACAAACTGCGTGAGAATTCGCCCTCGAAGTGTGAAAACTCGCATCACTCCCGGATCCTTCCCTGAGGCCCTGGTGGATCATTTTTTCAACTCCAATATTTCCAATGACTTGCGGTGCCTGTGGATTTCGTAAGAAAGGCATACCGTTTGCACTTTCTTCCCGCGTTCAGCAATTAGGCAATGGAGCGATTGTCGAAAGGCTGATCACGTGGGCGTTCCTTTTTCGACGTTCGGGCTTGCGGTGAAGGCTCGAAAGGATACGTCGGAAAAAGGGACGCCCACAATTGTTTCTCGGCGACCGCGGCCAACCTGCTCTTTCACGGCCCGGTGCAAATAGCTGGTCGCCACGCTTCCCTGTCAGCTACGTCTTCTTGCTCAATCCGCATCCATTTGTTTCCACACAGCCCTTCGCCATTCGACGCAGCAAGCTGCGGAACTTTGCTCACTTCGGCCGCTAAATCATTGTAAGTGCTTTATTTGAAGCGAGTTTCCGCATGCAGTTCTGGTAACTCACGTGCACTCTTGTCTTTCGAGTTAAAAGCGCTTTGCCCAGTGCGTGGAGTTGCAGTTGTTTGGAGGAGGAAGTTATGCCGCAGGTTGCGGAACCTAAGGCCGCAGTTGACATCAGCAAACGGGTTTCTCTCACCAAGATCCTGGTCACGACCGATTTTTCCGAAGTCTCCGATCGTGCCCTGGATTACGCGATTGCTGTCGCGCGCCGCTACGACGCGCGCATTTACCTCGCTCACGTGATCACTCCCGATCCCTTCCAATTCGCCGAGCCTCAACTGGCTCAAGCTACCTACGAGAAAGTCCGCCAGGCCGCCGAAGAAGGCATTACCGATATTCTCATCTCCGGCAAGCTTCGCGGTGTCCCGCACGAAGTCCTGATGGAAGAAGGCAACGTCTGGCCCACAATCGAAAGACTGATCATTCAGCATGAGATTGATCTCGTCGTCTGCGGTACGCATGGCCGCGGCAAGGTTCAGAAGATTCTTATCGGCTCCGTCGCCGAAGAAATTTTCCGCCAGGCCGACACCGCCGTTCTCACCGTCGGCCCGGCTGTCAAGGGCGATCTGCAAAAGGAAATCGAGCTCTCGCATATCCTCTTCGCTACGGACTTTGGTCCGGGCGCCGAAAAGGCGGCCGCTCATGCCTTTTCCCTGGCGCAAGAGCACAACGCCAGCTTGACGTTGTTCCACGTTGTCGAAAGCGCCGCCGCATATACAGAAGAGAGCGTCGCGCGCCAGAAAGAAATCAACGTTGTCCGCATGAAGAAGCTCATGCCGCCGGGCTCGGAGAACTGGTGCAAACCAGAATTCCGCGTCACCTTCGGCAATGCTGTCGAAGAAATTCTCATCGCCATCCGCGAATCGAAGGCCGATCTTGTGGTGATGGGCGCGAAGGCTCGCCGGAGCCTCGCGGGCCACGTGCCGCTCACCATCGCGTACAACGTGGTCACCAAGGCTCCTTGTCCGGTGCTGACGGTCCGCGGTTAGGGTTTTCTCCATAAGGAACGGAATCCTTTCCCCTCGGATCCGTATCCTTAATGACCAAGGCGGTGCTGCGTCCTCCCCCCAGCCGAGCAGCACCGCCTTTTTATTTACGGTGCGCCGCCCGCCCCATCTTCATCTCAGTCTGCAATTCCTGCGGTTTTATGCCGCCATCCCCGGCGAGCCACACCAGTAGGACGTGCCTTCAGCTTTGCCGAAGCCCTGACACGATGAGGGGATTCGCCGCCGAAGCGATCGTCTATGCCTGTTTCCAGCCTATGCGTATGTATTCAGCAACGATCCCGAATTCGACGGATCGCCGCCATCCGCAACCGACGATTCGCTCATCTGCGTTTCCTTGACCGCCGTCACCAACAGTTCCTTCGTGTTTCGTGGTTCTCCGGCCGCCGCACTCTGCCCGCCCGTCTGCTCGTACCTTTGCAAAAGGTCTACTCCGTTCGCCAGGGTGAGCGCATTCAACGACATGAAGCCTCCTGCCGCGCGCGTGGCGCGTCTACAAAACGCTCATCGGCCGTTCTGCGGATTTCTTTAGCAGGATTGGAAGAATTTTAGAAATAGAGCGCTGCAGTTGCTCATTTCCCGCACGACTTCCCGATCTCCGCGATTGCGTCCTTCACCCGCTTGCCTTGCAACCCTTGCGACAGTTCTTCCGCCGTTAGCGACAACTGCGGCACAGCTTTCCCGAGAGTATCAACGGTCAGCAACGCACCGGCGCACTTTCTCGCATTCGCTAGAGCCTTTGCTTCGATCAGCCGAATTTCCAGATATACGCTCAACCGGCTCGCCCCGCCTTCTTCCATCGAAACAAAATGGTCGGCCAACTCCTTCACTGCCGCATCGTATTGCCCGGCTTCCGCCAAATCACGGGCCAGTTGAAAGACGAGCACCTCAGGAGGATGCTGCCCCGGGAATTTCTGCAGCGCCGCCGCTTGCTCTACCGCCGGCCGTCCCGCGTCTTTCAAAGCCCGTTCCAGACCCAGATAATTCTCCGCATTCTGCGGATCGTACTTGACGCCATCGGTGAAATATTCGATGGCGCGCTCCGGCGGTTGCTTCAGATACAGCGCGGTGTACCCCATGTTTCGCAGTAGGGCGGGCAACGCGGGATTGATCGCGCGCGCCAGGCTCCACTGCTTCATCGCTTGCTCTTCCATTCCGCCCGACATGTAAAGATTGCCCAACAGCGCATGCGCGTTCGCATCCCTTGGATTCAGCGTTATCGCTCTGCTCAGCACGTCGAAGGACTCCGGCCGGTTCGGGAAGATGTACGTCGTCGGCATTCTTGCTGCCGCGGCAAAATCGGCTCTGCCGTCTCGCTTCGCCATTTCTCGGCAGAACCCGCGATAGTAAGCGATTATCGGGTCGCTGTCCGGCCGTGGCATCCCCGGATCGCTCACCACACCGGGGCTATCGCCCGGATACTTCACGGCCAGCAACTCCGCCGCTTCCGCCCACAATCCGAAATGCATATATTGCGTCGCGATCTCCAGGATGCGTGACGGATCGCCTGCCAGGTGCTCCCAGAGCGCCGCGTCCATCTCTCCCAGCCGCGTCGCCTCATACCGCAGGAACGAGTTCGCTGGATCCATCTCCCGCAAGCTCGTCAAGTGCGTCTTGGCCCCCACGATGTCTCCCAACACGCGCAGCAAAGCCACATCGATGTCTGCCGCGCGCGACGCGTCCGGAAACTCCGTGTACACCATCAGCAACTTTTCGTGCGCCTTCGCCAGCTTGCCGTCTCGCGCGTCCAGTGCCGCCAGTTCGTACAGCGACGCCGAACGAAACGCCCCAAACTGCTCGCTCATCTCAAACGCGCGCCTCGCCTTTTCCGCTTCTCCTTTCGCCGTATGCCCGAGCCCATCGTAGTACGAGGCTTCCTGGTCGTTGCTCACGCGCCCCAGCACCATCGAAAGGTCGGCGATCGCGGGATCGTATTGCCCCAACGCCACACCCAGTCGTCCTGCTGCCTTGTGCAGCGCCACGCTCCCCTCAAACCGCTTCAGCCCTTCACGATATGTCGCCAGCGCTTCCAACACCATTCCATTCCGTTCCTGGTCATCGCCCATTTGCAGGAAGTCGCTCTCCGTCCGCTTCTCCGCCGCCGGGTACACGTAATTCGGCGGCAACTCCTTCGGCACCTCCGACTTCGGTGTGTAGTCGTACTTCCCATCCGTTTGCGTCAGGATCACTTTTCCGGATCCATCCGTCAGCGTCACCGTATACGCTTTGTCCGCTTGCAGATTTTCAATCTCCTTACGATACGTTTTACTCGGCGTCAGCGAAACAACCTCCGATGCAATCACCTTCTCCCCGTTGAGCACCTCGACTTTCCCGTTCGGAAAATCTCGAAATACATTCACCCTGACGTCGATTGATACAGGGAGGTTCAGCGAATTCGCGTGCCCCGTGATACTCAAGGCCGCATCCGGATTCGCTTGTTGCACACTCTCCATCTCGCGTACCGGCATCCAATACTCAACAAACCGGATTTTCTGCTGCGGATCCAGGAATCCGTAGGTCTCCTGGTCCCGGAACAGTCCCGCCTGCACCTCCACATACGCGCTGTGGTTGTCGGAAAGCGCTTCTCTCCATTTCAATCCGTCCGGATCACTCCCCCACGACCAGAATTTCTTCGATGGCAGGTTCGTCCGCGTCGAATAGTGCACCAGCCCTGCATTGGTCTTCGGGTGATACACCGCCATCCACGGCTCATTGCTCGCATAGCTGAACCTCGACACTGGCCCGTATTTATGATTTCCCACCACACTCAGGTCCGTTCGGTTGCGGTCGACCGGCCATGTATCCAGGTCGGTGAACCCGTGGAAGATCGTGTATTCCGTCGGGTAAAAAATGCGCGTATCATCCCACACTTGCACGCCCGCGTTCGTCCACCAATAAAACCGGTGCCTCGCCCGCCCCGGGTTGTAGAGCGTCGTTTTTTGCTCCAGCACGGCTCGTCCCGGCCGCAGCGTCAGTTCCACGCACCACTCCATTCCGTACGGCCGGTCGATGTTTCGTACCCACACCGTTGCGCTCCCGTCAGCCGCCGTCGACGTCGCGAAATCCACTGGGGAAGCCGTCATCCAGTTGTGCGATACCGGAAAATTAAACTCGATCCCGTACGCCGCCCACGCGCCGCGATACGCAATCCGCGCGAATTTCAGCGATGGGTTCGCATAGAACATGTCCGCGCCATTCCGCTTGTCCTGGCAGCGGTACAAGTGCCCACCCAGATCCGGCAGCACCACACATTTCAGATATTCGTTCTCGAGGTTCAGGGCACGCCACTTCCTCGGCGTCGACTGTCCCGTCAGGTTATCCAGCAGCGCGTAGGGATAGTTGTAGCGGTCGTTGGCCACAAACTGATCGAACGGCGGATTCTCGTTCGGCATTCCCAGTCCATAGGTCGGCAATTCGATGGCGTCCTGCCACACCCGCACCGGGGATTGCGCCGCGGCGGGAGGACTCAGGAGCGCACAAGCCAGCCAGAATGACGCGATGAAAGACACACACGGAAGAATCCGTTTCACGGGGGACCTCACCTCGCACACCAAACGGAATTTATATCATGCGGAGATGATGAATCGCTTGTGATTGCAAATATGGTCGCTTGTGATTGTCTGCCGCTACGAGCGGATCATCGTGAGCAACATCTTGAATCGCGTGGTCGCCGCAACGGCATGCGGTTGGTTCGCGGGCAGCAGGATCGCATCCCCACTGCGCAACTGGAACGCTTTCCCGGAAATTGAGATTTCCGCTTCGCCTTCCAGCACCTGCACGAGCGCATCGAACGCCGCCGTGTGTTCGCTTAATCCCTGTCCTGCGTCAAACGCGAACACTGTGATCGTTCCCGCCGGCCGCTTCACCAGCGTTCGGCTGACCACCGCGCCGTCCTGATACGCTACCAGTTCCCCCGGCCGTACAATCTCCGCGCCCGGCATTTGCTGCGCACCTGCTTGCGCCCCAGTGCTCATCGCTACCTTCCCGGCATTGGATGCGCGGCTTGATCCGCGTTCGGCACAAGCCGCTGATAGACACTCGTGGGAATCGGCGAGTTCCAATGCCCCGTCGCCTTCGCGAATCCCGCCACCCCCAGGAACATCGCCGCGATCGCCGCGGCTATCGCCCAAACTGGAATCGCCGCCGTCCTCGGCTTCTCTGCAATCATCTTCGGCAGGCTCATCATCAACGTGTCCTGCGCCGGGCACACTGCCACACATTCCAGGCATCCGGTGCATTCCACGGACCGGATTTGCACCAACTTGTCAACCGGCAGTGCCGATGGGCAGGCCTTGGCGCACTTCGCGCAATCAACGCACGTGTCCGCATTCCGCCGGATTCGTGCAGGGCTGAACCATGCTGTCAATCCCAGCAGCGCCCCGTACGGGCATAGAAACCGGCACCAGAAGTTCTGCACGAACAGCGACGCCACCACCAGCACTCCCAGCACGATCAATCCCGTTTCCCCAATATGCCGGAAGAAGTTCAGCATTTTTACGTCGGCGATCAACCCATACGGACTCTGCATGAAGTCGCGAATCCCGAGGACCGACATCGTCGAGATCGCCCACACGAAAAATCCCAGCAGAAAATATTTCAAGCCGCGCAGAGGCAAGTCCAGCCATCGGGGCAACACAAAATTCCGCTTGAAGAGTTTCTTCCCTGCGCGCCACAGATATTCAGAGACTGTGCCCACCGGGCACAGCCAGCTGCAGAACGCCTTGCGCAACAAGAACGCCATCGCCAGAAAGGTCATCAACAGAAACATCGCCGCCGGGTGTACCCGCGGAATCTCGCCGCTCAAGATCCAAAACTTCAAGTTCATCAGTCCGGCGATCGGCAGCCATCCCTCCACCCCTGCCGGCCGCGTCAGGCCTTGGTTCACCACACCGGACTCAAACTGCCGCACCCAAAAATAGAATTTCGAGCCCAAGACCACGTTCAACAGCAAAAACGCTGCCTGAAAGCTCTGCCGGTAAAGCTGCGACCGGTCCACATCCGTCCGCCGGATCAACTTCTTCTTCGCCCTCGCGGCGGACTTAAGTCCTGCGCCCGCCTGAAGCCTGGATTCCGCATCGTTCATCGTGACGTTGATTTGTAGCTTTCCGGGCAGCGCTGGTTGGGTCCCCATGAGTCAGCCTCACAGGGCAGCCTACGGTAATCGGTCACACCGGTAAGTGACTTTAGTCACGACCCAGCCAGTCTCGCAACCACCTATTTATCAGCAGGTTGCAGCCAGATCGTGGGCGCTTCGTTCAGATCCCCGCGTACCATGCATAGCCGGCTTCCGGTGAGGCCGACCCCAGACCTTGCCCAAACTTCTTGATGTTGTCCGTTACGGTCAGGCTCGTCACGTATTTGACGCTCTTGTAGCCGAGCTGCCGCATCACCCGCAAGCGAAGGGGACCTCCAAACCCGACCGGCAACTCGCCACCGTTCATCCCTTGCGCCAAGATCGTCTGCGGGTGCAGGGCATCCGCCATGTCGATGCTCTCCCACCAGTCCGGTTGAAACGACCGGTACACCACGTGCCGCGCCTGTGGCGCGACTCCCACCAGATCCAAGACCGACGAAAGCGGCGTGCCGGTCCATTCCGCGATATACGACCAGCCCTCTTCGCACTGAATCATCGTGATGTGGCTCTGTTGAGGAAGACTCTTGAGCTCCGCGAGAGAAAACGATCCCGGACGCTCGACGAGCCCGTCTACCTGCAGCCGCCACTCCGCGAATCCTCCCTGCTTCAGTCGCTCGAACTCTTCTCCCAACGGGGACACTTCGTTCGCGAACGGCTTCGTCGAAATATGATTCCGCGAAAACTCCCGCGCCAGGGAGTGCCGCGTCAGCACGCGCTGCGCCGCATAGGTCAGCGTCTCGCCGGGGCCATAGATGCCTCCGGAATCCGGGGGAATCAATCCGTAATGCGACGCCAATTTCGCTGCAACCGCCAGTCCTGCCGCCCCCGCGCCCGTCGTGATCAGTTTCCGCCGCGTTAGCGTGTTCATTTGCTCACTCCGCCTGTTCTCGGACTCGGCCCGTGATCATCGCTTTCGTCCGGCTCCGAAATCCCGCGACAATCACCATCACCACGTGGACCAACAGAAACAGCACAAGCGCGCACGTCAGAGCAAAGTGCAACGTACGCGCGGACTGCTGTCCGCCAAGAACGTTGACCGCCGATGGGACTGCTGACACAAACGAGGGCGACATTGCCAGTCCCGTCCAGATGATCATCGGAAATAGCAGGAAAATCACCACGAGGTAGGCCAGCCGTTGCAGGGCGTTATATGACCATGCTTCTTCCTCTGCGGGCCGCCTGAACCTTAAATGCTCAGCGAAGGACTTTGCCAAACTTCCTGGCGACAGGTCCGCCAGAGACGGAAGCAGGCTCCTCCGGAAGTGCCCGTTCAGGAATCCAACGGCCACGTATACGAGTCCGACCAGCACCAGCAACCACGCCGACTGGAAATGTAAATAGCGGCTCCAGCCATTCTGGTCCGGCAGCGTGTAACCGTAACCCGTCGGTACCATGCTTCGCGATGCGGGAACCGGGATTTTGAACAAGGTTGGGGTGTTCACATTGCCAACTTCACCCCAGTAGAATCGCGGGTGCGACACGACGATCTCCAACCCCGTCAGCAGCAGGGCCACAAAGGCAATTGTCATCAGCCAATGCGTGATGCGAACCAAGGAGGTATGCCGGAGAGGAGGTTTTTCCGCCATTTGCGGATTTGTACCAATCATGGGCGGCGGACGCAACAGATTTAGCGCTCTGTTGGAAGCATGGTTACTACCCCACCCGCTTATGGAAATGGAAATGGTGGAAGGAAAGGAGTTAGCCTGGAAAAAACTGCAAATTTTCAAGCGGGCGCGGCGGTGGGACCGCGCAAGAAGGGATTCAATTTCCAAAGAGCGGTGGGCCGTGAGCGGAGCCCGGCGACACGCCTGCGCGTCGCATAAATACTCAGTTATATTACTATACAATAATCTTCAGTTCAACAGAAATTGACACCGGGAGGCGGGCTGAATGGCGTTGAAACGATGAGGTCAGTGCCTGGTAAACGGGCCCATCGCCGAAACCTGGGAGACAGTGAGGACCGCTCCCGCTCTCTCCCATCTCCGAACTTCCCGAATCGGCGTGCTACACTGATTTTGCCGCGTACGCAGCCGGTGCGGCTGTGGCGAAATTGGCATACGCGGCGGGCTTAAAATCCGCTGGGGATTTCCCCGTTGTCGGTTCGACTCCGACCAGCCGCACCATTTCTGCCTCCTTGCGCCTTCATTCTGCAGAGAGCGCTGGTCCAGTGTATAATTCCGGCCTCAATTCCTCGTTGTGTCGAGAACCCGGTTACTCAATTTTTGGGCCCATCCAATGGTTGAGTCGACTTGTCTCAGGAGATGATTCAACCATGTCGCTGCGCATCAATGATGAGGCACCCAATTTTTCCGCCGAAACGACCCAGGGCACCATCAACTTTCACGAATGGATCGGAGATGGTTGGGCGATTCTCTTCTCGCACCCGAAGGACTTCACTCCCGTGTGCACGACGGAGCTCGGCTATATGGCCCGCCTGCAGCCGGAGTTTGCCCGGCGCAATTGCAAAATCATTGGGCTGAGCGTCGATCCCGTCAGCAGCCATGGCAAGTGGGCCGCCGACATCGAAGAGACTCAGGGGCACGCGGTCAACTATCCGATGATCGGCGATTCCGATCTCAAAGTCGCCAAGCTGTATGACATGCTGCCCGCCGACTCTGGCAGCACGTCCGAAGGGCGCACCGCCGCCACGAACGCCACCGTGCGCACCGTCTTCGTGATCGGGCCGGACAAAAAAATCAAGCTGATGCTGGTTTATCCCATGAGCACGGGCCGGAACTTCGATGAAGTTTTGCGGGTGCTCGATTCGATTCAGCTGACGGCCGCGCACAAGGTAGCCACGCCGGTCAATTGGAAGAACGGCGAAGACGTGATTATCGTCCCGGCCGTCTCGGATGAGGAAGCCAAGAAGAGGTATCCCGATGGATGGAAAGCGGTGAAGCCGTACCTGCGGATCGTGCCGCAACCGAAGTAGCTCCCGGGAACATGGTTGCGCTTGCGTGAACCGAGTTTAACGGTTCGACGTCCGCCTGCGTCCCGGTTTTGCAGTACAATTTCCCGAAACCTTTGCCGAGAGGTATCATCTAACCTCTGAATCCCTGCGGGTATCCTCTTTCCCGCGTCGGAGCTATCGTGAGCGAGCAGAATCCTCTAGACGAGCTTTGTATCAACACCATCCGCACCCTATCGATCGATGCTGTACAGCAAGCGAACTCCGGCCATCCCGGTGCGCCCATGGGTCTCGCTCCCGTCGTCTATTCGCTGTGGCAGTATTTCCTGAACTACGACCCCAATGACCCGCTCTGGCCGAACCGCGACCGGTTTGTGCTGTCGGCAGGACACGCATCGATGTTGCTGTACTCCACGCTGCATTTGGCGGGCGTCAAGGCGGTCAACGCGAAGGGTGAAGTGACCAAAGACCTCTCGATTTCGCTCGAGGAGATCAAGCGCTTCCGCCAATTGGGCTCGCGGACACCGGGTCACCCTGAATCGCACTTGACCACCGGCGTCGAGACCACCACCGGGCCTCTGGGACAAGGCGTTGCCAACAGCGTGGGCATGGCCATCGCCGGAAAGTGGCTGGCCGCCAATTTCAATAAGCCTGGATTCGATCTTTTCAATTTCCGCGTGTTCGCGGTTTGCGGCGACGGCGACATCATGGAAGGCGTGGCGGGGGAAGCGGCGTCTCTGGCGGGCCACCTGAAGCTGGGGAACCTGGTGTGGATCTACGACAACAACCGCGTGACCCTCGACGGCCCAGCCAGCTGGTCGTTCAGCGAAGACGCCATGACCCGTTTCGTCGGCTACGGTTGGAACGTTACCCGCGTTTCCGACGCCAATGATCTTCTCCAGCTTTCGCGTGGCTACGAATACGCGCTCAAGCACAATGACCAGCCCACGCTCATCGTCGTTGATTCCCACATCGGCTACGGGTCGCCGCACAAGCAGGATTCGTACGAGGCGCACGGCGAACCGCTTGGCGAAGCCGAAATCAAGCTGGCCAAGAAGAACTACGGCTGGCCGGAAGACGCGACGTTCCTGGTTCCCGAGGGTGTGTACGCGCATTGGCAGCAAGGCATCGGCGCGCGCGGGGCGCAACACCGCGAAAAATGGAATGCGTTGTTCGCGCAATACAAGCAGACGTTTCCTGATTTCGCCGATCGTCTGGCCCGGATGCAGAAGCGCCAGCTTCCCGACGGTTGGGACAAGAATCTGCCTTCGTTCCCGGCCGACGCGAAGGGCATGGCCACGCGCGAAAGTTCGGGCAAAGTGCTGAATGTGCTCGCGCAGAATATTCCGTGGCTCGTGGGCGGATCGGCGGACCTCGCCAAGTCCAACAAGACGAATCTTACGTTCGACGGGGCGGGCGAGTTTTTCCCCGATGATTTCGGCGGGCGCAACGTGCACTTCGGGGTCCGCGAGCACGGGATGGGGGCGGCGGCGAACGGTATGACGCTTACGCTGCTGCGGAGTTTCTGCGCCACGTTCTTCAATTTCAGCGACTACATGCGGGCGAGCATGCGACTCGCGGCGCTGATGGAAATCCCGGTATTGTTTATTTTCACGCACGACTCCATCGGCGTCGGTGAAGACGGCCCGACGCATCAGCCCGTCGAACAACTTGCTGCATTCCGCGCCATGCCCAACATGCTGGTCTTTCGCCCCGGTGACGCCAATGAAGTGACCGAGACCTACAAGGCTGCGCTCCAGCACGTGCATGGGCCGTCGACGCTGGTGTTCAGCCGTCAGGCGATGCCGACGCTCGATCGTACGAAATATGCGGCCGCAAGCGGCGTAGCGAAGGGAGGATATGTCCTCGCTGACGCCGACGGCAGCAAGCCCGACGTAATTCTGCTGGCCACCGGGACGGAGCTTCAGTGGGCGGTCGCGGCGCACGAGAAACTGAAGGGCGAGGGAATCAAGTCGCGCGTGGTGAGCATGCCCTGCTGGGCTCTGTTCGAAGCGCAGGATGCGGCTTACAGGGAATCCGTTCTTCCTTCCAGCGTGGCCGCACGCGTTTCGATCGAAATGGGCGCGACACTGGGTTGGGATCGCTATGTGGGTCCCAAGGGCAAGATCATCGGCATGCATTCGTTCGGCGCCTCGGCTCCACTGAAAGACTTGCTGAAGAAGTTCGGATTCGATACCGACGCTGTCGTGAGCGCCGCCAAACAGCTTTTGGGAAAGTAAGCATCGCCATGAAAATCGTTATCGGTTCCGACCACGCGGGGTTTCAGCTGAAAAACGCCATGGGCGACGTGATTCGCTCCCTGGGCCATTCGGTTCTGGACGTCGGCGCCTTCAATGAAAATCCTTCGGACTATCCCGACTATGCAGAAGCCGTGGGCCGCGCCATTCTCGACGGCCGCGCTGAACGCGGCGTGCTGATTTGCGGCAGCGGCGTTGGCGTCAGCGTTGCTGCCAACAAGATCAAAGGCATTCGTGCCGGCATTTGCCACGACACCTATTCAGGCCACCAGGGCGTCGAGCACGACAACATGAACGTGCTGGTGATGGGCTCGCGGGTGATCGGCGAAAAACTTGCGGAAGACGTCGTGCGGGCATATCTGGCGGCGCAGTTCACCAACGAAGAACGGCACGTGCGCCGGCTGGCCAAGGTTCATGCACTTGAGGACAAATTCGGCAAGCCATAAGGATTCGAATTACGGAATTCGCCCCTCGCCGCCAAGGGGCGTAAAATGGGATACTCGAGCCCTCGCTAGATAAAGGAGAAGCTTATGACCACCTCGGTTACCATCCCGAACGCAGCCGGCACCAACCCGCTGAAGGGACTCCTGCAATACGGCCAGTCCCCCTGGATGGACTACATTCGCCGCGACCTGCTGACGGGCGGCGGGCTGAAGAAAATGATCGATGAAGACGGGCTTCGCGGCATGACCTCCAACCCCGCCATTTTCGAGAAGTCCATCACGGGCAGCCAGCTGTACGCAGACATCTTGAATTCCGCGGAAGCCAAATCCCTGGACGCAAAAGGCGTCTATGAAAAGATAGCCATCCGCGACGTGCAGGATGCCTGCGACATCTTCAAGGGGACTTACCAGTCCACCCGCCGCCGGGACGGTTACGTCAGCCTGGAGGTTTCTCCCTACCTCGCCAACGATACCAAGGGCACCCTCGAAGAAGCCCGCCGCCTGTGGAAGGCCGTGGGCCGCGAAAACCTGATGATCAAGGTGCCGGGAACGCCCGAAGGAGTCCCGGCGATTCGCCAGCTGCTCGAAGACGGCCTGAATATCAACGTAACTCTGCTTTTCGCGCAGTCGGCGTATGAAGCTGTGGCGGAAGCCTTCTTCGCCGCTCTGGAAGCGCGGGCGCTCAAAGGCTTGGAGCTTAGCCACAGCGCGAGCGTCGCGAGTTTCTTCGTGAGCCGAATCGACAGCCTGGTCGATTCGAAGGTGGAAGACCTTCGCAAGTCCGGCAAAGGCGCACCTGGCGACCTCCTCGATAGCATCGAAGGGAAAGTCGCGATCGCCAACGCCAAGCTCACCTACAAGAAGTATCAGGAGCTATACTCCGCGCCCCGCTGGAAAGCGCTGGCGTCCAAGGGTGGTCAGCCGCAGCGCCTGCTGTGGGCCAGCACCAGCACGAAAAATCCCAAATATCGCGATGTCCTGTACGTCGAGGAACTGATCGGCGCCGAAACCGTGGACACCATTCCTCCGGCCACCTTCGACGCCTTCCGCGAACACGGCAAGCTGCGCAACAGCCTGACCGAGGATCTGCCCGGCGCGGTCAAAATCATGGAGAACCTCGGCAAAGCCGGCATCTCGATGAAGGATGTTACCGACAAGCTTTTGGTGGACGGCGTGAAGCTGTTCGCCGACGCTTTCAAGACGTTGCTCGACGCCACGGGCAAGTCTGCCGGCGTTCGCAAGTAAGCCCTTTCGGCCAATTTTTTCTCGCGGTAACAGCCTGGCGGAGCTTCGGCTCCGTTCGGGTCGCTTGAGGAGTCAAAACTTCGCGGAGGTTTCTCTCACATGCAACTTGGCATGATCGGTCTTGGTCGTATGGGTGGGAACATGGTTCGGCGCTTGCAAAAAGCGGGCCATAAATGTGTCGTCTACGATCGCTCTCCCGACAACGTGAAACAGCTCGCGAGCGAAGGCTCCACCGGCTCCGCTACTGTGGATGATTTCATCGCCAAGCTCGAAAAGCCCCGGGCCATCTGGCTGATGGTCCCTGCAGCGGTTGTCGATTCCACCATTGCAGACCTTGTCCCCAAGCTTTCCAAGGACGACATCCTGATCGATGGCGGGAATTCCTACTACATCGACGACATTCGGCGCGCTAAGGAACTCGCTGCCAAGGGCATTCATTATGTCGACGTCGGCACCAGTGGCGGCGTCTGGGGACTGGAACGCGGTTACTGCCAGATGATCGGCGGTGAAAAAAACATCGTTCAACACCTTGATCCCATCTTCAAAACTCTCGCCCCGGGCCTCGGGGATATTCCCCGCACGCCCGGCCGTGAAAAAGCCTCCGGCTCCGCGGAAGAAGGTTATCTCCACTGTGGTCCCTCCGGCGCCGGCCACTTCGTCAAGATGGTCCACAACGGTATCGAGTACGGCTTGATGGCCGCCTACGCCGAGGGCTTCAACGTTCTCAAGCACGCCAATGTCGGCCACACCCAGCGCGAGGCCGACGCCGAAACCACTCCCCTCCGGGACCCCGAGCATTACCAATATGATCTCAACCTCGCCGATGTCGCCGAGGTCTGGCGCCGTGGCAGCGTCGTCGCTTCTTGGTTGCTGGACTTGACGGCCATCTCGCTTTTCGAACAGCCAA
>Ga0335082_10002969_pt1 | contig 18359 bp, 16 predicted proteins | sample Lox_Sample_41_FD_206718 | JGI IMG/M metagenome (GOLD analysis project Ga0335082, IMG submission 206718) | Soil microbial communities from Loxahatchee National Wildlife Refuge, Florida, United States - Lox_Sample_4.1 | ecosystem: Environmental > Terrestrial > Soil > Wetlands | place: USA... | reverse complement strand
CCCTCCGGCCACGGCCGGGGCAGTGCGGCGCTAAGGTCCTCTTTCGGGTCGAGCGGGCGGAAGAGCACGTTCTCGAACTCCTGGAGCCGGAACCCGGCTTCGGCCAGCGCCTCGAGCAGCGAGGGATGGACGAAGGGGCAAATCTCCACCCTCGGCTCGGCGCCGCGTTCGCGGAAGAAGTCGAGGATCCGCTCGGCGGTCGACGCGGGAACCTCGCCCTCCAGCCCCAGGCCGCAGGTCTTGTTCACGAAGGCGCCGCGGCCGCCGAAGGTCATCCACCCGCCGGCCACCGGCTCCGACTCGACGGCCAGCTCCACCATCGCCTCCGCCTGGCCCTGCTCGACCAGCGCCGCCAGGGAGGCGAAGTCCTCGTGCTGCATGACCCCTGTTCGGAACCGGCCGCGCTGCTCGAACGCTAGATGTCGAAGTAGAGGGCGAACTCCATCGGATGGGGCCGGAGCCGAACCGCGTTCAGCTCCCGCTCCGTCTTGAGATGCAGCCAGGTGTCGATGACGTCGGTGCTGAACACGTCGCCTTTGAGCAGGAACTTGTGGTCCCGCCGCAGGCAGTCCAGCGCCTCCTCCAGGCTTCCGGGCATCTTCGGGACGTCCTTCAGCTCCTCGGGGGTGAGCCCGTAGATGTCCTTGTCCAGCGGCTCGCCGGGGTCGATCTTGTTCTCGACGCCGTCCAACCCGGCCATCATCTGCGCGGCGAAGGCCAGGTAGGGGTTGCAGGACGGATCCGGGCTGCGGAACTCGAGCCGCTTCGCCTTCGGGCTCGGGCTGTACATCGGGATGCGGATCGAGGCGCTCCGGTTGCGGCTGGAGTAGGCCAGGTTCACCGGCGCCTCGAAGCCGGGCACCAGCCGCTTGTAGCTGTTGGTGGTGGGGTTGCAGATGGCGGCCAGGGCGCGGGCGTGCTTCAGGATCCCGCCGATGTAGTGCAGCGCCGTCTCCGACAGCCCGGCATAGCCGTCCCCGGCGAAGAGCGGCTTGCCGTTCTTCCACAGCGACTGGTGGGTGTGCATGCCGCTTCCGTTGTCGCCGAAGAGCGGCTTGGGCATGAAGGTGGCCGTCTTCCCGTGGCGCCAGGCGACGTTCTTCACCACGTGCTTGAACCAGCTCAGGTGGTCGGCGCACTTCACCAGAGTGTCGAAGCGGAAGTCGATCTCCGCCTGGCCGGCGGTGGCCACCTCGTGGTGCTGGCGCTCGACCTCGATGCCCAGGGCCTCGAGCACGAGGACCATCTCGGTGCGGATGTCGTTCTGGCTGTCGAGCGGGGAGACCGGGAAGTAGCCCTCCTTGTGGCGGATCTTGTAGCCCCGGTTGCCGCCCTCGGGGGAGTCGCCGCTGCTCCAGGCGCCCTCGCTGGAGCCGATCTCGTAGAAGGCCCCGTTCACCTTGTTGTCGAAGCGCACGGTGTCGAAGACGAAGAACTCCGCCTCCGGCCCGAAGTAGGCGGTGTCGGCGATTCCCGTGGAGCGCAGGTACTTCTCCGCCTTGAGGGCGATGTTGCGCGGGTCGCGCCCGTAGGGCTCCTTGGTGATCGGGTCGGAGATGGTGCAGATCAGGCTCAGGGTGGGATCCTTGGTGAAGGGATCCATCACCGCCGTGGTCGGGTCGGGCATGACCAGCATGTCCGAGGCATGGATCTCCGCCCAGCCGCGGATCGACGAGCCGTCGAATCCGAGCCCTTCCTCGAAGCTCTCCTCGCGGATCTCGTGGAGCGGCACGGTGAAGTGCTGCCAGGTGCCCACGAAATCCATGAACTTGAGATCCACCATCACCGCACCGCGGTCCTTGGCCAGCCCCAGCACTTCCTTCGGTTTCATTGCTGCCTTGCCTCCCTGGACGATGTGTTGGCCCTGACGCGTTGGACCGCCGGCATGAAGCCTCAAGGCGCGTGAAAAGGAAACCACGAACGACAGGCCTGTAAGAGGCCGCCGGCGAAGCTCTCAGCCGGCTCCGACGAGGGGCGAGGGACGGGCCGTTGGTCGGCCGAGGACCAGCGTTTGCGGGGGGTTGCGTGGGGTGGCCGGTGTTGAAACAGGCCTCCAGGGAGACCTACCATCGGATGCGTCGGTCCCCCACGGGTTCATGGAAGACCTGAACGAGCGCGCCCGGTCCGTCCTCCACGCCGTCATCCGGGAGTACGTCGCCTCCGGCGACCCGGTGGGAAGCCAGCAGCTCGCCCGCACCCAGTTCGACGTCTCCAGCGCCACCCTGAGGAACGTGATGGCCGACCTGGAGGCCCTCGGGTATCTGGAAAAGCCTCACACCTCGGCCGGCCGCGTCCCCACCGGCCGCGCCTACCGCTTCTACGTGGACACGCTGATGCAGCTGCGCTCGCCGCCGCCGCGCGACCGGGAGCTCATCCAGCGCGGCATCCCCAGCGGGGCGGGTCTGGAGGAGTCGCTCCAGGAGGCGAGCCGGGTCCTCCACTTCCTCACCCGCCACGCCTGCGTGGTGGTCTCGCCGCGCCCCTCGGCGGGCGTGTTCCACCGCATCGAGTTCGTCCGGCTGCGCGACGCCCGCGTCCTGGCCATCCTCGTCGGCACCGACGGACAGGTGCTGAACAAGCCGCTCACCCTCGACGAGCAGATGACCGAGGCGGAGCTGGTGCGGGCGTCGAACTACCTCTCCGAGCTGCTCCACGAGGTTCCCTTCGAGGGGCTCCGGGACCGCATCCAGGCCGAGCTGGCCCAGGAGCAGGCCCTCTACGACGAGCTCCAGGCCCGCGCCCTGCGCCTCGGCTACCTGGCCACCGACGTGCACCCCCCGGACCGGGTCCACATCGAGGGCACCGGCTCCTTCCTCGAGGCGCCGGAGTTCGCCGACGTGGAGCGGATGCGCGCCCTGTTCCGCGCCCTGGACGAGAAGAGCAAGCTCCTCGCCCTCCTCGACCGGGTCCAGCAGGCCGGGGCGATGCAGATCTTCATCGGAAACGAGAGCGAGTTCTCCTCCGCCGGCGACGTGACGGTGGTGGCCAGCCCCTACGGCAGCGAGGAGCGGCCGCTGGGCACGGTGGGGGTCATCGGCCCCACCCGCATGAACTACTCGCGCGTCATCCCCCTGGTCCAGTTCACCGCCCAGACGCTGCGCACGGTGCTCGAGCAGGGCTAGGGAGCGAGCGCCCGCCCCGGGGAACCGCGGAAGGCATTGCGGCGGCGGGCCGGCGTTGATAGCGGAAGGGTCCGCTCCTCTCGATGGACACCGTCGCTCTCCGCCCCGCCCAGCGTCCGCTGCTGCACCTCGGTCTGCTCGCGGCGACGCTGCTCACCACCTTCCAGGTCTACCTCTCCGGCACCGTCTCCGGGGACGCCGGCTTCGGCGATGCGCTGGCCTTCAGCCTCTCGATGGTGGCCATTCTCGGGAGCCACGAGATGGGTCACTGGCTCCTCGCCCGACACCATCGCGTCGATGCCTCGCTTCCCTATTTCATTCCTCTGCCCTACCTGGGATTCGGGACCCTGGGCGCGGTGATCCGTCTCCGCGGCCGGATCCCGACCCGCCGAGCGCTGGTGGACATCGGCGCCGCCGGACCGCTGGCCGGCTTCCTGGTGGCGGTCCCGGTGCTCGTCTGGGGCTATGCCCATGCCCGCGTCATCGACGCTCCCGTCTCGCCGGCGGCCGTCCCGTCGCTCGAGTCGGCGGTGGGCGTGGTGAAGCTGCTCTTGGAGGGAAGGGTCCCGGACATCGTCGCCCAGAGCTTCGGCGACAGCCTGCTCACCTTGCTCATCGAGCGTCTGGTGGTGGGGCCTCTGCCCCCGGGGCGGGACGTGCTCGCCAACCCCTACATCGTCGCCGGCTGGTTCGGCTGCGTGGTGACCACGCTCAACCTCTTCCCCATCGGCCAGCTCGACGGCGGCCATCTCGCCTTCGCCAACCTGGGCGGGCGCGCGGTGAAGGTGGGAAAGGCGGCCGCCCTGGGGCTGCTCGGGCTGGTGCTGTTCTTCAACCTCTCCTGGCTCCTGTGGCTGCTCCTGGTGTGGCTGGTGGTCGGCTTCCGCCACCCGGAGGTGGAGCGTCCCGAGGAGCCGCTCGACGCGCCGCGGGTCTGGCTGTGCATCGCCTGCCTGGTGGTCTTCGCCCTGTGCATCATCCCCTCGCCGGTGCGGCTCGTTCCGGCACCGTGACCGAGGCGCAGGGTGTGCTTAGCTCCACGCCCGGGATGAAGGGGCGGTGCGCGGCATGCGGGCAACCTCTGGAGGTGGTCGACTGCCGCCTCGAGGAGGGCCTTCTCGTGGTGCGCTGCCCGGCTTGCGGGAAGGAGCAGCGCCTCGCGCTCGCCGCCGCTGAGCCCCCGACCGGTCCGGCGCCCGGGCCGGGCGGGCCCGCCCCGGCCGTGCGCTCCATCGACCCTCTGGTCGAGCCACCGCCCGGCTTCTGTCCCAAGTGCATCGCCCCGCGCGCGCCGGCGGCGACCAGCTGTCCGGCGTGCGGGCTCGCCTTCGCCAACTCCCAGCCCGGGGACTACCGGCCGCCGGAGACGGTGCTCGAGGCCTGGAGGGCGCTCACCGCCCGCTGGGGCACGGAGGACGAGCACGCCCGCTTCCTCCAGGTCGCCGGGGCCGCCGATGCCCTGGCCGCCGCCGGGCGGCTGTACCGCATCCGGCTGGCGGCGGACCCGGAGGATGCCCTGGCCCGGGCCGGGGTGGAGGCAACCGTGAAGATGGCCTCCGCGCCGGTGGCGGTGGCCGGGCTCCGGCGCGCCCCCGAGCTGGCGCCTGCTTCGCGACGGAAGATGAAGCTCGCCGTGCTGGCGCTCGTCTTCCTCGGCCCGATGGTGCTGGCCTACGTCCTCCTCTCGATGCTCGGAGGCCACTGACGGACATGGCCGTGGAGACGCTCCTCGCGCCGGGCGGCCCCCTCAGCCGGATGCTTCCCGGCTGGGAGCAGAGGCCGGAGCAGGTGGCGCTCGCCCGGGAGGTGGAGCGGGCCTTCGCCGAGCGCCGGGCCCTGGTGGCCGAGGCAGGGACGGGCACGGGAAAGACGCTGGCCTACCTGGTTCCCGCAGTGCTCAGCGGCCGCAAGGTGGTCATCTCCACCGCCACCAAGAACCTCCAGGACCAGCTCTTCCACAAGGACCTGCCCCTGGTTCAGCGCGGGCTCGGGCTCGAGCTGAAGGCCACCCTGGTCAAGGGGCGGTCGAATTACCTGTGCCTTCACCGGCTGGAACGGGTCGAGCGAGAGCCATCGCTCCTCGGCCCGGGAACGGACGAGGCCTGGGCCGACCTCCGGGGGTGGGCGGACCACACTCGCACCGGAGACCGGGCCGAGCTGGCCCTGCCCGAGGACTTCGCCGGGTGGCCACGGCTGACCACCACCCGGGAGACATGCCTCGGGACGCGCTGCCCGCAGCACGAGGCCTGCTTCGTCACCCGGCTCCGGGCCGAGGCCGAGGCCTCCGACATCGTGGTGGTGAACCACGCCCTGTTCTTCGCCGACCTGGCCCTGCGGACCACCCGCGGCAAGGGCGAGGGCGTCCTTCCCCGCTACGACGCGGTGGTCTTCGACGAGGCCCACGCCCTGGAGGATGCGGCCACCGAGTTCTTCGGGGTGGGCGTCTCCGCCCATCGCTTCGAGGAGCTGGCCCGCGACGCCCAGGTGGCGCTCGAGCCCACCGACCCCCGCGCCGGGATGCTCACCGCCCTGGCCTTCAAGCTCCGCGCCCAGGCCGAGGCGCTCTTCACCGGCGCTCCGCGAGCGCTCGGGCTGGGCACCGAGCCGGCCATCCGCCTCACGCCCGCGCTCCTCCGCCCCCTGACCCGCCCCTTGGACGAGCTGCTCGAGGGCCTGGCCGCGCTGGCGGCCTTCGCCGGTCCGGCCGAGGAGCCGGAGGTCCAGTCCCTCGGCCGGCGCAGCGACGAGCTGGGCAGCGAGCTGGCCTTCGTGCGCCGGGTGGACTCCACCGACCACGTCTACTGGGCCGAGGGCCGGGGGCGCGGCGTGGCGCTGCGCGCCGCGCCCATCTCCGTGGCCGACGTGCTGCGAGAGAAGCTCTACGGGGCGGTGGACACGCTGGTCTTCACCTCCGCCACCCTGCGGGCGGGCGGGTCGTTCCAGTACTTCTGCCGCCGCCTGGGCCTGCTCGACGAGAGCGGCGAGCCGGTCCATTCCCTCACCCAGCTCGCCGTTCCCTCCTCCTTCGACTACCGCGAGCAATCCGCGCTCTACCTGCCCACTCACCTTCCCGAGCCCAACGCCCCCGGGTTCGCGGAAGCGGTGGCCGCCGAGGTCATCGCCCTCACCCAGCTGACGCAGGGCCGGGCCTTCGTCCTCTTTACCTCGCTGCGCAACATGGAGGCGGTGCATGCGCTTCTCCGGGACCGCCTTCCCTGGCCGGCGCTGAAGCAGGGCGACGCTCCGAAGCACGTCCTCCTGGAGGCATTCCGGGCCCAGCCCTCGGTGCTCTTCGCCGCGCACAGCTTCTGGGAGGGCGTGGACGTGCCCGGCGAGGCGCTTTCGCTGGTGGTCATGGACAAGCTCCCCTTCGCCTCGCCCGGACACCCGCTCACCGCGGCGCGCATCGAGCAGCTCGAGGCGCTGGGCGAGGAGCCCTTCTCCGCCTACCAACTCCCCGAGGCCGCGCTCGCCCTCCGCCAGGGCTTCGGGCGGCTGATCCGCTCCCGCTCCGACCGGGGCATCGTCGCCCTGCTCGACGTCCGGGTCTCACGGCGCGCCTACGGGCGCCTCCTCGTCCAGTCGCTGCCTCCGGCGCGCCGCTTTCGGACCCTGGAGCCGCTGGCCGCCTGGTTCGCGCGGAGCCGGGCGAGCGCCGAGCCGGCCAGCGGGTCACCGGCGCTGGGGAGCCCAGCGTCCCCGCGGGGGTGAGCCCGAGGGCCCCTCCGCGGGTTCAGGGCAGCCCGGCCAGCGGGCAGCGGGCGTGCGCGGCGGAGGTCTCGAGCATGCGCTGGAGGGTGGCTCCGGCCAGCATCAGCTCTCGCTCGGCACCGGCCACCACCGCCGCCAGCCCGTGGCGGCGTCCGCAGGGCGAGGTGGGAGCGGGGCGCGGCCCCTGCATCCGTCCACCCTCGGCCCAGGTCCAGACCGTCGCGCCGTCGAGGCCGACCTTCTCCGCGTGCCGGGCGAGGACCGCCTTCAGCCGGGCGGCAGCCTCCTCGGGTGTCTCGCTCGGCTCGAGGTAGGCGGCGGCGACGCCGCTGGCCGCTGCGGCGCGCGCCCATTCACGCAAGGGCCGCGGGTGGGCGGCGTGGGCGTCGGCGGCGAAGATGACCAGCTCCCGGAGCTCGTCCATCCCGTCCGCCGGCCAGTAGACGGTGAAGTGGACGCTGGCCGAGCCCACCTCCAGGACTCCCTGGTCCTCGACCGCCGAGGCGCCCCCTGGGGGCAGCCAGGAGCCGAGGAGGCGTCCGGCAGCGACCCCACTCAGCGCGAGCGCGCCGACGCACAGGCCGAGGACGAGCGGACGAGACATGGAAGGCCTCCGATGATGCAGGAGGGAGCATCACCGCCCGGCGGCCGCTCCGGGGAAGGGGAGCAGCCGGGGAGCCCTCCGATGCAGCGAACGGGTCGGGGCCACCCCGGGGGACGGATCAGCCGGAGAGGCGCCGCACCTGAGCCTGGTGGCTCCGCGCCACGGGGAGGCACACGCCGCTGGCCAGGACGGCCACCAGCCCTCCTCCGGACTCCCGGCGGACCTCGCGCAGGCAGCGCAGGTTGACGATGGCCTTGCGGTGGATGCGGACGAAGCGCCGGGGATTGAGGCGGGCCTCGAGGGCGGCCATCGACTCCCGGTGGAGGTAGGCGTGGGCCCCGACGTGGAGCTCGACGTAGTAGTCGGCCGCCTCGATCCAGTCGATTTCGTCCTCGGAGAGGAAGGTCACCCGGCCCCGGTCGCGGACCACCACCCGGGTTCGCTCCAGCGCCTCGACGCCCTGCAGCATGCGCTCGCCGATGCGAGCTGCCGCATCGCGGCGAACCTCGGCCTTGGCCCGTTCCACGGCCTGGGCGAAGCGCTCGTCGTCGAAGGGCTTGAGGACGTAGTCCAGGGCGTGCACGGCGAAGGCCTGGAGCGCGTGGGCGTCGTAGGCGGTGACGAAGACCACCAGCGGGAGCGGGCGCTCGGCGCGGGAGAGGACCTCGAAGCCGTCCCCGCCCGGCATCTGCACGTCGAGGAAGACCAGCTGCGGCTGGGTGGACTTGAGCAGCGCCAGCGCCTCGCCGGCGTTGGCCGCCTCGCCCACCACGGTCACCTCGGGGTCGCGAGCGAGGAGCAGCCGGACGCCCTCCCGCGCCAGGGGCTCGTCGTCGATGACCGCCACCCGGATCGGCTCAGGCATCGACCACCGCCTCCCGGTGGAAGGGGATGGCCAGGGTGGCCAGGGCGCCTCCGCCCGGGTGGTTCTCCAGGGTGAACCGGTGCGCGTCCGGGTAGAGCACCGCCAGGCGCGCACGCACGTTCTGCAGGCCCACGCCGTCGCGGCGATTGGGCCGCGCGCCCAGGCCCACGCCGGTGTCGCGGATGGAGAGCACCAGGTCGGCTCCCGAGCGCTGGGCGGCGATCTCCAGCACTCCGCCCTGGCTCTGGGGGGCGAGCCCGTGGCGGACGGCATTCTCCGCCAGCGGCTGGAGAACCAGCGAGGGGACGCTGGCGTCGAGCGCCTCGGGGGCGATGTGCATCTTGACCTGGAGCCGGTCGGAGTAGCGAACTTGTTGAAGGGCCAGGTAGCGCTCGAGGAAGTCCAGCTCTTGGCGGAGGGGCACCTCCTGCTTCCCCACGGATGCCAGCGCCAGGCGGAGCAGGTCGCTCAGGCCGGCGAGCATGCGGACCGCGCCGTCCGTCTCGCCCTTGCGCACCATCATCGAGATGGCGTTCAGGGTGTTGAACAGGAAGTGCGGATGGAGCTGGACCTTGAGCGCCTCCAGCTGCGCGCGGGCGAGCTGCGTCTCGAGCCGGGCGGCGTTGATCTCCTGCGCCTTGAGGCGCCGGCGCGCGTCGATGGCGTAGATCACCCCGCACGCGCCGCAGTAGGCGATCAGGTCGTTGATCGCCGACTTGCGCAGCATCTCGCCGAGCAGGGGCAAGAAGGCCGCCTCCCGGATGCTCAGCCAGGGCGCCCAGGGCTTGAGCAGCGTCTGGATCAGCTCGTTGCCCACGTAGCCCACGCCCAGCGTTGCCAGGTGAGCCAGCCACCAGCGCGGCTGACCGAGCGTCTTCAGGGGGGCCCAGCTCCGCACCACCCAGAAGATGACCGGGCAGTAGAACGCCCAGGCCACCCAGGGCAGGGCGTACCAGAGGAATGGACCGAGCCCGTGGTCCGCCTTCTCGGCGTACAGCATGCCCGACCAGGAGACCGTGCCGGGGACGAGCCCGAGGACCGTCAGACCCAGGATTTGAAAGGCGCGGCGACGCAATCGAACCACCAAATGCACAAGCCTATGGCAACGGGAAGGGGAGTTCAGTCAAGCGGTGCAGCGAACAGCCGGTTCCGTGAAGCGAACCGCTCTCCCCGCGGCGAGGGCGGTTACAGCTCGCGAGACATGAGGAGCCGGAGCTTGCCCGATTTCTTGGAAACCACCGTCGCCACGGTGGTGAAGCCCAGCGACCGGTAAAAGCTCACCGCGGTGGCGTTGGCCGGGTCGACGCGGAGGGCGAGCGTCCGCCGGTACATGTTCTTGGAGACCTCGATGGCGTGCTTGAGCAGCTGGGTGCCGATGCCCCGCTTGCGCAGCTCCGGCTTGACCACGATGTTGCGCATGTAGGCCGCCCCCGGCACCGGCCCGTCGCGCTCGATGCTCACGTAGCCCACGATCTGGCCGCTCAGCCGCACCACCTGCACGAAGGGGCGGAGCGGGGTGAGCGCCTCCACCGATTGCGCCTGCGACTCGCCGCGGTACCCGGCCCGGAGCTGGGCCACCATGGGCAGCTCGTCGTCGCCGAGCGGCCCGTACTTGAGGAGCGGGGTCAGGTCGGCCGGCAGGCTGGCCACGTCGACCACGGGCAGCGTGGTGGCGTCGGACGGCGTCTCCACCCGCTTCATGGTCATCGGCCCTGGACCTCCTCGCCCCGACACCTACCTCGAGGCGATCCTAACCGCACCCCGTCGTTCGGGTCACCTGTTCTCGCCCGGAAGGACGGATTGCGGGACCCACCTGTAGGACCGCCGGCACCTGGGGTCGGGGCACGATTCTCCTGTAGGATGACCCCTCGGCTCCTCGGAAGCACGCTCCGGACGGCCCGTCGCCGGCCGGGAGCCCTTTGGTCCGTGCAACTCAACCACGCCCAGCGGGAACTGACGGTCAAGGTGGTCTATTACGGCCCGGGACTCTCCGGGAAGACCACCAATCTGCAGCTCATCCACGCCCGCACCCAGTCCGAGGGGCGCGGCAAGCTGCTCACCGTCGAGACGCACGACGACCGGACCCTGTTCTTCGACCTCCTCCCCGTCTTCTTCCAGACCAAGGGCGGCTACACGGTGAAGGTGAAGCTGTTCACCGTGCCCGGGCAGGTGATCCACAACGCCACCCGCCGGGTGGTGCTCCAGAACGCGGACGCGGTGGCCTTCATCGCCGACAGCCGCCGCGCGGCGAACGCGGACAACAACGCCTACTGGTCCAACCTGCACGAAAACATGCGGGAGAACGGGCTCGACGCCGCCCAGGTCCCGATCGTCATCCAGTTCAACAAGCGCGACCTGCCCGACACCAAGACCGACCAGGAGCTCGAGGAGACCCGGGCCCGCGGCAAGGAGCCGGTCATCGGCGCGGTGGCCATCCGCGGCGAGGGGGTGCTGGAGACGCTCTTCGCGGTCATCCAGCTCGCCTACCGCAAGATGGACGAGCAGGCCGGGCTGGCGCGGAACCTGGGCCTGAGCGAGAGCGGGTTCCTCTCCCAGGTGTTCGCCAAGATCGACACCTCCGGGAGCCAGGTGGAAGGCTGGCTGGAGCAGCTCCGGAAGGGCGACGAATGAGCACCGAGGGGCCCACCCGCTCGCCGGAGTCCGTGCTCCAGCGCCGCCTCGCCCTCGGAGATCTGCTCGACCTCCAGACCTTCGGCGATCTGGTGAAGGGCTTTGCCGAGCTCTACAAGGTCGGGGTCAAGGTCTTCGACGAGAAGGGCGCCCGCCTGGCCGACATCAAGGTCGGCAACGGCGACTTCTGCGGCTACGTCTTCTCCTTCACCGAGGGCCGCCGCTGTTGCACGGCCACCGTGGCCCGGGTGAAGGAGGGACCGGTGGCCACCGTCCAGAGCGCACGGGAGCCGCTCGGGCCTCCCGGGGTGCCGCTGCGGGGGATGGTCACCGTGCCCTGCTTCACCGGGCTGCGCTACCTGGTGCTCCCCATCCTCTGGGAAGGCGATGCCCTGGGCCGGGTGGTGTTCGGACCCTTCACCCCGGAGGACCTGGGCGACCTGCCCTCCAGCCTCACCGACCTCACCCCGGGCATCGACCTGGCGCTGGCCCAAGGCCACCTGGCCAAGATCCGCCGCGCGCCGGAGCAGACCGTGGCCAAGGTGATGCTCCACTTCGCCCAGCTGCTGGAGGCGCTGGTCGGCGCCGGCCAGAAGACCTACCTCACCAGCCAGGTGCACATCGAGGCCACCCTGGAGAGCAACCGGGAGCTGGAAGGCCAGAACCGGAAGCTGGAGGCGATGAACGTCCGCCTCAAGGAGATGGACCGCCTCAAGTCCAGCTTCCTGGCCACGGTGAGCCACGAGCTGCGCACGCCGCTGACCTCGATCATCGGCTACTCGGAGATGCTCTCCGAGGGCCTGGTCGGCCCCATGAATCCGGAACAGACCGACTACGTGCGGACGATCATGGACAAGGGGGACACCCTCCTCAAGCTCATCTCCTCCATCCTCGACATCAGCCAGATCGAGGCCGGGAAGGTCCGGCTCACCTTCGACGGCGTCCTCGTCTCCGACGTGGTCACCTCCGCCCTCTCCAGCGTCAAGCCCCAGGCCCAGAAGAAGGGGCTGGTCATGGACACCAAGCTGCCGCCGCGGGCGGTGGAGGCGCGGGCGGACCGCGAGAAGCTGCGCCAGGTGGTGGTGAACCTCCTCTCCAACGCGGTGAAGTTCACCCCCAAGGGCGGCTGGGTGCAGGTGTGGCTCAGCGAGGTCCAGCCGCAGACGGAGCTCGGCTCGGCGCCCGGCTACCGCATCGTGGTCCAGGACTCCGGGGTGGGCATCCCGGCCGACCAGCTGGACAAGGTCTTCCAGAGCTTCTACCAGGTGGACAACAGCTCCACGCGCGAGTTCGGCGGCGCCGGGCTGGGGCTGGCCATCGTCAAGAGCTACGTCGAGGGGCACGGGGGCGTGGTCAAGGTGACCAGCGAGGTGGGGCGCGGCTCGCGCTTCGAGGTCGTCCTCCCCGCCAAGCCTCCCACCCCGGGCTCGGTCATCGCGCCCCCGGCGTCGGACGTCACCGTGGCGGTGGAGAGGTTCTGACGGCGGCCCTGGGGGAGCTGGAGGCCATCCGGGCCTTCCTCGCCGGCTTCGCGCGCCCCCGCATCCCGGTCGGCCCGGGGGACGACTGCGCCGTCCTGTTGCCCCCGCGGCGGCGGTGGTGCGTCACCACCGACGCGGTGGTGGAGGGCGTCCACTTCCGCCGCGCCGACGGGCCGCTCGAGGACGTGGGCCACAAGGCCCTGGCGGTCAACCTCTCCGACCTGGCGGCGATGGGAGCCCGGCCCGGCTGGTTCGTCTGCGCCCTCGCCGCCCCCTCGCTCGACGCGGCCGAGGTGCGGGCGCTGGCGCGGGGGATGGCGCGTCTGGCGCGCCGGTTCCGGGTCGACCTGGTGGGCGGGAACGTGAGCCGTGCCCGGGAGCTGTCGCTCACCGTCACCGCCTTCGGGGAGCTGACCGGGAGGGCCCCGCTCCTGCGCTCCGGGGGCCGCCCGGGGGACCTGCTCTACGTCTCGGGCACGCTGGGGGGGGCCCGGCTGGGCCTGCTCTCGCTGACCGGCCGGTTGGGGGCCGGCCGCTCGGTGCGCGCCGAGCGGCGGCAGCGCCGGCCCGAGCCGCGGGTGCGCCTGGGGAGGCTGGCCGCGGCACACGCCTCGGCGGCCATCGACCTCTCCGACGGGTTGACCCGGGACCTGGGCCACCTCCTGGCTGCCTCGCGGGTGGGGGCGGAGCTGGAGGCGGACCGCATCCCCGTGGACCCGGAGGTGGTGCGCGCCTTCGGACGCACCGGACGCGCGCTCCGCACGGCGCTGGTCGGCGGCGAGGACTACGAGCTGCTCCTCGCCGTTCCCCCGGCCCGCGCCGGCGGCTTCGAGCGCGCCTGTGCCCGCGCCGGAGAGCGGGTGACGCGCATCGGCCGCCTTCGCCGGGGTCGCGAACTTCGGGTGTTGGACGCGCTCGGCCGGCTCGGCCCGCCCCCGGGCGGCGGGTTCGAGCACTTCGGCGGGCGGGGCCGGGGCAGATAGTGCGCCACCGAACGCCGCGCCGGGGCGACGCGCATCCCCCGGCGGCCCCGGCCATGCAAGACTCCCCGTCCCACCGATGAAACATCTGGTCACCGGAGGAGCGGGCTTCATCGGGTGCAACACGGTGAAGCGCTGGCTGGACGCCGGGCACGCCGTGGCGGTGGTGGACGACCTCTCGCGGCGCGGCGCGGACCAGAACCTCGCCTGGCTGCGGGCTCAAGGGGGGCGGCTCGTCTTCGAGCAGGTGGACATCCGGGACCGCGGCGCCCTGGAGGCCTGCCTGGAGCGCCACCGGGATGCGGCGGTGGTCCTGCACCTCGCCGCCCAGGTGGCGGTGACCACCTCGGTCAGTGACCCGCGCCACGACTTCGAGGTCAACGCGCTGGGGACCTTCAACCTGCTCGAGGCCGTCCGCCGCTGGGCGCCCGGGGCGGTGCTCCTCTACGCCTCGACGAACAAGGTCTACGGCGGTCTGGAGACGGAAGGGGTGGAGGAGCACGGGGGGCGCTACCGCTTTCGCCACCGGCCGGAGGGCATCCCGGAGAGCCAGCCGCTCGACTTCCACTCACCCTACGGGTGCAGCAAGGGAGCGGCGGACCAGTATGTCCGCGACTACGCGCGCATCTACGGGATGCGCACGGTGTGCTTTCGCCAGTCCTGCATCTACGGCTACCGCCAGTTCGGCGTCGAGGACCAGGGATGGGTGGCGTGGTTCACCATCGCCGCCGTCACCGGCCAGCCGGTGTGCATCTACGGCGACGGAAAGCAGGTGCGGGACCTGCTCTTCATCGACGACCTGTGCGACGCCTACGACGCGGCCGTGGCCCGGGCCGACCAGCTGCGGGGAGCCGTCTTTAACCTCGGGGGGGGTCCGGCGAACACCCTCTCGCTGCTCGAGCTCGTGGCCCTGCTGGAGAAGCTCACCGGCCGCCCCCTGCGGCCCCGCTTCGCCGACTGGCGGCCGGGGGACCAGCCGGTCTTCGTCGCCGACATCTCCCGCGCCGCCGGGGCCCTGGACTGGCGGCCCCGGACGGACGTGGACCAGGGCGTCCGCCGCCTGCATGCCTGGGTGGAGCAGAACCGTTCGCTCTTCGGCTGATGATTCCGAGGGTGCCCCTCCACCCCAGGGTGGGTGGACTCCCCACCACCGCGCCACGGGCCCAGGCCCAGGCCTGAAACCGTGAAAAGCCGGCCGGATCGGTCCACAATGGCGCCCGACCCTCCTCACTGGTTCATGGCCATCGCCCAGCCGCCCTCCCGGGACGCCACGCCGCGGCGCCCGGTGCTCGATGAATTCTCCGCTGCCCTCCTGCCGCGCCGGGACAGCGCGCCCCGGGTCCGGCGCGCGGTGGGGGAGAGCCAGGGCGGCCTGACCTTCCCGCTGCAGAGCAAGATCATCCTCGGCTACGGCGTGCTGGGCGCGGTCCTCTTCGTCGCCCTGCGCCAGGTGCGGTCCGCCCCCTTGGGAATCCAGGTCCTGGTGGCCGTGGGGGTCACCGTCGGGCTGGCGGTCATCGTCCCAGCGCTGCTGGCCCGGGTGACCCGGCTGCAGAACCTGAGCCGCTCGGCGCTGGAGATTTCCCGGGGCGACCTCTCCAGCCCGGTGACCACCCCGGCCAGCCTGGGGCGGGACGAGATCGACGAGCTGACCACCGCCATTCGCCACATGCAGGAGAACCTGCGCGAGCTGGTGGGCCACATCCAGCACACCGCTCAGTCGGTGGCCGACTCGGCCACCGATCTCCAGCGGTCGGCGGAGAACGTCAATGCCGCCACCGAGGAGGTGGGCGAGTCCATCCTCACCATCGCCCAGGGCGCGGTGGCCCAGTCCGACCTGGTCGGGCACGCCTCGCAGGTGATCACCGGGATGGCCGGCTCCATCCAGCGCACGGCGGTGAGCGCGGAGGACGCGGCCCGCGCCGCCGGAGACAGCTCCGGCGCCGCCGAGCAGGGGAGCAAGGCGGCCCGGCTGGCCGGCGAGAAGGTGAACAAGGTCTTCAGCCGGATCGAGGCGGCCAGCCAGGAGGTGTTCGCCTTCGGCGAGAAGACGCAGGAGATCTCCAAGATCGTCGACGCCATCACCCACGTCGCCCAGCAGACCCACCTCTTGGCCCTCAACGCGACCATCGAGGCGGCGCGGGCCGGCGAGTACGGGCGCGGCTTCGCCGTGGTGGCCGACGAGGTGCGCAAGCTGGCGGAGAGCGCCGGCCGGAGCGCGGAGCAGATCTCCAAGCTGGCCAGGGACATCTCGCAGCAGTCGGCGGCGGTGGTGACCGCGATGCGCGAGGGGACCGCCGAGCTCACCGAGGGCCGCGAGGACCTGACCAGCATCCTCCGCTCGATGGGCGCGATCACCGACACCGCTCGGAAAGGGGCGGACAAGGTCCACCTCATCTCGGAGAGCGCGCGCGAGCAGCTCCAGGGAAGCGAGGAGATGGTCAAGGCCATCCGCGAGATCTCCGAGGTGGCCAAGGCCAACGCCGGGTCGACCAACGCCGTCCAGTCGGTGATCCGCGAGCAGACCTCGGCCGTGTCGCGCATGACCTCCGCCGCGCAGGAGCTGAACAACCTCTCGCTCGAGCTGCAGAGCGTGGTGCGGCGCTTCCGGCTCGGGGCGTGAGTCCGCGCCGGCGCGGGTGTGTGGCACGGAGCCCGGCCGATGGCTGAGCTCGGCCGCCACGTCGTCTTCCGGGTGGGCACCGGCCGCTACGCGCTGCCCCTCTCGGCGGTGCGGGAGGTGGCGGTGACGCCGGAGCTGGTGACCCGCATCCCTCGCACCGGCCCGGCGGTGACCGGGGTGATCAACCTGCGCGGGCGGGTGGTGACCGTGGTCGACCTCCGGCCGCTCCTCGACCTCCCCGACCCGGCGTCGCCGCCGGCCAAGGTGCTGCTCCTCGACCGGGGTCGACGGGACCTGGGGCTCGGCGTGTCGGAGGTGGAGGGCATCGAGCACCTCGACCGGGTGGTGAGCAGTGCGACAGCCACCTCCGGGCTGGTGCGGGGTGTAGCTGTGCTCGGGGAGGTGGAGGTGGGCATGCTCGATGCGGACGAGCTCGACGCCCGGGTGACGGCTCTCTTCCGAGGCAGATAGGCTCCCCGGGGGATCCCCGGGGCCCATGCCGAGACGCGTGCTCATCGTCGACGACGCCGTGTTCATGCGGAACATGATCCGCGACATCCTCAGCGCGGCCGGCTACCAGGTGGTGGGCGAGGCCACCCACGGCATCGAGGCGGTCCAGCGTCACCGCGAGCTGAGGCCGGACCTGACCACCATGGACATCGTCATGCCCTACAAGAATGGCATCGAGGCCACCCGGGAGATCGTCCGCGGCGATCCCTCGGCCCGCATCGTCATCTGCTCGGCGCTCGGCCAGGAGGCGCTGGTGATGGAGGCCATCGAGGCCGGCGCGGCGGACTTCGTGGTCAAGCCCTTCCGGCCCGAGGACGTCCTGACCGTGGTGCGCAAGGTGCTCGGGGACGGCCCGGACCGCTGAGAGAAGGAACGTTGCCGCCCGGGCAGGACATGTCGCGGTACCTGGGGCTCTTCGTGGCCGAGGCCCTCGAGCACCTCGAGGGCCTGTCACGCGACCTGGTCGAGCTGGAGCGCGAGCGCACGCCGGAGACGGTGGATTCGCTCTTTCGCCACGCCCACTCGGTGAAGGGGATGGCCGCGTCGATGGGCCTGGAGGCCATCGCCACGCTCGCCCACCGCGTGGAGGACCTGGTGGAGGTGCTCCGCGGCGACGGCGGCGGCTGGGACCAGGCCCTGGTCGACCTGATGCTCGAGGCGGCGGATGGCATGCAGGCCCAGGTGCGGGCCGCCGCCGAGGGGCCGCCTCCCCCGCCGCCGGCCGGTCTCCTCGAGGCCCTGGCCGCCGCGGTCCACGCCCGGACCGGCCGGCCCGCAGCGCCGACGCGCATCGCCCGGACGATCCTTCAGCACACCGCTCGCCGCCCGGAGGCCGAGCCGCCGAAGCTCGCCGTCGAGGTGCAGGTCCTCGCCTCCTCGCACAGCCCGGGGGTGCGGGCCTTCCTCGTGCACCGGAAGCTGGCCGCGCTGGGGACGGTGCTCTCGGTGCGCCCCTCGCTGGAGGAGCTCCGCGCCGGCGCCATCGCCGACGGCCGCATCTCGCTCGTCGTCGCCCTGCCCGGCGGCCCGGCCGCGGTGCGCCAGGCCCTGGCCGAGGTCCCCGAGGTGGAGGCCCTCTCCATCGAGCCCCTGGCCGTCCCGCCGGGGCCTCCCCCCGAGGCGCCCTCGCCGGCCCTGGAGCCGGCGCACAGCGTGCGGGTGCGCACCGAGCTGCTCGACGACTTCCTCGAGCTGGCCGGCGAGCTGCTCCTGGCCACCGCCCGCCTCCGGGAGATGGGCAAGCGCCTGCCCGAGGCCCACGCCCCGCTGGTCGAGGAGGGGGTGGGGCGCCTCTACGCCCTGGCCAAGGAGATGCACAACCGGGTGATGGGCGCCCGGATGACGCCGCTGGCCGTGGTCACCGACCAGCTCCCGCGCGCGGTGCGGGACGTGGCCCGGCGGCGCGGGCGCGAGGTGGACCTCTCCGTGGAAGGCGCGGAGATCGAGCTCGACCGGGCCATCCTCGACGTGCTGGCCGACCCCTTGCTCCACGTGCTCCGGAACGCCATCGACCACGGCATCGAGGACGGGCCGGCGCGCGCCGCGGCCGGCAAGCCGCCCCGGGGAAGCATCCGCCTCGCCGTCCGCCGGGCGCGGGACCGGGTGGTGATCGAGGTGACCGACGACGGGCGGGGGATGGACGTGGAGGGCCTCCGGGCGGCGGCGGTGGCCCAGGGCGCGCTCACCCGGGAGGCCGCCGGGCGGCTGCCCGACAGCGAGGTGCTCTTCCTGGCCTGTCATCCCGGCGTCTCCACCGCCGGCGACGTGAGCGACATCAGCGGCCGGGGGGTGGGGATGGACGCGGTGAAGCGGGCGGTGGAGCGGGTGGGCGG
>Ga0335082_10002968_pt1 | contig 18361 bp, 19 predicted proteins | sample Lox_Sample_41_FD_206718 | JGI IMG/M metagenome (GOLD analysis project Ga0335082, IMG submission 206718) | Soil microbial communities from Loxahatchee National Wildlife Refuge, Florida, United States - Lox_Sample_4.1 | ecosystem: Environmental > Terrestrial > Soil > Wetlands | place: USA... | reverse complement strand
GGCTTCCATGCGCACTTCGCGCCGGCCGAGCGCCTCGGCTACAGCGGCGTCGCTCTATACTCGCGGCGTCCGCCCGACCGGGTCGAGACCTCACTCGTGGCTCCGGAGTTCGATTGCGAGGGCCGTCTGCTGATCGCGCACTTCGGACGCCTGGCGCTCGTCAGTGTCTACGTGCCGAAGGGCAGCGGCGTGAACCGCGACAACAGCCGCGTGCCCTACAAGCTGGCCTTCAGCCGCGCGCTCTTCGACCGGCTCGAGAGGCTCCGCCGCGGCGGCCGTCGCGTGCTCGTGATGGGCGACTTCAACACCGCGCACCGGGAGATCGACCTCGCGCGACCGCGCCAGAACCAGGAGACGAGCGGCTTCCTGCCGGAGGAGCGCGAAGAGTTCCAGCGCTGGGTCGACGCGGGCTGGGTCGACACCTTCCGGCGTTTCGAGCCCGGCCCCGGCCACTACACCTGGTGGAGCCAGCGCTTCGGGGTTCGCGCCAGGAATGTCGGCTGGCGGATCGACTACGTGCTCGCCTCCCCCGCCGCCATGCGCTTCGTGAAGGGCGCCTTCCACCTCCCGAAAGTCCGCGGCTCCGACCACTGCCCGGTCGGCGTGGAGGTGGACGCGGCGGCGCTCGGGTAGGCGTCGGGACCCGATGCAGGTGCGCAATGCGCTGGCGTGCGCGGGCGCCTGGCTTTCGCTGGCCGCGTGCGCGACCCCCGAGGCGCCTCGGCCCGCGGACCGAGACCTGCTCGTCACGCTCGCGTCTCTCTCCGAGTTCGGCCTCGCGCTGCCGGATGGCTACGCACAGCACGAGCACTTCCGACGCGAACGCAGATCCGACGGCACGCTGTCGCTCGAATACGAATTCCAGACGCCGGACGGAGATCCGCCCTTCGTCTACTCGAGCGCGAAGATCTTCTCGTCGCCGAGCGAAGCCTGCCTCTCCTACTCCGCCGACAATCTGGGTCTGCGGCTCAGCAGCCTCCAGCCGACCGACCGCAACGACCTCTACCAGTACGGAGAGCGGAGCCGCTTCGCGCTGGTCGAGCGCGACGGGACACCCGTCGGCAACGTCTTCGCGATGTGCCGCTCGCGCACGTCCCTGCTCGTGATGTTCGTCGGGCTCTACTTCGACGACACCGCCTCGTGGCGCGCGCTGATCGAGCCGCACCTGCAGGCGCTCGATGCCTTCGAGGCGGCGAACCCGGAGGAGTGAGCGTGGCTCTAGGCCGCCGCGGGCGGGCTGAAGACCCACTCCCGCGGCGCGTGCAGCAGCAGCAGCGCACCGGCCCCCGCGACATAGGGCCACGCCATGCGGGCCGAGCCCGAGCCCCAGGCCACGACTTCGCCGAGCAGACCGATCACGACGCACAAGGTCCAGAGTGCGACGAGCATCCGGCGGAGCCGGATGAGGCCCTCCGACGTGGAGGGATCGAGCGCGCCCGAGCGGACGTCGCGCAGCGCGAGCCCCTCGCGCAGGGCGAAGGTCCAGACGCCGAGAGCCACCGAGATCACGCCGAGCACGAAGCCCGCGACGCCGGTCGTCGCCTCGGCCCAGGGGTAGGTCTGGGTCGACGCGAGTCGCTCGGCCAACACCAGCTCGAGCCCGAGCAACGCCACGGCGAATGCCCACAGGGCCCACATCGACGCGCGCGAGCTGCCCATGTGGCCCATGCTAGCGCCATGAGAACCGCGAGCCTCGCTCCGTGGATCGCCGCGCTCGGCTGCGGCTGCGCCACCGCGCCGGCAGCCGTTCCGGAGCCCGAGCCGCCGCGCATCGTAGAAGTCCCCGTGCTTCCCTCGGACGGCGCCGACCTGGCCCAGCCGGTGGAGCGCCTCGCATTCGAGATCTACGCCCACGACATCGCGGCGTGGCGGGCCACCGACGAGGCCACCGAATCCGGATTCGACCTCGGGGCTGCGGGCGTGGTCGGGTGGATCGCCGTTCCGGACAGGGACCACCAGTTCCGGGTGCGATTCATCGGCGAAGCAGGTCCGGACCCCGTCTCGCTGCTCGACGTCGACCTCGACGTCTCGAACGCGAGGCCAGGTCTCGTCACGGAGCGACCGGGCGGAGCTGCGCTCTCGCCGGTCGAGCGCTCGATGTGGCGCGCGCGCCAGCTCGCCGTCCATTCGAAGTTCCGCGCCTGCTCGGATCGCTACAACAGCGTCGTCCTCCAGGCTCCGGACTCGGACAACTGGCTCGTCTACCTGCTCGCCGCGACGGTGAAACGCGAGCTGGTCGTCGGCGGGCACCATCGCTTCCTGGTGTCGGCAGATGGCGGGGAGATCCTCGAGGCGAAGGCTCTGTCACAGAGCTGCTTGACCATCCCGATCGATCCGAAATCCGAGACGGTCGTGTTCACGCAGAACGCGAGCGACGAACCGCTCGAGACCTCGGTCCTGCTGAGCCTCGAGTACGACAAGCCGATCGGCTTCATCGTTCCGGACGGCTCCATCTGGATCGCGACACGAGGCCATCTGTGGCGGGCCCGCGAGGGACCGGCAAAGTGAGCCTCGAAATCCTCCCGCTCGAGCCGCGCTTCCAGCGCGAGACGGTCGAGCTGATCGTGTCGATCCAGCGCGACGAGTTCGGCATCGACATCACCGCCGCGCAGCAGCCCGACCTCCACGACATCCCGGACTTCTACCAGGTGCGCGGCGGCGGCTTCTGGGTCGCGCTCGCCGACGGCCGCGTGGTCGGCACGATCTCGCTGCTCGACATCGGGGACGGTCAGGGCGCGTTGCGCAAGATGTTCGTGGCGCGCGAGTTCCGCGGCGCGCGCGCGGGCACGGCGCAGCGCCTCCTCGACACCTTGCTCGGCCACGCGCGCAATCGAGAGATGCGCGACGTCTTCCTCGGCACCACCTCGAAGTTCCTGGCGGCGCACCGCTTCTATGCGAAGAACGGCTTCCACGAGATCGCGAAGTCCGATCTGCCGCCCAGCTTCGCGGTGATGGCGGTCGACGACCGTTTCTTCCACCGGCGGTTGGAAGCAGGGTGATCATCCGGGAATCTCCGCCAGATCCAGCAGTCCGTGCCTGCGCCATCCGACGCGCAGTAGCCACGTGTGCCGCGCAGCGACTGGCGGTGGTCGCTCCAGACTCGCCGCTCCGAGTGTCCGCCAGCCGTCGAACCAACGACCCGAAGACGCGGCTGGAAGCGATCCGCGAGCACCAAGCCGCGGCGGCGAAATACGCGATTCACGGCGCGCGCGAAACGCGAGCCGATCGACTTCATGCCGGAGGCGAGTGCGTACGCACTCACGGCCTCGACTAGCAGGTGCACGAAGTCCTCTTCGAATCTTCAGCGTGACGTGACAGGGGAAACGCGCCGCAAGAGGAGCGCGCACACGGTGCGCATTGCGCGGACTCGGGCCGCACTTGCGGCCCGCGCCCGCGCGTCTTCCACCCCAGCGCGTGAGTTCGCGCAGATCGAACTCGAGCTGTCGCACGCGCCGCGCCATGATCGGTACTCTGACATGCGGATGTGACAGGGACGGTCACACGTGACTTGAATTGCGCGATGTTCTGGCGCGAACCACGCTGTGCAATCAGGGGAGACTCGTATGTCGGAGAGGTTTTCCGGTGGATGCTTCTGCGGCGCGGTGCGCTTCGAGCTGAGCGAGATCTTCGACGCCGGCTACTGCCACTGCTCGATCTGCAGGCGCTTCAGCGGCGCGCCACTGGTGCTCTGGGCCAATGCGCCGGCTCACGCGTTCCGGATCACAGCAGGCGCGCCGACCGGATTCGCGTCGTCGGAGAAGTGGACGCGCTACTTCTGCCCGACTTGCGGCGCACCCGTCTACGGGCGCCACGCGACACCACCCGAAGACGCGCCCGACCGGGTGTGCGTCTGTATTCCGAACCTCGACCGATCCGAGGCCGTGCGTCCCACCGCGCACATCTGGTGCGAAAGCGGCCTACCAGGCTTCGACACGCGAGACGAGCTCCCGCGCTTCCCCGACGGTCGGCTGAGCCCGCCGAGCCAGCGACGCTCCTGGCGCGCCGGTTAGTTGAAGAGTTCGCGCACTCGAATTGCGCGATGTTCTCGCGGCCGACTCAGCGTCGACGGTGCGTCTTCCAGGGCAGACAGCTCGCGTTCGTGAGCGCCACGCGGCGGCTGTCGACGACTCGTGCGACGTCCAACGTGTACCTCACCGGGTAGATTCGCTCGCCATGATCGGCACAAGTGCCTTCGAGCTCCACATCGAAGCACGCGTCCACGATCCGTCCATTCGAATCCATCTGCACGAGATCGCCGAGCGCCCCAGTGACCCCGAGGACCTCGTCCGTGCCAGCGACCTGGAGGCGGGCGCCTTTGAAGTCGGTGGCGAGCCGACCCGCGAAGAGCGCACGGCTCGAAGCTCCGCACGAAGCGAGGGGGTTCGCCGTATCGGTCACCCGGGTCGATGAATCCGATCGGCTACATGCGATCGCGATCGCGCCAGCAACGAGAGCGCCGACTCGCCGCCAGGACATTCACGCCAGCCCGAGCTGGCGATCCTGCTCCGTCGGGTCGAAGTCCTCGAACTCGATGATGCCGAGCTTGGTGAAGGCCTCGCGCACGCGCGGGCTGATCAGGCCGAGGCGCTTCAGGTTCGGCACGACGCGCGCGAAGAGCATGCGGCGGAAGGCGTTGCCGAGCGGCGAAGAGAGCACCACCTGACGCAGCGCCTCGACGTTCCAGCCCATCACCCGCGCGATCTGGTCGCCGACCAGACGATTGCGCATCAGCTCGCAGGCGTAGATCGCGAAGTCCTCGCGGTCGCGCACCTCGTTCGCGGGCATGTCCACGTAGTAGTCCTTCAGCGAGAGCACGCCGAAGGCGACGTGGCGCGACTCGTCCTTCATCACGTACTTGATCAGCTCTTTCAGCAGCGGCTCCTGCGCGACCTGGTAGAGGTTGCCGAAGGCGGCCATCGCCAGGCCCTCGATGATGATCTGCATGCCGAGGTACTTGAAGTCCCAGCGCGAGTCCTTGATCGTGGCGTCGAGCAGCTCCTTCAAGCTCTCGTTGATCGGCCACTCCCACTCGAGCTTCTCGTGCAGGTAGCGGCTGAACACCTCGACGTGTCGCGCCTCGTCCATTGTCTGCGTGCCGGCGTAGTACTTGGCGTCGATCCAGGGCACGCCGCCGACGAGCTGCGACGCGACGATCAGCGCGCCCTGCTCGCCGTGCAGGAACTGCGAGAGCTGGAGCGAGATCTGCCCGTGGCGAAGCCGCGCGCGCTCCTTCGCGTCGAGCTTCTGGAACGGCGCGAAGTCCTTCAGCGGATTCACGGCCGCCGGCAGGATCTCGCCCTCGGGCTCGACCTGGGTGCCCCAGTCGAGCTGCGTGGTCGCGTTCCACTGGTCGCGCTTGGCCTTCTCGTAGAGGTCGCGCAGGCCCTCCTTCACGCTGCCGTAGTTCCAGGCGTAGCTCGTATCGAAGGAGGTGAGGATCGTCTCGAGCTCGCGGTCCATTCCGTCGAGCTGGTTCACGCGGGGGCTGGCCGACATCGTGACCTCCGGAGGCGCGCAGCGGCGGACCGGCACAGGCTAGCGTGCGCCTTCCGAAGGGGCGCGCTACGCCTCGCGCATGAGCGTCACCGCGCACGCCGAGCCCCTCTGCACGCGCGCCGCCGAGCCGACCGTCGCGCTGCGGATCGAAGGCCGCGCGAAGGACCTCGGTGACGGCTTTCGCGTGCGCCGCCTGCTGCCCGCCGCCGAGCGCCGCACGGTCGGCCCATTCATCTTCTTCGACCATATGGGCCCCGTGCAGATGCCGCGCGGACGCGGTCTCGACGTGCGGCCGCACCCGCACATCAACCTCGCGACGCTCACCTGGCTCTTCGAGGGCGAGATCCTGCACCGCGACAGCCTCGGGAGCGAGCAGCTGATCCGCCCGGGCGCGCTCAACTGGATGACGGCCGGCCGCGGCATCGTCCACTCCGAGCGCTCGCCGGGCGCCGCTCGCGCAGCGGGCGCGTCGCTCCACGGGCTCCAGCTCTGGGTCGCCCTGCCGCGCGCGCACGAGGAAACGGCGCCCTCCTTCCAGCACCATCCGGCGGACGAGATCCCGTCACTGGAAAGCGACGGAGCGCAGCTTCGCCTGATCGCCGGCTCGGCCTACGGACTCACCTCGCCCGCGCGCGTGTTGTCGCCGCTCTTCTACGTCGAGGCGGCGCTCGAGCCGGGCGCCGCGCTCGAGCTGCCGCGCGAGCACGCGGAGCGCGCCGCCTACGTGGTCGAGGGGCGCGTCACCTGCGACAGCGAGACGCACGCGCCCGGACGCATGCTCGTCTTCCGCGAGGGCGCAGCGGCGGCGCTTCACGCGGACGAGGCGTCGCGCGTCGCGCTGATCGGCGGCGCGCCGCTCGACGGCGAGCGCCACATCTGGTGGAACTTCGTGTCGAGCTCGCGCGAGCGGATCGAGCGCGCGAAAGGCGACTGGAAGAGCGGGCGCTTCCCCAAGGTCCCGGGCGACGAGATCGAGTTCATCCCGCTGCCCGAGACGATCTGATCGCCCGTCGGAGGAGGCCGCATGTCCGGCGAAGTCTTGGTCCGGAGCCGCACGGCGCCGTTCGAGCAGGAGATCGAGACGGGGCGGCATCGGTTCGTCAGCGACGAGCCGTTCGCCTCGGGCGGGCGGGATGCCGGCCCCGATCCCTACGACCTGCTGCTCGCGGCGCTCGGCACCTGCACGTCGATGACGATCGGCCTGTATGCGCGCAAGAAGCGCTGGCCGCTCGAGCGGGTCGAGGTCCGACTCACGCACTCGCGAAACCACGAGGAGGACTGCGAGGAGTGCGAGGGCGGGAAGCGCCGCGTCGAGCGGATCGAGCGGCGCATCGCGCTCGAAGGTCCGCTCGACGAGTCGCAGAAGACGCGCCTGCTCGCGATCGCCGAGCGCTGTCCGGTCCACCAGACGTTGACCTCGGCGCTCGAGATTCGCACGACCTGGCTCGAGCCTGCCGCCGCGCCCCCGGCCTCTCGTTAGTCGGCGGCTCCACCGAACAGCGTCCGCGCCTCGACCGGCAGCTCGGCGAAGGCGCCGTCCGGCGCGATCGCGACGGCGACCACGCGAGCCCCCCACAGCGGATCCATGACGTCGTCGACCACGTCGAAGGTGAAGGCGCCGTCCGCGGGCGTGAACCCGATGCCGCGCAGCTCGCGTCCGCGCAGCACCGAGACGAGCAGCCAGCCCTGCGGGTCGCTCCGGTCGCGCGCGACGCCTCGCAGGTGGATCTGCACGCGCCCGACACCGTCGGACGACGCCGACTCGATGCGGCCCGCGATGCGGTCCGGATCGTGGCGCAGGCCGGCTCGCGCGAGCGCGTCCGCCACGGCGGCGAAGCTCCCGAGGCCGTCGCCCGCGAGCGCCGCGCCGACCTGGTTTCGCAGCCGCGTCGCGGCCTCGAGCCGAGGCAGCGAGGCGTCGAGCCAGCGCAGGACGTCGGGGTTGACCGGCGGCGGATCGCTCGGACACGGAGGCGGCGGCGGCTCGCCCGCCGGCACGCGCCCCGCGCCGAGATCCCAGGCGGACGCCAGTCGCTCGGCCAGCACGCGCCCCACGATCTCGTTGCCGCGCACGCTCCAGTGCGTGTTGGTCTTGTAGTAGGTGTCCTGTCCCTGCGCCTCGGCCTCTCGCAGGCACTCGTGGAAGACCACGATCGGACCCGCGAAGCCGCGCCGCTGCGCGAGCGCCGTGACGACCTGCTCGGGCAGATCGAGGCGCAGGTCCATCTCGTCGAGCCCGCGCTCCGCGAGCACCGCGTCGAACCACTCGCGCGACACCGCGAAGTCCGGCGGCGCGACGGTCAGCGCGACGCGCATGCCGGCGCGCTCGAGCGACACCGCGCGCGAGATCAGCGTGTCGAGCCCGTAGAGCGATCCGCCGTACACCACCTCGAGGGGCTCGGGGCCGTAGTAGCGCGACGTCGCGGCCTGCGTGCGCACGTAGTACTTGCGCGGCGCCATCGGCATGCGCGGCCGATAGCGCTCCGCGTCCTCGTCTTCCGCGGCCGCCTCGGTGTGCGTCAGGTACTGCGCCCGAGCGTAATCGAGCAGGCGCAGCGGGTAGCGGTGCGGCACGTCGACCCCCGGTCCGACGAGCCGGACCTCCTCGCTGCCCTTGCGGACCGGACCGGCCACCACGCCCGGCGCGAAGAGCGCGTACTGCGGCACCTCGGCGAAGTCGTTGCCCGAGTAGAGGTTGAAGAGCACGGCATCGTGCGCGACCCGCTCGCCCCAGGTGCGCTCCTCGAGCAGGTAGTCCTGGAAGGTGGTCTTCGGGACGCCGAGGTTGACGACGCGCACGGGGTGCCCCGACGCCTCGGTCAGATTCCTGGCGAGCACCTCCGCGTAGGCATAACGAGCGCGCGTCGGCGACTCGGCGAAGGAGTCGCCGAAAGAGAGGATGCGGAACGTGCCCTCCGGCTTCGCCGCGGCGACGAAGCCCTCGCCGTCGTTGAAGCCGAGCTTCGCGAGGTCGAAGTCGTCGGCGCCGATCCGGACCTCCTCGATCCAGAAGTGGCGCTCGTACACGCGGAAGATCGCCTCCGCGACGAGGATGGACCCGAGCAGCGATGCGCAGGCCAGCGCGAGCGCAGCGAACGCGCGAAGGGGACGGCCGACCGGCACGGGCGCAGAGGCTAGGGAATCGCCCGCGCCTCCGGCGCGCTCAGCGGCGTCGAGCCAGATCGAGCAAGGTCAGGCCGAGGCCGAGCATGGATGCGGTGCCCGGCTCCGGCACCGTCGCGAAGCCCGTCGCGAGCGCGCCGGTTCCCGCATCGCAGCTCGCCGCGCTTGCGCAGCTGGCGACGAAGACATGAGCCGCGGCTACGTATCCGCTTGCATTTGCCGCGAGCACATCGGCAGCGCTAGCCCACGAGCCACTGAGGTTGGTGAGCGTGAACGAGAGAGAGCTCGTGGTGTGGGTATAGCCGTCGAAATCATCGACCTTCTGATTGAACGACCCGAAACCGTCCTGGTTGCCGCTGCCACCGTCGCTGAACGGACCGGGCGAGAATCCGGTCCCGAGGTTGACTCCCAGGATGCTGCTGAGCGACCAGGTCGATGCGTTGACATTCACCGCGGCAGAGCCGCCATCGCCAATGAGGAATGTCTGCGAGCCACTGGAGAGGCTCGTGAATGTGATATCGGCCGTCGTCCCGCTGGTCCGGTTGACCAGCACGCCTACGTAAGGTCCGGTGTAACCAGAGATGGCCGGATTTCCCAGGCCGAGCGAATACGAGATCGTGTCAGCGTTCGCGTTCGAACCCGCGACGACCAGCGCAGACACCACCACCGCAAGGTGGACCGACAGCCTCATCCGCTTCACCTCGGCCCCAACGAGGGAATAGGGACCAGCCAGAAGAAGCGCAGCGCGCGCTCACCTTCCCGCGTCCTGCGAATGGCAATCTCCGGGCCCGCGGTCGAGATCCGTACCGACGAGGTGTGAAATCGCGCGACTTCCATGGGTTGCGTCGACTGCCCTTCTGTCTTCCCCATTCCCGATGGAGACTGCGTGGAAAACCTTTCCTTCAGATGGGGGAAAACACTTCCCGCTGTGACCCGAGGGGCCTAGCTGCGGCGGTACTCGGCGTAGTCGACGAGCGCGCGTAGCGCGCGCACGGCCCGGTGCGCGCTCGCGTGGCAGAAGCGGCCCTCCGCCAGCACGCCGCGCGGGCCCGGATTGCCGTAGTGGCGGTCGGTGTGGACGAGCTCGGTGGCGGTCAGCACGGGCTTGCCATGGCGCTCGCTCGCCTCGCGCGCGGCCTGCGCGTAGCGGCGGTCCTGCCGCTCGTGGAAGGCGACGATCCGCTCGAGCCCGTGCCCGGGATAGAAGGGGCCGCTCTTCAGCACGTAGGCCGACGCCGCCTGGATGCCGATCCCGAGGTGGATCACCGCGTCGACCTGCGGGTGCGCGCACACGAGGTCGAGCACCTCGGGGATCGTGTCGCGCGTCTCGCCGCCGGCGAGATCGATCGGGTTGTTGCGGCTCCAGCGCGCGGGGACCATCGAGTCGATCTTCTCGCGGATCTCCTCCGGCAGCGCGATCAGCTCGAGGCCGGCCGCGGCGCAGGCGTCGGCCGCGAGCACGCCCCAGCCGCCCGCGGTCGTGAACACGACCACGCGACGCCCACGCGGCAGCGGCTGCGTCGCAAAGGTCGCCGCCCACTCGAAGGCGTCTTCGACGGTCGGCGCGCGCAAGGCGCCGCACTGCCGCAGCACGCCGTCGAAGACGCGGTCGTCGGTCGCGAGCGAGCCGGTGTGGCTGGCGGCGGCGCGCTTGCCCTCGGCCGCGACGCCGCCCTTCATCAGCACCAGCGGCTTTCGCGCCGTAAAGGCGCGCACCGACTCGACGAAGCGCGCGCCGTCCGCGACGCCCTCCAGGTAGCCGAGCGCGACGTCGGTCTCCGGATCGGCGCCGAAGTAGTCGAGGTAGTCGGCGAGCGTCGTCTGCGCGGAGTTGCCGCAGGAGATCGCCTTCGAGATGCCGATCCCCGACTCGACCGCGTAGTTGAGGAACGACGAGACGAGGTTCCCGCTCTGGCTCGCCACCGAGATGCGTCCCGGCGGCGGATACGGCGCGACGATCTGCGCGCACATCGAGACTGGCGTCGAGATGACGCCCTGCCCGTTCGGGCCCGCGAGCAGGACACCCAGCTCGTCGCAGAGCGCGACGAGCTCGCGCTCGAGCGCGCGGCCCTCGGCGCCGGCCTCGCCGTAGCCGCCGCTCGCGACGAAGGCAGCGCGCACGCCGCGCGCCGCGCACGCGCGCAGCAGCGCGAGGTTGGCGGAGACGGGCGTACACACGAAGACGAGGTCCGCAGCGCCGTGCGGGATCTCCGACACGTCGCGGTAGCACTTCCGGTCGAGCACCTCGCCACCATCGCGGTTCAGGGGGAAGACCTCGCCGCGGTAGCCGAAGCGCAGCAGGTTGTGGAGCGCGACGAAGCCGAACTTGCCGGGGTGGGCCGACGCGCCGGCGACGATCACGCCGCGCGGATGGAAGAGTGGCGCGAAGCGGGCGCGAAGGGATTCATCGTCGGGGCGAGCGCGCAGCGCCGGTGTAGGCGCGGTCTCGCCCAGCACCACGAGCGCATCGACCGCGACGGGCTCCCCGCGGCGCACGATCAGCGGATTCAGGTCGACACTCGCGACATCCGGCCGCTCGAGCGCGAGCCGCGCGAGGCCCTCGAGAATGGTGGCGAGCGCCTCGCGGTCGACCGCGGGCTCGCCGCGAAACGGTCCCAGGAGGTGCTCCGCAGTCAGGCGTTCCGGCAGCGCCCGCGCTTCCGCGCGCGAGAGCGGCGCCGACGCAAAGACCACGTCGCCGACCGCCTCGGCCAGGATGCCGCCGAGTCCGAGCATCACGCAGGGACCGAGCTGCGGATCGCGCACGAGCCCCGCGATCAGCTCGCGGTGCCCGCGCACCTGCTCCGCCACGAGCAGCGAGGTCTCGCCGTCTTCGGGGCGCCGCAGCGAGAGCAGCTCGCGCGCGGCCGACTCGACCGCCGCGGCGTCCGCCAGCCCGAGTCGCACCAGCGATCGCTCCGTCTTGTGAGCGATCAACTCGCCGCAGAGCTTCAGCACGACGGGGAAGCCGAGCTCGCGCGCGGCCGCGGCGGCGGCCTGTGGCGAGTCGGCGAGCGACTCGCGCGCGACCGGGACGCCATAGCCCGCGAGCAGTCGCTTCGAGGCGTGCTCCGACAGCGTGCGAGCAATGTCGGCCATGGCGCGCGCATCCTACGCGACCCCATCGCGCGGGTCACGCCCGCGCGCAGACCCCCGATCTGCATGGGGATCGGCCGACGCCGCGAGCTCGGCTCGGACTGGGCGCGGCTGCGCGCGAGGATTTCCCCGCGCCGCCGCGCGCCGCTGAATCGGTGGACGGAGGACCTTCACACGGCACCGAGGCGCGGAGTATGGTGCTCTCTGGCGCAGTCACGAGTCGTGCCGCGCCGCACCGGACCGGCCGTCACCAGACGGCGACGGCCCGGACACGGGCCGCCGGCACGAGGAGGAGCGCAGCGACATCGTCGCGCGTCGAAGGAAGGACTCGGACACCATGACGACCACGACCGCGCCCGCCACCGCGGGCCTCTTCGGAGAGCTCCGAAACAAATGGGGCTGGCTGCTCGCGATGGGGATCGTCTCCATTGCCTTGGGAACCTTCGGTCTCGCACGCGTTGCGTTCCTGACCCTGGCCGGTGTTCTCTTCTTCGGCTGGTTGATCCTGATCTCGGGCGTCCTCCAGGTCGTCCAGACCTTCCAGTGCCGCGGCTGGCGGAGTGCCCTCTGGCACGCGCTCGTGGCGGCGCTCCACGTCGCGGCCGGCATCGTGATTCTCAACAATCCCCTGCTCGCCTCGTCCGTGCTGACCTTGATGCTGGCCGGCGCGATCCTCGGCGCCGGGATCCTCCGCATCGTGCTGGCGTTCCAGCACCGCGCGCACGGCGCCTGGATCTGGGCGTTGCTGAGCGGCGCCATCTCGGTGGCACTCGGCGTCTTCATCGCCGCGGGCTGGCCGGCCACGAGCTTCACCGTGATCGGCCTCTTCATCGCGATCGAGCTGATCTTCAACGGCTGGACGATGGTCGTGCTCGCGCTGGCGGCAAGACGGGCGTAGCGGGTCGCGTCGCCGTAGCGCTACTGCACTTTGATTTGTTGGAGCTTCGAGAACATCACCCGGCCGGAGCCGCCGGTGAGCCCGCCGCGCACCTCCTTCTGGCCGACCGAGTTGGTCGTGTAGCCGAGCAAGGTCGACTTCTCGGTGCCGTACCAGTAGGCCGCGGCCAGCGGGTAGGTGCCCGCCTGCGCCGGCGCGCGCAAGGTGAAGACGACCTCCGCCGATGCCCACTTCTTTGCCGCGGAGTCGGAGGAGATGCCCGGCACGTTCACGAAGGAGATGTTGCGGCCCATGTCGGCGGGCCGGCGCTCGAGCCAGTCGTTCTTCGGCTGGCCGCCGACCGTGATCTCGGGCGGCTGCGCGATCTGCCAGCCGGCCGACGCGGCGGGCCGCGCATACCAGCGGTGGTCGCGGTCCACGAGGCCGACGCCGACCACGGGGCCGGCGCCCCCGGTCACGCGCACCTGCACCTGGAAGACCTCGCCGGGCTTCACCGTCCCGGGCGCCTTCATCTCGACGGTCGAGGCCGCGTCGAGCGCGCGGATCTGCTCGACCAGCGTCTTGCGGTCGGGCTCGGAGAGCGCCGCGTAGCCCTGCTGGCCCGACAGGATCACCGCGATGTGTTTCTGCTCCGTCGTTTCCTTGGTGGCGCGGTCGCCCGCACCGGCGAGCTCCGAGGCGTCGCGCGACGAGTGGCAGCCCGCGCAGAAGGGCGCCACGTCGGTCTGGAAGGACGGCGTGCCTCCCGGATAGGCGAGCGCGGGCGCGGCCAGCGCGAGCGAGGCCAGGGCGATCGGAGCCATGCGGATCATGTCGGGTCCTCCTGGAATTCGGGGTGACAGCGCGCGCACTGACCTCGCACGAGGTCGGTGTGCAGGAAGTGGGTGTCGGCGCTTCCCGCCGGCTCGTGCACACGGTGGCACTCCACGCAGCGGACCGCGAGATCGACGTTGTGGACGGCCACAGAATGGAAGCGCTGCGACGGCTGCGCCAGCGCGTCGTCCGAGTCGAAGCTCTTGTGACACTTCGCACAATCTTCGTCCCGGAGCGGCCAGTCCATGTGGCGCGGCTCCTCGAAGCGACCCATCACGTACCAGAAGGCGTCGATCGCCGCGAGCGCCTTCACGCGCGCGCGGCCGGCGAGGGTCGCGCCGCCATGGCAGTCGATGCAGCGGAAGGACGGGTCGTCGCGATCCCACAAATGTGCGGAGCCGTGCGCGCCGGCCAGCGAGCGCGGTGAGTCGGCGTCGAAGTCGCGGCGGATCTGCTGGTGGAGCGGCCGGCCGGGCTCGACGTGACAGCCGTTGCAGAAGTCGTTGTCGCGCTCGAGGTGATCCGACACCGACCAGCCGAGCGGCGCCGCGACGACGACGCCGAGCGCGGCGACGAGCAGGAGTGCGCCGCGTCGCATCGCGCGGGAACATGGCACATCGAATGCGGCGGGCGTTACCCTGGCTCGTCTCGCAGGAGGAGCGCGAATGCAGCTCGGCAAGCTCGGCGTGTGGACCTGGCTCGACGGATTCTCGGCCGAGGAGGCCGCCGCCTTCGCCGGCCGCGTCGAGGCGTGGGGCTACGCCGCGCTCTGGATCCCCGAGGCCGTCGGTCGCGATCCCTTCTCGCTCCTCGGCTTCCTCGCCGCGAAGACGCGCACGCTCGTGCTCGCGACCGGCATCGCCAACATCTACGCGCGCGACCCGATGGCGATGCGCGCGACGCGCGAGACGCTCGGCGAGGCGACGAACGGCCGCTTCCTGCTCGGGCTCGGCGTCTCGCACGCGCACCTCGTGGCCGGCGTCCGCAAGCACGAGTACAAGGCGCCCGTCGCGACGATGCGCGCCTACCTCGAGGCGATGGACGCGGCGATCTACATGGGTCCGAAGCCGAAGCAGCCGGCGCCCGTCGTGCTCGGCGCACTGCGCACGAAGATGCTCCAGCTCTCTGCGGAGAAGGCGAACGGCGCGCATCCCTACTTCACGCCGCCCGAGCACACGGCGCGCGCGCGCCGGATCCTCGGCAAGGGCGCGCTGCTCTGCCCCGAGCAGATGGTGCTGCTCGAGAAGGACGCGTCGAAGGCGCGCGCGATCGCGCGCGGCGCCATGAAGATCTACTGCGGCCTGCCGAACTATCAGAACAATCTGAAGTGGCTCGGCTTCAGCGACTCCGACTTCGCCGACGGCGGCTCCGACCGGCTCGTCGACGCGATCGTCGCGTGGGGCGACGAGAAGGTGATCGCCGACCGCATCCAGGCGCACCTCGACGCCGGCGCGGATCACGTGTGCATCCAGACGCTCGTGCCGGAAGGCGCGCGCGGGCCCGACGAGAAGCTGCTCGAGATCTTCGCCCCGCGGAAGAATTAGTGAGCGCGCGGCGCAGCTTCTGGGGCTGGGGCCTCGAAGGCGGCGGCCCCAGCGAAGAGCAGGCGCAGGCGATGGTGCGGACCTTCGCGGGCCGGCTCGGCGTCGCGGCGCAGCCGCTGCGTCCGGCCCCGAAGCTCGAAGACGTCTCGCTGCCGAAGCCGCGCGTCGCGCCGCCCGACTCGCTCGCCGAGTTCTGCGCGACGGCGCCCTTCGAGCGCGCGCTCCACACCTACGGCCGCAGCTATCGCGACATCGTGCGCGCGGCCGCGGGCGACTTCGCGAGCGCGCCGGACTTCGTGGCGCACCCCTACAGCGAGGCGCAGGTCACGGCGCTGCTCGACTGGTGCAGCAGCGCGCGCGTGGCCGCGATCCCCTACGGCGGCGGTTCGTCGGTGGTCGGCGGCGTGGAGGCCGCCATCGGCGACGGCTACAAGGGCGCGGTCTCGATCGACCTCACGCGCCTCTCGCGCGTGGTCGAGATCGACCGCGCGTCGCGCGCGGCGCGCATCGAGGCCGGCATCCTCGGCCCCGCGCTCGAGGACGCGCTGCGACCGCATGGGCTCACCTTGCGGCACTTTCCGCAGTCGTTCGAGTTCTCGAGCCTCGGCGGCTGGATCGCGACGCGCTCGGGCGGCCACTACGCCTCGCTCTACACGCACATCGACGACTTCGTCGAGAGCCTGCGGGTGGTGACACCGCGTGGCGTCGTGGTGTCACGCAGGCTGCCGGGGTCGGGCGCGGGGCCCTCGCCCGACCGGCTCTTCCTCGGCTCGGAGGGCGCGCTCGGGATCATCACCGAGGCGTGGATGCGCCTCCAGGATCGGCCGCGCTTCCGCGCCAGCACGTCCGTGCGCTTCGAAGGCGCCGACGCCTTCGTGCGCGGTGCCCGCGCCGTGCGCGCGCTCTCGCAGTCGGGGCTCTTCCCGACGAACTGCCGCCTCCTCGATCCGAACGAGGCGCTGAACTCCGGCGCGGCCGCGGGCGACGCCGCGGTGCTCGTCCTCGGCTTCGAGAGCGCGGACCACGCGCTCGACCCGTGGATGGCGCGCGCGGTCGAGTGCTGCCGCGACGCCGGCGGCCTCGTGCCGCGCGATGCCGTCCGTACGCGCACCGACGAGGGCGCCGCGCGCGAGGGTGCGGCCGGCGCCTGGCGCCAGGCCTTCCTGCAGGCGCCCTACTCGCTCAACGTCTTCGCGCGCGCCGCGATCGTCGCCGACACCTTCGAGACCGCGATCACGTGGGACCGCTTCGAGAGCTTCCACGCGGACGTGTCGGCGCGCGTGCAGCAGGCGCTCGCGCGCGTCTGCGGCGGCGGCACGCTCGCCTGCCGCTTCACGCACGTCTATCCCGATGGCCCCGCGCCCTACTACACCTTCGCCGGACCGGGTCGGCGCGGGAGCGAGCTCGCGCAGTGGGACGCGATCAAGGCGGCGGCCTCCGACGCCGTGGTCGGCGGCGGCGGCACGATCACGCACCACCACGCCGTCGGACGCGTGCACCGCCCGTGGTACGACCGCCAGCGCCCTCATCTCTTCGCCGCGGCGCTGCGCGCCGCGAAGTCCGAGCTCGATCCGGCGGGCATCCTGAATCCGGGCGTCCTCATCGATCCTTAGCCGGGCCTTCGCTCGGCTGCGCCTCGCTGCGCGTCGGCCGACTTGCGTCGGCCTCCTTGCGGCCCGCGCTGGGGCGCTCGCCTATTCTCGCGCGCCATGGCGCGCATCAACGAGAACTACCGCAAGCTTCCGGCCGGCTATCTCTTCCCCGAGATCGGGCGGCGCGTCGCCGCGTTCGCGAAGGCGAACCCGTCGGCGAAGATCATCCGGCTCGGGATCGGCGACGTGACCTTGCCGCTCGCGCCGGCCGTCGTGGAGGCGCTGCGCGACGCGGCCGCGGAGTCGGGCACGGCATCGGGCTTCCACGGCTACGCGCCCGATCAGGGCTACGACTTCCTGATCGACGCGATCCGCGATCACGACTACCGCGCGCGCGGGATCGCGCTCGACGCCGACGAGATCTTCGTCTCCGACGGCAGCAAGCAGGACTCGGGCAACATCCAGGAGATCTTCGGGACGGAGTGCCGCATCGCGGTCACGGATCCGGTCTACCCCGTCTATGTCGACACCAACGTGATGGCGGGGCGCACGGGCGCCGTGGACGAGAAGGGCCGCTTCGCGGGCATCACCTACCTACCGGGGAACGAGGAGAACGGCTTCGTGCCGCCGCCGCCGGACGCCGCGCTCGATCTCGTCTACCTCTGCTCGCCCAACAACCCGACGGGCGCGGTGATGACGCGCGCGCAGCTCGAAGCGTGGGTCGCATGGGCGAACGCGCGCGACGCGGTGCTGATCTTCGACGCCGCCTACGACGCCTTCGTCCAGGACGCGTCGCTGCCGCGCTCGATCTACGAGATCGAGGGCGCGAAGCGCTGCGCGATCGAGATGCGGAGCTACTCGAAGCGCGCGGGCTTCACGGGTCTTCGCTGCGCCTACACCGTCGTGCCGAAGGGCGTCGAGGGAACGACTGCGAGCGGCGAACGCGTGCCGCTCCGCGCGCTCTGGGCGCGGCGTCAGTCGACCAAGTTCAACGGCGTGCCCTACGTGGTGCAGCGCGCGGCGGCGGCGGTCCACACACCGGAGGGTCGCAAGCAGACCGCTGAGCAGGTCGCCTACTACATGGAGAACGCGCGCACGCTACGACGGGGACTCTCCGCGGCGGGCTTCCGCTGCTTCGGCGGCGAGAACGCTCCTTATCTCTGGATGCGGACGCCGGGCGGGCTCTCGTCGTGGGCGTGCTTCGACCGGCTCCTCGCCGAAGCCAGCGTGGTGTGCACGCCAGGCAGCGGCTTCGGCGCCGCGGGCGAGGGCTACGTGCGCCTATCCGCCTTCAACAGCCGCGAGAACGTGGAAGAGGCGATCCGGCGCGTGACGAAGGCGTTCGCCGGCTAGGCGCGCCTCGAGTCCCGACACTGCGAAGACGAACGCTTCTGCGTGACGGACGCTGCGATCCGCGGGCTACGACCGGGAGTGTTCTCCATCGCCCTGGCGCCGTGCACCGCCGCCATCCTCGCGCCGATCCTTCCGCGAGGCGACGAGGTCGTCTGGATCCGCGGCCATCTGCCGAACGAGCGTGTCGTCTGGTGGCGTGCGGAAGTCCCGCTCGAGGTGGGCGGCACGCCGGTTTCCGTGGAGCTGCGTGGCCTCCACTTCGACCTCCAGATGCCGGTCGGCGTCTTTCGGGAGCACCGGGCCCGCTTCGAGGGCGGGCTCGTCCTCGAGCTGCTCCAGACCTCGGCCGTCTACGAAGCCTGGCACCTGGTCTCGCGCGAGGGTCGAAACGTCGTCGCGACCGGAGGCGGCGAGCTTGCGACCTGGAAGGACAGACCGAAGCGGCT
>Ga0335082_10002966_pt1 | contig 18362 bp, 19 predicted proteins | sample Lox_Sample_41_FD_206718 | JGI IMG/M metagenome (GOLD analysis project Ga0335082, IMG submission 206718) | Soil microbial communities from Loxahatchee National Wildlife Refuge, Florida, United States - Lox_Sample_4.1 | ecosystem: Environmental > Terrestrial > Soil > Wetlands | place: USA... | reverse complement strand
GAGGCCGTCATGCGCCGAGCGATCCCCTTCATGGCCGTCGCGCTGGCCGTGGCTTGCGGCTCGTCGGGTTCGTCGGGTTCGTCGAGCGGCTCGCCGGATTCGGGGAGCGAGGGCGGGAGCACGGGTCCGAATGACGCGGCTGGAGGGGGCGATTCGGGCGGAGGGATGCCCCCTCCCAACGTGGATGGCGCGGTGCCGCCACCCGCGGCGATCTGCACGGCGCCGATCGGCGCAGCGGACGTGAGCAACCCCACGACGGTCGTCGGCACTGGAACCGCGACGTCGTGCACCGAGGCTGCTCTCTCGGCGGCGCTGACGGAGGGTGGGATCGTCACGTTCGCGTGCGGCTCCACGCCCGTGACCATCACGGTGACGAAGACCATCGAGCTGCCGACGAACACCGACACGGTCGTCGACGGCGGCGGCAAGGTGACCATCGATGGTGGCGGCACGGTGCGCATCCTCGACTGGGACAGCGCGAACTACCGCGCGAACATGCACTCGCTCACCCTGCAGCACGTCACCTTCGCGCATGGACATGCGGCCGGCACGATGCCCATCGCGCCCGCCCCCCTCCCTTGCTCCTCGGGCTACTACGACGGCGCCGGCGGCGCCCTGCAGATGCGCGACGGCGTGCTCCACGTCGTCGACGCCACTTTTTCGAACAACGAAGCCGAGAAGCTCGGCCCCGACGTCGGCGGGGGCGCGATCTACCTGAACGGTTCCCTGGCCGGCGTCGTGGTCGGGTCCAGCTTCGTCAACAACTCGGGCTCGAACTCCGGCGCCATCGGCAGCCTCAACTCCGAGCTCGACGTCTACAACAGCACCTTCCAGGGCAACGCTGCGCTCGGCTTCGGCGCCAACAGCAACGACGCATCGAAGTGCAGCGTCGTCGACAAGAACAACCAGAACCAGGTCGGCAGCGGCGGCAACGCCGGAGCGATCGGGATGGACGGGGGGAGCGACGGCACGCACACCTTCTGCGGCGACGTCTTCAAGTCCAACGCGAGCGGGACGGGCGCGCTCGGCGGCGCGATCGCACGGACGCCGGACGCGGCGAAGCAGACGACGGTGCTCGATCGGTGCCTCTTCGACGGCAACACCGGAGACAGCGCGGGGGCCGCGTACTTCCACAACTCGACCCTCACGATCACGGCATCCACCTTCACCGCCAACGTGGGGCTGACGGGCACCGGGACGATCCAGGCCGACGGCACGACGTTCGACTTCACGAACGCCACCTTCTACGGCAACCACGCGAAGGCCGGCGTCGCCGCGACCCTCGCCCTCTTCGGCGGCGACGGGACGCTGCTCAACTGCACCTTCGCCGCGAACGTGTGCGACGCCGCCAACATGTTCGGTGCAGCCATCTTCGGCTCCCCCAACCTGACCATCCAGAACACGATCTTCGACGCGAACACCGCGCAGAACCCCGGCGCGCCGATGCAATGCCAGGTAGGAACGATCACCGGCAGCGGCGACATGCAGTGGCCCGTCGACCACGCCAATGGCGGAAGCGCGGACGCTCTGTGCGCGCCGGGCATCTACGAGAGCGGCGATCCGATGGTCGGTTCGCTCGGAGACCACGGCGGTCCGGTGCCCACGGCGCTCGTGAGCGCGGGGAGCCCGGCTCAGGGGCGCGGCACGAACTGCCCGATGACGGACGCGCGAGGCAAGCCGCGGAGCACGTCGAGCTGCACGGCAGGCGCGGCCGAAGGTTCGATGTGAGAAGCGCGACGGCGCCTTCTGACCGGTAGGTCGACACAGCGAAGAGCCCCACCATCGCTCGACGGAGTAGGCTACGGCTCATGGCGAGCGCCCGCGTCGGATGCTTCGTGGTGCAAGACGATGACGCGATGAGGTTCGACGTGGTGGAGACCAGCGACGACGAGTGGCTCCTCACGCGCGTGGACGCCGCGCAGCAGCAAGGGCGCAAGGTTCGCTACTACAGCGTCGAGTCTCCGAACGCGGTGGAACAGGAGCTCCTCGGCCGCGGATTCAACCGAGGCAGCGTGCGTCTCTAGTTGCCCCGGTCCCTGAACCGCCCGCCGTCTCGCGCTCTACATGATGAACGCACGCCGCGTGGCGAGATCGCTTCGGGTGTCGAACACGACGCCGCAATGGACGCACCGGAAGCTCACGCTCACGGGCACCGAGGTGCCTCCCCAGAGCGCATAGAGCGCGCCGCCTAGGCCGTACTCGCGTTCGGGCGTCGCTTCGCGACAGGTACGATCGGTTCCGCAGGCGCAGGTGGGCAGGTCCGACACGGTGGATTCGTTCTGCATGGTCATCGGCTCCTCCGCCGCATCTTGCGCAAGGTCGGTGCCATGCGAGCGAGCGCGAAACGTCGCTGACTTGGGCAGGTCGGGCGCGACGCAGCCCACGGCCGGTCGTGGGGAGCCACGGCCCGTCGTGGGGCGAGCCCGTGCTAGGAAGTCGGCGCGGATCGTCGCGCGCGCCGCACGCATGACCTCTCCGGAGCTTTCCGAAACCTCGCTCGACCGGATTACGCTCGAGATGACGAGCACCCTGGACCTCGGGGCGGTGCTCGAGAGCATCACGCGGGGGCTGGTCGAGGACTTCGGCGTCGCCCTCGCTCGCGTCTGGCTGGCGGAGGCCGGCGACGGCGTCCTGCACCTTCGCGCGAGCTCGGGTCTGTCCACGCGCATCGACGGGACCTACGCGCGCGTCCCGATCGGCACGCGCAAGATCGGCCGCATCGCCGAAACGCGAGAGGCGCTCGCGACGAACGACGTCGCGAACGACGATCGCATCGCCGACCAGGCATGGGCGCGCGCGAACGGGCTCGTCTCCTTCGCCGGGTGGCCGCTCACGGTTCGCGGCTCGCTGCAGGGGGTCCTCGCCACCTTCGCCCGCAGGCCGCTCACCGAGGACGAGCGCGCCCGGATGTCTCTCTTCGCGCGACAGGCCGCCATCGCCATCGAGAACGCCCGTCTGTTCGCGAAGGTCGGCGTGCTCGAGGAACGTCTCCGTGCCGAGAACGCCTACCTGCGGAGCGAGGTGGCCGGCAGCGACGCCGACGCGGCGACGATGCTGGGCCAGTGCGACGGGATGAGCGCCACGCTCGCCGAGGTCCGGAAGGTCGCGCCCACCACGACGACGGTGCTCGTTCAAGGAGAGACCGGGACGGGCAAGGAGCTCGTGGCCCGCGCGCTGCACGAGCTCGGAGCGCGTCGGTCGGGGCCCCTGGTGCGGGTCAACTGCGCAGCCCTCACGCCCTCGCTCGTCGAGAGCGAGCTTTTCGGGCACGAGAAGGGTGCGTTCACCGGCGCCGTCCAGCGCCGTCTCGGGCGCTTCGAGCTCGCCGACGGCGGGACGCTGCTCCTCGACGAGGTGGGCGAGCTGCCCCTCGAGCTCCAGCCGAAGCTGCTTCGCGTGTTGCAGGAGCAGGAGTTCGAGAGGCTCGGAGGGACGCGGCCCGTGCGCGTCGACGTGCGCATCGTGTCGTCGACCAACCGCGACCTCGCCAAGGCCGTCGAGGAGGGACGCTTCCGGCAGGACCTCTTCTTCCGGCTCGCGGTCTTCACCATTCACGTGCCACCGCTCCGGGAGCGCCGCAGCGATTGCGCGACCCTGGCCGGAGCTTTCCTCCGGCAGCACGCGCGTCGTCTGGGCAAGCCACTGACGGACATCGCCCCGCGCGCGATGGACCGCTTGCTCGCCTACTCCTGGCCCGGCAACGTGCGCGAGCTCGCCAACGTGATCGAGCGGGCCGCGATCGTGAGCACCGGCACGGTCCTCGGCGAAGACGACCTGCCGCCCCTCGCTGGGCCGGCCGTCGGCGTGGCGGACTCCGGCGCGGCGAGCCAGGTCGCAGAGGGAACGCTCGAATCCGTCGAGCGCGCCCACATCATGAGGGTCCTCGAGCGCGCGGGGTGGGTGATCGAGGGCAAGAGCGGCGCGGCGACCATCCTGGGTGTCGCGCCGAGCACGCTGCGATCGCGGATGACGCAACTCGGTATCCGCCGGAGCTCGAGTTGAGGCGAGCCGCCGAGACCGACGTTGCCTCGATCCTTCGAGTGCTTCGCTCGAACCAGGACGACAAGTCGCTGTTCCAGCAACCCGAACACCAGGTCAGAAAGACGCTGGCCGACTTCTTCGTCACGACCGGCGAAGACGGCGCGGTCACGGGTTGCGCAGCGCTGCACTGGCACTCTCGGGGGAACGCCGAGATCCTCGCAGTCGCAGTCTCACCCGAGCTGCAAGGCCAGGGCGTCGGCAGTCGGTTGATGAGCGAATGCATCGCCCAAGCCGTGCGGACGAACTCAGACGTTCAGCTCTGGCTGGCGACTGCGAAGCCCCAGTACTTCGCGCGCTTCGGGTTTCACCCCGTCTCGCGCTTCCGGCTCCCCGCCGGCGTGCTCTGGACGAAGTTCCGCCTCGTCTTCCAGCAGCCCACGGGCCGGTGGATCCCCGCGATCGCCGGGCGACATACGTTCATGGTTCACAGGCGCGGCTGATCGTCACCACGCGATCTCGCGCGCCGTCGCGGGGCCGACCGCCAGCTCGTCGAGCGTCGCAGGCACCTTCTCGACGCCGGGCGCGACGGGGCGATTCCGCGCCATGACCTCCGCGAAGCGCTGCGGGTAGAGAGGATCGCGAGCCGGCTCCGCGAGGCCGTCGGGGACGAGGGCGTGGCCGCTCGCGTCGTACTTGTCGCTCGCGCCGAGCGTGTGGAGGAGCTCGTGCGCGATGACGAACGACGTCAGGTCCGCCATCGATGCGTCGAGCTCCACGGTCACGACGCCGATGCGTCCGTCCTGCTCGCTCGAGCCCTCGACCATCTCGTGCGCCGCGTTGGTGGGAGGCCGTGCCGCGACGTAGATGCGCGTGTCGAAGAGCGACGCGTCGAGCTTCGCCGCAGCGTCGACGTGCGACAGGTAGCTCCACGCCTCGTAACTCTGCTTCGCAGCCTCCGTCGCGCCCTCACCGCCGAGCTGCGGCGGAGGCCGCTCGACCGGCACCGGCCCGAAGAATGCGAACGCGAACGGGTGGTTCGAGCTACTGCGATACCGGCGCATCTGCTCGGCGAGCTTCTCGTCGAGTGTGCCGAGCCTCTCGCGCAGCGTGCTCACGGCCTGCGGGTCCAGCGGAGCGACCTCGAGGAGCACGACGGCCACGTAGAGCGGGCGGTCCCAGTCCTTGCGCGCGCGTCGCGATCTCACGTCGCGCCACGCGTACAGGAGCACGCCGACCAGGATCGCGAGGAGAACGGCGACCCGGATCTTGAAGAACCTGCCCCGCCCCTCGCTCACGCTCCTACGTTAGGCGATCCGTCTTGCGAGCGGCTGCGCCGGGGGCCATGTTGAGGTGACCGGCGAGGACATCCATGGCCTACGACAGCACCCTACGGCTCGTCGCGAGCGCGACCTTCGGCGCGGCCTGCCTCGCGCTGGCGTCGTGCTCGTCGGGAGAGAAGTACGTCTTCAACGAGGCCGAATACCTCCACCAGGGCCAGACCCTGGTGCCCGCTGGGAGCGGCTGTTCGGACGTGACCCTCCCGAGCTCGGGCAGCGGTGCCGACCCGGAGGCTCACGTCGGCGACTTCAACTTCAGCGAGGGGGCCGAGGGCGACTCGTACGTCGTGCGCGTCTACAGCGACGCGGACCTCCTCACGGAGCGGCGCTATCCCGAGGCGATGCTCGCGGCCGGAGACGCGGACGAGTTCTCTGTGACGACCCACGGCGGCGCCGTCTACACGCTCCGCTTCTGGGGTGGTCACGACTGCACGGCGCCCCACTGAGGCGACAGCTCCCGGGATTCCCCGGTCAGCGGCTGGGCTCCGAGCGAGGGTCGACGGCGGCCAGCAGGTCCGAGAGATCGTTGGCGTGCTCCTCCTCGTCCTCGAGGATCTTCTCGAACATGCGGCGGCTCGTGGGATCGTCGTTGCCGAACCACCGGACGAGGCGGCGGTAGATCTCGATGACCACGCGCTCGGCGACGAGGTCTTCCTCGATCATTCGCGACAGGACGTCGCTCGTGCCGTACTCGGTCGAGGCGCGGGCCGTCACCGTGGACGGGTTGAAGTCTGGATCGCCGCCGAGCTCGTCGATCCGCTCGGCGATGGCCATCATGTGGCGCTGCTCGTCGTCGGCGTGCTCCGCGAACTGAGCCGCGACCTGCGGGAAGTCGATCCCCTTGGCGACGATCTGGTGGTGGCGATAGCGGAGCACGCACAGGATCTCCGCTGCGAGCGCCTCGTTCATCAGCTGGTGGGCGCGCTGCAGGTCGAGCGGATAGTCCGCCGTGACCGCGCCCTTGAGCATCGACTCCTTGGCCTCGCGACGGACCTGCTCGACGTCGTAGAGGTTTCCGTCCGCCTGGGGTTGGGGCTGGGATTGAGTTGCCATGCGCGCCGCCGATGCGATCGGTGTTCCATCGGCCGGCGCAACTAGAGCGTCTTCAGGTACTCGATCACCGCCTTCGCTTCGTCCGGGCCGAGATCGGCGATGAACGGGTGCCCCGTCACCTGGAGGCCGGGCAGGCTTCCGTTCTGGAGGTAGTCGCCCGCGCCGAGCGGCGCGCTCGGGTCGCCCACGGAAAGGCCGACCTTCTCGAGATCCAGGGGCGCCTCGCCGTGAACGACGAAGCGCACGGGGCGCTGCGCGGGCGGCGTCGCGAGCACCGCGAGGCTCGGCCACTGCCCGGCGTGACCGTAGGGCGCCCGCGCCCAGATGCTCGTCAGGACCGGCGGCACGTAGCCCGAGGTGCGGCGCGTGGTCACCAGCTTGAGCCCCCCGCCGACCAGACGCGGGTCGTTCGCGGCGCCCACGAAGTCGTCGGTGACGGCGAGCGCTCGCGCCGCGTCCGTCCCCAGGTAGTCGATGGGCACCACCTGCTCGACGTAGCTCCTGGCTCGCCCGTCGTCCTCGTACGTCCCGTGACAGCGGGCGCAGGCGCGCTCGAAGGTCGCCTTGCCGTGTCGTGCCAGCGCCGGGTCGACCCTTCCGGGAAAGCGCAGGTCGCGCGGCATGTGACGCAGGAAGGTCGAGAGGCTCGCTCCCTGCAAGGGGTGCCCGTAGAACCACGCCAGCCGCACGCCCGCCGCGATGTCGGCATCGACGACGAGCGCGTCGGTCGGGCCCTCGCTTCCGCCATCCCAGCTCAGCGTCCGCTTCTCGGCGAAACCGATCGTGTCGGGGATCTTCGCCCAGCCGATGGTGCCGGAGGTCTGCACCTCGCGACCCAGGAGGTGGCCGAGCTCCACGGCGAAGGATTCGATGGTCGCCACGCGGCCGGGCAGTCCTTCGTTCGTGCGCTCGAGAAGGGTCGCGCGAGGGGCGTAGTGAGCCCTGAGCCCGCGGACGGTCGCGCCGACCATGCGATCGCTCCAGTCCGCCGACCACGGGATGCTCTTGTCGCGGGCGATTCTCGCGGCGACCGGGCCGACGTGGGCCTTGTCGAAGTCCGGCGAGCCCGCCACTCTAGCCAGCGCGGCCTCGAAGGCATGGATGCGGATGCGCCGGTTGCCCATCCCCATGACGAGCTTCTCGCCGCCCGGCCACGCGACGACGTCGGCGTGGCAGAGAGCGCAGTTGTGGACGACGAACGGGACGCGCGTGTTCGGGTCGTCGGTCAGGTGCAGGCCGAGCGGCAGGTGCTCGCGGACGTCGCGGTCCTCGCTCGCCGGCTCCGTCTTGCGGATCGCGAAGCCGAACCGCGAGGCGAGCGCCTGCGGCGAGTCTCCGAGCAGCTCCGGGTGCATCTCGAACATGGCGAGGAACACCGGATAGGGAATGCCGGTGCGATAGGGGTCGCCGATGCCCGTGCGCGCGAAGATTCTCTCGCCCGCCTCCTCGGTGGGCCGGTCGATTCGATACTCGGCCGGATCCGACCAGTCGGGATCCACCTTGTTCGACACGAGCGGCACACCGGCCGTGCGCGGCGGCTCCGCATGACTGCAGGCGAAGAGCGCGATTCCGAGTGCGAACGTCGTTCGTGCACGCATGCGCGCTCAGCGGATGTTGGAGATCGAGTTCTTCACCGAATCGTGCTTGGCCTTCAGGATGCTCGACACCGCGGCGTACTGACGGTTCTCGTTCTGCATCTGCGACTGCAGCTGCAGGTACTGGAGGTTGAAGGACATCTGGGCCTGTTGCATGTCGCTGGTCGCGGCCAGGAGCTGCGTCTGGGCTCGATCCGAACAGCCCTTTGCGCAGCTGGCGGCAGCCTGCCTGAGCGCCGTCGCCTTCGCGTCGAGCCCCGCGTAGAGCGTGGAGAGCTGCTGCGCCTCGCCCGCCAGGCGCTGGAACCTCGCGGTTTGCTCGTCTGCTTGAGCGCCGATCTCCGTCATCGCCTGGACGGCCTGGGCCCGTGTCGTGATGGCCCCGTCGTCAGCAAACGTGACGCTCGCGACGACGGACAGAGCGAATGCGACAGAGAGAGCGATTGGCCTCATGGTCCACCCCGGCTGCGCACCAATCTGACCCCCGCTTGGGCGCCTGGCAAGGACCGCACGGACGGAGGTAGCTTCGAGCCCCCGATGCTTCGCCTGACGTTCATCTTCGCTGCGGCGGCCGCCATGTGCGCGTGCGAGCAGCACTTCTCCGCGACGCCGCCCGCGCCTCCGGCGACGCCGGGCGCGTCCGCGCCCGACGCGCTGGATGCTCTGCTCCGGCAGAGCGCCAGCGACGCCGGGGCACCCGCGTCGGGCGCCTCGCACGCCATGAGCATCTCGAGCTGCTCGTGGATCCCGCAAGACTGCCTCACGGGCGATCAGGACGCCTCGACGGAGGCGATGTATCACGTCGTCTTCGGGTCGGGTCGCGGGGTCGTCCGAACGCGAGAGCAGGCCATGACGGACCTCTACCGGGAGCTCCGCGACCGGATTGATGCGGGCGACCGGCTCACGGTGCGGCCACGACGTCGGGCCGACCTGGGGGGTGGCGCAGGCGGGCATGCTCCATCGGCCACCCCGAGCACACCGAGCAGCGATGCGGTGGCACAGTCGGCGATGCGCTTGCTCGATGCCGTAGACGGCGCGGGGGAGATGCTCGTCGACGTGAACCACCACTCGCGGTCGGGCTGTGTGCTCTCACTCGAGCAGTCGGTTGGCGACGGGGGGGTCTCGCAATGCTTGATCGACGAGCCGGAACGTCCACACGGCCGAGGACGTGGGGCAGTCAGGTAGTCGCACGTCACGGATGGCGGCGAATGAGAGATCTCTACTCGCGAGCATCGCTCGTGAGCGATCGATCCACGAGCAATCCTCGCGAACTCTCGCTCAATCGACCGCGATGATCATGATCATCGGGCGCGACCTTCGCTCATTCGGACCCGATCATCGCTCATTCGGACCCGATCATCGCTCATTCGGACCCGATCATCGCTCATTCGGGCCCGATCGTCGCTCATTCGGGCCCGACCTTCGCTCATTCGGACCCGACCTTCGCTCATTCGGACCCGATCGTCGCTCATTCGGACCCGATCGTCGCTCATTCGGACCCGATCGTCGCTCATTCGGGCGCGATCGTCGCTCATTCGGGCGCGATCATCGCTCATTCGGGCCCGATCTTCGCTCATTCGGGCGCGATCATCGCTCGCGGGCGCGCGAGTTTCGCAGACTCGCCCGCGAGCGAAGCTCACTCGTGCCCGATTGACGCGAGATCGTCCGCGAATGAGGGTGACTCGTGGCCGATTTCCGCAAACTCGCGCCCTACGATCGCGAGGTCGGGGGCGATGCGGACGAATCGGCGTCCGGTTCTCGAGAAGGGGCGTCATCCCTTCCCTCGTTTCCGGTGGGACAGGCCCTCCTCCCCGACCCGCCCGCGAAGATTGTGCGCATCCGAGCGTGCCGGTTCCTCGATGAACCGTGAGTGGTCCCCAAATGAGTGAAATTCGGTGGGGTTCGAGAACGAAGAGATCCCGCGCATCGATGGAGTCCCCGCTGAGGACACCGGATCTGCCGAAGGGCCTTTGCTTCGCCCTGGCCTGGACGTGGACCGTGCTCGCGGGCGGCGGCGGCCTCGTGTTGCTCGTAGCGCGAGGGCCACTGCCTCTGACGAACGGCTGGTTCGCCCTGCTCTCGGGCATCGCGGCGTGCCCGTTCACCGGCTCGCTCCTGCGCAAGTACGCTCGCATGAGGGCTCCTGGCCGCACGCAATTCGCCGCAGCGGCCCTTCTGTTCGTCGCCGGCCGGATCGCCGTCGCTCTCCAGCTCTGACTCAGGGTTCGGCGAGGCACACGTTCGCGATGACCGCATATGCCGCGGCAGGAGACTCGCTCATGCACGCGGAAGTACCGATAGCCAGGGAAGAGAACGTCGCGAACAAGTAGGCGTCCGGCGTCATGGGGGAGATGACTGCGCCGTCCGCCGTGATCCAGAGCTTGCCGGCCCTGCGAATGACCGCGACCTGGTGAGCCTTGCCGTCGTTCAGCGCACTCCCTGCTTGCACGGTGACGTAATCGGCCGCGATGCTGTCGTCGGTCGCCACGACGACGTTCCCGGTCGGGCTCAGGGAGATGTCCCAGAAGGTCGACATCTGATCGCACCCCAGTCGTTGATTGAGGAGCGCGAGGGTCATCCCCGTTTCGTTGGTCGTCAGCGTGAAGCGAATGGTGAAGTCGCCCGTCCCGACGTCGGAGAGATCGGTCATGCAGACCGGTGCGTCCACCGTACCCCCTTCGATGTTCCCGCCCCCCTCCCCCACCGCGTCGCGGAGGACGTCCTCGGGCGCGTCCAGGCCGGGGGAAGTGACGTCGCCGGAGGCATCAGGAGAGCCGCCGTCCTGACCCGACGAGCGAGCCGAGCCGCCGCACGACACGATCGGCGCGATCGCCACGGCGGGAGCCACGAGCAGGAGCGCCAGGACGCGTCGTGCCGCCATGACCCAAGCCTACGTGCACTCAGTCTCCGACGGCTCCAGCAACCACGCCCCTGAAGAAACGGCCCCCGGGGTCGGCGTCGGTCCGCTCGTGCCACACGAGCGACAGGCCCATCTTCAGCGCCGGAAAGGTCGTCGAGGCGACCTTGAGGGGCAGGTGCTTGCACAGCACCTTGGCCAGGCGGCTCGGTAGCCCCGCGATGCAGTCGGTGCGCGAGGCGATCATCGCGGCGGTCGTGAAGTAAGGCACCCTGATCGCGACCTTGCGCTCGAGCCCCGCGGCCCTCCAGTGCTGCTCGGCCAGCCGATGGCCCACGCCCGTGCGACCGAGCACCACCTCGACGTCGATGTGCGGCAGCTCGTTGATGAGCTTCGGCGTCAGCTTGCCGCGTACGCGTGGGTGATCGCGCCGCACGACCCAGCACGCCTGCTCCTCGAAGACCGGTCTCCCGCGCAAGCCCGGCGCCTGTATCACCGAGGGCGCGATGGCCGCGTCGACGTCGCCGGTCGCCAGGCCGTCGGTCGCCATGAGGTAGTCGTTGCTCACGAAGCGGAGCGTCGCCCTCGGCAGCTTGCGCGCGAACACCTCGGTGATGCGCGCCGCCTCGCTCGTCTGGTGATTGTCCGACAGCGCGAGGGTGAATCGTCGCTCGCTCGCCTCTGGCACGAACGCCGCGCCGCGGTCGATGGCCAGCTGCAGCTGCGCGACGGCCTGGGCGACGAAGGGCGCGAGCTCCTCGGCCCGCGGCGTCGGCGCCAGGCCACGCCCGCTACGCACGACGAGAGGGTCGCCGAGCACCGCCCGCAGCCGCCCAATCGCGTTGCTCACCGCCGACTGCGTCACGTGGAGGCGCTTGGCCGCACGCGTCGCGCTGCGCTCCTCCAGCACCACGTGCAGCATCACGAAGAGGTTCAGGTCGACCGACGACAGATTCATGATGGTGTTGCCTAGCATCACGAATCATGAGTGGCCCACATGATTCGTAGGACGCATCTTCGTCCCCATGAGCGACACACCTCGACGCGCCCTCGTCATCGGTGGCGGCATCGCCGGTCCCGCCACGGCCCTCTTCCTCGCCCGCGCCGGCATCGAGCCGGTCGTGCTCGAGGCCTACCCCCGCACCGAGGACGTCGGGGGCGGCTTCCAGATTGCGCCCAATGGACTGCGCGTGCTGGCGGAGCTCGGGCTCGCCGAGACGCTGCTCGCCCAGGGCCATCGGTGCGCCGACATGGCGTTCCGCAACCATCACGGGCCCCTCATCGGCGTCGTGCGCACCGGGCGCTCGGGCTTCGCCGTCAACGTCCTGCGGGCCATCGTGCACCGCGTCCTGCGCGACGAGACGAGCCGGCGCGGCATCGACGTCCGCTACGAGAAGCGCCTCACCGGCATCACCCAGGCGGGCAAAGAGGTCGTCGCGACCTTCGAGGACGGCACCACCGAGGTCGGGGACTTCCTCGTCGGCGCCGATGGCGTGCACTCGCGGGTGCGCGCGTGCATCCTGCCGGAGCACGCGACGCCGCGGGACACTTCGATGGTGTCACTCGGTGGCTTCTGCGCCGAGGGCGTGACGCCACCGGCTGACGCCGACGACGCAGAGCGGCTCACCTTCGTGGTCGGCCCGCGCTACCAGCTCGGTTATTCGAAGATGAGCGCGACGCAGTGGGGCTGGTGGTGCCACGCGCACGCGGCCGACGCCGACGAGCGCGCCGCGCTGATGACCATGCCCTTCCACGCCCTGCGCGACCGGATGCTCGAGCGGTATCGGGGCTGGAGCGCGCCGGTCCAGGACTTCATCGGCGCGACCGAAGCGTGGCTGCGCACGCCCATCCACGACATCCCGAGTCTGCCGACGTGGAGACGCGGGCGCGTGATGCTGCTCGGCGACGCCGCGCACGCCATGAGTCCGGCCGGAGGTCAGGGCGCATCGCTCGCGCTCGAGGACGCGATGCTCTTCGGAAGGCTCGCGTCGGACCGGACGACAGCCATCGAGGACGTCATGGCGAGGTTCGAATCACTCCGTCGCCGGCGCGCGGAGAAGATGGTCGCGCAGGGATTCGAGAACGACCGGCGCAGCCTGAAGGAGCTTGGGCCGGTGGGGATGTGGATGCGCGATCGAGTGATGATGCCGGTGTTCGCTTCCTTCATCGAGAAGGCGCTGAACGCGGTCTACACGGCGCCAATCGTCGAGGGGGAGGCACGCTACACTCGATGAGGCGATGCCTCGGTCATCCATTCCCACCTCTTCGGAGCCGATGAGCCGGGGGACCCTCCTGCACTCGGTCGCGGGCGGTGTCCGCGAGGTGTGGGGAGAGGAGGGACTGCGCGACGTCACCGCGCGACTGCCGGAAGAGACACGCGCGGCCACGACCGGTCCCGCGTTCACCACCCTGTCCTGGTACCCCACGCGCTACGTCGTCGACTGGGACGCCGCGAAGATGGCGGGACCGGCGCGCGGGGACGAGGAGTCCTTCCGGCGCAGCGTCATGCGGGGGATAGACCTGGGGTTCGGCCGCATCCGACGCGCCCTCCTCTCGTTCGCCACGCCCGTCATCATCGCCGAGCGCGCCGCAGAGCTCTGGCGACACGACCACACGCACGGAGAGCTTTCGGTCGACTCTTCGCGGCGCAGCGAGGGCAAGGCGCGCGTCGTGTTGACGGGACACCCCTTCACCGAGACTCCGGTCGCGCGCATGGCCTTCGCCGAGGTCATGCGTCACGTGCTCTCGCTGTCGCGCGCACGCAACGTGCGCGAGTCACACGCGCTCGAAGGCGACGCGCTCGTCGTGGCTCTGACGTGGGACGCGTGAGCTAGGGCCGAAAGAGCATCCACCATCTGCCGCGGCGCACCGCGGGGTTGAAGTGCATCCACAGATCGTCGGGCAGGTACACGTCCGAGTCGCAGAAGGTGCAGTGGATGATCCGCTTGATGCCGTCGATCTTGAGCGACGCCATGCAGGAGGGACACTTGAACACGACGGGACGCTCCGGCTCCGAGCCGGCCGGCGCTTCCGCCGCCGTCTCGCAGAGCAGCAACCCGATGCCTGGGAACACGGTGGGCGCCCAGGGCGGCGGGAGGCGCGCGCGATGCGGCTCGCCGCACGACGTGCAGGCGACCGTCGTGCGCTCGCCCGCCGCCGCGCGATTCCACGCCCCGACGACCGCGTTCCACTCGAGCAGCGTCGCGCACTTGCGGCAGAGCGGCGGGATGCCCCACAGCTGACGCGTGCACGCGCCGTGACGGCCGGCGAGCACGTTGCCTCCCGAGGCGGCGCCGGGCGCCCGCGCCTTCGCCACGTCCTCGCCGATGTAGTTGCTCCAGAAGTCCTTCGGCGCGTTCTGCGCGTCGCCGCAGCGCGTGCACCGCACCTGGTCGACGAGACCGTTCACCGGGTAGTCGTTGCCGCACTCGTCGCACTTGCGCAGGACCATCGCGCGGGCAGCTTCAGCGTGCGCGCCATGGCGCGATGATAAGCAACCGGGTCACCGGGCGGGAGCGTCGGCGTGACCCGGACCGCGAATCACGCGGCCCGGCGTGGCGCCGGTCATGCTGCCCTCCTCGATGACGGGAACGCCGTTGACCAGCACGTACTTCATGCCGACGGCGTAGCGGTTCGGGTCTTCGAACGTCGCCACGTCGCGGACTGTCTGCGGATCGAAGACGACGACGTCCGCCCACTTGCCCGGCTCGAGCGAGCCGCGGTCGGCGATGTGCATGCGGGCGGCCGGGAGCGACGTGAACTTTCGGATGGCCTCCTCCAGCGTGAGCAGGTGTTCCTCGCGGACGTACTTGCGCAGGATGCGCGGAAACGCACCGAAGCCACGCGGGTGACTGCGCCACTTGCCGAGGAGACCGTCCGAAGACACACCCGGCGAATCGACGCCGATGGACACCCACGGTTGCTTGAGCGCGTATGCGATGTCGTCCTCGTTCATCGCGAAGACGGCGACGGACGTGTGGGCGTGGTCCTTCACGATCAGGTCGAGCGCCGCGTCGAGACCGTCCTCGTGCCACTCGGCCGCGAGCTGCGCGAGCGTCTTGCCCTGGAGCGATCGAAGGGCGTCGTTGTCCACGCCGCACACGAGCCACGACTCCGGCGCGGGCACCTGCTGCCACTCGTCTTGCCAGTCGCTGCTCGTGGGCGCGAGGATCTCCTGCTTGATGCGCGCACGCTGCGCGGGGTCGGCGAGGCGGGCCAGCGTCTTCTCGTCTCCGCCGTCCTGCGCCGCGGGCGGAAGGATCGCCGACAGCCCGTTGCCCCACGCAGGGTAGGCGTACGTGTTCGCGGACACGTCGAGGCCGTGCGCGCGGGCGTCGTCGATCTTCGCGATGATCTCCTTCATCCGCCCCCAGTTCTTCTTGCCCGCAGCCTTGATGTGCCAGATCTCGACCGGGATCTTCGCCTCGCGGCCGATGCGCAGCGCCTCGTCGATGGCGGCCATCTCGTGGTCCGCCTCGTCGCGCATGTGCGTGGCGTAGATGCCGCCGAGCTTCGCGGCCTCCGAGGCGAGCGCCACGAGCTCCTCGGTCTTCGCATACGGCGCCGGCGGGTAGAGGAGGGACGTGGAGACCCCCATCGCCCCGTCGTGCATCGCATCGCGCACGAGCGCCCTCATGGCCTCGAGCTGAGCGGCGGTCGGCTGCACGTCGCCCTCTCCGAGCGCGACGCGGCGAACCTGCGTCGCGCCGACGTAAGACGCGATGTTGATCCCTATGCCCTGCTTCTCCAGACGCGCGAAGTAGTCGCGGAAAGTGCGCCAGTCGCAGGTCACTTGCAGGCTGTCGAAGTCCTCCCGGTGCTTGGCGACGATCTCGTCGGACGTCGGCGCGATCGAGTCCCCCTCCCCGGTGATCTCGGTCGTCACTCCCTGGTAGATCTTCGACGGCGCGCGCGGATCGACGAGCAGCGTCATCTCGGACTGCCCGAGCATGTCGATGAAGCCGGGTGCGACGACCAGACCGCTCGCGTCGATCGTGCGGGCACGCGGGGACGCCCCGAGATCTCCGACCGCCACGACGTGCCCTCCGCGGATGCCGACGTCGGCAGCCCGTGCGGGTGAGCCGGTGCCGTCCACGACGCGCCCGTGAGCGACGACGAGGTCGAAGGCGGGCGCCGGGCCCGGGCGAGCCGGTCCCGAGCCGCATGCCTCCACGCAGACTGTCAGGAGAAGAAGAGGAGCGAGTGCTGCGCGGCGCATCCCGCGAAGGGTACCACCGGCGCGACGGTGCTCAGCGGAGCGAAACGTGCGTCGCGTCCTCCGGGCACTCGCCCTCGGTCGTGCTGGTCCACGTGAGCGGATAGACGGGGTCGAGCCTCACTGCCTCGAGCGCGCGCGTGCGAGGGTTGACGAAGGTCACGGCGCTCCCCTCCCTCGGGTTTCTCTCACCGTGGTAGCAGAGCAGGAGCGCCTTCCCGTCGCTCGCCCTGACGCGTGTGGTCCAGGCCATCGCGGCCACCTCGGCTACATGCTGACGATGCTGCACGTCGACGTCAGCGTCGACGACGGGACGGTGCCGTCACCCGTGCACACGAGGAACTGAGCTGCCGGGCCGCCGTTCTTGCCGTTGACGAGCGCCAGCGTCACCGCCGAGTTGCCGGTCAAGGTCTGGTTGGACGCCGTCGCGGTGTCGGTGGTGCCGCCTTGCGACGTGTGGCAGCTGAACTCGATCGGGCCAGCGTCGGCAGCAAGGATGCCCACGTAGCCGTTGCCGTCGACCACGCCGCCGGCGTCGTTGCCGGTCTGGCTGGCGAGCCCCGCGAACGAGACGTCGACCTCGATGGGATCGAACGAGCTGGCCGCGAGCGTTCCGGCGCCGAAGTCCATCGCCGCGAGGTCGGGGGCCACATTGAGGAAACGCAGCGCGGTGCTTCCGTCGGTCGGCGGAGCGTCGTCCTGGAAGAGCACCGCGGTCAGCGTGGGGTCGTTGCCGGCCTTGGTCGAGTCGCCCACCAGCGCGAGCGTGTAGTAGTCGTTCTCCGCGAGCGGGGCGAGGCTCGAGATGGGCGATCCGATGGGGCTCGAGCAGCTTCCCCCGGCGGCCACGATTTCCACGTCGTACTGCCCGACGTCCGCCTCGAAGTACGTCGAGACCGTCGGGAAGTCGAAGGTGAGCGTGCCGGCGTCACCGATGGCCTGCGCGAGCACCGGACCTTGCCACGACGACGTGCCGTGCTGGGCGATGCACAGGTCGTAGCCCGCCGCTGGAGAGTCCGGCGACCAGTTGGCGAAGCGGATGTTGGCCGAGGGTGCGGCCGCCTCGCCCGGCGCGTCGCCCGAGGCGTCCATGCCGCTGTCGCCGCTCCCCGTGTCGGTACCCGTGTCCTCGTTGGTCCCCGTGTCCGTCCCACCATCGGTACCGTTGTTGTTCGTCGTCGAGTTGATGGTGCAAGCAACCGTCGCAGCGCTGCCGGCGGTGACCAGTGCGCTCAAGATCGGAAGGTACTTCTTCATGGTCTCCTCTTTCGCAATCGCACGCGTTGGACGGGGATGCGGATCACGACGATGCACCGCGCACGCGTCTCGCGACGATCAGCACGACGGGCGGCGCCGCCGCGCAGACGAAGGGTGTTGGCGTGCAGACGAGTTGGGCGCACTGGTCCTGCGCGCGTCCAGGGGGGGCCAGAACGCGATTCCGACGAAGCGTGGCGAAGTGCGGACGAGCCGGAGCGAAGCCGCTGTGACCCTTCGAGTGATGTCAGTCAGCAGCAGTTGGTCGCTTCAGCGACCACCCCGAGGGTCATCACCGTGACGCGTACCCCCGCGGCGGTCGACGGCGCCGCACTCCGCAAGTCCGCGAAGGCGTGGGCGTTCGTCGCGTTTCGGCACCGTGGTACGGAAAGGCCGTCGACCAGGCGGTCAGCGTCGGCGACGGCTGAACCGCAACGTGCATACCGAAACTCGCATTGGGCAGCGGAAAGCACGACCGTGTCACGCCAGCGGTGGATCTCGGGCGCTTCGCCCGCGCCTCGGAGCGGGAGATCGAAAAGGCGCCGACCAGCACCGTGCGCGCTCTCGCCTCTCCGTCGATGGTGCCGTGGCTCGTCGTGACACTCGAACAGCTCCGCGAGCTGCCCATCGACCCTCGCGCCGCGTTCCTCGTATCGCTCGCCGACGGTCAGTGCTCGCTGGAGACGATCGCCGACGTCGCGGGCATCCCCAGGGATGACGTCGTCGAGATCTTCGCGACGCTCGTCCAGCTCGGCGCGGTCGAACTCCGCGATCCTTGAGCTCGAGCGACGTCCGGCACGATGAGTGCGTGAAACCTCGCATGACGGATCCCGTTCTCGTCGTGGGTGCGGGGCCGACCGGAATGACGGCTGCGCTGGAGCTGTCACGGCTCGGCATCCGCGTGCGGCTGGTCGAAAAGTCCCCGGAGCGCCGTCCGGACGCGGCGCCGCCGGCGGAGCGATCGCGCGCAATCGGCGTGCAGGCGCGCACGCTGGAGCTGCTCGACATCCGCGGGCTGGCGACCGAGCTGCTGCGGAGCGGTCACCCGACGGCCGGCCTCTCGCTCTACG
>Ga0335082_10002965_pt1 | contig 18363 bp, 15 predicted proteins | sample Lox_Sample_41_FD_206718 | JGI IMG/M metagenome (GOLD analysis project Ga0335082, IMG submission 206718) | Soil microbial communities from Loxahatchee National Wildlife Refuge, Florida, United States - Lox_Sample_4.1 | ecosystem: Environmental > Terrestrial > Soil > Wetlands | place: USA... | reverse complement strand
GTCGCCGATCAGATCAGCGACGGCGTCCTCGATGCCATCATCGCCAAGGACATCCACGGGCGGGTGGCCGTGGAGACGCTGGTGAAGACCGGCATCTGTGTCGTGGCCGGCGAGGTCACCACCTCCACCTACGTGGACATTCCGAAGATCGTCCGCGGGACCATCGTCCGCATCGGCTACACCCACAGTGACATGGGGTTCGACGGCCATACCTGTGGCGTCCTGGTGGCCCTCGAGGGGCAGAGCCAGGACATCGCTCGGGGCGTGGACAACGATCGGGAGCAGGGCGCCGGCGACCAGGGGATGATGTTCGGCTACGCCTGCAACGAGACCCCGGAGCTGATGCCGGCGCCGATCCACTACGCGCATGCCGTCACCCGGCGCCTGGCCGAGGTGCGGCGCAAGCTGCACCCCTGGCTGCGCCCGGACGGAAAGAGCCAGGTCACCGTCCAGTACGTGAACGGGCGGCCGGTGCGCATCGACACTGTGGTCGTCTCCACCCAGCACGCGGAGGAGGCTTCGAACAAGAAGATCCACGCCGCGGTGATGGAGGACGTCATCTCGAAGGCGCTTCCCCGGCGGCTGCTCGACCGGAAGACGCGCTACCACATCAATCCCACCGGGCGGTTCGTCATCGGTGGACCGATGGGTGATTCGGGCGTGACCGGCCGGAAGATCATCGTCGATACCTACGGCGGGATGGGGCGGCACGGGGGTGGAGCCTTCAGCGGCAAGGATCCGTCCAAGGTCGACCGGAGCGCGGCCTACATGGGCCGTTACATCGCGAAGAACGTGGTCGCCGCGGGGCTCGCCGACCGGTGCGAGGTCCAGGTGTCTTACGCCATCGGGATCGCGGAGCCGGTCTCGGTGATGGTGGAGTGCTTCGGCACCGCCAAGGTGGACGAGGCACGCATCGCGCAGGCGGTGCGGAGGACCTTCGGGCTCAAGCCGCGGGAGATCATCGAGCACCTCGACCTGTTGCGCCCCATCTACCAGCGCACCGCGGCCTACGGGCACTTCGGGCGGCAGGAGAAGGACTTCACCTGGGAGCGCACCGACCGCAAGGAGGCGCTCCGCGACGCGGTGGGACAGCGCCATCTGCGCGCGGTGGGTGCCTAGCTCCGGGTCGATGCAGCTCAAGTTCCGCATCCGCGGAGTTCCGCGGCGGCTCGCCGCGGCGGGCTTCTGCGCGTGCATCCCCTGCTGGAAGACCATCGACCGGAGCCTGCAGCGCCGGTGAGGCCGGCCTTGGTCATCGGGGCGGTGGCGGCGGTGCTCGCCTTCGCCGCAGCCTGCACTGCCGGTCCGCCGGTTCTCTGCGCCACCACCCTCGCCGACGGCGGGTGCAGCTACCACGTCGAGGTGCACTGCGGGGACGAGCCGGTCTGCCGCAGCGGAAGCTTCCAGGTGCTCGACGCCGGGACCTGCGTCCGGGACAAGAGCCAGGACGTTATCGGTTGCCTGTAGACGTGCTGCGGCCGGCGCCGTCGTGAGCACCCCGGGGTGAGGTGCCCCGGGGTGAGGTGCCGGGGGTGAGGTGCCCGGGTGAGGTGCGGGTGAGGTGCCAGAGGTCTCACCCCGAGGTCTCACCCCGAGTGAGGTGCCCGGTCGAGGTGTGCCACCCGGTCGTCGAGGTGCGATCGGCGTGAGGTGCGGCGTGAGGTGCGGCGTGAGGTGCCAGAGGTTTCGGCGAGCCGCCCGGGCGGACGCCGGCGCCGGGGGACCGTGGGCTCCACCCGGCGTCGGCGCCCTCTCGGACCGGCGCACGCCTTACTCGAGACGGGCGTCCACCAGGGCGGGCGATGCACCGGTCACGCTGACGACTTCGGCCAGAGGCGCGACCACGGTCGCCGAAATCTGAAGGACGAGCAGCAGCCAGACCAGGGTGTGGAACACGCCGAACAGCAGCTCCGGGCCGGTGAGACGGAAGGGAAGAGCGATACGCATGGCGACCTCCTCTAACCACTTAATGGATAGATGAAGGTTATATGCACCTGAAAGCAGTAACCTGTCAAGCCAATTTTGTGGGTTATAATCGGCGGCATGGACACTCCCAAGAGCCCCCGGTTCGAGCTCATCGCTGGCAACGCCGCGGTCGATTTCGTCAACACGGTGGGGGGCCTGCGTCCAGCTCGCACCCAAGAAAAGCTCAAGACTTTCGATGACTTGCTTGACTGGGCGGTCCAGGCGCAGGTGGTCACCAGCGGGGAGCGGAAGCTCCTCGCGCGCGACGCAGCCGCCCGGCCCACCGAGGCAGCCCGGGCGCTCGACCACGCCCGGGCCTACCGCGAGGCCGTCCACCGGATGCTCAGCGCCGTCATCGACGGCCATCCGGCTCCGGCCGAGGACCTCTCCTTGCTCGAGTCCGAGGCCCGCAAGGCATGGGCCGGCCGACGCCTTCGCCGGACCGACGCGGGGTATGCCTGGGAGGGGCCGGACACGCTGCATCCCGATGCCATCGTCCGTCGGCTGGCGCTCGCCACCACGGAGCTGCTCACCGGCCCCGCCGCGCAGAAGCTCCGGGTCTGCGAGGCGATCCACTCCGGGGAGTGCGGATGGCTCTATCTCGACAAGACTCGAAACCACAGCCGCCGATGGTGCGAGATGGAGTCGTGCGGCAACCGCCACAAGGCGCGGCGGCACTACGCCCGGGTCCGCAGTCGGGCCTGAGCGCCTTGCGCTGGGCCGCCCGCCCACGGTAGAGGGTCCGCGCCCCATCTCCCTCCCACCCGAGAGGCCTCGTCTCCCATGGCCGTGCCTGCCCGCAGAGTCACCCCGCTGAAGAAGAAGGGTTCCACCACCGCACCGGTCCCGTGCGACGTTCGGGACCTGTCGCTGGCGGAGAAGGGGCGCCTCCGAATCGAGTGGGCGGGCCGCTCGATGCCCGTGCTCCACCAGATCCGCGACCGCTTCGCCAAGAGCCGGCCCTTTCGCGGGAAGCGCCTGGTGGCCTGCCTGCACGTGACCACCGAGACCGCCAACCTGGCCATCGCCCTCAAGGCGGGCGGTGCCGAGGTCACCCTCTGCGCGTCGAACCCGCTCTCCACCCAGGACGACGCCGCCGCCGCGCTGGTGATGGACCACGGCATCCGCGTCTTCGCCATCAAGGGGGAGGACAACCAGACCTACTACCGCCACATCGCGTCGGCGCTGGAGAGCAAGCCGCACCTCACCATGGACGACGGCGCCGACGTGGTGGGCGTCCTGCACTCCGAGCGCAAGGACCTGCTCCGCAACATCATCGGGGGCACCGAGGAGACGACCACCGGCGTCATCCGGCTGCGTGCCATGGCCCGGGAGGGCGTTCTCCGCTACCCGATCGTGGCGGTGAACGACGCGCTCACCAAGCACCTCTTCGACAACCGCTACGGCACCGGGCAGTCAACGGTGGATGGGATGGTGCGCGCCACCAACCGGCTGCTGGCCGGGAGCGTCTTCGTCGTCGCCGGCTACGGCTGGTGCGGCCGCGGGCTGGCCATGCGCGCCAAGGGGATGGGGGCGGACGTGGTGGTGACCGAGATCGATCCCCTCAAGGCGCTTGAAGCGGTGATGGACGGCTACCGGGTCATGCCCATGAAGGACGCCGCGAAGATCGGAGACTTCTTCTGCACGGTCACCGGGAACGTGAACGTCATCCGGGCCGAGCACTTCGAGACGATGAAGGACGGCGCCATCGTGGCCAACAGCGGCCACTTCAACGTCGAGCTCGACCTCGCCTCCCTGGCGGTACTGGCCCAGGAGCGGAGCATGGTCCGCGACTTCGTCGAGCAGTTCACGCTCAAGAATGGGCGCCGCATCGTCGTCCTCGGCGAGGGACGGCTGGTGAACCTGGCCACCGCCGAGGGACACCCCTCGAGCGTGATGGACATGTCCTTCGCCAATCAGGCGATGTGCAGCGAATGGATGGTCAAGAACCACGCCACCCTGGAGCGCAGGGTGTACTCCGTTCCCGAGCCCATCGACCGGGAGATCGCCCGCCTGAAGCTGAAGGCGATGGGCGTCAAGGTGGATACCCTCACCCCGGAACAGGTGAAGTACCTCGACAGCTGGAACCAGGGGACCTGACCTTCCCGGCGTCCGGCGCTAGGGAACCAGCGCCAGGTACTGCTCGTAGCGGGTCTGGATCTGGGACACGTAGCGGACGACCTCACTGCCCCGCGTGTAACCGTACCGGGCGCGACGGTAGTGAGCCGGCTTCTGCAGCTCGAGCATCGCCTTCTCCACGCTGCCGAACCAGCGGTTGGGGTCCAGCCCCAGCTCACGGGCCAGCCGGCGGGCGTCGCTGACGTGACCCATCCCGGCGTTGTAGGCCGCCAGTGCGAAACGCACCCGCTGGTGCACGGGCAGCTCGGGCTCGAGCTGTGACATCAGCTCGGCCAGGTAGGCGATGCCGGCGTGCGTGCATTCCTCCGGGTCGGTGAGGCGCACGAAGCCCAGGCTTCGCGCCGTGCGAGGGAGGATCTGGAGCAAGCCCACCGCCCCGTCCCGGCTCCTTGCCTTGGGGTCGAAGTGGCTCTCCTGGTAGGCCTGCGCAGCGGTCAGGCGCCAGTCGAACCCGTAGCGCGGAGCGTACTTCTGGAAGATGGCGTCGTAGGGCGAGACCGTGCCCGACCCGCTCAGCTCCGCCCGCTGCGCCGCCGGATCCGGCCGTCCTTCGAAGGCCCGCTTGTAGGCGAGGTTGAACTCCAGGCTGCGGACCGCTCGCTTCACGAAGCTGTCCACCGCGGCCAGGAGCTGGGGGTTGCCCACCCGCACCGCGAAGGCGAGTTCCTTCTTGCTCTCCGGCTCGAGGGCGAAGGCGCCCACCACGTCGCTGCGCGAGGAGAACTCCGCCTTGAGGATGTGGCTGTCGGCGACGGTCAGATCCGCCTTGCCGCTCGCCACCTGCTCGATGAGGTCCTCGGTCTCCACGTCCTCCGGCGCGGTGACCACGGTGAACTGTACGTGGTGCTGGAGCCGGGCCAGGGCCTGGGCGTAGCTCGAGCCGGCGCGCACCGAGATGCGGCGACCCTCCAGCGCGGCCGGGCCGGAGAGCAGCGGCTCGGAGACCCGCTGGACGACCAGCTCCTGAACCGCGAGGTACGGCTGGCTGAAGGCCACCATTCGTGCGCGGTCGGGGGTGATGGTGTACGAGGCGGCGATGACGTCGCCGCGCCCCTCGAGGAGCCAGGGCACCATCTGGTCGTGCGCCGGCGGGACGACCATCGCCAGCCGGACGTGGAGCTGTTTGGCCAGGAGCGAGGCAAGGTCGTAGTCGAATCCCCGGGGCTCGCCGCCTTGCAGGTAGTAGCTGACGCCGTTGTTGCGGGTGATGACCCGGAGCTCGCCCCGCTTGACGATGCCTTCCAGGTCTCCGGTGAACCGGCGGCCGGCGTAGGCCACCATTCCCTTTTCGAGCAGGAACCCGTCCAGGGCGGCACGCAGCCGCTGGGCCGACGGACGCACCGCCCAGGCCACCGGCTGCCGCTGGGCGACGGTGAACAGGCGCTCGATGCTGGAGTTGTAGGTTTCGATGGTGTCCAGCTCGAGGGTCGAGGCGACGGTGAGCGGCCGAACCCCGCGGGACACCTCGTACACGAGCTGCTCGGCGTCGCCGGCGGATTCCACATCGTCGATGAGCAGCTGGACGCCGGAGGTGGCCTTCAGGGCCTGGAGGGCCTCCGCAGCCGCCGAGCCGGGGATGGCCGCCACCCGGTGTCCGGCCAGCTCGGACGCCTTGGTGGGAAGCCCGGGCGTCCCCTTCTTCCCCACCAGCACCTCGTCCACCACCCGGAGCGCCTGGGTGAAGGCCACCCGGGCCCCGTCGGCGGCGGTGACCGGGATGCCCACCGCCACCACGTCGCCCTTCCCGGCGAGCAGGGCCGGGATGAGCCCACTGACCTGGTCCACGGGAACTTCCTCGATGTGGAGGCTCTGACGCGTCGCGAACTCCCGGAGCAGCTCCGAGTCGGCGTAGCCCTGGGGCGTGCGGGGGAGGCCGGCGACTGCCTCGCGGAGCACGAGCGCCCGGAGCGTCCCCCGCAGCTGGATGGCGGCCAGGTCCTCGTCGGCGGCGCGGGCGTCCTGCGAGCCCAGGAGCCCACCCACTCCGAACGCCAACAGCCGGAGCGCCGGAGCAGAGACGCGCCTCGTCCAGCGCGAGCGAGCCATGGGCGGAGCAGACCCTAGCATCCGGTCTCGGGCCCTGGGGCCGGATTGACCCTTGCCGCTCGCGGCGCTTTGCGCCATGACCGGCCGCTCGACATGGGCCTCCTTCGCGCCATCGTTCTGGGCATCGTCCAGGGCGTCACCGAGTTTCTGCCCATCAGCTCCACCGCTCACCTGCGCATCGTCCCCGAGCTGCTCGGCTGGCCCGATGCCGGTGCGGCCTACACGGCGATGATCCAGCTCGGGACGGTGGCCGCGGTCATCGTTTTCTTCTGGGGGGATCTGGTCAGGCTGGCCCGCGCCTGGGTGTTCGGCCTGCTGCAGGGTCAGCCGACCGGCACGGCCGAGGCGCGGCTCGCCTGGTTCGTGCTGGTGGGCACGGTGCCCATCGGCGTCCTCGGCCTGGCTCTCAAGCACAACATCGAGACGTCGCTGCGCTCGCTCTACGTCATCGCCGCCGCCATGGTCGGGCTGGCGCTGCTCCTCCTCCTCGCCGAGCGTATCGCCTCCCACCGCCGCACGCTGGCGGAGATGACCTGGACCGACGGGGTGGTCATCGGATTCTGCCAGGCGGTGGCGCTCATCCCCGGCTCGAGCCGCTCGGGGACGACCCTCACCGGGGCGCTCGGGCTCGGCTTCCGGCGCGTGGATGCAGCACGCTACTCGTTCCTCCTCTCCGTGCCCGCCACCACGGCCGCCGGCCTGTTCGAGATGCGCCACCTCGTCCGCAGCGGCGAGCCCTTCACCGGAGCGGACGTGGTGGTGGGGACGGTGGTCGCCTTCCTCTCCGGAATCCTGGCCATCGCCTGGCTCCTGCGCTACCTGCGCACCCGCTCCACCCTGGTGTTCATCGTCTACCGGGTGCTCCTCGGGGGGCTGCTCTTCGCCCTGCTCCTCAGCGGCCGCCTCAGTCCCCTGGCCGGCGTGGAGAACGTCTCCCGGCCTGCCCATCCGGACCAACCGTCGCTGAACAAGCAGGTGAGCGACTAGGGTGCTCGTGGAACCCCTCTTCGCACAGCTCGCCGCGCGGCTCCGGGAGCGGCCCGGGCAGCCGCTCGACCTGCCCGGCGTGGACCTTCGCGAGGCTGCGGTAGTCGTCCCCCTGGCGGAGAGGGAGGAGGGACCGGTGCTGGTCTTCACCCGGCGCCCGGACTCGCTCCCGCGGCACGCCGGGCAGATCTCCTTTCCTGGCGGCGTGCGCGACCCGGCGGACACCACGCCCCTGCACGCCGCCCTCCGCGAGCTCTCCGAAGAGGTGGGCGTCGCGCCGGACCGGGTCGAGGTCCTCGGGATGCTGGACGAGATTCCCACCATCACCGAGTTCCGCGTGGCGCCCTTCGTCGGCCTTCTCGCCCCGGGAACGGTGCTCGCCCCGGACCCGGAGGAGATCGCCGAGCTCATCGAGGTGCCGGTGGCCGCGCTCCTCGAGCCTGCGCGCCAGCGCGTCGAGCGCTGGCTGGTGCGCGGTGCGGAGCGCGACGTCTACTTCTTCGAGCACGCGGGGCACATCATCTGGGGCGCCACGGCGCGCATCGTCCGGAACCTGCTCGACGTCACGGCGGATCTCCCCGCCTGGAAGGCTCTCCTTCGACCATGACGATCTTCCCGGTGGTGATGGCCGGCGGCTCCGGCACCCGGTTCTGGCCCCTGTCGCGCGCCAGCCGTCCGAAGCAGTTCCTCCCGCTGGCCTCGGATCGGCCCCTGCTGGTCGACACCGTGGCCCGGCTCAAGGGGCTGGCCACCCCGGCCCGCATCGCCGTGGTGTGCGGGCCGAGCCATGCCCCGCTGGTGCGCCGGCTCGTCCGCAGCATCCCGGCCCGGAACGTGCTCGTCGAGCCGGTGGCCCGGAACACCGCCCCAGCCATCGCCCTGGCCACCTGGGTGTTGGGGGCGCGGGACCCGGAGGCGGTGCTGGCCGTGCTCCCTTCGGACCATCACGTGGCCGACCCGGCCCAGTTCCGCAGCGTCCTCAGGGCCGCCGCCCGATTGGCGCGCAGCGGAGACCTGGTCACGGTGGGCATCCGGCCCACGCGGCCGGAGACCGGGTACGGCTACATCCGCACCGGAGCGCCGCTCACCGACGGCGCGTTCCGTGTCCAGGCCTTCGTGGAGAAGCCGGATCCAGTGCGGGCGGCGGAGTACGTCGCCTCGGGCGAGTACCTGTGGAACGGCGGCATCTTCGTCTTCACCGCGCGGGCGATGAAGGAGGCGCTGGACCGCCATCTCCCCGAGGTGGCCCACGGGATGGCCAAGCTCGAGCCGCTCCTGCTCCGCCCGGGCTTAGGGGCGGCGCTGAGGCGGGCCTTCTCCCGCTTTCCGTCCGTCTCCATCGACTACGCGGTCATGGAGAAGGCGCGGAACATCGCCGTCGTGCCGGGCGACTTCGGGTGGTCGGACGTGGGGAGCTTCGCCGCCATCCCCGAGGTCCGGGCGGTGGACCCGGACGGGAACGTGGCCCTCGGCGCACGGACGCTGGTCCTGGACTCGGCCGGTTGCGTCGTGCTCGGGAACGGCCGCACCCTGGCGGTGCTCGGGATGCGGGACACGGTGGTGGTCGATGCCGGGGACGCGGTGCTGGTCATCCCCAAGGAGCGGAGCCAGGACGTCCGTCGAGTGGTCGAGGCGCTGCGGGCCAGGCGCCTGACCCGCACGCTGTAGAGACGAGGGAGCAGATGAACGCGCACATCTTTCGCGAGTACGACATCCGCGGGCTGGTGGACCAGGACCTCACCGAGGAGGTGGTCGAGCTGCTCGGGCGCGGCTTGGGGACGGTGGTGCGCCGCAAGGGAGGGCAGAGCGTGGCCATGGGCCGCGACTGCCGCGAGTCGAGCACTCGCTTCCGGGCGGCGCTCAGCCGGGGATTGACCGCCACCGGCCTGGACGTCCTGGACGTCGGCGTGGTCCCCACGCCGCTCACCTACTTCGCGGCGAACACCCTCCCCGTCGACGGGCTGGCGATGATCACCGGCAGCCACAACCCTCCCGAGTACAACGGATTCAAGGTCGGCTACGGGAAGACCACCCTCCACGGGCACGAGATCCAGGCGCTCCGGCAGATGATCGAGGCGCGTGACTTCGAGTCCGGACGGGCCGGGCGAGTGATGCCCTTCGACATCGTCAGCCCCTACACCCATTTCGTCCGGCAGACGGTGCACATGGGACGCAAGGGGATGCGGGTGGTGATCGACGCCGGCAACGGGACGGGAGGCGAGGTGGCGGTCCCTCTCTTCCGGAGCATGGGCTTCGACGTCGTCCCGCTGTTCTGCGAGATGGACCCGCGCTTCCCCAACCATCATCCCGACCCGACGGTCCTGGAGAACCTCCAAGACCTGATCGCCGCGGTGAAGCGGGAGAAGGCCGAGGTGGGCATCGCCTACGACGGGGACGCGGACCGGATCGGCGTCATCGATGATCGTGGCCAGGTGCTGTGGGGGGATCAGCTGATGATTCTCTTCGCCCGCAGCGTCCTGGCCGAGGTTCCGGGGAGCGCCATCGTCGGCGAGGTGAAATGCAGCGCCACCCTCTTCGACGACATCGCCCGGCTGGGGGGCACGCCGATCATGTGGAAGGCGGGACACAGCCTGATCAAGGCCAAGATGAAGGAAACCCACGCCCAGCTTGCCGGCGAGATGAGCGGGCACATCTTCTTCAAGCACCGTTACTTCGGGTTCGACGACGCCGTCTATTCCAGCGCCCGACTCCTGGAGATCCTCACCCACGCCGACCGGCCGCTGAGCGCCCTCCTCTCCGACGTCCCAAAGACCCACGCCAGCCCGGAGATCCGCTTCGACGTCCCGGAGGAGCGGAAGTTCGCCCTCGTCCGCCGCGCCACCGAACTGCTGCGCACCGCGGGCCACGACATCATCGACGTGGACGGCGTGCGGGTGACCTTCCCCGACGGCTGGGGGCTGATCCGTGCCTCCAACACACAGCCGCTGCTCGTGCTCCGCTTCGAGGCCCGGTCCCCGGAGCGGCTGAGAGAAATCCAGGCGCTCATCGAAGGGACGGTGGCGCGAGCGCAGCGAGAACTCGGCGGCTGACGGAGGGTGGATTAGACTCTCCGGAATGGAGCCGCCGGAGACGCCCGGGCGCCCCCTGGTGGGGGTGATCATGGGGAGCAAGAGCGACTGGGAGTACCTCCAGCCGGCGGCGAAGATTCTCACCGAGCTCGGGGTGGCCTTCGAGACGCGAGTCGTCTCGGCCCACCGGACCCCGGACTGGATGTTCGAGTACGCCGAGGGCGCCGAGGAACGGGGCCTGTCGGTGATCATCGCCGGGGCGGGAGGGGCGGCGCACCTGCCGGGGATGGTGGCGGCCAAGACGCTCGTCCCGGTGCTGGGCGTGCCGATTCCGGCCACCGCGCTCCAGGGGGTCGATGCGCTGCTCTCCATCGTCCAGATGCCGAAGGGCGTCCCGGTGGGCACGCTGGCCATCGGGAAGCCGGGGGCGGCCAACGCCGGCCTGCTGGCCGCGGAGATCGTCGGGCTCCAGCATCCTGAAGTCCGCGAGCGGCTCCGTGCCTGGCGCGAGGCCCGGACCCGGGAGGCCCGCGAGAGCGAGCCTTCATGACCGCCATCCTGCCCGGCGCGACGGTGGGCATCCTCGGGGGCGGCCAGCTCGGGCGGATGACGGCCATGGCGGCACGCTCGCTCGGGTACCACCTGGCGGCGCTGGATCCGGATCCCTCCTGCGCGGCGCGCTTCGTGGTCGAGCACTGCATCACCGCCGGCTTCGACGACGTGGCCGCGGCCCGCGAGCTGGCCCGTCTCTGCCAGGTGGCCACGGTGGAGATCGAGAAGATCTCGGTGGACGCGCTCCGCGCCGTCCAGGAACTGGTGCCGATGCGGCCCGGTCCGGAGGTCTTGTTTGTGGTCCAGGATCGCGCCCGGCAGAAGGACTGGCTCGCCGGCCAGGGCTTCCCGGTCGGTCCCTACCGCAAGGCGGCCAGCGAGGAGGAGCTCCGCCAGGCGGTGCGCGCCCTGGGAGGGCGGGCCTACGTCAAGTCCACCCGCGGTGGGTACGACGGCCGGGGGCAGGCGGTGGTGCGCGCCGAGACGGAGGTGGCCGACGCGTGGAGGACGCTCGGCCCGGGGCCGATGGTGGTGGAGCGCGCGCTGGCGCTCAAGCGGGAGCTGTCCGTGCTCGTCGCCCGGCGACCCTCGGGGGAGGCGCGGACCTATCCGCCGGCGCTCAACCATCACGAGCAGGGAATCCTGGAATGGAGCGTGCTCCCCGGGCCCTTGCCGCCCGAGCTCTCCGCGCGGGCCGAGGAGATTACCCGGAGCATCGCCGGGGCGCTCGGCGTGGAGGGGCTCCTGGTGGCCGAGTTCTTCTGGACCGAGGAGGGAGAGCTCCTGGTGAACGAGCTGGCACCGCGGCCCCACAACACCTTTCACACCACCGAGGTGGCCTGTGCCACCAGCCAGTTCGAGCAGGTGACGCGGGCGGTGTGCGATCTTTCGCTCGGCTCAACCGAAGTGCTCCGGCCCGGGGCGATCGTCAACCTGCTGGGAGACCTCTGGCTCAGGCGCGAGCCGCCTCACTTCGATGCGGCTCTCTCCATTCCTGGCGTCTCCGTGCATCTGTACGGGAAGCGGGTCGCCCGCCCAGGGCGGAAGATGGGCCACCTCTCGGCCATCGCCGCCACGCCCGAGGAAGCGCTGCAGAAAGTGCAGGAGGCGCGGCGGCGCCTCGCGCGCGAGACCGCCTGAGCAGAGTCCCCCGCGGCCTCTTCTCGGACCGGGCCCCCCTGGTGAGGTGCTGAGGTGCCCTGGTGAGGTGCCCCTGGTGAGGTGCCAAAGGTTTCCTGGTGAGGTGCTCCTGGTGAGGTGCCAAAGGCTTCCCCTGCGTCAGCCCATTCCACTGGTCCGAAACCTGCTCCGACGTTTGCCCTTTGATGGGGGTAACGCATGGGACGACCGGTTCGGCTCTTTCAACCAGAAGGTTGCTACTTCGTGACGGCGCGATGCTTCCAGGCACGACTTCTGCTACGGCCCTCAGCTGACGCGAACGAAATCGTAGGAGGCACGCTCGCGAGGGCCGTCCGGATGTACGGCGTCGAACTCTTCGCGTTCGTGGTTGCCTCGAATCACTTGCATCTGTTGATTCGAGCCAAGAACGGAAACCTCCCAAAGTTCATGCAGTACCTGCTCTCAAACATCGCCAAGAAGGTTGGGCAACTTGTGTCGTGGCGCGGTGGCCTCTGGGAGCGCAGGTACTCGGCCGAACCTGTCATCGACGACCTAGCGCTGGTGGGGCGGCTCCGATACATCCTCAGTCACGGGGTCAAGGAAGGGCTCGTGAAGCGATGCGCCGAGTGGCCGGGTCTGTCCTGCCTCGACCAGCTTCTCGGGAATGGAATCCGGCAGTTTCACTGGCTCGACTGGACCGCGCGCTGGAAGTACATCCGTCGCAGTCCCAAAGCGCGGGCGCTGTTCGACAAACGCTGGGCTCATCCCGTCGAGCTCGAGATCAAGCCGTTGCCCTGCTGGGCTCAGCTTTCCGAAACACAGCGACACGTCCGAATTTCGGAGCTCGTCACGTCCATCGAACGGGACGGGCGGGTTTCAGGCAACGGAGTGATGGGCCGAATGGCCGTGATGCAGCAGCTTCCTCAGCGGCGTCCCAGCCGCGTCAAGCGAAGCCCGCGGCCGCTTTGCCATGCGAGCACACAGCAAGGCTACGAAGGCTTTCGAGAACTGTACCGCAGCTTTGTCACCAGCTTCTCCGAGGCCTCGAAGCGCTGGAGGTCAGGCCAGCTGAGCGCACACTTTCCCCGGTTCTCCATCCGCCCATTCCTGTGGCCGGATGCGTGTCCTGCCTGAGCCCCCTGGAACGACGCATCGCGCGACAGATCACGAGGCCAGACAAGCGCAAGCGCATGGGGAGCCGACTGAACCCGGCGCCCCAGCCGCTTCCGACGCGAGTCTCCAGGACCTCGGAGCGGCAAGAGAGTAATCCACAAACGTCTCTCGGAGAGACCTTTGGCACCTCTCGGGGGGACCTTTGGCACCTCTCGGGGCGGGAGGCACCTCTCGGGAGCACCTCTCGGGAGGGCACCTCTCGAGGGGATCGAGGGGGGGCGCTAATCCTGGTGGAGCGAAAACGTGTACTTGTAGGTGATCTGCGTGGCCGTCGGCTTGCCTCCCCTGGTCGCTGGCCGAAACCGGAATGCCTTGAGGGCCGTGACCGCGGCTTCGTTGAGCCCGTGCCCGGGCCCGGACACGACATTCGCGGCCACGACCCGACCCTCGCCGTCGATGGTCAGCCTCACCACCACCGTGCCCTCGACGAGGAGCCGCCTGGCCTCCGGCGGGTACGGAATCCTGACCTCCTCGAGCGGCTCGGGCCAGGTATCGACCACGTAGAGCGGTGCGACGTCGCCGGGAGCGGCGGCCGCATCTGCCGGCTTGCCGAAGAGGGTGTTGCCCACCGGCGCGGCCACGTCCCCGGCCACGGTGGTCGATCTCATCGTCAGCCCGACCACCACCGGGGCCGGTGCCGCCGGCTCCGGCGGCGGCGTGTCGTTGGGCGGAGGCGTGTCCCGGGGGGGCATGCGCGGTGCGAGTCGGGACGGCGGGGGCGGAGGCGGGCGTGGCGCCGGCTCCCGGGTCGCCTGGGGAGCTCGGACCACCTCCACCACCACCAGCTCGCTCGGCGGAGGGGGCCGGAGGTGAGGCAGGGGCGCGCGCGTCGCGGCCAGCAGCCCCACCGCATGCACCCCGAGCGACACGCCGACGAACCCGGCCAGCAGCGGAACTCGCCGCCCGGATGGAGCGAAGCCGACCGCGCCGACCCTCACGGTCTTCCGGCGCTGCCCGCCGGGCCCGCCCGTGCGTCCTTCTCGATGTTCAGGGCGAATCGGGACACGCCTTCCCCCTTCACCACGTCGATGAGATGCATCACCGCACCGTAGGGGAGCGCCTGATCGGCGCTGAGGATGGCCCGCGTCTCCGGGTCCCGCTTCATGCTCTCCGCCACTCGCCCGCGGAGTTGCTCCTCGGAGACCTCCACCCCGTCCAGGTAGAGCCGCCCCTGCCGGTCCATCACCACCGCCACCAGCCCCTGCACCGTCTCACCGGCATTCGCCGCGCGCGGCAGGTCCACCTCCATCGTCTCCCGGACGATGAAGTTGGCGGTGACCATGAAGATGATGAGCAGCACCAGCACCACGTCCACCAGCGGGGTGACGTTGATGGCGGTGATCTCATCGTCCCCGCCTTCTTGAAGACCGGCCGCCACGCTAGCTGCCCTCGGCCACGCCGCGCACCGCTCGCCCGGCATCCGCGCCCTGGCCCTTGGCGCGCATCGCCCCCACCAGCGCGAAGCCCAGCGCCTGGCTCCGGTTGACGAGCGTCTTCAGCCACCGGGTGTAGCCGTTGTAGGCGACCACCGCCGGGATGGCCACGCCCAGCCCCAGCGCCGTGGCCACCAGCGCCTCCGAGATCCCAGCCATCACCGTCTGCTGGATGGCGCTCCCCTTGATGGTCACCGCGCCCAGGTCGTTGAAGGCCTTGATGATCCCGAGCACCGTCCCGAACAGGCCGAGGAAGGGGGCATTGCTCCCCAGCGTTCCGAGGTAGGCGAGGAAACGCTCGTACCTCCCCCGCTCGCGTGCCAGCACGCTGAGCAGGACCTCCTCCACCGTGTCCGGCCCCTGGGGAGCGGCGAGCAGCATCTCCCGCACCACCACCGCCTCCATCCCGGTCTGCCCCTCGACCGCGGCCCGCGCCCGGTCGAGCTCTCCGTGGGTCAGCCAGGCGGCCAGCTGGTCCCCGTTCCGGAGCCGTTGCGAGACGAAGAACACCGCGCGCTCGAGCATCACGGCGAAGGAAACCACCGACAGGGCGAGCAGCAGCCACAGCACCCACTCCGCGGAGCTGAGGGTGACGCGCAGCAGCCGCGAGGTCAGCCACCCCAGCGACGAGCCGGGCACCTGGGCAAACACCACGAGAGCGTTGGTCATCGGGCTCCCTTAGTAGTCGCGGGACCAGACCGCGTCCAGCGAGCCGGCGTTCGCGTCGCCGTACTCGAGCTGGAGGCTCCAGCGGCGCAGGAACTGGTATTCCACCCGGAGGGCATTGGCATTCTGGTAGCGGAACGGATCGGCACCGATCCGCGCCTGGTAGCCGATGTAGATGTCGTCAGTGAGGTATTTTCCCGCCTCGAGCTTCGTCTGCTGGACGCCCCGGTCCTGGCCCACCTCGATGGAGATGACGTCGATGGGCAGGGCGTCCCCCACCGCCTTCTTCAGCTCGCCGGCGGCCCACGAGCCGAGGATGGACACCCCGGCCTGTGAGCTCCCCACCGCCGCCGAGCTCCCGATGCTGCTCTGCTTGAGCGTCGTCCGGCCGGTGGCGAGCAGGGTGTAGATCTCCGGTTCGGAGAGGGGCGGTGTGCTGCTCGGGGTCACCTGGATGTCGCTGCCCACCCCGGAGAAATGCATGTACACGGTCACCTGTTCCGAGGAGTTGGTGTAGACGCCGGTGACGTTGATGCGGGGCTGGTCCACCCGCCCCTCGAAGGTCACCCGGCCCCCCGCCTGCACCTCGAACCGGCGTCCCCACACGTCGGCTCGGCCCCGGCGGAGGCGGATCTCGCCGTGGACCAGGGTCTCCTCGCCCAGCTCCACCTGGAACTCGCGCGACAGGGCGAGCTCGAGCCGGACGTCCCGGCCGCGGACCTCGACGCCGTTGGGTGCCTGGAGGGCGAGCCGGACGAGCGCCGCCGCCGACGCCTGGGCCCCTGGCGTGCCGCGCCCCCGGCGGCGCGGGTCGAGCGCCAGCGCCCGCAGCGCCTGGTGCTTGTCGATGGCCACCCCGTGCCGGGTGAGCACCACGTCCGGTGGGCTGCTCAGGTCCTGGAGGTTCTTCCGGCGCGATTCGGGGAGCTGGAGCTCGGCCTGGGTGATGGTCACCGGCGCGAGGTCCAGCACCCAGGCTCGCGCCCGGCCCTGGAGGTCGGCCTGGACGGTGGCGATGCACATCAGCTGGTCGTCGATGATCACCGGGAAGTCCCGGGTGGTGAGCGCCCCCTTCACGGCGAACGCGTCCGCAGCGCGCTGCCCGTCGAGCTTGAGTGACACCGTCCCTCCCTGGACCCGGGCGGAGAGCTCCTCGATGGAGAAGCGGTCCTCGCTGGCCGAGGCGCGGAGGTGGATGCCCTGGTAGAGCCCGTAGCCGATGATGCCCATCGACCCGTCCTCCCAGGCGAGCGAGCCCCTGAGCACCGGGCGCCCCACCGTGCCGCTCGCCTCGCCCTGGATCTGGAGCGTGCCGGTGACGCTCCGGAGCCAGGGGACGAAGCTGGCCACGAAGTCCGGCTGGAAGTGCACCGAGTGCAGCCGCGCCTGGAGCGGAGCCTGGCCCGGATGGATGCCCCGCCGCAGCGCCGGGAACGAGAGGTCGAGGTCGAGCCGGCCGTCGACGTCCAGCGAGCCGCCGCTGGTCGACTGGAGCGTGGCATGCAGAACGTGCCGGCCGTCCGCGTACTGGATCTGCGCCTTTCCGTCGACGTGTGCGCCGTCGCTCGGCCCGAGCCCTCGGAAGCCGAGCTCGAGGGTAGCGGCGGGCGCGCCCAGGCTGCCCTGTCCCTGGAGCTTGAGCGACAGCTCGCCATCCAGCAGCCGCCGGTCGCGGCGCAGCCGCCCCGACTCGAGCGGCAGGTCGCGGAGCTGCATCGGCCCGAGCGTGCCCTCCAGGCTCACCGGAATCCGATCCATCGCCTCGGGCGCCGTGCTTCCCCACAGGGCGGCCAGCCCGGCGCCCACCGACAGATGCGCGGAGCCGGCCGCGGCGCCGCCGGAGAGGGTGAGCGCGGCGTCGATGCGCTCCTCGGCGCTGAGGACGAAGTGGACGTCGCCCAGCGCCCAGGGGTCGATGACCAGCCGCTGGATGCGGACCTCGGCCGTGCCGCGCGGCTCGGCCAGCGTGCCGGCCAGCGCCGCCTGGACCTGGGCCGTGCCCTCCACGTCGCGCCACGCGAGCCCGGCGTCCTTCAGCGAGGCCAGCGCGAGCCCGCTCGCCTGAAGCTCGCCCCGCACCGGTACCGTGCGCCAGCCCGCCCAGCTGCGGCGCCGGGCGAGGAGCTGACCGGTCGTCGCCTCGAGCGTGCCCGCCAGCCTGAGCTCTCCGCCCTGGGCCCGGCCCGAAAGCCGGAGCTGGACGGCGGTTGCCTCGTCGCCCTCGACGTCCAGCGTCCAGGTGCCGGGGGCCACCTTCTGGTAGGCCACCTCGGTGGCGCGAGCCGAGAGGCGGATCCGAGGCGCATCGGCGAACCCGGTGACCTGGGCCTCCAGCTCGACCTTTCCCGTGGCCACCGGCTTGCCCTCCGGGCACGGGGCACGCCACAGGCCGGCCCCGGCGGCCCTGCACAGCGTGTGCCCCAGGTCGGCCTCGGTCACCTTGAGGTCGATGGACAGCGGCCGGTGGACGCGGGTGGTGAGCGCCGTCTCCGGGCCGTCGAGCGAGAGGTCGGCACTGGTGCTCAGCGCATCGACGTGGCCGCCGAGGTGGACCTCCGCTCCCCGGCGGCGGCCCTCGACGTTGGCCGCCAGACCGGCCAGCCCGTGCCACTTCCCGCCGGCCAGCTGAACCGCACCGTCGAGGTCGGGGTGGGACCGGGGACCATGCGCCTCGGCGGACAGATCGAGCGTTCCCCCGAGCCCCAGCGACGCGGGCACGGCGATGGACGGGAGCCGCGAGAGGTCGAGGCGCACCAGGTGGACCGAGCCGTCGATGCGCCCCCGGGAAATCCGGCCGGCGACGGCGAGGGACTGGTCGCCGGAGACCAGCTCCAGCCGCTCGGTCTCCAAACGTTCCGGCTCGAGCCGGACCGCGGCGGGCGCCTTGAGCCGCCACGTTCCCTCGGGGAATCCGAGCTCCAGCGTGTCGAGGAAAAGGCCGCGGGCATCCGGATCGGCGGTTCCGGCGACGTGGAGGCGGAGGGGTACCGCCGCCGTGGTGAGCTGGAGCTCCACCGCCTGACCCTCGCTGGTCAGCGTCCCCCGCACGTCCCGGACGCTGCGGCCGGCGATGGTCAGGCCCTCGGCGTGGAGGGCGGCGGTGGCATCCAGCGGTCGGCCCAGGTCCGGCAGCCGCAGCTCGACGTCCAGCGCCTGCGCCGCGGCCGGACCCACCGTCAGCGCGGCGAAGTGGCCCTCCGCCTCCACCCGCGGATGCGCCGGCCGCCCGGAGAGCTTCGCCCGGAGCGAGCCCC
>Ga0335082_10002964_pt1 | contig 18365 bp, 19 predicted proteins | sample Lox_Sample_41_FD_206718 | JGI IMG/M metagenome (GOLD analysis project Ga0335082, IMG submission 206718) | Soil microbial communities from Loxahatchee National Wildlife Refuge, Florida, United States - Lox_Sample_4.1 | ecosystem: Environmental > Terrestrial > Soil > Wetlands | place: USA... | reverse complement strand
GGCGGTGGGAGCAGCTGCGCCATCGGCGGTGCGGACGATGGGACAGTGCCTTGGTTGGTGCTGGGCGGTATGATCGTGCTGCCGGGACTGCGCCGCCGCGCGCGGCGCTAGTCGATGTGGTTAGCCTAAATCCGAAGAAAAAGAGTTCACCACAGAGGCACCGAGAACACAGAGGACAAGGATCTCAGAGCATTCTTGCATCGAGGTGAAGAACAGCATTCCAATGAGGTTGCCGATGGACGCTGTTCCTGGTGATTCTCTGTGGCAGACCTCGGTGTTCTCGGTGTCTCTGTGGTTCAGTATTTTCTGTTCGGGGTTAGGTTGTTAGTGAATCGCATACAGCCGGCCGTCGTCGGCGCCGATGTAGACCGTCCCATCCGGCCCGATGGCCGGCGAGGAACGCACCGGCGCACCGATCGCAAACGTCGCCATGGCTGTAGCGCTGGCTCCGGTGTCAAGGACGAAATACACGTTCCCGTCGGTGGAGCCGACGACAATGACGGGCTGCGCAGCGCCAAGGGCGACCGCTGGCGACGAAATGATCGGCCCGTTCGTAGGGAACGACCACACCACCGCGCCGCTGCTGGCGTCGACGGCGTAGAGGTTGCCATCATCAGATCCGACGTAGAGGCGGTCGCCGGCCAACGCCGGTGAGGACTGCATCGGCCCCACGGGGCCGCCGTCCGGTCCGGAGAAGGTGAAGCCATCGATCGGCTGGCCGTTGCTGTTGACCTTGAAGATGCGGCCGCCGTTGTCGGCGACGTAGATCGCTGCTGTGCTGCCGTTGGCGATGGCAACCACGGGCGCGTTGAGAATGGGAGCAGACGCGGAAAAGCTCCACAGGAGGGCGCCGTCATGGCGTATGGACCGCAACACGTGATCATCACCGCCGTAATAGAGGACGGAGTTGGCATCCACAGCGGGCGATGACTGGTTTCCGGCGGTCGACAAGGCGAACCGTTCGATGCCGTTCGGGCAGACCGCGCCGATGAATCCGCCCAGTGACGCCGTGTAAACGCTGCCGTCGACGGTGGTAATGGTGGGCGACGAGCCGATGAAGCCCGTGATCAGCATCGGCCAGTTCGTCGGCTGGGGGTTGCCGGAGGCATCGACTCCGAACAGGTCGCCGTTGCCGCCGCCGAAGAAGAGAGCGTCGGCCCCGAAGCGCTGAGCAAGCAACGCCGTGCTCGTGATCGGCATATCCGTCACGAAATAGAATGTCGGGTCCTGTGTGCCGTCGGCTGCTTGGACGGCGTAGAAGTATCCGTCGGTCGAGCCGATGTAGACGCGCGTCGCGGACGCCGGTTCCGTGGCCACGCCGTTGAGCACCGGCGAGGCGGCGAATGGTCCCTTGGGCGGCTCGGATGCGGGCGGGAACGTCCAGAGCAACTGTCCGCTATTGGCGGCGACCAGCGTGTTGGTCACGGTGCCGGTGTTCTGTGGGTCATGCCGGAACTTGGGCCATGCTGAGGCCGCTAGAACGGCGGGAGAATCGAAGCTACAGGTGACCCCGCCGCCACCCCCTTGGCAGCCTGCCATGGCGCTGCAAAATAGAGCGAGTATGGGAACCAGCAGGCGGCGAGGTTGTGAAAAAATCGACCTCAGGCCTCGGACCTCAGACCTCGCGGTGTGGAAAGCTTGGTCCCTTCCTGAAGCCAGAGGCCCGACGTCTGAGGCCCAGACGAAAACTTCACAAACTCGGCGGCTCATTGCGTTCCCACCGCGTAGAGGATCCCCCGATCGTCGCCGACGTAGACGTTGCCGTTGTCGTCGATCGATGGCGACGAACGAATCGGCGTGCCCGCCGCGAGCGTCACCGGCCAGCCGCTCGGTTGCTCGCCCGTGAGCGTGTTGATGGCATACAGCTTGCCGTCGGCCGATCCGATCACCAGGTAGGAATCGTCGCTCAACAACGGCGACGAGATCACTGGTCCGGCGATCGAACTCGTCGGCCCGGTCAGCATCTTCATGAGGCCAGTGGTTGCATCGATCAGGACGACGCTGCCGGCGGTGGTGACCCCGAACAGAGTTGTGTTGGGGAACACCGGGGTTGCGGTTGGGGTCGGCGTGGCCGTTGCTCCGGGAGGTGGAGTCGGCGTCGGGGGTATAGTTGGCGTGAGACTCGGGGTCGTCGTTGCTTGTGCGCCGACGGCGAGTGACGACACGAAGCCGGTCCCATCCGGCGATGACGCGCGCCAGCGAAACGCCCCGTCAGGAGTGATCGCGGAGATGCTTCCGCTCGCTGACGGGACGAAGACCAGGGTGCTAGTGAGCGGCGATGCACTGAAAGGCGCGCGCGAATCGACAACCCCGCCGATGGGGAAGCGCCATTTCAAGCTGCCGTCGTTGGCGAGCGCGTAGAGGTTCCCGTCTGCAGCGGTAAAGAAGGATTCGTTTGCGGTGCCAAGGGCTGGCGACGAGGTCACCGCTCCAATCTCCGTGGCGCCGACCCTGGGGAATTGCCAGATCAGCGTGCCGTCGGTGTTGAGCGCGTACACCTTGCCCACCGTCCGTGTCGTCCCGCCCTGGGTGATGTCGACAGCCGCTCCGATGATGATGCCGGAGATTGCCAAGGTGCTGGTGTTGGTCGTGAAGCTTGGTGAAGAAATAAACCGGGTGGCGATGGTGCCATTGCCAAAGTCCGCCGGATTCGGCTCGAAGCGTGCGGTGCAGGTCGGAGTCGTGCCGTTGACTTGAAACACATAAACCGCACCGCTCGCGGAGCCGATCATGACGTTGGTCACCGAGCTGAAGGTGTAGACGGCCGGCGACGAGATGAGCGAACCGAGCGTAAACGTCCCGCTCGGACAGGTGACCGGGGCCGTGCCCCCAATCATCCAGTCGATCGCGCCGCTGGCCGGTGCCAGCGCGGCCAGTGTTCCCCCTTCGGTGGCGACGTACACCGTACCGTCGACGTCGATCGCCGGCGATGCAGAGATCGGGAACGTATCGATCTGTGTCTCCCACTTGATCAAGCCAGGGTTGCCGGCGATGCTGCCGACACCCTGCCCGCTGTTGCCGCCATCGTGGCGAAACTTTTCCCAGGCGGGCACCGGGGCCGGCGGGGCGCCCCCCCCGCCGCCACTGCAGGCGCACACGCCCAGCAGCCACACGATCACCAGTGCGCGGACGACGTTCATCGCGTGGGACTTGTCACAGCGCACCCCAAAACTCAATGCACCTATCGTTACAAACGGCGCGCGATCATGCGCGCAAGATAGGCCGGCGGCGCCGCGTCCCGAACCAGCCCTTCCTCGTAGACGAGGATTTCGCAGCCGGAGAAGGCAGCGCGCAGCTCGCCACGCTGCAGCAGGAATGCTGGGTTGTGACAATGACCGAGGGTCCGCTGATCGATCAGAAACGTTTCGAAGAGAATGACCCCGCCAACCTTGACGGCCTCCTGGAGCGGTTCGAAGAGGGAGCGCTGCAGATAGCGGATGTTGATGGCAGCATCGTAGCAGCCGCGCGGCAGAGGAAGCGACTCCAAATCGGCCTGCACGAGACGCACATCGAGCCCGTCTGCGCGCGCTGCGCTTTGAGCGATGCAGAGCCCGGCGAGCGCGATGTCGAACGCATCAACCCGTAGACCGCGGCGGGCGAGAAAAAGCGCGTTGCGACCGGCGCCGGCGGCGACATCAAGGACTCGCCCGTGCAAGAGCGCTGCGTGTGCCGCCAAGAAGTCGGACGGGCCGTCGCTGCGCGTCCCGGCCGCTGCGTATCGATCTTCCCAGCGCTTGCGGTCGCCGCCCATCAATCCGATCGAAGATGCTCGGGGTCAGTGAAGGACCGCGCGTGCCAGAGCGAGCACGTCAACGCTCCGCGCCCCGGCATGCCGCAGCACGCGGCTGCATTCGTCGACGGTGGCGCCGGTGGTGTAGACGTCGTCCACCAGGAGGACGTGCCGGCCGGCGACCGCATCGGGCCGTACGACACGAAACGCCCCGGCGACGTTGTGGCGCCGCTCCTTTTCGTCGAGCTCCACCTGCGGGCGCGTGGGGCGGACGCGCTGGAGCGAATAGGGATCGAGCCGCACGCCCGCCGCGGACGCCAACGGCCGTGCCAACAGCTGGGCCTGGTTGAATCCCCGCCAGCGCAACCGCTGCACGTGCAGTGGTACCGGCATCATGACGTCGTACGCGCCGATTGCCAGTGGAGTGCGCTCGGCCAGCAGTGCGCTGAGAGGCCGGGCCAGCCACACGTCGCGGTTGTACTTATACTGCTGAAGGACAGCTTTGAGCGGATGCTCGGCGGTGTCTGCAGCGTCGTAGAGTGTGCAGGCGCGGGCGCAGCGGAAGTGTGGCGGATGTTGCAGGCAGCGGGCGCAGAAATGGTCAGCATCGTCACGCGTACGAAACGGGACCCCGCATGCCGGACAGAGCGGCGATGTGGGCGTGGCGATCTGCGTGCGACAGTGGCGACAGAATTCGGGTCGCTCGGTAGGCTGTCCGCAGCCGGAGCAGGTTGCCGGGTAGAGCAAATTGAGCAGTGTTTCCCGCAAGCGACGCACGGCAGCATGCTATTCGGTGATGGTCCGCCGTGCAACGCGGTTGTCGTTTCGTTCCGGACGGTGACCAGCTAAGGTGTACCTGATGCGCTGTCGGATATGCACGCAGCCGGCGCGCTGGTGGCGGCGCCGCTGCGACGATTGTGTGCGACTTGCGGCCGTTTTTGCCGCCCATCGCGGTGCGGACATGGGGACGATGATGGAGCTATTCATCGCCAGCGGTGCGCCACGCGAGAAGGTGGAGAGTTTTCTGCTGGCCGACCTCGATGGGGCAGGTGCGGTGCGCGACCGGATCGCCGCGGATATGACCAACGATCTCCTGCGCGCCCTCGGCCAGGCCGGCCGTCAAACAGCTGGCGAGGTCGAACGTATCCGACGTCGGGGCAAGTGGCTGGCGCTCGACCGCCGGCCTCCGGAGTAGCATGCTTTGACTGCTCTGGGACCGCATACTATCATTCGGTTGGCAACAGCGGTTGTGTATGAAACGATTTGCGATTGGCTTCGTGATCGGTGTGGGCTTGATGTACTACTACCTCCACTACGGTGAGCGCGTGGAGGCCGGCGCCTTCAGCTGGTTCCAGGGCTCGGCGTCAAACTACCGTGGTGATACCCACCATCAGGCTGCTCGCGAGGCGCTCGGCGAAAACGAGACCCGCCACTGATGCCGAGGGCGCTCGACGATGTCCGCATCCTGGACCTCACGCGGGTAATCGCCGGTCCGTATGCGACGACACTGCTTGCCGACATGGGCGCGCAGATCATCAAGATCGAGTTGCCCGGACGCGGCGACGACGGCCGCTATGGTTACCCTGCGGTCGATGGTGTGCCGATCGTCTTCTTGGCGCTGAATCGGAACAAGAAGGGAATCACGCTCGATCTGCGTAAGCCGCGGGGTGCGGAGCTGTTCCGGAAACTGGTGCGACACACCGATGTGGTGGTCGAAAATTTCGCCGCGGGGACGATGGAGAAGTGGGGATTCGGCTACCAGGTGCTGTCTGCGATCAATCCGCGACTCATCTATGCGGCGCTGTCCGGATTCGGGCAGAGTGGGCCGTATGCGCAGCGCACGTCCTACGACATCATCGCCCAGGCGATGGGAGGCCTGATGGCGCTCACGGGCTTCCCCGATGGCCCGCCCATCCGCGGCGGCGGTGCTCTCGGCGATTTCATCGGCGGTCTCTTCACCGCACTGGGGGTGCTCTTCGCGCTGCACTACCGCGACCGAACTGGCACGGGGCAGATGGTCGACGTGTCCAATATGGACGCGATCTTCAGCATGCTGGACAACTGGCCGACGGTTTACGGCCTGACCGGTCAGCTTCCGCAGCGCGTAGGCAACCGCCATCCGTTCACAGCGCCGTATGACTGCTTTCACGCCAAAGATGGTTGGGTGGTAATCGGCGTCGGTAACAGCCAGCTGTTTCGCGCTCTGGTGACGGCCATGGGAATGCCCGAGCTGGGACGTGACCCTCGCTTCAAGTCACCAAGCGCCCGCCTCGAGCGCCACGATGAAGTGAACCGCGTGGTGGGCGATTGGGTCAAGGAGCACACGGTGGCGGAAGTCTTGCATGTGCTCGGCCCGGAAGGGGCGAACATTCCGTGCGCCCCGGTCATGACGCTTGATCGCCTGGTTGCCGATCCCCACGTGCGCGCGCGGGAGATGGTCGTTGATCTGCCACACGACAAGCTGGGAAAGATTCCGGTGACCGGTGTGCCCTTCAAACTGTCCGAATCGCCTGGGCGCATCGAACACCTCGGACCAGAGCTCGGCCAGCACAACGATGAGATTTACGGCGGTCTGCTGGGGCTATCCGCTGCTGAGATGGACGAGCTCCGCCGTGATGGTGTGATATAGGGGCAACGATGGAACTGCCGGTTCTGCAACGACTGAAGAAAGAGCTTGCCGATCTGCAGCACGAGCTGAGCCACAAGCTGCCGAAGGATCTGGCTGAGGCGCGCGCACATGGCGACCTCAGCGAGAATGCCGAGTACGAGGCCGCCAAGAACAGACAGGAGTTCGTGCGTGCCCGGATCGGGCAGATCCAAGGGCGCATTCGCGAGCTCTCGCTGTACAACGTGCAGTCTATTCCCCACGGGGTGGTGGCCTATGGCAGCCGGGTCACCGTGGAGGACCTCGAGGATGGCGCTTCCCAGGTTTACGAGATTGTTTTTCCCGAGGAGGTCAACGCCGCCGCCGGGCAGATCTCGCTGAGTTCGCCGATCGGTCGCGCCTTGCTGAACAAGGCGGTGGGCGACGAAGTCGAGGTGCAGACACCGCGCGGCAAGCGCAGCTACCAGATCACCGAACTGGTGACCATGCACGAACGCGGCTAGCGCAGCAGGCCGAGGGCGTGGGGCGACCGGGCGGGCGTTCAGGCTTCCGGGGCGGAATCTCCGCACGCCCACCGGCAGGCCGCAACTACGCGTGCTTCTGATCAGACCAACGGTGTGCCGTGACGCAGGCAAGCGGCCGCGTCTTCCGGGGCGATCGGGTTGAAGTACACACCGGTTGCCCACTCCATGCCGAGTTCGCCGCTGAGATGGGGGATGAGTTCCCAGTGCCAGTGAAACTCTTCATGGTGGCCGCCGTTCAATGGTCCACTGTGCAATGCCAGGCTGAAATGCGGGTCGAGCAGGGTGCTGCGCAGCTTCGCCATGATCGCACAGAAAATCGTCGCCAAGGCGGGAATCGTGCGCGCGCCGACTTCACCGAAGTCCGCCATGTGACGCCGCGGTAGCACCCAGGTCTCGAACGGGAAGCCGGAGGCGAACGGCGCCAGTGCGACGAAGTCATCGTTGGCGACGATCACCCGATCGCCACGTTTTTCCTCCTCACGCAACGCATCGCAAAAGACGCAACGCTCCTTGAGGTGGTAGTACTCGCGCGCGCCGATGAACTCGTCGTCGATGCGGCGTGGGATGAACGGCATGGCGACGATGTGCGAGTGGTGGTGCGGGTACCGACTCCAGGGCGCCCCGTGATTCTTCATGATGACGGCCTGCCGGAAGCGGCGATCGTTGCGCAGGTCGTTGAAGCGCGTGAGGTAGCTGTGGAGCAAACGCTCCATCTGTGCGAGGTCGAAGTCGGCCCAGTGCGCGTGGTGGTCCGGGGTATCGCTCACCAGCTCGTGCGCCCCGGTGGCGCTCATCAAGTCGAAGAGGCCCACACCGCGGCGTTCCACCGCCCCTTCCACGCGCAGTAGGGGCTGGCGGTCGGGCGTGATACGCACCGCCCATCCGTGCGGGCTGCGGCTGGTTCCATCAGCGCGCGCCACGTAGATTTCCTGTGGGTTCAAGTGCTCGTTGCCGGGGCAGAACGGGCAGGGGACCTCTTCCTCGGCGAGCGGCCGCGCCAGCCGCCGCCCGATCAGCTGCGCGCGGCGTTCGGGGGCGATGATGGTCCAGCGGCGCAGCAGCGGATCACGACGCAGTTCGGACATTGGGTGCAACCTCTTGCGGCCTTGCAAACCCCGCCACTATAGCTCCCTTTGCACGCAATGCTAGCAGCCTGTCGGACCTGGAAGCCTGCAGCGACCAAGCGGGGAGCGGGCCATAGAAAACGACGCTGGCCGCAGGCCCTAGATCGTCCGCGCTATCCTTGCGGCCCCTGGGTGGCGTGTGCTACAGCTCTGCTACAACTTGGGCCGCTGGGTAATTGAAGTGGGCCACCGCGCCCACTTTTTCATTTGAGGGACAATGAACGAGACTGTAGCCGAGCGGGTCTGGGCGATCGCCGAGCCCTTGGTTACGCATGAAGGTCTGGAAATAGTTGACGTGGAGTTCCGGCACGAAAGTCGCGGCTTGGTGCTGCGCCTCTACCTCGACCGCTGTGGCGGCGCGGGAGGCGTGTCTCTCGATGACCTGACACGGGTGAGTCGGCAGCTGGGTGACGTGCTGGATGTGCACGACGCGATCCCCGGTTCGTACAACCTGGAGGTGTCGTCCCCCGGGATCAACCGCCGTCTGCGCCGGCCTGACCACTTTCGGCGCTACCTTGGCAGGAAGGTGCGGGTTCGCACGGCCGAACCGCTCGATGGCCGCCGGGCCTTTGTCGGTGTCCTCGAAGCGGTCGACTCGGATGCGATTGTCGTGGGCAGTGCGGAGGGAAGTCACACCATCCGTTTCGCCGAGATCGCCCAGGCGAACTACGAGGCCGAGGCGTAAACGGGGCAAGGAGGTCGTCAATGCAACCCGAGCTGAGCCGCGTCATCGAGCAGGTGAGCAAGGAAAAGGGCATCGATCGTGCCATCGTCGTGAGCGCCATCGAAAACGCCATGCTGTCGGCCGCCAAGAAGATCGTTGGTCCCACCATCCACCTCGAGGCGAAGTTCAACCCGGAAGTGGGCGAGGTCGAGCTCTTCAAGATCCTGACGGTCGTCGAGGAGGTCACCGATCCCGAAACGCAGATCACCCAGGCCGACGCGCGCGCCAACCTCGACCCGGACGCCGAGATTGGCGATGAGCTGCTCGAAAAGCTCGACCAGAGCTACGGCCGCATTGCCGCGCAGGCGGCCAAGCAAAGCCTGATCCAGCGCCTGCGCGACGCCGAGCGCGACATCATCTACAACGAGTTCAAAGACCGCAAAGGCGAGCTGACGCACTCCGGGATCGTGCAGCGCTTCGAGAAGAAGAATATCATCGTGAATCTCGGACGTACCGATGCCATCCTGCCCGAGAAGGAGCAGATCCCCCGCGAGCGCTACCGCCAGGGTGATCGCATCCGCGCTTTCATTCTGGAAGTCGAAATGACGAGCAAGGGGCCGCAGATCGTCCTGTCGCGCACGCACCCCGGCTTCCTCATGAAGCTCTTTGAGCAGGAGGTGCCCGAGGTCTACGAAGGCATCGTGGAGATCAAGGGTGCGGCGCGCGAGCCCGGCGGTCGCGCCAAGATTGCCGTGGTCTCGAACGATCCCGATGTCGATCCCGTGGGCGCGTGTGTGGGCATGAAGGGCACCCGCGTGCAGGCGGTCGTGCAGGAGCTGCGCGGCGAGAAGATCGATATCGTGCATTGGACACCCGATCCCGCCGAGTTCGTTTGCCGCGCCTTGGCCCCCGCGAAGGTGGCCAAGATCATCATGGACGAGGACGAAAGGAGCATGGAGGTCATCGTCCCTGACGATCAGCTGTCGCTCGCTATCGGGCGTAAAGGGCAGAACGTGCGGCTGGCATCGCGGCTCACCGGCTTCAAATTGGATGTGCGCAGCGAATCGGAGGCGGACGAAGAAGCGCGCCAGGCGCGTGCTTCGCTGACCAGTGTCCCCGGCATCGGCGATGTCGCTGCCGAGTTGCTCTATCAGAACGGCTTCAAGTCGGCCGAGGAAGTGGCGCAGGCGGATGAGCAGACGCTCGCCGAGATCGAGGGGTTGGGACCAGAGAAGGTCGCATCGATCTTGAAGGCTGCGCGCGCTTACGTCGACACGAAACAACGGGAGGCAGAGGAAGCGGCGGCCGTCGCTGCGCAGGAAGCGGTGCAGGAAGCGGCCACGGCAAGCGCCGAAGCGGGCAACGTCGAAGCGGCTGCCGCCGAGACCGTGGGTGCCGTGGAGGAGGGCAAGGCGACGTGAACACTGTGGCCCATACCCCCGTGCGCACGTGTGTCGGCTGCGGCACGCGAGCGCCGCAGGCCGGCTTGCTGCGCTTCCTGAGCGCGCCGGATGGCAGGCTGACACTCGTTCTGCGGGGGGCGGCGCGCGGCCGCACCGGGTATCTGCACCCACAGCTCGGTTGCTGGGAGCGTTTTGCGTCACGCGGTGGTCGGCTGCGTTCCCTGGGACAGACCGTCGCCAAGCCGCAACGACTCACGTTTGTTCAAGAGCTGAAAGCGGCGGCGCATTCCGCTATGGTGAAATAGACATGGTGCGCAAACGCATACACGAGCTATCGAGGGAATGGAATGTCGACGCCAAGGACCTGGTCGCCAAGCTGGAGAAGCTGGGCGTTCACGGCAAGCGCTCGCAAAGCTCCCTGACCGACGACGAGGTCGAGCGGTTGCGCGCCGATCTCGCGACGGATGAGAAGCCATCCGTCGCCGTCGGCGATGAACGCGTCGTCGAGGGTATCGAGGGCGAGACAGTCGTTGAGCGACGGGTCAAGACCAACGTCATCCGCCGCCGCACGACGCGCATCGAACCGGTGCCGACCCAGGAAATGCTTTCGCAAGAGCCCGCCGAGCCGCTGGCGCTCGCCACGGAGGCGTTCGAGTCCTTCGCCACTCCCGAGTCGTTGCCGGAACCACTACCTGCGGCGCCCTCCGAGGAGCCCGCGCCGATTCCGCCACCCTCTTCGGCAGCGGTCGAAGCCGCGCCCGCAGCGCCGGTGCGAGTGACCAAGGCGCCGTCCGCCCCACCCGCTGAGATACCCGCCCCTTCCACGACGGTCGAACCGCTGCGCGGCCCACGCGTGCTGGGACGCATCGATCTCAAGAAGACGGAACCCGCGCCGCCGGTTCGACGCGAGGCGGCGGACGCCGCCCGCGAGCGCGCCCGGCGCGACATCGGCGGACTGCCGCCTCTGCCCGAAACCGAGGAAGGCAAGCCCAAGAAAAAGAAGCGCAAGGTCATCAGCAAGCCCGAATTCCAGGAACTAACCGAGCAGGAACGGCGGCGCGCGAAGCTCCCGCGCAAGAAGCGGGCGCTGCCCGGCAAGGAGCAAAAGAAGACCGAAATCACGACGCCGCGGGCCAGTAAGCGCGTCGTGCGCATCGCCGAAGTCATCACCGTCGGGGAGCTCGCCAAGGCGATGGGTGTCAAGGCCGGGGAAATCATCAAGAAGCTGATGGACTCCGGAATGATGGCGACGATCAACCAAGCGCTCGATATCGACACCGCAACACTGATCGCCGCAGACTTCGAGTACAATGTCGAGAACGTCGCGTTCGATGCCGAGTCGATGCTCGAGGTGGAGCACGAAGCGCAAGCGGACGAAAGCGTCGAGGCCCGCCCGCCGGTGGTAACCATCATGGGGCACGTGGATCACGGCAAGACCTCGCTCCTCGATGCCATCCGGGAGACCAACGTCACGGCGCAGGAGGCAGGCGGCATTACGCAGCACATCGGTGCGTACAGTGTCGACGTCCACGGTCGCAAGGTAACCTTCTTGGATACTCCGGGCCACGAAGCGTTCACCGCCATGCGTGCGCGCGGTGCCAAGGTCACGGACATCGTGGTCCTCGTGGTGGCAGCTGACGACGGCGTGATGCCGCAGACGGCGGAAGCGATCAATCACGCGCGCGCCGCGAGCGTACCGATCATCGTGGCAATCAACAAGATCGACAAGCCCGAGGCCAACATCGAGAAGATCAAGCAAGGGCTGACCGACTATGGATTGGTCGCCGAGGACTGGGGCGGCGATACCATTTGCGTGCCGGTATCCGCGAAGACCAAGGAAGGCATTCCGCAATTGCTCGAAATGCTCCTGCTGCAGGCCGACATCCTGGACCTCAAGGCCAACTCTGACAAGCTGGCGCGCGGGACGATCGTCGAGGCCAAGCTCGATCGCGGCCGCGGGCCGGTTGCCACCGTGCTCGTGCAAGAGGGGACGCTCAAAGTCGGCGCGCCATTCGTGTGCGGCGGGAACTACGGGCGCGTGCGTGCCATGGTCGATGACAAAGGCCGCAAAGTTGAGAGCGCCGGCCCATCCCTGCCGGTCGAGATCATCGGTTTGCAGGGCGTTCCCGAAGCCGGCAGCTCGTTCGTTGCGGTCACCGACGAGGCGACGGCACGCCAGGTCGCGGAACACCGGCGCGGCAAGCAGCGCGAGGCCAATCTGGTAAAAACTGCCAAGGTATCGCTGGAGGACTTGTATCAGCAGATCCAAGCTGGCGACGTCAAAGAGTTGCGCGTTGTGATCAAGGCTGATGTGCAGGGCTCGGTTGAGGCGGTCACCGACGCGCTGACGCGGTTGTCCACCGACGAGGTGCGCCTCAATGTGATTCACGCCTCGGTTGGCGGCATCACCGAGAGCGACGCGTTGCTGGCGGCAGCCTCGAACGCTGTGGTCATCGGCTTCAACGTCCGGCCCGAGGCAAAGGCGGCCGAGATCGCCGAACGCGAAGGCGTCGATGTGCGGCTTTACACCGTCATTTACGACGCGCTCAACGAAATTCGGGATGCCATGGAAGGCTTGCTCGAGCCGACCGTGCGCGAAAAGACGGTGGGGCGGGCGGAGGTGCGGCAGGTGTTCACCGTGCCGAGTTTTGGCACGGTGGCCGGCTCATTCGTGGTTGACGGGCGCATCACCCGCAATGCGGCGGTTCGTCTCGTCCGCGATCACGTTGTCGTGTACACCGGCAAGGTTGCCAGCTTGCGGCGCTTCAAGGAAGATGCCCGCGAGGTGCAGTCGGGGTACGAGTGCGGCATCGGTTTGGAGAACTATCAGGACGTGAAAGCCGGCGACGTCATCGAGGCATTCGACGTTGAGCGTGTGGCACGGCGGCTGACCCCGTCCGCCGGCCGGGCTACCAGCGCGGAGCGCCGGGTGTAGCCGCACCGATGTCTGCGGCATAACACGTCCGCTGCCCTAGGGGTAAGCTGAACATACCAATTTGCGCTTGTGGGAAAGTCCCCCGCCGTGGTCGTCGGAGTGCTCAAGCTCACGCTGTTCCTGCCGGAGAACCACTCCCTGAAGGGCAAGCGCGGTGTCATCAAGAAGATTAAGGCCCGGGTGGCGAACACGTTCAACGTCTCGATCGCTGAGTGCGATGCCCACGATCTCTGGCAGCGCGCGGTGCTGGGGGTCTGCAAGATCGGCACCGACGTGTCGTACGTCGACGGGACGCTGCGCCAGGTTGTGCGCTTCATCGAAGACATGCAGGTTGCGGAGCTTGGCGAAGAGGAATTCGAGGTCTTGCATTGCTAACAGCCTGTCAGACTTGGAAGCCCCCAGCGACCAACACGTCCGCCGGAGGCCTCCGGAGTGCGGACACGTCCGCCGGACACGTCCGCCGGAGGGCTCCGGAGTGCGGAGCCGCAGGCGGAAGCCTCCACCCTCCGCAGGGCTCCGGAGGACGGGTCTGGAGTGCGGGCGGGAGGGCGCCCTAGAAGCGACGCCGGCCGCAGGCCCTAGGGTGCTGGCGATGAAGGCACCGATGCGAGTGCGGTTTCCCAGGAGCGGCGGAGTTCAATGAGCGCGCGGCGCGCCGATCGGGTCGCAGAAGCGGTTCGCGAGGTCATTGCCGAGCTGCTGCTGCGTGACATCAAGGATCCCCGCATCGGGATGATCACACTGACGTCGGTCGAGTTCAGCGATGACCTCAAGCACGCGCGGGTCTATTTCAGCTGCGTGGGCGACCACACGGCACGTGAGCGTTCCCTGAGCGGGTTGCGCAGCGCCACCGGGTTCATCAGGTCGCAGGTGACACGTCGCCTCAAGCTGCGCTACGCGCCCGGTCTGACGTTTGTGTTCGACCCAAGCCTGGAGGTCGCCGACCGCGTCGCCACGTTGCTGAAGGACGCGCGCAGCCGGAACGAATGATGCACGGGCTGTTACTCATCGACAAACCTGAGGGCATCACCTCGGCCGACGTGGTGCGCGTCGTCAAGCGCCAGTTGCGGTGCAAGACGGGACACCTCGGGACACTCGATCCGTTTGCCAGCGGTGTGCTGCCGGTGTGCATCGGGGATGGAACGAAGATTGCCCAATTCCTGAACACGTCAGACAAGGAGTACACAGGCCGCGTCCGCCTGGGGTGCGAGACCGACAGCGGCGATGTGACGGGCACCGTCACACGCAGCGCTCCGGTGCCAGAGGTCGATGCCGCGCAGCTCGCCGAGATGGTTCAGCGTTTTCTCGGTGAGTCGATGCAGATTCCGCCCATGCACTCGGCCCTCAAGCATCACGGGGTGCCCCTGTACGAGCTGGCGCGACGCGGCATTGCGGTGGAACGGCAGGCTCGTCGCATCCGCATCGATGCCCTGCACCTCGCCGTTGACGAATCGGGGGCAGTGGCGTTTGACGTGGTCTGCTCGAAGGGTACGTACGTGCGGGTGTTGGCACAGGATATTGCCGTTGCGCTGGGGTCAGTCGGGCATCTGGAAGCGCTGCGGCGTGTACGCTTCGGCGCCTTTCACATCACGCAGGCGATTTCCCTCGACGCCATCGGCCAACGGACACTGCCAGTGATTGGTCTGCGGGAAGCGCTGCCGCACCTACGGGAGATCCGGCTGGATGCGTTGGCGGCGCGGCGGGCACGGCAAGGGTACGCGCCGCTCTTGCGGTCGATTCCGATGGGTAAGTCCGACGAGGCCGTAAAGTTGGTGGATCCGGCCGGTGCACTGGCGTCGGTGATCGCGACGGATGCCGGGGGTCAATGGCGCTTCGCGCGCGTGTTTGGCGACGCACCGCGCGTCGCAACATGACGGAGCTTGCACATCACGGTGAGGGCTGGCAAGGAAGATCGAACTCCGTAGGACTACGGAACCCATGTCGGAACGTGTGAAGAAGATTGTCCCCGCAGCCGTGATTGCGGCGATCGGACTCGCGGTGAGTGCCGTCATTCAAGTGGTGCATGCGCGGTTGGCTGCGGACGTGAACTACCTGAGCTTCTGCAACGTCAGCGCCAACGTGAATTGTGACGTCGTCCTGGGTAGCCGCTACGCTTCGCTGGCGGGTTTGCCGGTCTCGATGTGGGCGATCCTCTACTATCTTGCGACCTTTGGCATGCTCGCGGGAATCGTCGTGGCCAATCGGGCCACCACCCGTGAGACGCTTGGAACCGTGGTCTTCGGCGCAGCGGTGTGGGGGCTGCTGTTCTCGTTCTACATGGCGGTGGTGGCGTTCTTCGTCCTGCGCACCGTTTGTCTCATGTGCTCCGCCCTGTACTTGGTGAGCATCGGGTTATTTCTCGCTGCCTGGCACTTGCGCAGCGGGCTGCGTGCTGGCGAGCGGCGCGGGGTGGTGGCGCGCGCCGGGCAAGAGCGGGTGGTGTTCATCGGCGGTGTTCTTGCGGCAGTGGTGCTGATCGCGTTTGGCGGCTGGGAAGCGCTCGGACGCGGCTCCAGTCCGATGGACGCCGGGGAGATCAAGCGGCGGCGTCCTGAGTTTTATCACTGGTATCTGTCGCAGCCGGTCGCTGAGGTGCCAATCGATGCCGGTCGCAACACGCGGGGAAGTGCCGACGCGCCGGTCTCCATCGTCGAGTTCTCCGACTTCGAGTGCGGACACTGTGCGGCGTTCCACGAGAGCTTGGACGATGTCCTGCATCGCTTGGGGCCGAGCGTGCGCGTCGACTTCCGGCACTTCCCGCTCGACAGTGCGTGCAATCCCAAGGTCGCGACGTCCGTGCATCAGTCCGCATGCTTGGCAGCGGTGGCGGCGGAGTGTGCGGGCGAGCAGGGGAAGTTCTGGCAATATCACAACTTGCTGTTTGCCAATCAGCAGGAGCTCGGGCGCGCGTTCCTGATTCAGTATGCGACGCGTCTCGGCATGGATGTTGCCCGCTTCACGGATTGCCTCGGCAGCGCGGCGGCGGCGGCGCGCGTGCGCGATGATGCTGAGGAAGGGGCGCGGCTCGGCATCGACTCGACGCCGACGCTCTTCATCAACGGCCGCAAAATCAAAGGGGCGCTCGAACCCGAGCTCCTCACCAATGCGGTCATTCTTGCCAAGACCGGCGGCTGAGAACGGCGAAAACGGCTCACAATCGCCTGCGTAGCGCGAGGCGCTGGCGGCACGGAAGGGCATGAATATCGTGTCGCGATATAGTGCCCCGGAGCGATCTGCGCGGAATCTCTCAGCGAACAAGTTTATCCCGAGATTTTTGTTGACAGCTATGTGGCCAATCGATTATGAGACGCGCTCCAAAGTTATCTGACTCCTAACTTTTGAACTGCGAATGGGCCTTGTCGGTTGCGTGCGATGCCTTCCTGAAGTGGCAGGAGGGGCGGACGTGTGGGGGATGCTGTGCATGGCGCTGTGGAGGACGGGTGGAAACGGTGCGGCGGCGGCGGGTTACCGCGTTGTCCCCAAGTGTGGATAAACCGTCGCGCGCAGCCGACAAGTTGTTTCAGGGTCTCGTGGGAGGGGGCGGGTGCACATGGAGGCCGAATGGTTGGAGGCGCTGCCGCTGCTGCGACAGAAAGTCGGAGAGCGAAACTTCGCGACGTGGATCGAGCCGATCCGCTGCGCGCGCGACGAGTACGGTCTACGGCTGGAAGTGAGCAGCCGCTTTTTCCAAGAGTGGGTCACGCGTCACTTCTTGCCGTGTATCCGACAGACATTGAGCGCCCCCAATGTTGGGGTTCCTGCGGTGCGCATCGTGGTGGCGGCGAACGGCACGGTTCCATCCCCCGCACCGCAGGCCGCCGAGAACCTAGCCCCGGCACCTGCGCGGCCGGCGCGCACCCCCAAGATCGGGCGCTTGGTGTCCGAATACACCTTCGACACCTTCGTCGTGGGTCACGCCAACGAGGTGGCGTATCGTGCCGCACGCTCGGTGGCCGAGTTCCCCGGTCGTCGCTTCAATCCATTCTTCCTGTGGGGTGGGGTCGGACTCGGCAAGACGCATCTCGTCAATGCCTTGGCGCACGACTTGCTCGGGCGACCGCCCCGCCCGCGCATGGCGTGCCTCGCCGCCGAAGCATTCATGAACAGTCTCATCACCTCGTTGCGCCAAGATCAGATGGCGGCGTTCCGCGATCGCTTTCGAGAAGTCGATGTTCTCATTCTCGACGATGTGGAGTTCCTGGCGGGCAAAGAGCGTACCCAGGAGGAGTTCTTCCATACCTTCAATGCCCTCTATGCCGCGGGCAAACAAATCGTGTTGACGTCCGATAAGCCACCACACGCCATCACCGGACTCGAAGAGCGTCTGCGCAGCCGCTTCGAAGGCGGGTTGATCGCCGACATCCATCCGCCGACCCAGGCGATGCGCGTAACGATCGTGACCAAGAAGGCGGCACGGCAGGGTGTCGAGTTGGCGGCCGACGCGGCCCTGGCGTTAGCCCAGCGCAGCGGCCCCAGTGTGCGCGAGCTCGAGGGGGCGCTGACCCGCGTCATGGCAACCGCGGCCCTCAAGGATATCTCGCTGGACAGAGAGCTGGTCGAACGGGTGCTCGTACCTGTCACCCGCGCCGTCACCATGCCATCTCCTGATGTGATTCTGGAAGTCGTCGGCCAACACTTCCGGCTGTCGGTGGCTGACTTGAAGTCGCACCGCCGCGCCCGTTCGGTCGTCCTTCCCCGACAGCTCGCGATGTACCTGGTGCGTACGGTCAGCGAAATTTCCTTTCCGAGCATCGGTGACTTGTTCGGCGGCCGCGATCATTCCACGGTCATGCATGCGGTTCGCGCGATCGAGGCGAAACGCGGGCAAGATCCGCAGATGGACGCCCTGATTAGCACCATCGAGACAGAACTCCGCAGCCGCATCCACTAGCGGCTGGTCGGTCTCACGTCGAGACGTGCGTTCTTTGAGCGAGGGGCCCCTTGACTGCATGGGGTCGGTGGTTATGGTGCCGCCAGTCTGTGGATTTGCATCGCATCAGATCGCCGCTGACATTTCTAATGTAAGGAGGGACACGTATGAAGATTCGCCCACTGCAAGACCGGGTCATCGTGGAGCGCGTCGAGGGAGAGGAGAAGACCAAGGGTGGCATCATCATCCCCGACACCGCCAAGGAGAAACCGCAAGAAGGAAAAGTTGTTGCGGTAGGCAAGGGAAAGATGACCGAGGAGGGGAAGCTGTTGCCATTGAGCGTCAAAGCGGGAGACAAAATCCTGTTCGGCAAGTACTCCGGGACCGAGGTCAAGCTGAACGGCAACGAATACCTCATCATGCGCGAGGATGACATCCTCGGCATCGTCGAAGCCTAAGGAGGAAACCAGTCATGCCTGCCAAGATTGTCAAATTCAGCGAGGAGGCTCG
>Ga0335082_10002962_pt1 | contig 18367 bp, 18 predicted proteins | sample Lox_Sample_41_FD_206718 | JGI IMG/M metagenome (GOLD analysis project Ga0335082, IMG submission 206718) | Soil microbial communities from Loxahatchee National Wildlife Refuge, Florida, United States - Lox_Sample_4.1 | ecosystem: Environmental > Terrestrial > Soil > Wetlands | place: USA... | reverse complement strand
AGGCCGGTTGTCCCTTGCCCAACCGCGAGCGTGATGCTTGGCCCGAAGTTAGTTTTCGGATACGTGCTGGTCACAAAGGTGTCCGCACTCGGCGGCGCCTGGGCCGCCGCGAAGGTGGCAGCCAGCGCCACCAGGAAAATACTCAAAAGGTTCGAAACCGATCGGCAAAGTAAGTGCGACATATTTCCTCCAACCCCGCCTTAAGTCTGGGCAGGTTTATGCGGCCTGGGCGGCAAAACGTCAATTTTGCCGCGATGAGTTTTGTCTGAGATTTCCCTGAGGACGCCAATCCTCTGCAGACAAAAGGGTTTGCCTGCGTCAGGTATAATTCCAGCAACTTGAGCGCAAGTGGGGTGTGGCTTGGGAACCCAGCCGAGTGTGGCCGCTTCGGTTCGTTTTGCAGACTTCCGATTGGACCTCCGCTCGGGCGAGTTGCGTCGCGGCGAAGAACTAGTCAAGCTCCAGCCTCAACCCGCCAAAGTGCTGATCTTACTCGTGAGTCGCGCCGGCGAGACGATTACTCGCCAGGAGCTCGCGCGGCAGGTTTGGGGTTCCGACACCTTTGTGGACTTTGAGCAGGGCCTGAACTTCGCTATCCGCCAGATCCGCACAGTCTTAGAAGACGATGCCGACCGCCCTAGGTTCCTGGAGACATTACCTAAGCGCGGTTACCGCTTCGTAGCTCCGGTCGAAATCCTGCCCGGTCTGCAGGAGGTAAAGCCAGCCTCAGAGACCAACAAGCCTTTGAGCGAAGATGGGCCGATTCCAAAACTCCGTTTCTCAAGAATCTGGTTGGCAATCGCCAGCACCTTGGCGCTGATTCTGACTGGAATCGCCGTCCGTTACCTGGTAGCACGGTCCAGTGCCGCCAAATCCAATGAAGCAATTCACTCGATTGCCGTATTGCCATTGGTCAACCTGTCAGCGGATGCCGCGCAGGAGTATTTTTCGGACGGACTCACGGACGAACTAATAACCGAGCTGGCGAAGACCAAAGGCCTGCAAGTCATCTCTCGCACGTCGGTTTCAACCTACAAAGGCAGCAGCAAACGCACCCCGGAGATTGCCCGTGAACTCGGTGTGGATGCGATCGTTGAGGGCACGATCGAACGGATTGGCGACCGGCTGCGTATCCGGGCCCAGCTCATTCGAGGCGCAAGCGATCAACACCTCTGGGCTGAGAGCTATGACGGTGAAATGGGAGACCTGCTGCGGGTGGAGAGCGAGGTGGCGCGCGACATCGCGGGTCAGATCGGACATCTGGCCTCATTGTCGGGAAATGAAACCGCTGCTGCCAAAGTTGTATCCGTGCCCGCGCATGAGGATTACCTCCGCGGTCGTTACTACTGGAACAAACGAACCGAAGCCGGACTGCGCAAGGGAATCGAATATTTTCAAAAAGCCATCGAGCAGCAGCCCGATTACGCTCTGGCCTACGCCGGCATAGCAGATTCCTACATCATGTTAGCGAATTGGGAGTTTGCACCCCCGGTGGACGCATATCCAAAAGCAAAGGCGGCCGCACTGAAAGCCCTGGACCTTGATCCTGAGCTCGCGGAGGCTCACACTTCGCTCGCCTATGTCACCTTGCTGTATGAATGGAACTGGCAGGAGGCAGAGAGGAGATTTCGCCGTGCCATTGCCATCAACCCCAATTACGCCTCAGCTCACCACTTTTACAGTATCTGTCTGATGACCGCGGGGCGGCAAGCCGAGGCATTGGCCGAGATCCAGCGTGCCCAGCAGCTCGACCCTCTTTCCCTGATCGTGAATGATGTGGTGGGCTGGATCTATTACGAAGGGCGTCAATACGACAAGGCAATCCAACAGTATGAAAAAACCTTGGAGATGGAACCCAGCTATGCTCCGGTATTGTTAGATCTGGGGACGGCCTACCTCCGAACGGGCGACTACAACCGGGCCATCGTCCAATTTGAAAAGGCTCGGTCGGCGGGGGGTAACAACCGGGTTGTGCTCTCGAGCCTGGCTCAGGCCCATGCACTTTTAGGGAATCGCGCCGAGGCCATGCGCATTCTGAATCAACTGCGAACCGGAGCGCAGCCGGCCTTCATATCCTTCTGGGACGTTTCTTTGATCTATGCGGCTTTGGGAGAAAAGGCGAAGGCCGCGGCGATGCTGCGCAGTGCAGCGGATGATCGCGTCGGTTGGATCATACGGGTGGGGGTAGATCCTGCCTTCGATAATCTACGCGATGAATCGGATTTTCAAAACCTGGAGCGGCGTGTGGGAATTCCCAAAGCTTCATGACGGCGCAAAGCGGCAATAAAGTGAGCTCGCTGTTGCTACGCGGAATGTGAGGTGGGTTTTTGCTTCTTCCGCCATGTGCGACGGGCGGCTCACTTAAGCCCGGTTTTGGCTTGCGTGGGGATTTGAGAATGAGTCGAGTCGACGTGAAAAGCAGCGAGGAAGGCTTTAAATTCCCCACACAACGAAAACCGCGTTGTGTGGGCCACCCGCCCGTGCTGAAACTCAACGGGTCACTGGAGAACTAACCTGCTTCCTCTCTCAAACCCCTACCCTCGATTGACACTCCCCCCGCCTATCCCTAGACTGGAGTGTCTTAAGGCGCATTAAGGACACCTCATGGCCTGGCTGCAAAATAAATTCGAAAAGAATTTCCTGATCACCACGGTCGATTACGTCTTCAACTGGGCGCGCAAGTCCGCGGTCTGGCCGATGACCTTCGGCCTGGCCTGCTGCGCCATCGAGATGATCGCCTCTTCTACCGCGCGCTTCGACATCGCGCGCTTCGGTTCGGAGGTCTTCCGTCCCAGCCCGCGCCAGAGCGACCTGATGATTGTCGCCGGCACGGTTACGCTGAAGATGGCGCCGGTGGTCAAGCGCATCTACGACCAGATGCCCGACCCCAAGTGGGTGATCTCGATGGGCGCCTGCTCCTCGGTCGGCGGCCCGTTCAATACCTACGCCGTGCTGCAGGGCGTGGACAAGATCGTTCCCACCGACGTGTACGTGATCGGCTGCCCGCCGCGCCCGGAAAACTTGTTCTACGCGCTGCTCAAGCTGCAGGACAAAATCGACCAGATGACCCTGGCCAAGAAGCCCACTGAAGTCCGGCTCGATCCCAACATGGTGGAGGCGTTTAAGAGGCAAGTAATGATTGCGCAGACGCTGCAGCCGAGATAGCTGTCAGCATTCAGCGCTCAGCATTCAGCCCTGTGCTTCCCGTGATCCGGCCCACTGAATGCTGAATGCTGACTGCTGACTGCTAAATGCTGACTCGCCTCACCTCCCGATCCTCTCTTCCCGCCGAGGGCGAAGCCAAGGAATTTCCCTGCGGTGACAAGACCATCTGTGTCGCCAACATCAACGGTACGATCTCAGCGATGGATAACATCTGCCTGCACCGCGGCGGTCCGCTGGGGCAGGGAAGTATTGAAGGCGGCAAAGTGGTTTGTCCTTGGCACGGCTGGCAGTGGGATCCGAACACGGGCGAGGCCGGGCACAATCCGAACGCCAAGCTCAAGGTGTACGCACTGAAGATTGAAAACGACGATGTGATGGTCGAGCTGTAGCCCTTCGAAACGAGAATCACGTCAGGAACAGCCGTCCCCGCGTCATCTTGTGCTGCAGGCCGGCGGCCAGTTGGTCGATGTCGGTGGCCGCGATCGTGCCTGCCAGGCGCTCTTGCAGGAAGGGTGTGCGGTTACTGCCCACAGTGTCGCGGCGGACCTGCAGAAGCAGAGCCTGGACTGCCTGTGGATCGAACTTCTGCGGCGTGAGGCGCACCAGTTCGCTCAATGCGGCGCCCACGGAAAGCGGTTCGCGATAAGGCCGCGCGCTGATCATTGCATCGAAGGTGTCGGCCAACCCAACGATTCGGACCGGCATGGGCACATCTTCCAGAAGCAGTCCATCGGGATAGCCGGTGCCGTCGGCGCGCTCGTGATGCGAGCGAACGATCTCCGGGATCTGCGGCCAGGGAAATTGCACGCCCTGCACGATCTTATATCCGACCACGGTGTGGTCCGCCATCTCGCGAAACTCCTCAGGATCGAGCGAGGTCGGTTTGCCGAAGAGGTGCTTGTCCACGGCGACCTTCCCGATGTCGTGCAGATATCCCGCAGAGCGCAAGGCGGCCACATCGGAGGACTCCATGCCCAAAGCCTCTCCGATGGCTGCGGCGTAGCGACCGACGCGAAGGGAATGACCCTGAATGTTGACGTGCTTCACGTCGATGGCGGTAGCGAACGCTTCCAGCGCATTGTCGTAGAAACCATGCAGCGAAGCCATGAGCCGCAGATTGTCGGAAACCCGCTGCGCCAAAGTTTGGTTCAGCGTGAAGTTCTGCAGGGCGAGCGCCACGTAGTGACATAGCAGATCGAGCGCTTCAAGTTGGTCGACATCGTACGGGGCATCGCCTTCACGGCGGCCCAGGGCTACGACTCCCACAAGCTTGCCCGCTACTTTGAGCGGAGCGATGCACTTGAACAGTTCCGGCGCGACGTTGCCATTGGAACTGAGATAAACATCGGAGGTGCCGGGTTCGACAATTGCGGGGCCGCGCCCGGTGGTCAGAGCATGCACATGCTTAGGAAGAAGCGGCATGTAGGCCGGATCCGGCATCAGTACGAAACCGGTAGCGGCGATCGATCTCAGCTGGGACGGCTTGTCGCTGTAGACGAAGAGGACAACTTCGCGCGTGTCGCCGGCCTGTTGCAAAGCGGGCAGTATGGCACGCGCGGTCTGTGGGAAGTCGCGCTCGGCAGTGATGGCCGGGCCTAGATCAGAGAGAGCTTCGACTGTCCGCAAAAGCCGCCGGAAATTGTCCTTTTGTATTGCCACCGCGCTAGCGGGAGCAAAGACCCAGAGCAATTCAGGATACCACGCGGCCGACAGGTGATCTTGTTGGTTAGTTTGGTGCAGTCTCTTGCGCGCAGTGTCGGACTACCGGCGGCGAGTGCTGCGAATGGCGCTGAACGTCATGTCCTTTGCGGTGCTTTTCGTGTACTTCTTCCACTGAAAGAACAGTTCGCTGTAGGTGTCCGTTATGTAATCTTGCGCACGAATGCCCAGCGCGCGCGCTGTGCGGTCAATCCAACGGGAGGGGCCTTCGATCTCGCCGAGGTCGCCGATGGGGGTCTGGTCGACGACAACGTGGCCGTGGCCGTCACTCCACTCGGCACGAAACTTTTCGTAGCGGAAGGTGGAAGCAAAACCGAGCGTCCGCAGGATCGCAGCCATCTTGTGCCCGTCCGCCACCGCGGTTTCGGTCTCGGTGCGAGTTTTATGACGTCCGGCTTTCCCCTTGGCCTTGTGCGTCAACACCCAACGGTCTCCATATTTCCGCAGCCGGAGCAGTTCACCTCGTTTGCGCAGGGGTTGGCCGGGGAGGTCATAGAGGGTGTTCATTTCGTGGGTGCGGGGGGTGATCTGCCGAAAGCCGGCCTTCCGCAGTTGCCCGCTGAGCGTGCGCGTGTCCCTCACGCGAAACTTGATCTCGATCTCTTGGTTGGCTCTCATCGAATAAGAAATCCGTATCGCGTTAGCTGAAGGTCGGCAGCTTCACCAGGTCATCGTGCGGCACTGGTTCCAGCGGTTGGCCGGCCTTTCGCCAGGCTGCCAGTCCGCCCTCGATGACAAACGTGTTAAATCCCGTTTCCCGCAGTTGCAGCGCCACCCGGGCGCTGGTAGCTTCGCGTGCTCAAGTACAGTACAGGTAAATGTCCTTGTCCTTGGGCAGGTGCCGGAGTTCCTGGGCCAGGTTGTTGGGCTCGATGCGGACCGATCCGCGGATCCGCGCCGCGTTAGGGTCGTAGTACCCGTGGCTGCGGACGTCCACGATCAGAACCCGGCTGCTGTCGGCCGAGGACAATTTTCGCGCCAGTTCCTCCACCTGTACCCTGGGCACCACGCGATACGCGCGGCTTTTGCGGTAGAGCCACACCCGATATGCGATGTACGCGACTGCGGCCAGGATCAGGACCTCAGTGAACACATGGCCGGCGGTTTGAAATCCCTTGGTGATGGTGGCAAGGAAATCGCGAAACACAAAGCCAAGCGCCAGATATGCAAGGGCGTAGAGCGTAGCTCCAACGAAATCTAGCCGCAGAAACTGCTGGGGCCGCATTTTCATGCTTCCTGCCAAAGGCGGAGCCATTGTATTTACGCCTGGGATGAATTTGGCGAATAGCAAGGTGACTTTGCCGCGCTTGTAGAAGGACTCCGCGGAGCGGAGGATACAACTCTCGGGGTTAAGGGAGAGCCGGCAGAGAACGGCCAGCAACGCCCAGCCCATGTAGCGCCCAAGCACGAACAGGAGCGTGTCTCCCAGCATCATGGCGGAAACCGCCACCAGCAACAACCACGGGCCATTGAGGGTCCTGGATGCGACAGCCGCGCCTCCGGCCACCAAGACCAATGCAGCCGGAACAGGCAGTCCGATCGCCTCGGCAAATACCAGGGCAGCGGCAAGCGCGTAACCGTGGCGTGCAATGAGTGAGGAAAGACTGTTCACAAGAGAGCGGAATCAGCTGCTCAGTATATAAAAAAGGACGCCCGTAGGCGTCCTGGAGTGCGCGAAAAAATACTACGCGGCAGCGGAGTGGCTGTTAGAGGTATTTCCCAAGGCTGCCCGCACGATGCCGGGCGTGTCCCACGAAGGAAAGACGTCGCTCGCCCCGGCGTTCAGCGCGGCGGTCCACATCTCCTCGTCAGCGCAGCGGTGTGTGCACACGATGCAGGCCCCTGGAAATTCGTGCGAAAGGTGCTCTACATCGGTAAGAGAGGCGGTCTCCATATCCAGGATGGCGACCCGCGCGCGTTGCTTGGCGATGCTTGCGCGCACGTCACCCAGAGAATGCGCCTGCTGGACGGATCGAAAGGAACGGGAGAGAGCAGAAACCAGAGACTGCGCAACTCCCGCATCGCTCTGGAGGAGGATTACATTGAGCGGTTGCATAAACACGTCTCGCTTCTACCGCTTTTACACGGTGACCTGTGGCCGTACCAGCCAACCTGTGGCTGGAACTGGCACGGACGTTAACACTTATGAGCGGCGAGCTGCCGGACGGCACCACATGGCGGCCGGACGGAATCCGGTCAAGGCTCAAACGACTCAGCCTGAAGCTTCCCGTTTTGCTTAAGCAGAATTTCCACCTTCCCCTCCGCCTGTTCCAGTTCCTTGCGGCATGCCGCTGAAAGCTGCATACCCTCTTCAAAAAGCGTCAGGGACTTTTCCAGTGGAACTTCACCTTTTTCCAGTTCCTGAACGATTTTCTCCAGACGTTGGAGGCAGTCTTCAAACTTGGCCAACGGGATTGCTCCTTTGGCCCATTCTAATGCACTTAATGGTGAGATGTGTCCAGGGAAAAATTGGTTTGAGAAAAAATTCAATCCACTTCTAGACCGAAGTGGGACGAGATGTCCCCAAGGCTTCGAGCACATCCACCGCCGAGGCGTAGCGGCCCAGGGGCGCACTGATCTGTGCGCCTTGCACCCGTTCCCGGACGGCGATCAACATCTCCCGCGCTATGGCAACCCCTTCTTCGCGCGCGGCTTCCGGCGTCTGGGCCCGCGACATCCGTTCCAGAATGGAGTCTGGCACGGAGACCCTCAATTCGTTCTTCATGAATTCGGCGTTACGCACGCTTACCAAAGGCCATATTCCCGCTACCACGGGTATCCGGCAGCCTTCGATCCGGCGCAGGAAGTTCTCCAACAGTCGCAGATCGAAGACCGGCTGAGTGACGACATACTCCGCCCCGGCCTGGACTTTGTAGGCAAAGCGTCGGATTTCCTCGTCCATGTCGTTGAGCCCTGGGTTGGCCCCCACGCCTATCACAAAGGCGGTACCGGGGCCGATCGGGTTGCCGCCCAAGTCCAGGCCACGGTTAAGGTTGTGAACAATGTTGACCAGTCCGATCGAGTCCACGTCAAACACCGCGGTCGCGTCGGGGTAGTTGCCCATCTTGGGTGGATCGCCGGTGATACAGAGCAGGTTGCGGATACCGGTCGCGGCCGCACCCAGCAGATCCGACTGAATCCCCAGGACATTCCGGTCCCGGCAGGTGTAGTGCAGGATGGTCTCGATCCCAACTTCCAGCTGAATCAGGAGGGAAAGGGCCTGGTTGCTCATGCGCGCCGAGGCACGAGGGCTGTCAGGAATATTGATAGCGTCGACGCCTACTGACTTGACAAAACGAGCCCCCTCGACCTCCTTGCGGATGTCGGTTCCCTTGGGAGGAACGATCTCGACCATGGTTACGAATTCACCTGTTGCGAGCTTCGCGCCCAGGCGGGAGCGGTCCCTCAAGGGCACGGCCGGGGCCGCCGTCATCTTCACCGGATTCGAGAAAGAGGCAGATGAGGTCCGGGAACGGGCCTCGCCCACCCGCAATGCAGATTTCATGACCCTTATATGGTCTGGGGTCGTACCGCAGCAGCCGCCCACCAGTCTTACCCCGGCTGCGACGAACTTCCGCGCATAACTGGCCATGTACTCGGGCGAACACAGGTAGATGTTGCGGCCTTCAACCGAGCGTGGGATACCGGCGTTGGGCTGCGCGGCCAGCGGCAGGCTGGTCAACGCGCGCATCCGCTCGATGCCCTCGAGCATGGCAACGGGGCCGACGCTGCAGTTGCAGCCGATCACATCCGGTCCCCACTCCTCCAGACGGGGAGTGAAGAATTCGGGGGCGGAGCCGTCGAGGCAGTTGCCTTCTTCGTCAATCGTCACCTGCGCCACAATGGGGACCTTCGGATCGACGTCCCGGGCGGCCAGAATTGCCTGATGGAGTTCTTCCAGATAGCCGAAGGTCTCGAGAATCAGGACGTCCACTCCGCCCTCGACCAGGGCGGCGATCTGCTCACGAAACGCGCCTCTAGCTTCTTCAAAGGAAGTCTTACCCAGCGGCTCGATGCGGATTCCCAATGGACCTACCGAGCCACCAACATAGGCATCAAAGCTCTTCGCAGCTTCGCGGGCCAGACGAGCCCCGGCGAGGTTCACGTCGCGCACGCGGTCGGCTAGGCTGTGCCGTCCTAAACGGAAAGAGTTGCCGCCAAAGGTATTCGTTTCAACCAGCTCCGCGCCCGCCTGCAGGTATTCATGGTGTACGGAGCGGATCAGCTCGGGCTGCGAGAGGTTCAGTTCGTCATAACAGCGGTTGATGAAAATCCCTTTGCCGTACAGCAGGGTACCCATCGCGCCGTCACACAGAACCGGGCCCTGTTTAAGTCGCGTCAGGAAATCGGCGGGCATGGGTCTGAGAATACAAGATGACTGCCGGTTTTGCATCCTGGGCGGTAAAGTGTGTAACTGCCCTCGTCTGCCGGTAGGTCAGTGGGCCGCCCACCTGCATGGCCGTCCGCCATTGTTCTAGGTAGGCTCTGTTATAATCCGTTTTCTTGCATCTAAATCTTTGTCCCTCATATCCTTGGGAGTTCCAGGTTTGAACCGAACCCTCAGTACTGTCGTACTTGTGATTGGTAGTGTGGCGTGGGTCTCTTGCGGCAGCAGCAATTCCTCCAACCAGCACAAGCTGAGCGGGATCAAGTTTCGAGCCCTGGTGTCAAACCCTCTGCTGACCAGCGCTGCGGGAACAATCGGCGCGGCGCTCAACATCGTGAATGCTTCCACGGACTTGCTGTCTTTCTCGGCGATCAGTTTGGCGGGAGCACCACATTCCGGATTGATGGTGCTTTCCCCGGACCTTAAGCGGACTTTGGTAGTCAGTTCGCCCCCCAGTACGATCGTGGTGATCGACAATACCACCGAGAGTTCGGCGACAACGACCACCGGGTCGGCCCCCGTGCCGAACATCAACCTACCGGGCCCCACCGAGAGCCTGTTCATTGCGAGCGACAATCTCACCGCCTACGCAGCGGTACCCTCGGCCCCGGTCTCCGGGCAGGCGCCTGGGGCTGTGGTGGTCATGGATTTGGGTACCGGCACGGTCAAGGCGACCATCCCAGTCGCTGGGGCGCACTTTGTTGTGGGCAGCCCGGACGGCAACCATGTTCTGGTATTCAGTGACAATTCGGACAGCATTACGGTTCTGGATACCATCCTGATCGGCAGCAACAGCGATCCGCGGTCGACCGTTACCGGCTTCGACCGGCCAGTCTGGGCTATCTTTGCCGACAGCACTTCCACCTACATCTTCAACTGCGGGCCGGAATGCGGGGGCACCGCGGCCGCAATCGCCAAGTTTGACGTGGGCAGCGCCGGTCCGAGTCAAGTGTTACCCCTGAGCGGTGCAACCTATGGATTGCTCAAGGGCACGACCTTGTACGTGGCAGGCAGCCCGCCGAACACTCCATGTGGTTCAGGGACTTCCGCTGTCGCGTGCGGCACTCTGAACATCGTGGATACCAACTCCATGACCGTCACGAATGCCAGCCCGATCATTATCACAGACGGCTATCACGATCGGATGGAGATGGGGGCCAATGGCCGGTTGTTTGTGGGCGGGCACAACTGCAGCAACGTGAATATCGCAGGCGGGGAAGTGCGTGGCTGTCTTGCCATCGTCAATACAAATACAGCGAAGGTCGTCGTTCCGCCACAGACGGGCGATGCGACCGGAATTGCACCCGTTCCCGGGCGAGATGTTGTGTACGTCTGCGAGGGCAGCGTGTTCGAGATCTTCGATACGACCACCGATGAGCTGGAGGTACAGAATATTCGCACCGACATCGTCGGACAACCCACTGATGTGAAGATCGTAGACCCGCCCCCGAGCTAAGAGTCACCTTGCCGGTTCGAGCACCAGCCGATGCCGGGTGGCCTTCAGCACGGCTTGCGGAGAAAACGGCCACGCAAACGTGAACCCCTGGTACCAGGCATTCCACTGGTCCTTGTAGTAGGGACTGAGGAAGTCTCCTCCCTCTCCGGTGACTAAGTTCAACGTGGATGTATCCAGATCGGCCAGATCGTCCGTGATCCGTTCGGAAGGCCCATGGGCGGATCCCACTGCCTTGACGGTGTAGCCGCTACCCGATTGCCGATAAAGTCCGGGGCCGGTCCAATGCCTGAGCAACGGAATGTGTCCCAGCACCGGATTCTGAATCTCCACCAGATTGGCGTCTCCCCACTTCCATGCATTCAGATCTGCAGGGGCATCAGGCCGGCTGACTGCGCTCTCGACGGCCGCCGTCAGGAGTTCATCGTAGTTTGCATACGCCTGCGGCAGCCAGCGCTTCCATTGGTGTTGGACCACGTTCTCCAGCCACACTGTGCTCATCATCCAGTGATAGCTCTTCCAGTTCAAGGTAGCTTCGGCTTGCTTTCGGTCTGCCGGTGCTGCTCCGAGCTTCGGTTCCAAGAGCAGTCGGACCAGTTCTTCGCGGGCGCGGACCGCAATCGTGGGAGCAGCCGAATCTGCGGTCACGCGGCCATCCCATTGCCGCAGGATGTCCGCCGCGGCCTTGGTTCTTCCCGATGGCACCTTTGAATGATCGACAGCGTACACGAACTTCTCAGAAAAAAGGCGATCCAGGTCCGAATAGATATCGGTCTGGAGCGAGAGCATATCTGCCGGGGATAGTTTCTTCCCTGATTCCAGTACCCGATAGATGCGAGCCGTGCGCCACGGCGCCTCCCATTCGACGCTGACGGAATACGGATACCCGTCGGGTGTGATCCGGCTGTTCGCGGTAGCGATGATTCCCGACGGCGGATTGAAAACGCTGGGCAGCTTTTCGAAGGGGATGTAGTTAATCCATTCGTGAGCGTTGTTGCTGCCATCTACGGGCAGGCTGCCGTCTCCCGCCGCCCGGATGGGCACCCTGCCGGTGGCGTGGTATCCGATATTGCCATTCACGTCGGCATAAACCACGTTCTGTCCGGGGGCATCGAATTCGGAGAACGCCCGCTCGAACTCCTCCCAGTTATGAGCCGAGTCAACCGCAAAGAAAGGATTGCGGACGCCGTCGTACAGAGTCCAACGCAGAGCCAGCTTGCGGATTTCTCCAGGAACGAGATCCGTGACAATCGGGCCGTGCCGAGTGACAGGCACATCCAGAATCTCGTCAGGCTTGCCTTTGATGTGGATGACCTCGCGGCGATGCTCGGGCTGTTTCCAGCCATCTGGGGTCAGATAGAGTCCAGCGTCGTTGAAAGTCTCGACATAGATGTCCTCAATGGTGGGGCCGACATTGGTGAATCCCCAGGCGAGGCGCTGGTTGTGGCCGACGATGATGTAGGGATAACCCGGCAGCGCTACACCAGCGACGTCGAAACTGCCGCAACTCGCTTGCGGGCAGCGAAGGTGCAAGGCGTACCACAGATTTGGCAACTGGTGGCCCAGGTGCATGTCGTTCGACAGCAGCGGCTTGCCGGAGACGGTATGCGCTCCGGAGACCACCCAGTTGTTGGAGCCGAGAACCAGTGGAGGCTCGTCGAAAAACCTGCGGGCAATTGCGCTCGGAGCGCTGCCCAATCCTGGGAACGCGTGGATCAAAGTTGCGAGAGAGCTTTCGTTTCCCGGTTCATCGTCGTCATTGGTGCCTTGATCAACGGTCGGACGTGCGACGGTCGGCGGCCGGTCACGCCAGGACGAATTCACGTACAGATCGGCGGTAAGCTCCGGACCGAGTTTGCCCAGAATCTTTTCTCGCATGAGCGCGTGACGAGGCGTGGTGCTGAGATCCTCGACCATGTAGGCGCCGATAAGCGCCGAGTCTTCTATGGTCCAGGGTCGCGGCGCGTAGCGAAGAATGCGAAATTCGATGGGCAGACGGTCGCGATGACTGACGATATATGCATTTACGCCCCGGGTGTAGGCTTCAAAGTGCGCGCGATCGTCAGCTGAAATAATTGCAATCGTCTTCCGGGCGGCCGCGCGCAGTCCCAGGACCCTCTGCTCACGGTCATGCTTAAGCGCGTCTGGGCCAACGATCTCGGACAGTTCACCGCCCGCGAAGCGCCGCGTGCTGTCCAATTGGAACAGGCGGTCGCTGGCGGTGATATATCCTTGAGCAAAAAACAGGTCATCAAAGTTCGGTGCTTCAATCGTAGGGATTCCGTGGTCGTCACGGGTAACGGTTATTGAAGCCGAGAGGCCGGGTACGCTTACACGTCCATCCAGTTGCGGCAGCGCGGAATGAGCGATGGAATAGAGCCAGACCGCGAGCCCCACAGCCGCCAGCACCAAAATGATGAAAGCCAGGCCAATGACGCGCCACCAGCAGTAGCGCGTGCGGGAAGGAACCGGGAGGGTGGTGGCCATGGCGAACAATCGATTCTAGCAGCCCGCCGGCTGGGTGCGATGCGGGTTGGCGCATTTGGACAAAGGCCGTTATCATCCAAGTGCCAGGGGACCAACGTGCGGCACGGCGTGGCGGGCACCCCATACTTTATGTTGCAAAAGCGCATTGACGATCAGCCGAGCATCTCACGCGAAATGATGCGCGAGGCGCAGCAGATCCTGCACCTGCATCTCAAGCGCGTGGGACTCAAGCACACAGGCCAGCGCGACACGATCCTGCGCACCTTTCTGGAAACCCGCGAGCATCTGTCGACCAACGAACTGCACCGTCTGGTGCAAAAGAAAGACGCTCGCATCGGCTTCACAACTGTGTATCGCACCCTGAAATTGCTGGCCGAGTGCGGCCTGGCAAGTGAAGTTGCCTTCCACGACGGCATCGCGCGCTACGAACACCAGTACAATCGCCGCAGCCACCACCACATGGTCTGCACCGAATGCGGCAGCTCCGTGGAGTTCTTCTCTCCGGAAGTTGACCGCTTGGAGCAGGAGATCGGACGCAAACATCATTACGCTACCACCCGCCACACCTTTCAGATCTACGGGGTCTGCGAGGACTGCCGCAAGAAGAGCAATGCCCGTCAGGTGACCTGAGGCCCCATGCCGATCACCTGTCCGCAGTGCCACGCCTCCATGCCTGAATTTGCCGCGTTTTGTCCCGGTTGCGGACGCCGGATGATCACCGCGCCGGCCGCGGTGGGCAGCACCGGGTGGCTGAAGGAAAATGTGGCCGGCGCTCTGGCCTACTTGACCTTTATACCGGCCGTCATTCTTCTGCTGGTCATGCCCTTCAAGCGCAACCACTTTGTGCGCTTCCACTCGTTTCAATCGGTTTTCCTGACGATTGCCGGAGTTGTGGCCGCGATCGCGTTACGTGGCCTCTTTGCGCTTCTCGCCCTGATTCCCTGGCTAGGTTATCTGCTCGCGTGGCTGATGGTGCTTCTCGTTTCGCTGGCTTGGGGATTTCTCTGGTTGGTAGTGATGGTGAAGGCGCTGCAAGGGGAGCGGTTCAAGCTGCCCATCATCGGGGATCTTGCCGAGAAGCAATAGCTTGCTTTTTGACTTTCATTCTGATAACTTCGCCGCGATTTCCGGTCTCCCCCAAAAAAATTGATGCCCAGGTCTTGAAGGGCGGTGTCCTCGCCCGTCCCTTGGGCAGGAGATGCCTCATGCATCGACTCGAATTTGTGGGCACGCTGTTTCTGGCGAAGACCGCAGCCGCAGATGTGCAGCGGGGAAGTGATGCTGCCGGCGCAGCCTCAGCTTGCGGCTGCCTGGGCTTCTTTGGCTTTTTTATCATCGCCATCATTGCGCTGAATATCGCGCTCCTGGTCTGGGTGGCGCGGGATGCGAAATCACGTGGCATGGATAGCTCAATCCTGTGGATGATCCTGGTGATGGTGACCGGGCTGATCGGCCTGATTATCTATCTGTGTGTTCGACCGCAAGGCAACCTGGTGCAGTGTGCCCATTGTGGCAATCGCAGGCTGCAGGTGAGCGCAAAATGTCCGCACTGCGGAAATGCCTGAGCCATCCGGGCTCGTATCTTCTCGCGCTGACCCTTCTCGGCACCTTGGTGTCGCTGGACGCCATGCGTTCCCCGGAGCGCCAGCTGACGGCGCAGGGCTACATCAAACTTGTCGGTCTCTACCAGAGCTTTGGCAGCCCTTTGCTCAAGGGATATGTGCAGTGCCGCTTCCAGCCCACCTGTTCCCGCTACTCGGTGGAAGTGGTTCGCAACTACGGCCTAGGGAAAGGATTGATCTTGACTGCGACTCGGCTCTGGCGATGCCGCTCCAATGTGCCCCTCGGCACCCAAGATGTTGTGCCTTGAGGAGCGGGGATTCCCTTGCGTTCCCCACCGAAGTCTGTTACTTTGCGCGAAACTGAGATTGCGAGCTTGAGACGATAGAGTACGCAGCGTTTCGACCAGATTGAGGGAGGCGTCTATGGCGTTTTGCAGCTCGTGTGGAGCCCAAATACCCGCCGGAGCCACGACCTGTCCGGCATGCAGTCGGGGAGCAGCCCCAACCGGCGGAGCTGCCCCGGCCGGAACTGGCGGACTGACCGACAACGTGGCCGGCATGTTGGCCTACGTGACGATTGTTCCAGCGATCATATTTCTCGTCCTGGAGCCCTACAACCGCAGCCGTTTTGTCCGTTTTCATGCGTTCCAGTCCATCTTTTTCGCCGTGGCCTGGACCGTACTCTGGATCGCCCTGAGCTTCGTCGGTATGATTCCGGTCCTGGGCTGGGCCACGATTTTGATCTGGCCTCTCCTTGGACTGGGAGGCCTGATCCTGTGGATCATCCTTCTCCTCAAAGCGAACCAGGGACAGATGTTCAAATTGCCGGTCATCGGTGACCTGGCGGAGAAGCAGGCTGGCGCGTAACGGAGCTTTAGGGACAAATCGCCCTTCAAGGGACTGCAGCGATACCAACGTGCATCAGTGCAGGCTTCTGTGGGATTGCGTTTCCATGCGCGTTCGGTAAGTGATTTTCTCGGCGCTCTTGGCGGGTCCTTTGCGTACTTTGCGGTTAAGAGCTTTTGACCGTAAGGACGCTAAGTGTTCGCGAAGATCGCAAAGAAAATCTGATCGCGACTTCAGGTCGCCACCGGCCTCTTCCTCCCTATTTCCCTTCCTGCCCCTTTTCCGGTAGTCTGTTCCACTTGACTCAGGTGAGGAGCAGGGTTTGAAAGTAAGGGTCTTTTACCACGACAAGTGCTTTGACGGGGCATCTTCGGCCGCGTTGTTCTCCCGCTTTTACCGTGAGCGGATTCGCAACGATGTTGAGTTTGTCTTCTCCGGCCTGCTGCACCGCGCGGGCGCGCTCTTTAACGAGAAGGACTTCGATGGGGATGAAAACGCGATTGTAGACTTCAAGTACTCCAGCTCGCCGAGAATCACCTGGTGGTTTGATCATCACGAGAGCGCCTTCCTGACCCCGGCAGACGCCGCCCACTTCGAGCAGGACCAGAGCAATCGCAAGTTCTACGACCCAGACTTCAAGTCCTGCACCAGTTTCATCGCCACGGTAGCTGCGGGGCGCTTCGGCTTCGATACAGCGCCAGTCGCCGACCTGGTGCACTGGACCGATATCATCGACGGCGCCTTGTATCCGGACGCGAAGACGGCGGTTGAAATGCGCGCCCCTGCCATGAAGCTGACCATGGTCATCGAGTCGACGCAGACCTTCGGGTTTGTACCGCGGCTGATCCCCTTGCTGGCAACGAAGCCTCTGGGCGAGATTCTCGAAGAACCGTTTGTGGCGTCGCTTCTGCCTCCACTGCTGGAACGCCATCAGCACTCGATTCAGATCCTGCGCGAGCGCACCGAGTTGAAGGACGGGACGCTCTTCTTCGATGTCTCCGACCACGAGCTCGAGGGCTACAACAAATTTGTTCCCTATTACCTGCAACCGGAGTCGATCTACAGCGTGGGGCTGAGCAAGAGCAGTTTCCGGGTAAAGGTCTCGGTCGGCTCCAATCCCTGGGCGCCGTCAGAGCCGGTCGTGAACCTCGCCAAGGTTTGCGAGCGCTACGGAGGCGGGGGGCATGCGCGCGTCGGTGCGATATCCTTCGATGTCAATCAGCAGGAGGCCGCTCGCAAGGCCGCTCACGAGATTGTGGAGGAGTTGCGTGCCGCGGTGCGCGACGGCAGAACCGGTTAGCTCGTTACGGTTCGGGGATACCATGCTGATACCCGACGGCATTTTTACATTCCCGGAACCATGGACGGTGTCTGCGAGTGGATAATACGAGGGAGATGCAGGGGCCCGTCGAATCCGCGCACAAGCATAACCCTCAGCTGCAGGTGCTTCGCGCCGTAGCCACCGTAGAACTGGCGAAGGGGATGGTCGTTCTCCTTGCCGCCATCGGCGTACTCTTCCTGGTGCATCGCGATCCCTGGGACATCGCCGACGGCCTGCTACACCTTCTTCATGTCAGTCCGGACGCCCACTTTGCCCACGTTTTTCTGAACTGGGCCGACAGTCTGACTGACGGCAAGCTGTTGACCATCGCCAGCGTGGCCGGCGCATATTCATTCCTTCGCTTTGTGGAGGGGTATGGGTTGTGGTTTGCCAGGGCTTGGGCCGAGTGGATCGCCCTGATCTCCGGCTCGCTCTACTTGCCTTTTGAAATCTACAAGTTGCTGCACCGGCAATCGGTGTTGCATATTGGGATCTTTGTCGTGAACCTGGCGATTGTGGCGTACATGGCCTACCTGCTCAAGACCGGCAAGAGCAACCACAAGATACCGGCCACCTGAGGCTACTGCAGAGGGACGCCACTGCTCAGGCAGGAAGCCGCGTTGCCATCAGTAGAAAATCGGATCACGCCCGACTCGTCCGCGCAGAAAGCGCGCATCCCGGAGTTCGGTGTGGCCGGAACGGCGGTTGCCCGGAACCTCAGCGCGGGAGTTCCCGCGCACTCCGACAGTGCGAAGATGTACCCACTTTTTTTCCCCAGTGCCAGGCGAGGATCGATCAGCCGGGCCTGGTGTTCGTTGGCCTCGCCGCCTCCTCCCATTCCGCCGAGGTCCGACAGAGAACAGGTGTAACCACTCGCGGGATATTGCTGGGCATAAACCTTCTCCGCGGTCAGGAGTAGCTTCATGGAAGCGATGGATTGAGCATCATCGGCCCGGATCCCGTTGTTAGTGTCGTCAGCCGAGCCCGACTGGCTCATGGCTACGGTTGAGGATTTTGGCCGCGTGGCGATTGCCTTTAGAAAAGCCGGGTCGGTCAATGACACCTGGACCGTCACCGTGATGTCGGTAAGCCGCCAGATGCCGGCTTCCTGCCTCATTGAGAAAACGAATCGGGGCGCAAACCCACTGGTTTGCGATTGGCCGTCTTTGTATCCACGGAACGCTAACTCGATGTCGTCCCGGTCCGCCTGCAGATCGTCGCCCTCGACGGTAATCTCAAACTTGCTGCCCTGACGGTGGTCCTCTAACACCAGCAACGTCGATCCGGCTTCGAAGGTCTGGAACTCCTGGCCTTGCGCTTTCATCTGACTGGTCCACAGGGCAAAGCCATCCAACATGGGACTGTTGGATCCCGATTTATGAAGCGCGGCGCGCAGGGCTTCCGGCAGGTGCTTCTCCAGACTGCCG
>Ga0335082_10002961_pt1 | contig 18368 bp, 17 predicted proteins | sample Lox_Sample_41_FD_206718 | JGI IMG/M metagenome (GOLD analysis project Ga0335082, IMG submission 206718) | Soil microbial communities from Loxahatchee National Wildlife Refuge, Florida, United States - Lox_Sample_4.1 | ecosystem: Environmental > Terrestrial > Soil > Wetlands | place: USA... | reverse complement strand
ACGAAAGCCGCGGAATTTGCCTGCCGACGCGGAATTGATTTCCGGGAAAGAACCCAATCCGGAGGACATTCGATTTCTCGAGGAGCGTCTCTACGAGTTCAACGTTCAAGCGACGGGAATCTCGGATGGAAGGTTCCTTAGCGCTTTCATGCGAGCCGCCGATGGATCGCTTATTGGGGGCGCCTTTGGCTGGACGTGGGGAGGAACCTGTTACGTTCGGTATCTGTTTGTTTCAGAGAACCTGCGCAGAAAAGGCCTTGGGACCACATTAATGCGCGCAGTGGAGAATGAAGCCAATTCTCGGGGTTGCCAGCAGATCGTGCTCGAAACCCACGATTTTCAGGCTCCCGACTTTTATCAGAAGCTCGGCTTTGAAGTCGTCGGCCGTGTCGCTGATTACCCACGCGGCCACCAATACATGACCTTGGTCAAGCGCCTCACCGGCGGGTGTTGAGGCCGGCCGCGGTAGTGAGTCCCCCTTTCTAGCTCGCGAGGAAGCCGCCATCGACCGCGAGCACGTGGCCCGTCACCATCGAGGAGGCCCGGCTTGCGAGGAAGAGCGCGGCGCCGACGATCTCCGGCACTTCCGCGACGCGACCCATCGGCGTTGCGGCCTCGACCTGCGCGCGCATCGCTGGCTGCGACAGCATGGGGCGGGTGAGCTCCGTGTGCACCCAAGTGGGCGCGATCGCGTTGACGCGGATGCCCTGCTTCGCCCATTCGATTGCGAGCGCGCGCGTCATGTTCACCACCGCGCCCTTTGAGGTCTGATATCCGACATTTGGATAGATGCCGCCAGAGAGGCCCATGATCGAGGCGAGGTTGACAATGCTGCCCTTGGCACGCGGCAGCATGAGCCGGGCGGCGGCGCGCGCACAGAGGAAGCTCCCCGTGACGTTCACCGCCTGCACCCGCTCCCACTCCGCGAGCGTGAGCTCCGTCGCGGGCTTTCGGACCGCAATCCCCGCGCTATTGACAAGCACGTCGAGGCCACCGATGCGCTTGGCGATCTCGGCGAAGGCTTGCTCGACGGCGCGCTCGTCGGCAACGTCGAGGACGAAAACCTCGGCACGGCCGCCGCCTTTGCGGATCGCCGTCGCTGCCGCTTCCGCCGCTTCCTCCTTGCGGTCGAGGATCGCGATCGCCGCGCCGACGCGAGCGAAGGCCTCGGCGATGCCACGGCCGATACCGTCGCCGCCGCCGGTGATCGCTGCGGCCTCGCCATCGAGGCGAAAGGCCCCGAGCGGATTCTCGAGGGAGAGCATTTCGGTCAATCCATCACCTCGCGGAATGGCAGGAAAGATACGCTGCTGCCGGGCGCGAGCTCGGTGAGGGACTCTTCGAGCACGACGAGCCCGTCGGAACCGACCATCGAAGAGAGGATGCCCGCGCCGTCGCGTGGAAACTTCCGCGCGATCCATCCGCCCGTGGGCGCCGCATCCAGGCGGGCACCCAAATACTCGCGGCGTCCCTCCTTCTTGCGGTAGGCGAAATCGACAATCACGCGGAAGCTCCGCGGCGCGATCTCACGCGCGCCCGCAAGACGCAGGACAAGCGGCCGCGCGAGGACAAGGAACGTCACCATCACCGCAACCGGATTGCCCGGCAGACCCATGAAGGGGACGCGGCCGATCTGACCCATCGCGACGGGGCGGCCCGGCTTGATCGCAAGCCGCCAGAAATGGAGGCGCCCCAGCGCCTCGACGGCTGCCTTGACGTGATCCTCGTCGCCGGTGGACATGCCGCCGGAGGTGAGGACAAGGTCGTGATCCGTCGCCGCGCGCACGAGCATCGCTTCGACGGCGTCGCGGCGGTCCGGCACGATGCCGAGATCCGTAACGGCGACGCCGAGACCCTCGAGAAGGGCGCGGAGTGTGTAGCGGTTGGCGTCGTAGATTGCTCCCTCCGGCAGCGCTATCCCCGGCTCCCGCAACTCGTCGCCGGTCGAGAGCAATGCGACCTTCAGCTTGCGAAAGACCGGCAGCGCCCCGAAGCCAAGGGAGGCCGCGAGGCCGATGTCCTGCGCGCGAAGCCGGTGCCCGGCCGCGAGCACGCTCGTTCCGGCTTTCACGTCTTCGCCGGCGCGACGCCGGTTGGCGCCCTGTTTGAGGCCCGGCGGCAGACGCACCTTGCCGTCCTCTTCTACGCAATCTTCCTGCATGAAAATCGTATCGGGCCCTTCGGGCATGCGCGCACCCGTGAAGATGCGGACAGCGGCCCTGCGCGGAGCCGCGCCCGGCAACGGATGGCCCGCCGACGCGCGACCCAGCACCGGCAAGATCGTGGGCGCGCCGGGCGCGAGATCGTCGAAGTAGACGGCGTAGCCATCAACCGCCGCATTGTCGTGCGGCGGCACGCTCAAGGGTGCCACCAGCGGCGTCGCGAGGATGCGGTGGACGGCCACCGCGAGCGGCACCGTCTCCACTTCCGGCAGGGGCAGCGTCCGCGTCTCGACGAGCCGCAGCGCTTCGGCACCGCTCATGAGCGTGCCGCCAAAGGCGAAGCAGTCGTCGCTGAGTCGCGCCATCTCAGCCGCTCCTCGCCGCGGCGTGCGCGAGCACGAACTCGGCAATTCCGGGAACGTCGTCGAGCTCCAGGCGTGGCACCGGCAAGCCAGGTATGGGCTCGTCCGAGGCAACCGCGAGCACCGCCGGATCCTCGCGGCAGATAAGCGGCTTCCCGACCGAGGGACGGTGTATCTCGAGCTTGGGCAGCGCCTGGCGTTTGAACCCCTCGACGATCAAGAGATCGACCGGGGTCATGTGACTGAGGAGTTCGTCGAGCGCCGGCTCCGCGGCGCCCCGATGCTCATGCATCAGTGCCCAGCGGCGCTCGGACGACACCATCACCTCGACGGCGCCGGCCTCGCGGTGGAGATAGCTGTCCTTGCCGGGCTGATCCACGTCGAATGCGTGATGGGCGTGCTTCACAGTCGAGACGCGCAGGCCGCGCGCGCTCAGCAGCGGAATGAGCCGAGTCAGCAGCGTGGTCTTGCCGCTTCCGCTCCAGCCGGCGATGCCGAAGATGCGCATGGCCTGCAGGGGGCGCCTCAGGCGGCGTGGCCCGGCTCCGCAGAGGGCGGCGCCGGCGGCTCGACCGTCACATCGTCCATGTGCGTGAGCCCGACGTAGAGGTAGTCCCAACCCGTGACCAGCGTCAGGCCGGCAGCGAGCCAAAGCATGATCTCGCCCACGGTCTCGACGGGGATGGTCGTCTGTTCCGCGCCCTGCAGCAGCAGGATTGCGATCGCGACCATCTGGATCGCGGTCTTCCATTTGGCGAGCCGCGACACCGGAAGGCTCACGCGCACGGTCGCGAGATGCTCGCGCAGGCCCGAGACCAGGATCTCGCGCATCAGGATTACGAGCGCCGGCAGGATGGTGATCGCGGAGATCTTCTGCGTCGCCGCCAGCATGAAGAGCGCCGCCGCGACCACCAACTTGTCTGCGATGGGGTCGAGGAAGCGCCCGAATTCCGTCTGCTGCTTCCAGCGCCGGGCGAAATGGCCGTCGAGCCAATCGGTGATGCATGCCACCACGAATATGCCGCAGGCAATCCAAGGCGCGAGCCGGCTGGGTAGATAGAAGGTCGCCACCAGCAGCGGGACCGCGAGGATGCGCGACAGCGTCAGGAGATTTGGCAAGGTCTTCAACATGGTATTGCCGGTGCTCGAGGGGTCCTTGATTTTACCCGTCGTCGCGCAGGGGGTCACAGATCAGATTGGCATCCCGTAGCGCCACTCCGCCTAACCCATACCACATATTGCGATTTCGATGTCATCACGAGCCCGCGCTGGCCCTCACCTAAAATACCTGGGACAATCGCGGTTGCGCAGGACAGGGCCTGCGCACCTAATTGCGGGGGAAAACATGACTCTCCAGCATGCGAAGGCGGGGCGCCGAAGGCTATGGCGAGGCGTGCTACTCGCGCTCGCTTTCGCCCTAGTCGCGGTGCCGGCGCTTGCGGCAGCTTCGGTCGCCGTGACGATCGACGGCCATCCGAAACGGAGCGACCCGGTCAGGGCGATTGTCGACGGGACCTATACGATCGTGCTTACCGTGACGAACGGGAAGGTGACCAAGCCGATCCCGTGGCCCGAGGCCGACGGCCTGCGCCTCAGCGGAAGCGGGTTCAATCCGCACACGAATGGCTTCAGTTTTTTCATAACGCCGCTGCGGCCCGGCGATTTCACGGTTCCTGCCTTCGACTTCAGCACGGATGACGGCCAGATGCTCCACGTCGACCCCATCAAATTCCACGTGACAGCGAGCTGACGGCATCGCCTACGCTTGCGTTACTGGTTTGATGGCTCGTGAAAGAACTCGTAGATCTTTTTCGCGACGGCCTTGCTGATGCCCTCGACTTGCTCGAGGTCGGCAAGGCCCGCGCGGGCGACGCCGCGGGCCGAGCCGAAATGGTGCAGGAGTGCCTTCTTGCGCCGCGCGCCGATCCCCGCGATCTCGTCGAGCGGCGAGGCGCCGATCGCCTTTGCGCGGCGCGCGCGATGCGTGCCGATGGCAAAACGATGCGCCTCGTCGCGTAGCCGCTGGAGGTAGTAGAGTACGGGGCTCTTGGGATCGAGGCCCATCGGCGGCTTTCCAGGCAGAAAGAAGCGCTCACGTCCGGCGTCGCGGTCTGGTCCCTTGGCGATCGCCACCAGCGGCACGTCGGAGATCCCGAGGTCCGCGAGCACCTGCTGGGCGGTGGCGAGCTGACCTTGGCCGCCGTCGATCAGGACCAGATCCGGCCAGCTTCCGCTCTCGCGCGCGGGATCCTCCTTGATCGCTCGCCCGAAGCGCCGCGTCAGGACCTCCCGCATCATGCCGTAGTCGTCGCCGGGGGCGAGCGGTGCCGCACCCTCCTCTCCCTCGGTGCCGCGGATCGAGAACTTGCGGTAGGCGTTCTTGATGAGGCCATCGGGCCCTGCGACGATCATTGCGCCGACGGCGTGTGTGCCCTGGATGTGGCTGTTGTCGAAGACCTCGATGCGCTGCGGCGGCCCGTCGAGATTGAAGAGCTGCGCCACCTCCTCGAGGAGCTTGAGCTGCGCCGAGCTCTCCGCGAGCCGCCGCGCCAGCGCCTCGCGTGCGTTGACCAGGGCGTGCTCAACGGGCGCCCGCTTCTCACCCCTCCGCGGCACCAGAAGCCGCACCCCGTGTCCCGCACGCACCGCGAGCGCCTCGGCGATGAGGGCGGATTCGGTAGGCTCGTGGCTCAGGAGGATCAGCTTCGGTGGCGGCTTGTTCTCGTAAAACTGCCCGAGGAAGCTCGCGAGCACCTCTGGCAGGGCGAGCTGCTTGTCGTGGCTCGGGAAATAGGCGCGGTTGCCCCAGTTCTGCCCGCTCCTGAAGAAGAATACCTGGACGCAGGTGTGGCCGCCCGCCTGGTGGATCGCTATCACGTCCGCGTCCTGGAGTCCGGCGACGGTCACGTCCTGGCGACCCTGTACATGCGTTAGCGCCCGAATGCGATCGCGCAGCACCGCTGCCGCCTCGAAGTCGAGGCTGTCGGAGAATTGCTGCATGCGCTCGGCGAGACGCTTCTGCACGTCGCTGCTGCGCCCCCGCAGGAAGTTTCGCGCCTCGTCCATAAGCTTGCCATAGGCGGCGGCGTCGATGCGGCCGACGCACGGAGCGCTGCAGCGCTTGATCTGGAAGAGGAGACACGGACGCGTACGGGTCTCGAATACGCTGTCGCTGCAGGAGCGCAGCAGGAAGGCGCGCTGCAAGGCGACGAGCGTGCGCGCGACCGCGCCCGCGGAGGCGAAGGGACCGAAATACTCGCCGGGCTCGCTCCGCGCCCCGCGGTATTTGGTGAGGCGCGGGAAGGCATGGCCGCTGGTGAGATGGATGAACGGAAACGACTTGTCGTCCCGCAGCAGCACGTTGTAGCGCGGCATCAGCCGCTTGATGAGGTTGTTCTCGAGGAGCAGTGCCTCGACCTCGGTGTGCGTCACCACGACTTCGAGCGAGCGCGTCTCCGCGACCATGCGCCGAAGCCGCGTCGAGAGGTTGCCGAGAACGGTGTAGTGCTGGACCCGCGCCTTGAGATTGCGCGCCTTGCCGACATAGACCGCGTCGCCCTTACGGTCGAGCATGCGGTAGACACCGGGGCTCGCCGGCAGCGTCTTCAGGGCGGCACGGATCGCGTCGAGCCCCTGCGCCAGCGAGCCGCTGGGCGCGCTCTGTGTCTCGCTCTCGCCGCCATCAAGAATGTCGTTCATCGGCCTCTCATGGCATCGCGGAGATGGCGCCCGACCGTCAATGCCGCAGGGGTGAACGCAAGCCGCAAGGCCCGGTTTTCCTGGCCACCCCCGAGTCTATCCACGATTCGTGTGGAAAACTGTGTTGAAAAGCCGGTGCCGCGGGTTCATCGAGCGCGGATTTGCTTTGCTCGCTAATCTCTGCACAAAAATTGGGCAATTTTTCAACCCATTGATCGCGCGTGCATAAACGCCTGTCAAGCGTAAAGAAGCGGAAACAATCCTGAAATTGTGGATTGCATATTGGCGGCCCGCCGCGAGGCTCGCCCCATGTGAACAATTCCCGGCCGGAGCGGCCCGGATTTCCGCCAATTTTGCGCGGTGCCGCTACGGAAAGCGCGTTGGAACGGGGATTATTGAAGCTTTTGTGTCAGTGGAGCCAGGAAATCAGGGGCGTTCCCGCATGTGCCGCTGTCGTAGAACAGCGTGCTAGAGTGACCGCGATGCACTCACGAGGAGCCCGATGAAGGACGAGTTTCCCGCGCCGCTCGCCACGAGCGGGCCGCAGCCCCTCTGGGATCCCGCTCGCGATTACATCCGCGTCGTCCTTCGGGACATGCAGGTGGAGGCGCGGGTCGGCCTTCATCCTTGGGAAAAGCATCCGGAGCGGCCGCATCGTCTAGTTGTCAACGTTGAGCTCTTTGCCCACTTGCCGCCTGACCGCCACGCGAGCAGCCGCCCCATCATCGACTATGATCCCATTCATGACGCGCTGAAGTCCTGGCCGGGCCGCCCGCATGTGCCGCTGCTCGAGACCCTGGTCGAGGAAGTGATCGAGATTTGCTTTGGCATCGAGGGCGTTGCCGCTTGCCGCGTCTCGATCCTGAAGCCCGACATCTTTAGCGACGCCGCGGCAGCAGGGGTCGAGATCTACCGGCGCCGGCCCGCGAAGGGCAGAGGCTGAGCGCGTGAGCGCCCAGCGAGAGGAGCGGGCGGTACTCGTCACCGGCGGCGGCAAACGCATCGGCGCCGCGATCACTGAGGCGCTCGCTGAGGACGGCTGGACCGTGTTCCTCCACCACAATCGATCCGCGAGCGAGGCGCAGGCGCTCGCTGAAAGGCTGCAAAAAGCCGGACGACGCTGCATTCCCGTCGGCGCAGATCTTTCCCAACCCAAGGAGATCGACGCGCTCATCCCCCGCTGTCTCGCGGAAGCTGCCCGGCTCGACTGTCTCGTCAACAACGCCGCAAACTTCCACTACGACACTATCGCGAGCCTGACCTGGGAAAGCTGGCAGGCGCATCTGACGCCCAATCTTGCGGCTCCCGTGTTTCTCTCTAAGGCCTTCGCGGACCAGTTGCCCGCGGGACGTGAGGGACTCATCGTCAACATGCTCGACCAGAAAGTGCAGGCCCTCAATCCCGACTTCTTCTCCTACACCGCGAGCAAGATCGGGCTCGACGGCTTGACGCGCGTCCTCGCGCTCGCTTTCGCGCCGCGCATCCGCGTCTGTGGCATCGCGCCCGGCGTCACGCTGCGCAGCGGCAAGCAAACCGATCAGAGCTTCGAGCGCGCCTGGAAGGCGCCTCCCTTAGGGCGCAGCAGTACGCCCGCGGAGATCGTGGCCGCGCTCCGCCTCATCATCACGAGCCCCTCGATGACCGGAAGCGTCATCACTCTCGACGGCGGCGAGCACTTGCGCGGGCGCCCCCGCGACGTGGCATTCGATACGACCTGAGCGACCGTCATCCTCCGATCGCCTCGCGATGGGTGGGTGAGGGTGTCAGGGTCCTTTGCGCCGCTTCGACCGCATCTTCATCCGCGCGACGTCGCGGGCGGAGACGCCGGCGCGGCCGGCGGTAGAGCGGCCGCGGACGCCACCGCTGGTGGGGATCTCCAGTTCCGCCTCCTCGAGCCGCTTGATCTCGTCGCGCAACCGCGCCGCTTCCTCGAATTCGAGATCGGCGGCAGCGGCACGCATGCGCTTTTCGAGATCGGCGATCACGGTCTTGCGGTCGGCGCCCTGGTAGTGGCTCGCCTCGCTCTCCGACAAGCCGACGGTCAGGTGGTCGCGCTCGTAGACGCTCTCGAGAATGTCGGAGATGCCGCGCTTTATGCTCTCCGGCGTGATTCCGTTCGCGGCATTGTAGGCCTGCTGTTTCTCGCGCCGCCGATTGGTCTCGTCGATCGCTGCCTTCATGCTCTGGGTCGTGTGGTCAGCGTATAGGAGCGCGCGGCCCTCGACGTTGCGCGCAGCGCGGCCGATGGTCTGGATGAGAGCGGTACGCGAGCGGAGATAGCCCTCCTTGTCGGCATCGAGGATCGCGACCAGCGCGCATTCGGGAATGTCGAGTCCCTCGCGCAGGAGATTGATCCCCACGAGCACGTCAAAGACACCGAGCCGGAGATCGCGGATGATCTCGATGCGCTCCAGCGTGTCGACGTCGGAATGCATGTAGCGCACGCGGATGCCGTTCTCGTGCAGGTATTCCGTGAGCGCCTCCGCCATCTTCTTGGTAAGGGTCGTGACCAGCACGCGACGACCTTGCTTGGCGCAGTCGCGGCATTCCGCCATGAGGTCGTCGACCTGGTTCTCGACCGGCCGGATGATACAGACGGGATCGACGAGGCCGGTCGGGCGCACCACCTGCTCCACGAAGACGCCACCGGTCTGCTCGAGCTCCCAGGCCGCGGGGGTCGCGGATACGTAGAGCGTCTGCCCGCGCATCGCATTCCATTCCTCGAACTTTAGCGGTCGATTGTCGACGCAAGCGGGAAGGCGGAAGCCGTAATCCGCGAGCGTCGATTTCCGTGCGTAGTCGCCACGGAACATGCCGCCCAGCTGCGGGACGGTGACGTGGCACTCGTCGACGAAGATGAGCGTGTCCGGCGGCAAGTACTCGAAGAGCGTCGGCGGCGGCTCGCCGGGCTTCCTGCCCGTGAGGTAGCGCGAGTAATTCTCGATCCCCGCGCAACTCCCCGTCGCCATCATCATCTCGACGTCGAAGGTCGTGCGCTGCTCGAGCCGTTGCGCCTCCAGGAGCTTTCCCTGCGCCGTGAATTCTGCGACGCGGACCTTGAGGTCGCGCCGGATCTCGCCGATCGCCTGCAATAGCGTCGGCTTCGGCGTCACATAATGGCTGTTGGGATAGATCTTCACGCTCTCGAGCTGCGCCGCCTTCTCACCGGTGAGAGGGTCGAACTCGTGGATAGACTCGATCTCGTCGCCGAAAAGCGAGATACGCCAAGCGCGATCCTCGTAGTGGGCCGGGAAGATCTCGATGGTATCGCCGCGCACGCGGAAGGTGCCGCGCGTGAAATTCGTGTCGTTCCGCCGGTATTGCAATTCCACCAGCTTCGCCAGCACCTTCGCGCGGTTCGTGGATTCGCCGGACTCGAGCGAGAGCGTCATCTCCGAATAGGTCTCGACCGAGCCGATGCCGTAAATGCAGGAGACCGAGGCCACGATAACGGTGTCGCGCCGCTCGAGGATCGCCCGCGTCGCCGAGTGCCGCATGCGGTCGATCTGCTCGTTGATCGAGGATTCCTTCTCGATGTAGGTGTCGGTGCGGGGGACGTAGGCCTCGGGCTGGTAGTAGTCGTAATACGAGACGAAATACTCGACCGAATTCTCCGGGAAGAAGCTCTTCATCTCGCCGTAGAGTTGCGCCGCCAGCGTCTTGTTGGGCGCGAGAATGAGCGCCGGCCGCTGCAGCCGCGCGATCACATGCGCCATGGTGAAGGTCTTGCCGGAACCGGTGACACCGAGCAGAACCTGGTCGCGTTCGCCCTTCTCGATGCCCTGAACGATCTCCTGGATCGCCTGCGGCTGGTCGCCGGCGGGCTGAAACTCCGAATGGATCTGGAAGGGACGGCCGATGTCCGCGAGCGGCCGTTCGGCGGCGAGGAGCGGTTGCATGCGCTCTAAAATAGGGAGCGCCGAGGCTCCGCGCCAGCGCCCACTCCGCGCTAGGCTTTCGATTGCCTCCCCGGCCCAACACTCCCTATCATCCGCGTCGACCGCCGCAGCGAGAGCAACATGGCCCTGCATTTTTCCCGCGAGGAGTTCGCCGACCGGCGCGCCCGCGCCGTCGCTGCGATGGAGCGAGCTGGACTCGACGGGCTTCTGCTCTTCCGCCAGGAGAGCATGTATTACCTCACGGGCTACGACACATTCGGCTACGTGTTCTTCCAGTGCCTCTACCTGGGTGCGGATGGCAGGCTCACGCTGCTGACGCGGGCACCCGATCTGCTCCAGGCGAAGCACACCTCGGTGATCCTGGATATTCGCATCTGGGTCGACGGGCCCGACGCCGCGCCCGCGCGAGAGCTGCGCGACATCCTCGCTGAGCACGGCTGCGCGGGCAAGCGGCTCGGCGTCGAGTGGGAAAGCTACGGCCTCACCGCGCGCAACGGCCAGCGCCTCGTCGCCGCACTCGAGGGGTTTTGCACCCTGGCCGATGCTTCCGTGCTCGTGACCCGGCTCCGCGCGGTCAAGAGCACGGCAGAGCTCGCTTATGTCCGCCGGGCGGCGCAGCTTGCCGACGAGGCGCTTGCCGAGGCCAAGCGGCTCGCGCGCCCCGGGGCCTTCGAGGGCGACATCCTCGCGGCGATGCATGGCGCCGTCTTTCGCGGCGGCGGCGACGACCCCGCGAACGAGTACATAATCGGCTCGGGACCGGACTCCCTCCTCTGCCGCTATTACAGCGGCCGACGCAACCTCGACCGCGACGACCAGCTGACCCTCGAATTCGCGGGTGTCTACCGGCATTACCACTCGTGCCTCATGCGGACACTCGCGATCGGGCGCGTCGATCCCGCGCAAGCGGCGATGCATGATGCCGCGGTCGAGGCGCTCCATGCCGCGGAGGCCGCTCTCAAGCCGGGACGCCCGATCGGCGAGGTCTTCGACGCGCACGCGGCTGTCCTCGACCGCCGGGGCCATCGCGCGCACCGTCTCAATGCCTGCGGCTACGGGCTCGGCACCACCTTTGCGCCCAACTGGATGGATTGGCCGATGTTCTACCACGGCAATCCCGAGCTCGCGGCGTCGGGCATGGTGTTCTTCCTGCATATGGTGTTCTTCGACGCAGAGCGCGGCCTCGCGATGACGCTCGGGCGGACGTCGGTCGTGACGGAGAGCGGCTGCGAACCGCTCTCGCGCGCCGACCTCGAGTTCAGATTGTCCTGAGCCCCCCATGCCTTATCTCATCCTGTTCCTGGCGATGTGCTTCGTCGGTCTGGTCGTAAGCTGCGCGATCCTATGAGGTGCCTGCTCGGAGCCGCGCTCGCACTGTTGTTGCTGGGGTGCCAGCCGCTGCCGCATCCCTTCGAGGATGACAGACCCGCGCCGCGTGCTCCGATCATGACTCTGCCGGATACGGACACGGTCCTCGTCTCGCCGATCGCCGGGCTCGATCCGGACGCGCGCCAAAACCTCGCGCACGCCACGGCGGAGGCCCTCCAGGCGAACGACATTCTTGCCTCCGACACCGTCGGCAATCGCGGCAGCCTCAACCTGCTGGGCACGGCGAGCGCGTACGGGCGCGGCGTCAAGGTCGACTGGCGACTCATCGATCCCTCGGGCAAGACAGTCGGCACCGCAACCAGCGGCGCCGGGGTCTCGCTCGACAGCCTCAATCGCGGCGATGCCGCGGCCCTCAAGGCGCTCGCGACAGATTCCGCGACCGCGATCGCGCGGCTGCTGGGAGACGACCCGTCGGCCCCAGCACCCAGCGGTCCCGGTTCCTCGCTCAACTACCGGCAGGTGACCGTTGTCCCCGTGACCGGCGCGCCCGGTGACGGGAAGCAAGCGCTAACCGCCGCAATGACGTCCGCGCTCAAGCGGGCGCGCCTCACGGTCATGCCCGGAGAGCACCGCGGCGAGACGCTCTCCGTCGTGGGCACCGTGAGCATCGACCGCCCGCAGAACGGACAGCAGCACGTGGCCATCACCTGGGCACTCCTCCAGCCCGACGGCAAGCAGCTCGGCGTCGTGAAACAGGAGAACGCCGTCCCCCAGGGCAGCCTCGACGGGCGCTGGGGCGAGGTCGCAAACGCCGTCGCGCAAGCAGCAGCCCCCGGCATTCTCGCGCTCATCGAAAAGGCGGAGCAGGTTCGCAGCGGCGGATAGGTAGTCGTTAACTCCTTGGAAAACCCGCGCTTCACGGCGGTTTACAGGGAATAGGCGCTTTGTTACAGTCCGCGCGCGCCGCACGGGGGCGCGCCTGGGCACTCCGCCCTTATCGGCGAGATCGGATGAAAATCCTCACCTGCAACAGCAATCGGCCACTCGCCGAGGCGATCTCTGCGTCCCTCAACTTGCCCCTCACCAAGGCGAGCGTCCGGCGCTTTTCAGACATGGAGGTCTTCGTCGAGATCCAAGAGAACGTCCGCGGCGAGGACGTCTTCGTGATCCAGTCGACCTCGTTTCCCGCGAACGACAATCTGATGGAGCTGCTGGTGACCCTGGACGCGCTCAGGCGCGGCTCAGCCCGGCGCGCGACGGCGGTTATCCCCTACTACGGCTATGCGCGGCAGGATCGGAAATCTGGCCCGCGGACGCCGATCTCGGCAAAGCTCGTGGCCAACATGATCACCGCCGCAGGCGCCGACCGCGTGCTCACGGTCGACCTGCATGCGGGCCAGATCCAGGGCTTCTTCGACATCCCCACGGATAATCTCTTCGTGGCGCCGGTCTTCCTCAAGGACATCAAGGACCGCTACAACGGCGGCGATCTCGTCATCGTCTCACCGGACGTCGGCGGCGTGGTGCGCGCGCGGCACATCGCGAGCCGAATCGGCGCCGATCTCGCGATCATCGACAAGCGCCGCGAGCGCGCGGGTATCTCCGAGGTCATGAACGTCATCGGCGATGTCGACGGCCGCCGCTGCATTCTCGTCGACGACATCGTCGACAGCGCGGGAACGCTCTGCAACGCAGCCGAGGCGCTCGTTGCGCGCGGCGCCAAGACCGCTTCCGCCTATGTGACGCATGGCGTATTGTCCGGCGGCGCGGTTGGCCGCGTCACCGCCTCCCCGCTGCAGGAGCTCGTCATCACCGACAGCATCCTCGGCACCGAAGCCGTGCGCGTCGCACACAACATCCGGCAGCTCTCGATTGCGCCATTGATGGCCGAGGCGATGCGCCGCATCAGCGAGGAGCGCTCGGTCTCGAGCCTCTTCGACTAGGAACGATTTCCCGCGGCTGAGCCGCGGGCTCAAGAGACGCGCGGCACCCCTGGAGGCCGGCGTCTCGGCGGCAGGAGCCCTCGCAATCGCGCGCGGGCGCCGCGGTTTCGAAGCAAAGGAGTGAGAGTGTCATGGCTGAGCTCACCAACATTCGCGCCGAAGCGCGCGACCGGGCCGGAAAGGGGGCCGCCCGGGCCACCCGTCGCAGCGGTCGGGTGCCCGGAGTCCTCTACGGCGACAAGAAGCCGGCGGTCCTGCTGACCGTCGACCCCCGCGAGCTCGATCGCGAGGTGCACAAGCCAGGCTTCTTCGCGCGCCTGCTTACGGTGGAGGTCGGCGGCGCCAAGGAGCGGGCGCTCCCGCGCGACGTGCAGTTCCATCCCGTCAGCGACAAGCCGCTCCACGTGGACTTCCTGCGCGTCGGTGCCGGCGCGCGGATCGTCGTTGCAATTCCCGTCCATGTCATCGACGTCGAGAAATCGCCGGGCATCAAGCGCGGAGGCATCGTCAACCTCGTGCGCCATGAGGTCGAGCTCTACTGCAACGCCGACGCGATTCCCGAGCGAATCGATGTGAGCCTCGACGGTCTCGACATCGGCGGCAGCGTGCATATCAAGAGCGTAAAGCTCCCGGAGGGCACCAAGCCCGTGATCGCCCGCGACTTCACCGTCGCGACCGTCGCGGCGCCCACCGTGGTCCGCGAAGAGCTCGCGGCAGCACAGGCGGCGGCGCAAGCGGCAGCCGCAGCCGCCATAGCGGCGGCGGAGGCCGGTGTCGAGGGTGCGCCTCCCACGGAAGGCGGGGCGGTGGCAACGACCCCCGGCGCAGCCGCGCCTGCCGCGGCGGGTACGCCCGCAGCGGCCGGCGCTCCCGCCAAAGGCGCGCCCGCTCCGGCCAAGGGCGGTGCCGCTCCCGCCAAGGTTGCGCCGGCCAAGGGCTGTTAGGCCCGCGGCCAGCGCCTCGGCGCCATGCGCCTCTTCGTCGGGCTCGGCAATCCCGAGTCCCGTCACGCGAGGAATCGCCACAACATCGGGTTCATGGCGGTGGACGCTCTGGTTCGCCGCCATGAATTCGCGCCCTTCCGCGCGAAATTCTCGGGCGCGCTCGCGGAGGGGACGGTGGCGGGCGAGCGCGTGTTGGCGCTCAAACCCGCGACCTACATGAACCTCTCCGGCGCCAGCGTCGGCGCCTGTGCGCGCTTCTACAAGATCGAGCCCGCGGAGATCGCGGTGATCCACGACGAGCTCGACTTGGCACCAGGCAAGCTCCGCGTGAAACGCGGAGGCGGGACCGCGGGTCACAACGGGCTACGCTCGATCGATGCTGCGATCGGGCCCGACTTTTGGCGTGTCCGCCTCGGCATCGGTCATCCCGGCGTAAAGGAGCTCGTGCTCTCTTACGTCCTGCAAGACTTCAGCGCCGAGGAGATGGGCTGGGTGACGCCGCTCGTCGAGGCGGTGGCGGAGGCCTTGCCGCTCCTGGCCGCGGACGACGACTCCGCCTTCATGAGCAAGGTCGCGCTCATCCTGAAGCCGCAGCGGCCAAAGCCGCAGCGCCCGCAAGCAAAAACGGACGACGAAACGAATGGGCTTTAACTGCGGCATCGTCGGCCTTCCCAATGTGGGGAAGTCGACGCTCTTCAACGCGCTTACCTCGACCCAGGCGGCCGAGGCCGCGAACTATCCCTTCTGCACGATCGAGCCCAATGTCGGGCGCGTCGCCGTGCCGGATACGCGTCTCGACATCCTCGCGGGGCTCGGCAAATCCGCGAAGATCGTCGCGACGCAGCTCGAGTTCGTGGACATCGCAGGCCTCGTGCGCGGCGCCTCCAAGGGCGAGGGTCTCGGCAATCAATTCCTGGGACACATCCGCGAGGTCGACGCGATCGCGCAGGTGCTGCGCTGCTTCGAGGGTGGCGACGTCACGCATGTCGAGGGCTCGGTCGACCCGATCCGCGACGCCGAGACGGTCGAGACCGAACTCCTTCTCGCGGACCTCGAGAGCCTCGAGAAGCGCGTCGCTGTCGCGCAGAAGAAAGCACGCGGCAACGACAAGGAGGCGAAGGCGGAGCTCGCGGTGATGGAGCCGGTGCTGGCAGCGCTCCGCGAGGGCAAGCCGGCGCGCGCGGTGATGCTCGACGAGGAGCAGCGGCAGATCCTGAAGCGTCTGCAACTCCTGACGGCGAAGCCAGTGCTCTACGTCTGCAACGTCGAGGAAGCGGCGGCAGCCTCCGGCAATGCGCATTCCGCCCGCGTCGGCGACTATGCGAAGGCGCGGGGTGCGGAGACGGTGGTTATCTCCGCCGCGATCGAGGCGGAGGTGGCTCTTCTCGCGGACGAGACGGAGAAGCGCGACTTCCTGGCATCGCTCGGCCTCGAGGAAGCCGGCCTTGCGCGCGTCATTCGCGCGGGCTATCGGCTTCTCGACCTCGTGACCTTCTTCACCGTCGGTCCCAAGGAAGCGCATGCCTGGACGGTCCGCCGCGGCGCCAAGGCCCCGGAGGCCGCGGGCGCCATCCACACGGATTTCGAGAAGGGATTCATCCGCGCAGAGACGATCTCCTACGACGACTTTGTCGCCTGCGGCGGCGAGCAGGGCGCGAAGGACGCCGGCAAGATGCGGCTCGAGGGCGCGGAATATATCGTGCAGGATGGCGACGTGCTCCACTTCCGATTCAACATCTGATGTCCTCAGCCGGCGATGACACGCAGCTTCTTCCCATCCATGAAAGCCCGGATGTTCTCCGCCGCTTGGCGGTAGATGATGCGGTAGTTCTCGTCGAGGACGTAGCCCAGATGCGGCGTCAGCACGACGTCATCGAGACGACGCAGCGGATGATCCGGGGGGAGCGGCTCGCGGTCATAGACGTCGAGGGCAGCGCCGGCGATGCGGTGGGTGCGGAGCGCGTCCACCAGCGCGGCTTCCTCGACGAGGGGGCCGCGCGAGGTGTTGACGAGGAAGGCGGTAGGCTTCATCCGCCGGAGGTCCGCCGCTCCCAGTAGCCCCCGCGTCCTGTCGGAGAGGACGAGGTGGATCGTCACGACATCGGCACTCTCCAGCAGCTTTTCCTTCGTGACGAGCGCGACGCCGGCGGCGGCCGCGCGCTCCGCGGTGAGGTTCTGGCTCCAGGCGATGACGCTCATGCCGAAGGCCTTGCCGACCGCGGCCACCTGCGCGCCGAGCCTGCCGAGGCCGATCACGCCGAGCGTCTTCCCCTTGAGCCCCTGCCCCAGCGTCGTCTGCCAGAGGCCGTTCCGCATCGCGGCGGCCTCGAAGGGAATGTGTCGCAAGAGACCGATGATCAGGCCCCAGGTGAGTTCCGCCGTCGGATGCCCCAGCATATCCGTCCCCGTCACCAGCACGCCCTTCTCGGCTGCGGCGGCCATGTCGATCGAGGCATTCCGCATTCCCGCGGTGACGATGAGCCGCAGGTTCGGGAGACGCTCGAAGAGCGCGCGCGGAAACGGCGTGCGCTCGCGCATCAGCACCGCCGCATCGAAGGTGTGGAGGCGCTCCGCGAGATGTGGCACGTCCACGAGATTGTCGGCGAAGGCCTGCACCTCGGCCTCCGGCTCGAGGATTTTCCAATCCGCGATCGAGAGTGCCACTTTCTGATAGTCGTCGAGAACCGCCACGCGAAACATTGAGTGTCCTCCACTGGGACAGGGCTATACGCGAAGGCTTACTCGATCGCAGCGAGCGCGCGCAAGCTGTGCCACCTCAGCTTGACGCAGGCAATTGGCGCCACTACGGTCCGCTCAAACGGAGGGTGGGGAGAAAATCATGACTGCGCGTCGCCGCTTCGGTATCGGAATCATTGTGGCGGCAGGCTTCGCCGCGCTCGTCGGCAGCGCGCGCGCCGCCGATCAGGTCGTCGTCTATTCCGCCAACGAGAGCGTTCTCGACAATCTCGTCTTCGAGGCCTTCAAGAAGGAAACGGGCATCCAGGTGCAGCCCGTCGAGGCGGGCTCGGGCGTGCTGATGAAGCGCATCGGCGCCGAGAAGGACCGGCCGCAGGGCGACATCATCTGGGGCGTGAGCCGCTCGCTCATGCAGACCAACGCGCAGTATTTCCAGGCCTATCGCTCCGCGAATGTTGACGCTGTGCCGCCGGAGTTCCGCGATCCCAACGATCTCTGGCTCGGCACCAACCTGCATCTCCTCGTCATCCTCGCCAACACCAAAGCGGTCGCGGAGGCCGATATGCCCAAGAGCTGGGCCGATCTCGCGGACCCCAAATGGAAAGGCAAGATCGCCTTCACGGATCCCGCAAATTCCGGCTCGGCTTACACCAACACGACGCTCTGGGTCGATCTCTTCGGCGGTGGCGACAAGGGCTGGGATATGACGAAGAAGATTTACGCGAACCTGAAGATCCTCAACAAATCCTCGCTCGTCTTCTCCGGCGTCGGCGAGGGCGAGTATCCGCTCGGCGTCTCGCTCGAATATGCGGGCTATCTCTGGCAGCACAACGGCGCGCCTGTCAAAGTGATCTATCCCAGCGACGGGACCGTCGTGCAGATGGAGGGCGTTGCCGTGATCAAGGGCGGGCCCAATACAGAGGCCGCGAAGAAGTTCGTGGATTTCGTCTCTGCAAAGGCAACGCGCGAGCTCATCCTCGCGCACACCTTCCGCCGGCCCGCGCGGCAGGACCTCGACCTAGAGCATCTCCCGGGCGGATTGCCGACGCTCGCCAAAGTCGCGCTCTTCAAATACGACGAGGCGAAATGGACGGCCGAGCGCGACCCCACCATGAAGAAGATCCAGGACCTGATCCAGGCGACGCGGTGAGGGAACGCCGCGCCGGCCGCGCTTAAGAAGCGCGGCATGACGGCCGTCTCGATCGAGCGCGTGGAGAAGCGCTTCGGCGCGGTCCGCGCCGTCGCGGGCGTCACGCTCGCAGTCCGCGACGGCGAGTTCTTCACCCTCCTCGGCCCCTCTGGCTGCGGCAAGACCACGCTGCTGCGGACGGTC
>Ga0335082_10002960_pt1 | contig 18369 bp, 15 predicted proteins | sample Lox_Sample_41_FD_206718 | JGI IMG/M metagenome (GOLD analysis project Ga0335082, IMG submission 206718) | Soil microbial communities from Loxahatchee National Wildlife Refuge, Florida, United States - Lox_Sample_4.1 | ecosystem: Environmental > Terrestrial > Soil > Wetlands | place: USA... | reverse complement strand
TCCTGCTGGAGCACGTCGAGCAGCACCGGCGGGCGGCGGTGCTGGAGGAACGGGAACCAGTACGAGCCGGGCAGCCCGTAGAACATCGTGAACATGCCCATGCGCGTGCCGTTGCCGCCGCTGTAGTGGTCGCGGAACCAGAGCGCGTGCTGGGCGAAGGCCCAGGTGCTCGGCATGATTTCGGGGTTCAGCATGTCCGCGCGCAGCGACTCCGACACGAGCCAGACGATGTTGCGGACGGGGTGCTCCACGCGGTCGATCGGCGCGAGCGGGTAGCGCAGGCGATCCGACGCGACGCGGAAGTGCGGCGCCTCGATGCGGTCCGGGGCGAAGCCGAGCGACCGCGCGATGCCGAGGATGCCGACCGGCTCGTACCAGGGCAGCGTCTCGGCCGCGTCGAGGAGCGGCGGGTAGCCGTAGAGGTGCGCGAAGGCGTAGGCGAGGCGCTCGGAGAGCGTCAGCGCGAGCAGCACCGCGGCGGTCGCGAGCACGGGGCGGCCGAGCGGGCGCGCGGGTTGCCGCGGCGGGCGCGCGGCGAGGCGCCGTGCCAGCGCGAAGAGCGCCGCCTGGAGCGCCAAGAGTCCGAGCGCGATCGCGGCGAAGAGCGCCGTCGAGGCGTCGTCGCCGCCCATCGAGTCGATTCCACCCGGCGTCGTGATCAGGTTCATCACGAAGGCGTTCACGTGGAAGCCGAAGATCTCGTAGATGCGGCGGTCGGCGAAGACCGCGATCTGGAGCGCGCCCGGCAGCGCGACGGCGAGCGCCACCACCACCGCGCTCGCGGCGCGCTGGCGACCGCGGCGCGCTTCGAGTCGCGCGGTGAGGGCGTGCGCGAGCGCGACGGGCGCGAACGCGATGGCGAGGTAGAGGAGGCAGGAGTCGAGGAGCGCGGCGAGGAAAAAGAGCGCGGGCGCCAAACCCGTCTCCGGCAGATCGCGAGCGAGGAGCCCGACGTGGACGACGAGCACGGCGTAGGTCAGCGCGGCGTAGAGGAGCAGCACGCGTCCGCGTGAACTCGGCTCGCTCGCGAGGCCCGACACGTCCCGGACTCTACCCGCCGCGGGCCGCGCCGCGAGCGCCACCGATCGCCCCACCCGATCGCTGATACCCTGTGCCGCTTCGCGGCCGGGGAGTCATGCGAGCGACGCGCGCGCGCCACACCATGCTCGCCTTCGCGCTCGGGGCGATGGCGGTCGCGTATCTCGACCGCGTCTGCATCTCGACCGCCGCGCCGGCCATCAAGTCCGACCTCGGCCTCGACGACGCGCAGATGGGCTATGTCTTCAGCGCCTTCACCCTGGCCTACGCGCTCTTCGAGGTGCCGAGCGGCTGGCTCGCGGACCGCTTCGGCGCGCGCGTGACCTTGACCCGCATCGTGCTCTGGTGGTCCGCGATGACCGCGGCCACCGGCGCCGCCGCGGGCTTCGGGTCGCTGCTCGCGCTGCGCGGGCTCTTCGGCATGGGCGAGGCGGGCGTGCTGCCGAGCCTCACGCGGGCCTTCTCGCGCTGGCTGCCCGCGCACGAGCGCGGCGCGGCGTTCGGGCTCACGCTGATGGCCGCCGCGCTCGGCGGCGCGCTGACCCAGCCGCTCGTGGTGGCGCTGCTCGAGCGCTTCTCGTGGCGCCAGACCTTCCCGATCCTCGGCGCGGTCGGCATCGCGTACGCGGCGGTCTGGTTCCGCTGGTTCCGCGACGATCCCCGTACGCATCCGAGCGTCGACGCCGCGGAGCTGGCGCGGATCGGCCACGACTCGCCGGGCGAGCACCCGCCCGTGCCCTGGGCCGCGATGGCGCGCAGCCGGAACCTGCTGGCGCTCGCCGGTATGTACTTCGGCGCGATCTACGGCTGGTACTTCTACATCACCTGGCTGCCGACCTATCTGCTGCGCGGTCGCGGCTTCGATCTCTCGGCGGTCGGCTGGCTCGCGGCGCTGCCGCTGTTCGGGATCGCAGGTGGCTCGCTGGCCGGCGGGTTCCTGGCGGACTGGCTGGCGCGACGCCACGGCGCGCGCGTCGCGCTGCGCGCGCCGGGACTCGTCGGCCTTCCGCTCGCCGCGCTCGCGATCGCCGCGGCGGTCGCGACCTCCGATCCGCGCACCAGCGCCTTCTGCCTCGCGGCGGCCGCCGCGTTCGCGGCGCTCGGCGTCGCGCCCGCGTGGTCGGTGTGCCTGGCCATCGGCGGGCGCCACGCCGGCGTCGTGTCGGGCGCGATGAACACCTTTGGCAACCTCGGCGGCGTCGCGAGCCCGCTCGTGGTCGGCTGGTGCCTCGACGCCTGGAACAGCTGGGAAGCGCCGCTCTACACCGTCGCGGTGCTCTACGGCTTCTCCGCGCTCTGCTGGCTCGGCGTCGACCCGACGCAGCCGCTCGACGTCGCGGAGTCCGAGCCGCGCGCCCTTCAGGAGATGGCCTAGCTAGGCAGGATCGCGCCGGCTTTGTCCAGGTACTGCGCGAACGGATCGCGGTCGGCGTCGCGGTGCCAGGTGTACTCGGTGCCGATCGCGACCTGCTCGGCGCGCGCGGGACCGAAGAGCTTCGCGATCACCGCGAGCGCCATGTCGGTGCCGGCCGAGACACCGGAGGACGTCGCGAAGGGCCCATCCTCGACCCAGCGCGCGGCCGTGATCCAGCGGACCTTGTCGCTCTGGCTGCGCGCGACCTGGAAGTACATCTTGTTCGAGGTCGCGCGGCGCCCGTCGAGCAGCCCCGCGCGCGCGAGCAGCGCCGAGCCCGAGCAGACCGACATCGTGAGCTCCGCCGACGCCGAGCGCTTTCGCAGGAACTCGAGCAGCGCTTCGTTCGCGAGCTGGGGCAGGGTGCCGATGCCGCCCGGCACGAGGATCAGGTCGAGGCGCGGGCAGTCGTCGAAGTCGTAGCGGGCGACCGTCTCGACGCCGGGCGTCGACGCGACCGGCCCCTTCTTCTCCGCCACCGTGACGATGCGAATCTCCTTCTCGAGCGCGCCGAACATCTCGAGCGGTCCGTAGAGGTCGAGCAGCTCGAATTGCGGGTAGAGCACGGCACCGAGGGTGCGCGGCGCGGACTCGGACATGGCGGAGCCTCCGTGGGCGCAGCGAGGAGCATCCCCCGCCGGTTCGAGGTCGTCGAGGACGAAGACCCCTCGGATCCTGCCAGCGGGGCGTTCCGCGTATCCTGGCTCCGCGCCGGTTCGTCTTCCCGGTAGGAGACAGGAGGCAAACCGTGGCGGACCTCGAGCTTCCCGACGCGTTGCGCGACGACCTGCGCGCGGCCTGGCAGCGCTACCTCGACTTCGTGCAGCCGCTGCGGCCGGCGCTCCACGTCTATTGCCGGCGGCTGACCCACGACCTGTGGGACGCCGAGGATCTCGTGCAGGACACCTTGCTGCGTGCTTTCGGGTCGCTCGGGCGCATCCCCGAGCCCGTACGCAATCCGCGCTCCTACCTGCTCCGCACCGCGACGAACCTGTGGATCGACCGGCACCGGCGTCGCGAGCGCGAGGCGGCGGCGCTCGCGGAGAAGGCCGCAGCGGACGCCGAGGCCGGAAGCGGCGGCACCCCGAGCGGCGAGCTCCGCGACGCAGGAAAGCGTCTGCTGCGCCTGCCGCCGCGCGAGCGCGCGGCGGTGCTCCTGAAGGACGTCTTCGACCTCGACCTGGAGGAGAGCGCGGAAGTGCTGGAGACCACCGTCGGCGCCGTGAAGTCGGCCCTGCACCGGGCACGCGAGCGGCTGCGAAAGGCCGAGCCCGAGCGAGACGAGACGAGTGCGCCGTGCCGCTCCGTGCCGTCGGTGTCGCTGGTCGACCGCTTCGTCGCGCTCTTCAACGCATCCGATCGTCAGGGCCTGCTCGCGCTGGTGCTCGACAACGCCACCGTCGAGAACGTCGGCGGCGGCGGAATCCACTGGGGCTACGAAGGCCATCGCAGCAAGAAGAGCTGGTTCGAGGGCGCGCTCGGCGGTCACCCGGACTGGCCGGCGTGGTTCCAGTTCGAGTCGCAGCGCATGGAGCGCGCGATCTTCCGCGGCGAGCCGATCCTCCTGCACTTCCACACGCGCCGCGGCCGCGAGAGCCTCGACAGCATGCACCGCCTCGAAGAGGAGGACGGCCGCGTGTCTCGGCTGCGGAGCTACGGCTTCTGTCCCGAGACCGTGCGCGAGGTCGGCGAGGAGCTCGGCCTGCCCGTGCTGACGGGGATCTACCGCGCGCCGACGCCCTGAGCGGCCGGCACGAGGCCGAGCCGCGGCAGCTCCTCGGCGAGCGCCTGCGCGGCGACGCGATGCCCGAGCGGAGTCGGGTGCCAGAGGTCGAGGAAGAGCTTGTCGTCGCCGCGCGACATCGCCGCGCGGTAGGCGGGCGTGAGGTCGATCGCCGCCCAGCCGTCCTCGCGGCCGAGCTCCGCGATGTCGCGCGGGAGCTGGTCGCGCGGCGGCTCCTGCAGCTGCTTCGGATACGGGAAGACGATCACGCCGAACGCGGCGCCGTGCGCGGCGGCCGCGTGCGCGAGCTCGCCGTAGCGCGCGCGCAGCCATTCGCGCTCCGCGCCTCGCAGCGACGCCCGCGGCGCGACCGCGCGCGCGACCGCGCGCCGATCGGCGCGGTCCTCGAAGAGCGCGTGCTGGAGCAGATCGCACAGGCGCAGGCGTCCCGCGCAGAAGGCGAGCGGCGACTTGTCGGGCATCGGGAGCGCGCGCACCGCGGGATCCGGGAAGGCGGCGTCCGGCAGATCGAGCAGGCGCAAGGTGTGCGCGTCGAAGTGCAGGCGCGGGTCGTTCAGATCGTTGATGCAGAACTGCACGAGCACGAGGTCGGGCGCGTAGTCCGCCGCGATGCCCTCGTAGAGCGCGGCCTCGTTGTAGGCGTTGTAGCCGCCGACACCGAAGTTCAGCACTTCGACCTTTCGCGGAGCGAGGCTCCTGGCGACCAGGCTCTCGAGCTGCGCGGTGTAGACGTCGGCCTCGTCGACGCCGAAACCGAAAGTGAGCGAGTCGCCGAGCACGGCGATGCGGAAGGCGCCGTCGGGGTGCTCGCGCGCGTAGCGCGGTCCGCGGAAGCCGTCGGCGTTGACGCGGTAGTGGATGCCCCCGGTCTTGTCGAGCTCGGCCTCCGCGCCCGGCCGCAGCCGGTAGAGCCACGGCTTGTCCGGCTCGGCCAGGTGAAGCGCGCGCAGATCCGGCGCACCCGGCACCGCGATCCGAAGCGCGAGCTCGAAGATGCCCGCACCGACGACGACCCCGGCGACGACGAGCAGCGGGATGGCGACGGCTGGGCGCATGCAGACGAGCTCCGAGAGGCGCGAACCCTAGCGAAGCCGAATCCGTCTCCGGCCGCGCGCTACGGCGCGAGCGCATCGGCGAGCAGGCGCGCCATGCGCGCCGAGCGCTCGGCGATCGGGAAGTCGCTGCGGTGCGTCCACTCGAAGTAGAGGTTCTGGAGCGCGCCGAGCACGAGCGCGGCCTGATCCTCGAGCGCGTGGCGGCGCGACACGTCGCCCTGCGCGCGTCCGGCGCGCAGCAGCTTCTCCACCGCCCGCTGGAGCGCGCCCATCCTCGTCGGATCCGTGACCCGGTACGACGCGCGCACCACCTCGGAGACGAGGTCCTGGTGCATCGGGCCGACCTCGGCGGCGGCCTCGTGGATCGAGGCGAAGAAGCGCGCGAGGCGATCGCCGGTGCTCTCGCCCTCTCGCTGCGCTGCCGCGAGCGCCTCGAGGAAGAAGTCGTGGCCCCGCCGCGCGAGCTCCTGCGCGACCTCCTGCTTGGTCGCGAAGTGGTTGAAGAAGGTCTGGCGCGCGACGTCGGCGCGCTCGCAGATCTCGGAGACGGTGGTCGCCGCGAAGCCGCGCTCGCCGAAGAGGCGCGCGGCCGCCTCCGCGATGCGGTCGGCGGTCTCCTGGCGGCGGCGCTCGCTGCGGCTGAGGGCTGCAGTTGACAACGGGTCCAAAACTAGACTAGAAGTCCATTCAAGCGCCACCCCAGGAGACCGCCATGAGCGCCGCTGGCACGACGAGCTCTGCCGCCCGCGATCCCTTCCTCGAGCTGGTCGAGACGGCCTCCGCGGGTGGAGATCCGACACCGCAGCTCCACCGCCTGCGCGCCGAGGATCCGGTGCACTTCGTCGAGCCGCTCGGCTTCTGGTTCGTGACCCGACACGACGATGTGAAGCGGCTCTTCAACGACCCGGAGAACGTCACGCAGAACCGGCGCGCCTGGGAGCACTACGTGCCCGCGCCCGAGGGCACCTTGGTGCGCTGGCTCCAGGAGGAGAGCCTGCCGTCGAAGGGCGTCGCCGAGCACGCGCGCTTCCGCCGGCTCTTCAACGGCGCGCTGACGCCGCGCGCGGTGCGGCGCATGGACGCGCAGATCCGCGAGGTGGTCGAGCGCTTCGCGGCGCCGCTGCGCGGACGCCGCGGCGAGGTGATCGACCTGCTCGGCGACTTCACCAACCCGATCCCCAATACGGTCATCAGCCGCATCTTCGGCGTGCGGGCCGGCGCCGACGAGGCGCGCTTCCGCGACCTGGCGCAGGAGATGATCCGCGCCTTCTTCCCGTTCGCGCCGCCCGAGGCGCTGGCCAGCGCGGAGAAGGCGCTCCAGGAGATGGCGCCCTGGGTGCGTCGCATGATCGCCGAGCGGCGTCAGGAGCTACGCGAGGACCTGATCTCGGATCTCTTGCGCGCGCAGGGCGAGGGCGAGCCCATCAGCGACGACGAGATCGTGATGATGGTCTCGATCCTGATCGGCGCCGGTAGCGAGACCACCAACCTCGGCGGGCTCGTGATGATCCAGACCTTGCTCCAGCACCCCGAGCAGCTCGCGCGCGTGCGCGCGGACCGGTCGCTCGTGCCGAAGGCCGTGAACGAGATCATGCGCTTCGCCTTCGGCGGCGCGGCCGGCATGATGCGCTACGCGGTGCGCGACTTCACGCTGCGCGGGCAATCGATTCGCAAGGGACAGATGCTGATGCTCGCGCTCGGCGGCGCGAGCCGCGATCCCGCGGTCTTCCCGGACCCGGACGTGCTCGACTTCGACCGCGACAACCGCGAGCTGCTGATCTTCGGCAACGGCCCGCACTACTGCCTCGGCGCCAACCTCGCGCGCCAGGAGATGGGCTGCATGCTCGACGCCGCGCTCGACATCGTGACCCCCGGCTCGCACGTCCGCGAGGACCTCCAGCGCTTCCAGCCGATGGGCCTCTTCCGGCGTCCGCTGAACCTGCCGGTCGAGATCGCGGGCTGAAACGCCCGCCCGCGCGCCTCTGGCGTCGCGGCGCCTTCGCGGCGATGGTGTGGCCCCACTCGGAGGTGCCATGCTTCGCCACGTTCCGGATCTCTTCCGCGCCGCCTCGCTCGCGGCGCTCGCGCTCGCGTTCGCGACGCCGGCTCGCGCCGCGCTCAAGCCCGAGGAAGCGCGCGCGATCGCGAAGGAGGCCTACGTCTACGGCTACCCGCTCGTCGACGAGTACCGCCTGCTCTACACGTACGCGGTCGACACGAACAGCCCCGACTACAAGGCGCCCTTCAACACGATCAAGAGCACGGCGCGCGTCTACACGCCCGAGGACAAGGTCCCGACGCCGAACTCGGACACGCAATACTCGTACGCGGCGCTCGACCTGCGCGCCGAGCCGGTCGTGCTGACCTTGCCCGCGGTCGAGAAGGACCGCTACGACTCGGTCCAGCTCGTCGACCTCTACAGCTACAACTTCGGCTACCTCGGCACGCCGGGCAACGAGGGCGGCAGCTTCCTGATCGCGGGCCCGACCTGGAAGGGCGAGACGCCGAAAGGTGTCGACACGGTGATACGCGCCGACACCGAGCTCGCGATCGCGATCTACCGCACGCAGCTGAAGAGCCCCGCTGACCTCGACAACGTCAAGAAGATCCAGGCCGGCTACAAGGTCCAGCCGCTGTCGGCCTTCCTCGGCAAGCCGGCGCAGCCCGCCGCGCGCAAGATCGAGTTCGTCCCGCCGCTGACGGAGAAGGAGCAGCGCTCGTCGCCGCGCTTCTTCGACATCCTCGCCTTCGTGCTCCAGTTCTGCCCGACGCTCCCCGACGAGGCCGCGCTGCGCGAGCGTTTCGTGAAGATCGGCGTGGTGCCGGGCAAGCCCTTCGACCTGAAGAGCCTCTCGCGCGAGGTGCGCGGGGGCTTCGTGAAGGGGATGATCGACGGCGACAAGGAGATCGCGAATCTGAGGAAGACGACGAATTCGTCGGCCGGCCTCTTCGGCTCGCGCGCAGAGCTCGGCACGGACTACGTGAAGCGCGCGCTCGCGGCGCAGATGGGGAACTTCGGCAACTCGAAGAAAGAGGCTTTCAACGTCGTGTACGGCGGCGACGCCACCGGCCAGCCGCTCGACGCCGCGAAGCACGGCTACGTGCTCCACTTCGCGAAGGGCGCACTGCCGCCGGCGAAGGGCTTCTGGTCGCTCACGATGTACGGGCTGCCGCAGCAGCTGCTCGTCGCGAATCCGCTGAACCGCTACTTGATCAACTCGCCGATGCTGCCCGGCCTGAAACGCGATGCGGACGGTGGCCTCACGCTCTACCTCCAGAGTGAATCGCCGGGCAAGGCGCTCGAATCGAACTGGTTGCCCGCGCCGAAGGGACCGTTCGCTGCGGCGCTGCGGATCTACCTGCCGGAACCGTCCGTGCTCGACGGCACCTGGAAGGCGCCGGCCGTCGAGGCGCGCAAGGACTAGCGAGCGGGCCGACCGGCGAAGGCCGGCACGATCTGCTTCGCGATCGCCTCGAGCGAGGCGCCGACGACCGCGGGGTCGGCGCCGGTCGAGCCCGGCACCACGTGCACGAAGTCGAGGCCGAGCTCGGCGAGCGCGCGGAAGCTCTCTCTCGCGCGCTCCGCCGGTCCTACGATCGCGAACCAGTCGACGAAGTCGTCCGAGATGCCCCGCGTGTGCGCGACACCGGTGCGCGTGTGGTCGCGCATGTCGTAGTGAGCACGGATCCACGCGACCGCTCGCTGGAGCGGCGCCGGCAGCGCGAGCACGTCGTTGCCGCGGAAGGCGGAGAAGCGCGCGAAGGTGGTGGCGCCGCCGCGCGCCGCCTCGCGCGCGGCGGAGAGGTCGTCGTGCACGACCGCGTTGACGACCGCGCCGAGCCGCAGGCTCGCCGGATCGCGTCCGGCGCGCGCCGCCGCCTCGCGCGCGAGCGCGATGCGGCTCGCCAGAAATTCCGGATCCGCGCCGACCGCGAAGCAGACGCGGTCGGCCACGCGCGCCGCGAGCTCGATCACGCGCGGGCCCGTCGCCATCACCTCGAGGGGCACCTTCGGCAGCGAGCCGAGCGCGGGCAGGAACTCGAGGCGGCTCTGGAAGCCGTCGCGCGGCACGGCCTCGCCGTGGAGATACGCCTGCAGCGCGCGCAGATACACCTCGAAGTCATCGACGCGCTGCTCGCGCCGTCCGATCCGCTGCACCGCCGAGTCGCCGCGCCCGATGCAGAGCAGCGCGCGCCCCTCGCTGTGCGACTGCAACGTCACCGCCGCGCAGGCCGTCAGCGCAGGGTCGCGCGTCACCGAGTTCGTGACGCCGGGTCCGAGGCGCAGCCGCGTGGTCGCGCGGGCAGCCAGCGCCAGATTGCTCCAGACCTCGGGGCAGAGGTTCTGGCTGTCGGTCAGGAGCAGCGTGTGGAAGCCCTGGCCCTCGATGCGGCGCGCGAGCCCCTCGACCCTTCCGAACCACGCCACCGTGACGATGCCGAGCTCCACCGGGTGCATCCCTCGCGCGGGAGGGCCAGTATCTCCCGAGCGCCCGGCCCAGGTCGAGAAGGGGATTCGCATGCAGTCGGGTCGGGCCAGCCGCACCGCCGAGCACATGGCCTTCTTTCGCGCGCTCGAGTCGAGCGCGCCCGGGGCGTCGCGCCGCTGCGAGGATCCGTTCGCGCGGGCCTTCCTGTCGACGCCGCTCGCGCTCGTGGCAAGGGCCGCGCGGATCCCGGGCGTCTTCTCGCTGCTCGCGAGCTACGTCGATCGGCGCTGGCCTGGCGCGCGCACGTCCGGCGTCGCGCGCACGCGGCTCCTCGACGAGATCGTGCGCGAGACCCTCGCGGGCGGCGCGGAGCAGCTCGTGATCCTCGGCGCCGGCTTCGACTCGCGCGCTTTTCGCCTTCCGGCGTTGCGTGGAACCGTGGTCTTCGAGGTCGACCACCCGGCGACGCAGGCGCGCAAGCAGGCGCTGCTGCGCCGCGCGTTCGGCGCGCTGCCCGAGGGCGTCTGCTTCGTCGCCACCGACTTCGACGAGCGCGACCTCGAGCGCGCGATGGCGGCCGCGGGCTACGACCCGTCGCGCCGCACGCTCTTTCTCTGGGAGGGCGTGACGAACTACCTGCGCGCCGACGCGGTCGACGCGACGCTCCGCTGGTGCGCGCGGGCGGCGCCGGGAAGCCGCGTGGTCTTCACCTACGTGAACGCCGACGTGCTCTCGCAGCCCGCGAAGTACGCCGGCACCGAGCGGCTCTTCGCGACGCTCGCGGCCGCGGGCGAGCCGTGGACTTTCGGCCTCGACCCGGCAAAGCTGGCGGAGTACCTGCGCGCGCGCGGACTCGAGCTCGAGCGTGACCTCGGCGCAGTCGAGTACCGCCGCCTCGCCTACGGAGAGAGATCGACGAGCATGCGAGGCTACGAGTTCTATCGCATCGCGGTGGCGCGCGTCGCATGACGCGCGCGCGGATCGCGCTCGCGGCGGTCGCGTGCGCGCTCGCCGTCGCCGCCGCGCACGTCGCGCGAGCGAACGACGTCGAGGGCGTCGACTTCCCGGCGCAGGTCGTGCCGGTGCCGGGCGCGGCGCCGCTGGTGCTCTCCGGCGCGGGCGTGCGGCACTTCCTGCTCTTCGACGTCTACGCCGTCGGGCTCTACCTGCCGGCGCTCGCGCCGTCCGCCGAGGCGGCGATCTCGGCGCCTGGACGCAAGCGCGTGTCGATCGCGATGCTGCGCGACGTCGACGCGGCGCAGTTCGTGGACTCGCTCGAGAAGGCGTTGCGCGCCAACCACGACGAGGCCGCGATGCAGGCGCTCGCGCCGAGCGTCGCGCGCTTCGAGTCGATCTTCACGTCGCTCCAGGTGGTGAAGAAGGGGACGCGGATCGCGATCGACCAGGTCCCCGACGCCGGCACCGTGGTTGCGATCGACGGCACGCCGCGCGAGCCGATTCCCGACGCCGCCTTCTACCCGGCGCTGCTCCGCAACTGGCTCGGCGAGCATCCCGTCCAGGCCGACCTGAAGAGAGAGCTGTTAGGCGCTCACTAGTCTCGGATCGGTGTCGCCAGCTCGTAGGCCGGTCCGAACATCAGGCGCAGCAGCCGCTCGCTTGCCCAGACGCGCTCGCCCGAGAGCGCCTCGCGGCCGAAGGTCAGGACGCCGATCACGCGGTGGGTCTCGCGCTTCCCGTCCGGGAAGCGCAGTCGGATCACGTACTCCTGCGCGGCGCCGTCCGCGCCGACCCACTCGCTGCGAAGCGAGTACGACTCGATCAGCGGCTGGAAGCTCGCGAAGAAGTGCCGGTAGAACGTGCGCGCGGCCTCCATGCCGCGGAAGGCGAGCCCCACCGGGTGGAGCTCGTAGATCGGGTCGGGTTCGAGCGTGGCGAGCAGGGCGCCCTCGTCGCCCGCGCCCTCGTACGTCGCGTGCGCGTGCGCGAGCGCGATCCACTCGTCCTGGCTGCGTCCCATGGTCTCTCCTTCAGTCGGCGATCGGCGCGGATTCCGTGGACTCGTACGAGGCCGCGTGGAGCATCAGGATGCGGCGGATCTCCTCGATCACGGCCGGCTGATCCTGCGCCGAGTGGCTGGAATCCACCACCAGCTCCGAGTCGACGCCGTCGAGATGCGCGCTCTCGTAGCTGACCACGCCGTCGGAGCCGTGCTGTGGGGGGCCAGTGCCGCGCACGGCGATGATCGAGTGGGCGTGGATGCCGGGCGCGATCGGCAGGTTGGCCAGCGCTTTGATGAAGGGATTGCCTGGTGTCATGTTGTCGATGCTGGTCGGTAGCCGCGCCATCGAGCGCAGCGCCAGCTTGTCGTGGTTTCGCAGCACGAGTTCGCCGACGACCTGCGTCAGGTTGCTCGGCAGCGCGACGAAGTCCGAGATCAGCCCGGCCAGGCTGAAGCTCGCGAGGTAGGAGCCCCGCTGCGGCGTGCACAGGAAGATCACGCGGCCGACGAAGGGCTCGGGCGTGAAGAATGTGCTCATTCGCAGGGTCTCGCGCACCCCGTCGGAGAGCTGAAGCTGGTCGAGTGGCACCTTCGCGAGCTGGTCCCACAGGTGGGTCCCGCTGTCCACCGCGGTCAGCTTCGCGAGCAGCCCTCCCTGGCTGTGCCCGATCAGGACCATGTGACGCAGCGCTGCGTCGGTGCCGTCCGGGTCGAAGCGCGCGACGACGCGCTCGAGCGCGCGCCGCAGCAGCCCCGCGGAGTAGCCGATCGGATTGCCCGTGTTGTAGATGAACAGCCAGGCCTGATAGCGCTCCCAGACGAGCCGCTCGTTGCCGAGCTCGTTCACGAGGTTGGCCCAGCGCGCGGGGCTCGACGCGGTGCCGTGGATCAGCACGATCGGCATGTGCCCGCGCACATAGGGCTGGAGGAAGAGCAGGCCCTCGTCCTCGCTCTCCGCCTCGACCGTGGGCGTGCCGACGACCGCCTTCTTCACGGTCGTCTTCACCGCCTTGGCGAGCGGGCTGAAGGTCCCCGAGAAGAAGCCCTTCAGCTCGAAGTCCCAGAGCGGCGACTCGGCGAGGCTCGCGGCGAGCGCCGAGCTGGTCTCGAACTCGATCGGGATCTCGTGGCCGTCGACCGACACGGTCAACGACTCGTCGGGCGTGTAGATCTCGGCGCGCGTCCGAAGGTGTCCCTGCTTCAGCGAGTGCCGCGGATCCTCGAAGCGCAGGAACATGGTCGCCGGTACGCGCAGACCCGGGAAGAAGCGCTCCGGCAGAGGTGGCCCCGGCTCGGCGTCGAGCTCGGCGAGCAGCGGCGCACCGACGCCGGTGCGGCGGTAGCGGTTGCGAAGGCCCGTGACGTCGAAATCCGCTGCCGCCATGAAGTTGTGCATGCGATGGCCCGCCCACTGCATCTCCTCGGGCGGGATCTCGATCTCGACCGTGCCGAAGGGCAGCTCGTAGATCCCCGACTCGAAGAAGACCTCGCCTTCGCTTCCGCGTGTCAGCGCCTGCGTGATGCCGCGGTTGTAGAGGTCGTAGGCGAGGCGCAGGCGCGGATCCGACGCGTCGAGCGTGTCCTCGCCGGGGCCGGGAAAGAGCAATGCGTAGGCGTAGGCCGCCGCGGCGAGGTAGTAGCGGCCGTCGCGCGTGCGGTCGGCGTGGTAGAAGGAGAGCTCCGCGAGCGCCGAGAGCCGCCGGTGATCGCCCGTCTCGGCGAGCTGCGAGTGGAGCAGCGCGAGCGTCTCCGCGGGGTAGAGCTCGAACTCCTCTCGCAGCCCGAGGCGTTGGAGCACCTGGAGCGAGCGGTCCGACGGCGCGCCCGATGTCAGCACGTTCGCGGTGATCTCGCGGTGCACCGCGACCGGGTCGGAGCGCTCGACGCGCACCGGGATCGAGATGCAGCCGGCCGCGAGCACCAGCGCGAGCACGAGCGAGACGCGAGTGGTCGCCACGTGCCGCGGTCGCGCCTGCATGACTAGGGCTGCGCGGCGAGCGCAGCGGGCGGGACGAGCCGCGCGGACCACGGCTCGCCGTCCCAGGTCTGGAAGTGGATCGTGCGGTCCACCTCGTCGCGTTTCCCGTCCCGGCGCGTGTGGCGGAACTTCTCGCCCTCCACGGTGGCGGTCCACTCGCTGCCCTTCCAGTCGATGTAGTTCACGCCGATCGACTCGCGCGAGCGCGTCGCGCCGCGCTGCGTGTGGCGGAAGCGTCCGCCGCCCAGGTAGGCGGCGGTCCACTCGCCGCCGCCCCAGGTGCGGTAGTTGATGACGGTGTCGCGGTGCGCCTGCTTCCAGTCGTCCTTCGGCGCGAGCAGGAGCGTCCAGGTCATCGCATCGGCGGGCGCCGACTCCGGCTGCGACGCGCGCACGACCTGGAGCGAGGAGGCTCGACGCCCGAATGCGTCGCTCACCGCGAGGCTCGTCGAGCCCTGGGTCGACACCCACTCGCGACCCCGATAGTAGAGATCGCCGTAGAGCGCGACGCGCGCGTCGCCTTCGACTCGCACGGACGCGATCGCGTCGTCGAGACCGCTCGGGCGGAGATCCGCGATCGCCGGATCGCCCGCGCGCACCTGGAACAGGTAGCCCTGCCAGCCGTCGTCGGAGAAGAAGTAGGCGATGCCCGGATCCGCCTCGCCGCGCACCGGCTCGAGGCTCGTGACCTCGAGCTCGCGCGGCTTCCACGCGAGCGGCGCGAGCGAGGCGCTCGTCGCGGCGAGCCGGACGCTCGTGCCGCCGCGACCCTTCTGCTCGTAGAGCGTGACCTGCGCGGGACCGCCGTCGATGCGGAGCGAGCCGATCGGTGCTGGCACGTCGGAGCTCTTCTCGCCCGCGCGCACGCACAGGCTCTCGCCGCGGAAGTCGGCGGCCGCGAAGAGGCACGCGCGCACCGGCGCGCCCGGCGGCGGCTCGGGCGGCGGCTCCTGCGCGCGGTCGATCTGCTGCTGGATCACCTCGAGGAGCTGCGCGTCGGTCATCTGCGCGGTCGCGATCGCGAGCGCGCTCGCCTCGGGCAGCACCTCCTTCGACGGCTCGGGCAGGAGCTCCGGATGACCCGCCGGCGCCAGCTTCCCCGTCGGGTCGGCGAGCGCGACCGACCACTTCCCGGTCGGCGTCCGCACGTCGAGGCGTTGTCCGCGGTAGACGAGCGGCGGACTCTGGATCGGGACGATGCCGATCTGCACGTCGCCCGCCGCGGCGGTCGGCGGCGCCGACGGCGGCGCCGGCGCGGGGTGCGGCGGCTTCACGATCGTGAAGGCGCCGTGCTCGACGCGCGCGCTGCACTGCTGATCCCACCAGTCGAGGAAGCGCAGCTCGCGCGCGCGCGTCGGGACCTCGTCGCCCGGCCGGTAGATGTAGAACTGCCCGCCCCCGAGATATTCCGCGCGCCAGGTCCGACCGTCCCAGCCGACGTACTCGAGGTCCGGCCGGATCGACGCCTCCGCGAAGTTTCCGTCGCGCGCCTGCGCGAAGGACAGGCGTCCACCGAGCTGCGCGCGGTCGAGCTGCCACGCGAGCGTCTCGGGCGTTCGGGCGGGTTCACCGGCCGGCGTCGCGGCGCAGAGGCAGAGCCCGAGCGCCACGATCCATCCGATCCGCGCAGCTCGCATCGACCCCCTCGAGCCCGACTTGCGGGCCCTGGTCCCGTCCCCGGGGCAGGGGTTAGCGCATGCGAGGTACTCTCGCGCGCGCTGCGGACCCTCGGCCGCCAAGGTGGTTGGATGGCGCTCGCGACCCCTTCGTTCCGGATCCCGGCGTGACACAGGCCGCGATCCCGTTCGCCGGCAGCACGATCATCGCGCTCGAGGCGCGGCACTTCGAGGCGATCCGGCGCTGCGTGTCGCTCTGCTTCCGCATCGCGCACTCGCCCGCTTGGCAGGCGCGCGTGGACGCCGGCGCGCCGCCCCACCTGCGCCATGCGCCGGGAAACTTCGGCGTCTTCATGGGATACGACTTCCATCTGACGCGCGAAGGCCCGCGCCTGATCGAGATCAACACCAACGCGGGCGGCGCCCTCGTGAACGGCCTGCACACGGCTGCGCTTTGCGATCCCGAGCGGCTCGCCTGCGTGTGCGACGAGCTGCTGCCCGTCGATCAGATGGAGTCGCGGCTGGTGGGACAGTTCCGCGACGAATTCGCTGCGGCGCGCGGTCCGCAGGCCGCGCTGCGGCGCGTCGCGATCGTCGACGACCATCCGCGCGAGCAGTTCCTCTACCCCGAGTTTCGCCTCGTTCGCGCGCTCTTCTCGCGAAACGGCATCGAAGCGCGTATCGCCGACACGCGCGAGCTCGCGCCGCACGAGCCGGGCGGCCTCGCGCTCGGCGACTGGCCCGTCGACCTCGTGTACCTGCGCGACACCGACTTCACGCTCGAGACGCCGCGCGCGCAGGCGCTGCGCGACGCCTACCTCGCCGGGTCGGTCGTCGTGACGCCGTCTCCGCGCGAGTACCACCTGCTGGCCGACAAGCGCCGCCTGACCTGGCTCTCGTCGCGCGAGGAGCTGTCGGCGCTCGGTGTCGGAGAGGAGGAGAGCGCATTCCTCACCACGCTCGTGCCCGAGACGCGGCTCCTCTCCCAGCAGGATCCCGACGCGCTCTTCGCAGCGCGGCGCGAGTGGGTCTTCAAGCCGGCGACCTCCTTCGGCAGCCGCGCCGTCTACCGCGGCGACAAGCTGACGCGGCGCCGCTTCGCGGAGCTGCTGCGCGAGCCGGGCTACCTGGTGCAGCGGCACGCGGCGCCCGGCGAGCTCGAGGTCGAGACGAGCGAGGGCCGGCGCACGATGAAGTTCGACGTGCGCGCCTACGCCTACCGCGACCAGGTGCTGCTGCTCGGGGCACGCGTCTACCAGGGGCAGGTCACGAATCTGCGGAGTCCCGGCGGCGGATTCTCCGCCATCTGCGTGGCGCGCGGCGGCGACTCAAGCTAGGCGTTTGCGCGGGGAGGTCTCGGGATGGCGACACTCTTCCGTTGGCTGCTGCGACTGGTCGTCGCACTGGTGATCTTCGTCGCGCTGCTCTTCGTGGGCGCGCGCTTCCACGACGGTCCGCTGGGGCCGATTCCCGGCGGCGCGTTCGCCTCCGGCGAGGTCGTCGCCGAGCCGGTGAGCGACTGGTCGTTCGCGCGCGACGTGCCGGAGATCCAGCTCCAGCTCGCCTCCGAGGACGCCTCGCGCACCGTCTGGATCCTGGTCGACGATGGCAAGGCGTACGTGCCCTGCGCGACCGGCTTCCCGCCGGGCAAGCGCTGGTACAAGCACGCCGCGCAGGACGGCCGCGCGACGCTCCGCATCGAGGGTCGCCGCTATCCGGTGACCTTGACGCGCACGCAGGACGCCGCGCTGGCCGAGCGCCTGCGCGCCGAGGTGCAGCGCAAGTACAAGCGTCTGCCGCCCGGCGAGTCCGAGGTCTGGGTCTTCTCGGTGGCCTCGCGTGGGGACGGCGCGGCGCCGGGCGCTCGCTGATCAACGTTCGGACTTCGCCTCGCTCTCCCGCACGGCCGCGGCGAAGATCCCGCGCGCCATCAGGCTCGCTTCGGCGTCGCGGCGCGCCGCATAGATGCGGGCGCGCGCGGCGTGCACGTGCGCGTCGCCCGGATCCGCCTGCGCCGCGAGCTCGACGAGATGGCAGGCGAGCGGGAGCTTCGCGTCGTCCGCGGCGCACTCCGCCGCGGCAGCGAGCGCGCGGGCGCCGCCCGCCAGATCCGCGAGCGCGCGCGCGAGCTCGGACTCGGGCGCGGGCAGCAGATGCGAGGGGTCGCCGTCCCACCAGCCGCCGTAGAGGCGCCACAGATTCCGCACGATGAAGCGCGGGTCGTCGTAGGTCGGGCGCAGATAGGGTCGCGCGAGCAGCGACTCCGGCACGCGCACGCCGTGCAGCACGTCGTCGAGTCGCGCGCCCTGGTTCATCAGCGCGAGCGTCTGCTCGACCAGCGTCTCGAGCAGCTCCGCCGTCTCGCGCAGCGCCTGGCGCACGCGGTCGGCGCCGAGGATCGGCGGCCCGTGGCCCGGCAGCAGCTTTTCGGCGCCGAGCCCCTCCATCGCGCGGAGAGCTTCAGCCCACTCGCGCGGGTAGCGCTGCACCTTCTGCGGGTTGCCGCAGTTCGGCGACGCCCAGATGAAGAGGTCGCCGGTCGCGAGCGCGCTCGCGCCGGGCAGCCACGCGTAGAGGTGGTCGTCGGTCTCGCCGCGCGCCGGGAAGAGCTCGATCCGCACGCCGCCGATCTCGAGCGCGCGCGGCTCGCGCAAGGTCTCGTCGGGCTCGCGGAAGTCCGTCGGGAAGGCGGCGCGCGCGAAGCCGAACTGGCGCTGGTTCACGGCGGCGTTCCAGCCCTGCGTGAGGCGATAGCGCGCGAAGCGCTCGGGGCAGCGCTCGTGCGCGAGGACGCGCACGCCGGGCCAGCCTTGCTGGCGCGCCTCGTCCTCGAAGGCGGCGAGCCCGAAGACGTGGTCCACGTGGCCGTGCGTGTAGACGGCGGTGTGCACGCGGGCGCGGGTCCAACGGCGCAGCTCCTCGTAGACGCGCTTCGCGTGGAAGAGGCTCGAGGTGTCGATCAGCGCGAGGCCGTCGTCGGTCGCGACCGCGACGACGTTCGAGAAGGCCGACATGAAGCCGAGGCGCGGCGCGAGCTCCTCGAAGCCGACGAGCGCGGCGCCCGGCTGGACCTGCGTCCCGGCCAGCTCTCCGCGCCACGCGCGCTCCGAAAGCTCGAGCACGGCGCCCATGCG
>Ga0335082_10002959_pt1 | contig 18370 bp, 16 predicted proteins | sample Lox_Sample_41_FD_206718 | JGI IMG/M metagenome (GOLD analysis project Ga0335082, IMG submission 206718) | Soil microbial communities from Loxahatchee National Wildlife Refuge, Florida, United States - Lox_Sample_4.1 | ecosystem: Environmental > Terrestrial > Soil > Wetlands | place: USA... | reverse complement strand
GGTGAGGAGATGAAGATCCAGGTTGAAGGCTTCGCGGGGGGAGACCGGACAGACATTCAACTGCCTGCGAGCCAGATCAAAATGTTGGAGGATGTCGCCGCTATGGGCAAGCCGATCGTCGTTGTTGCTTTGAACGGGTCAGCACTCGCGCTGAACTGGGCTCAGGAACATGCGAATGCGATTTTGGAAGCCTGGTATCCGGGCGAGTTCGGAGGCCAGGCGATCGCAGAGACGCTGCTTGGAAGAAACAATCCCGCGGGAAGGCTTCCGGTTACCTTCTACAAGTCCGTTGCCGACCTGCCACCGTTCAGCGACTATTCGATGAAGAATCGTACGTATCGTTATTTCAGTGGTGCGCCATTGTATGGTTTTGGTTTTGGTCTCAGCTACACGACCTTTTCCTACTCCGGGTTGAAGCTCTCCGCGACAAAGCTGCGAGCTGGCGAGCCTCTCAACGTCGATGTCTATGTGAAGAACACTGGAAGCCGTAGCGGAGACGAGGTTGCGCAACTTTATCTGAAGGCTCCTGCTTCCGGAAACGGTGGCCTTTCGCCGAAGCTGCAGCTTGAGGGATTTCAGCGGATCACGCTCAAACCGGGAGAGAGTCGGCACCTGGTGTTTACACTCTCTCCACGTGAACTGTCGGAGGTGGACGCAGAAGGCATAAGGTCCGTCCAGCCAGGAGAATACTCAATCTCTGTTCAGGGCTCGCAACCGATAGAGAGTCCTTCCTCCGCGCATGCGCAGTCGTCAACCTTCACTATCGAAGGATCTCAACCGCTTCCACGGTAGGTAGCTGAAAGGGAACATCAATGAAGATATCCGGGGCCCGGCTCATCGTCTGCTCGCCCGATCGAAATTTTGTTACGCTTCGCATTGAGACGGACGAGGGACTTTATGGCTTGGGCGATGCGACACTCAACGGACGAGAGCTTGCCGTCGCCTCGTATCTCGAAGACCATGTACTGCCTTGCCTGATCGGTCGGGACCCTTCGCAGATCGAGGACATCTGGCAGTACCTGTATCGAGGGGCCTATTGGCGACGAGGTCCCGTCACCATGACTGCCATCGGCGCTGTTGACATGGCATTGTGGGACATTAAAGGAAAATCGCTCAATACGCCGGTGTACAACCTGCTCGGTGGCGCCAGCAGGCAGGGATGTATGGTCTATACGCATGCCAACGGCGCAGACATTGCTTCTGCTGTCGATGCCGTCCAGCGCGAAATAGCTGCAGGATACCTGGCCGTGCGTGCGCAGGCGGGTGTGCCTGGGGTCGCGTCCAGCTATGGCGTCCCAAAGGGCGGAAAACCATACGAGCCTGCGGAGCGAGGGCTTCCCGGCGAGAGCTTGTGGTCGACGGAGCGATATCTAAATTTTGCCCCGAAACTCTTCGACGAGTTACGCAAAACCGTTGGTGAAGATGTTCATCTGCTCCACGATGTGCATCATCGCCTGACTCCGATTGAAGCCGCACGTCTAGGCAAAGCTCTTGAGCCGTATCATCTGTTCTGGATGGAAGACCCGACTCCCGCAGAGTTGCAGTCAGGTTTCGCCCTCATTCGTCAGCACACGACGACGCCAATCGCCGTGGGAGAGGTCTTCAACTCGATATGGGATTGCAAGGAACTGATAGAGAAACAGCTCATCGACTATATCCGGATGACGGTGGTTCATGGAGGCGGGATCACGCACATGCGCAAGGTGGCGGACTTCGCGAGTCTCTTCCAGGTGCGGACGGGATGCCACGGTGCGACAGATTTGAGCCCAATTGCGATGGCATCTGCTCTGCATCTCGGACTTGCGATTAGCAACTTCGGCATCCAGGAACACATGCGTCACAGCGCGCCGACTGATGAAGTCTTCCCTCATGCCTATCGCTTCGAGGCTGGCTACATGCATCCCGGTGATGCTCCGGGGCTGGGCGTAGACATCAACGAATCGCTGGCCGAGAAGCATCCTTACCAAAGAGCGTACCTTCCGATCGCCCGCAAGTTAGACGGCACGCTGACGGACTGGTAGCAGCACGAAGCTAGCGAATAAGCATAGAGACGATGCTGGCGCTCATCAGGTTTGCCATCGTACCGGCGAGCATGGCGCGAAGACCAAGTTGCGCCAGATCGTTTCGGCGATTTGGAACCAGCGCGCCTATGCCACCGATCTGCATGCCGATGGAACCGATATTGGCAAACCCGCACAGTGCAAATGTGGCAATGGAAAAAGTGCGCGGGGTGAGCTGCGATTTTTGAAGGCCGAGTTGCGTATAGGCGACAAACTCATTGAGCACGGCGCGGGTACCAAGAAGATTTCCAATTGCGGAAGCCTCATGCCAGGGAATCCCGATGAGCCAAGCGACTGGCGCACCGATAACTCCAAGGACGGAGTTGAGCGAGTGCGGAAAACGAATGTGCCCGTGCGCCCAGAGGAAGTTCGAGGTGCCAAGCATCATCGCGTTAAGCAAGCCGACTAACGCGAGAAAACTGATGAGCATGATGGCGACGTTGAAGGCGAGCTTGCCGCCGTCGATGGTGCCTCGAGCGATGGCTGCAATGAAATTGTCGTTTGCATGCTCTTCGTTTGGAGGCATCTTGACGGTGCCTGCCGTTGCAGGGACCTCGGTCTCTGGAACGAGCATCTTGGCGACGAGGATGGTTCCAGGTGCAGTCATGATGACGGCCGAAAGAAGATCCTGCGCATTGATGCCGAAGCTGATATAGGCTGCCATGATTCCGCCGGAGACATGAGCCATGCCGGAGGTCATGATGGTCATTAGCTCGGAGCGAGTCGCTCCGCCGAGAAAGGGCCGAATTGTGAGTGGCGCCTCCGTCTGGCCCATGAAGATAGACGCTGCGACGTTCGTCGACTCAGCGCCGCTGGTTCCCATCGTCCGTTGCATAATCCAGGCCACGACGCGGATGATCTGCTGCATCAGGCCAATGTGGTAGAGGATGGCGAAGAATGCCGAAACGAAGATGATTGTGGGTAAAACAGCAAAGGCAAAGACGGCTAACGGATTACCGGGCGTTCCGAGAGGGCCGAAGACCATCGAGGAGCCGTCGACCGAGTGAGCCAACAGCGAAGTTACGGCAACTGAGCCTTTGTGCAGCAGCGTCTGGCCATAGGTCCACTTTATGACCAGGAAAGCGAAGAGAATCTGCAATCCCAGGCCCCAGGCAACGGTACGCCAGCGGATCGCCCGGCGGTTGGTCGAGAAGGCATAAGCTAACCCCAAAAAAACGGCGAGTCCAAGCAGACCGGTAAATCGAGACAAAGGCGTGGTTCTCCTGCAGCGTGGGTGATGAGCGTGTGGAATGAGTGTAACGGGTCTGCCAGTGCTCAACCAGAGATTTATGTCTTCCGCGACGGGTTGGCTATGTAGAAGGTGTTGCGATTCCTACAGGCTGCCGGCGGCATGACTGCGGAAGCGGCCGCTTGCGGTCAGCGCTGGGACACTGTCCAAACGGATATGTCTGAGGGGAGTTCGCTTTTGCTTGATCGAATACATGCGTAGATCGGCGATGCGAAGCAGCCGCGTGGAATCTGCCGCATCATCGGGAAAGATGGCGATGCCGATTGAGGCGGAGACGTTCAACGTGTGGCCGTCGAGGTCGAAAGGCCGCTCGATCGCGCTGCGGATCGTCTCGCTGAGTTGCTCGACCGACTGGGTCTGCCCAGGGTTACAGGCGACCAGGGTGAACTCATCGCCGCCAAGACGGGCGAGTGAATCAAAGCCGTATACCTGTTCGCGCAGGCCGACGGCGACATGCCTGAGGAGTTGATCCCCGGCATGATGTCCAAAGTTGTCGTTGATCTGTTTGAAGCCGTCAAGGTCAAGCATGAAGAGCGCCAGCGTGGTTTCAGAGCGCCGGCAACGCTCCAGGGCCACCGAGAGATGATCCTCAAAAGCGCGACGGTTTGGCAGACCTGTCAGTTCGTCATGCAGCGCAAGCCAGCGGTTACAGGTGACCTGATCTTCCAGCATGACGAGGATCATGCCGATGGAGATAAGCGACTTCTGCATGTTCCAGACGTGCGAGGCAATATCGGCGTACGCTCGCAGGGTCACGATGAACGGGTGCACGAAGAAGCAGATTGCCCAGATAGAAAATCCCGTCAGGATGGCGAGGCGGCCTGTGCTTTTGATGGGGAGCCGCTGCTGAAATTTCAGTGCGGCTATCGCATAGACGCCGGAAAGGCTCCAGTAGACGAGATCTCGGAATTTACCGTTATGTGCGAGGAGCGCCATTGCAAGCCACCCAGCAAGATACGCGACGGTTACCAGCCAGGGGCGACGCAGTGGCAGGGAACTGCCTGCGGCGATGAAGAATCCCAGAGCGATCCACGGATAGTACGCTGAGGCGTTGTGAATGTGGAGGCCGTAGGTTGTATTGATCGCGAGTAATGGAAAGCCGTTCAGCGCAAGATAAAAAAGGCGTGTCCTGGTAGAGAGGGGATGTTCGCGCGAGTCCCAGGTGAAGACCAGACCGGCGAGAAGGTAGCAATCCAGTACGATGACGTGAAGGGCTTTGGCCGGTATGCCATTTGGTGGGTAGAAGATGTGAGCAATGGATTCGACCAGCGTAATCAGCAGGCCAATAAGCCAGATGTCTGCCTGCTCCTGCGGATGTCGCCGTCGCATCAGCAGCAGGATAGCGATGAGCATCGCCAAAGCCGAGAGGTCTGGAAGAAAGGCGTAGTTCATCAGGCTCCATGCTTTCTTTTGCCAGCAGGCTTCTTTTTGCTGTCAAAAGAAGAATAGGGCCCGATCATGAGCCTGCTGTAGAGAAACTTGAGCAACAATTATCGGCCAAATCCATCCTGACGGAAAAATGAAATTGTCGTTACCTCGTAAGCGCGAGCGTATCCCCTGTTTTTTGATAGGGATAAGACGTGCTTACACTTCGCCGGATGCTTGTTTATTAGCTAAAAAAGGGCGATCTTCCCTAGGCTGCAAACTGTTCTCGTCGGCTATTTCGGTCGAGAAACTATGACCTCGCGAATGAGCGGCTGTATGTGTACAGGTTTCTCCGTAATTTCAATGGTTTCGCGGAGCATCTGTTCCGGCTCGTCGAGCAGAGCGGCATCTTCGCTGAACAGGGTGAAGAGGGGCTGGCCCTGTTGGACGGGGTCTCCCAGTTTTACGTGCGACTCAATACCGGCGTGAGCGCTGACCGGATCACCTGGTTTGGGGCGGCCCGCTCCAAGACGCTGGACGGCCCAACCCACCTGCTTGCAATCCATTGAGGCAAGATAGCCCGACCGGGGGGCCGTGAGGACTCGTGAAGCGGTAGGTCTGTGCTGAGCCGCCGGATCATCGAAGACGGAGGTATCCCCGCCCTGAGCCTCGACGATCCCAAGCCATGCCCTGTAGGCATCGCCGGATCTGAGGATCGTGTCTGCCTGATGCGAACCCTCCTCCGGCGTCGCGGCGCGCCCGGCAAGGTGCAGCATCCAGCCCGAAAGGATGTTCGACAGCTCGATGACGTCAGCGGACATCGGATGTCTCACTTGCTTCATGATGTCAACACACTCCCATACTTCGAGCCAGTTCCCAGAGAAGCGTCCTAGCGGCTGATCCATGCTCGTAAGCAACGCAGTTGTGCGCGTGCCAGCGGCCTCCCCAGTCTGAACCATCAACTCGGCCAGGAGCTTCGATTGCTCGTAACTTGGCATAAATGCGCCGGAACCAACCTTGACGTCGAGTACTAAAGCATTCAAACTCTCGGCGAGCTTCTTGCTCATGATGCTGGCAGTGATCAGGAAGGGAGACTCGACCGTGGCGGTGTGATCGCGCAGGGCATAGAGAATGCGGTCAGCTGGAACGATCTTCGGTGTCTGTCCGATCAGTGCGGCGCCACACTTCCTTAGAGTATCGGCGAACTGCTGCAGATCGAGTTGAGCATTGAAGCCGGGGATGGTTTCGAGCTTGTCGAGTGTGCCTCCAGTGTGGCCTAAGGAACGGCCGCTGATCATGGGGACACATATTCCAGGGACTCCGTCTGAGGTCGGCGAGGCATGGCCTGCTGCGGCGAGCACCGGAGCGATCAGCAGGGACGTCTTATCGCCAACGCCACCGGTGGAGTGCTTGTCGACGGTGAAGGTCTTCAGCGGGGCAGCATCGAAGGTCTCACCGGAAAAACGCATCGCCGCAGTGAGAGCAGCAAGCTCACCGGGGTTCAGGCCGCGAAGAAAGGTTGCCATCAGGAAGGCGGCGATTTGTGCGTCGGTAACGAGCTGCCGTTCGGGAGTGCGTTCTACGATCGCTCGGATGAATGCCTTGATCTCATCGTCGGTCAGTGCATAGCCGTCGCGTTTGTGGAGGATGACATCGATGGGATGAATCTGAATCTTGCTCATATATAGCTGATACCGTGCAACGGAGTTAGTTCTCTTCCAGGACGAAGGCGTGGGGGAGCAGGTCGGCAATTGTACAGCGCGTCAGCGTGCCATCGGCCGCGGGAAAGAAGACCTCGGTCTCTGGCGAACTGAATTCATGTATGGTCTGGCGGCAGGCTCCGCAGGGTTGACTCGCGGTCTCGTTGAGGTTCACGACGACTACGGCGCGGATGCGAAGAGCGGGACCGTGGAGTGCGACTGCGGCTGCAATGGCTGTCTGCTCGGCGCACGTCGTCAGCCTGTACGAGGCGTTCTCGACGTTGCAACCCTCGACGACGCTGTCGTCTTCCAGAAGCACCGCCGCGCCAACCCGAAACTTGCTGTATGGCGAATAGGCTTTGGCAGCAACGGAAAGTGCCCGCTGGCGAAGGACCTCGATCTTTGCCGCTGTTAAACCCAAGGTTGCATCCTTATGACCATGGGACTGAGGCTAACCGGTGCGCAGTTCGAAGGCAAGTCCCTGGCGCTCACGCTTTTGCCCGATGCTCCGATAAAGGAAGTGTGGACGACCTAACGAAAGAATTCATCGCAGAAAGTCAGGAAGGCCTGGACCGGATGGAGCGGTGCCTGACCGAACTGGAGTCGAGGCCGGAGGACAGCGCGCAGTTAGTGGGCGAGATCTTCCGGGCCGTTCATACGATCAAAGGGACGACCGGTTTTCTGGGTTTCTCCCGGCTGGAAAAGCTGGCGCACGCAGGAGAGCATCTGTTGGGCTCTCTACGCGAGGGGCGGCTGGCTGTTACCGAGGATCTGATCAGCGGTCTGTTGCGTCTTCTCGACGGTTTACGTGCAATCCTGGCGCTGATTGAAGCGACGGGCGGAGAGGGAACACGCGCCAGTGACGAGGATAGCGGCCTGATCGCCGAACTGGCTGAGCTGAACGGCGAGGCGAGCGATGAGGAGCATGCTCCCGTGAGTGAGGTAGCTCCGATAGCGATCATGAAGGTCGCGGAGGGTGCCGCCACGCCTGAGCCATCGGCGGCTGCGGCGCAGCCTCTTGTTTCAGCGGGGCAGGCCGTTGCAAACGGCGACAAGACATTGCGCATCGACGTGGATGTGCTGAATCGCATGATGAATCTGGTGGGCGAGTTGGTGTTGACCCGCAACCAGATGCTGCAGAGCGGTGTCGAGGCAACGAACTTTCCCGAGTTGGCCCGTCGAATGCAGCCGGTTGGCAACCTCTTTGGAAAGTTTCCCCGGATGGTGCGTGATCTGGCGCGTACCTGCGGTCGTGACGTTCGCATTGAGTTCTTCGGTCAGGAGACAGGGCTGGATAAGAGCCTCCTGGAGGCGATCAAAGATCCCCTTACGCACGCAGTACGCAACTCTGTCGACCACGGGATTGAGCCGCCGGCCGACCGTGTGCTGGCAGGTAAGTCCGCCGAAGGTTGCGTAACCCTGAAGGCATTCCATCAAGGCGGCTCGGTTGTAATCGAAGTCTCTGACGACGGCGGCGGTATCTCAACGGATCGCGTGCTGGCAAAAGCCATCGAGCGCGGTCTGATTACATCGGACCAGGCCGCGGAGATGAGTGAGCGTGAGGCGCTGCAACTCATCTTCCTGCCGGGCTTTTCGACAGCAGCGGCAGTAACCACGGTCTCCGGCCGCGGGGTTGGCATGGACGTGGTGCGTGCCAACATCGAGAAGGTCGGCGGAAGCGTCGAGCTGGAATCGAAGGTCGGTATCGGGACCACACTTCGGCTGCGAGTTCCGCTGACGCTTGCCATCGTACCGGCGCTGGTTGTACGGAGTGGAGGGCAGAGCTTTGCGCTGCCGCAGACGACTCTCGTCGAACTGGTGTACGTGCCCGCTCGAGATGCTGCTCAGGCGGTGGAGCGTGTTGGTGCCGCTGAAGTTTACCGTCTGCGAGGGCGGCTGCTCCCGATGGTATGGCTCGATAGACTTCTGGGACTGAAAAACTCTGCGGACAGTCATGGTTTCTACATGGCTGTACTCGAGGCCGAGGGTTGCCGCTACGGCCTGGTGGTCGATGACCTGCTTGCCCCGGAAGAGATCGTGGTCAAGCCATTGTCATCGGTGCTGCGGGAGATCGGCCTGTTCTCTGGCGCAACGGTGCTGGGCAACGGAACGCTGGCCCTGATCCTCGATATCGCGGCTACGGCTGCCAGAGCGGGAGTGAAGCCGGTGGTCGAAGAGGAGGAGCAGCAGCAGGTCGCTGAAGTCGGCCCGAGCAACGAAGAGTCTTTCCTGGTCTTCGAGGATAAGGCTCGTGAACGTACCGCTCTCCCGCTGGGCGTCGTCGAGCGAATCGAGAGCGTTCCACTTAGCCAGGTGGAATATGCAAATGGGCGTGCGTTGCTGCAGTACCGCGGTGAACTTCTCCCGCTGCGAGACGACGGCCGCGTGCTCGACGAGATGGAATCCGACAAGTCGCACAGCGAGGAGGCTGCAGCGACGGTGTTGATCTGTGGGGATGCGGGAGCGGAATCTGTGCAACGGATAGGCATCGTCGTCAGGCGTGTCCTCGACGTCTCAACCGGCACACTCCTTGAAAAAGATGCAGACATTGGCGGGGCGAAACTTGCAATGGTCAAAGACAGGCTGACGACGATCTTCAACGGTTTCGGTACTGCAATGGCGAGAGGATGGAGGGACGTCGCGTGAAGATTGTGGCGCAACACGCAGAACAGGTCCACGATGAGGATGACAGTATTTCACTGTGCTCCATGTTTGCCGGTAACGAAAGCTTCGGCATCGATACTGGCAAGATCCGCGAAGTCCTTGGCAAAAGAGAGCTCCAGAAGGTGCCCATGGCCCCTGCGTTTGTTGCCGGTGTGGTTCCGTACCGCGGCGACGTGTTGACGGCCGTCAGCTTCCGAGCTCTGATAGGGCTCCCGGACAGCTCTGAGGCAGGCTGCGTCCTGGTGCTCGAAGATGACAATGGCCAGGAGCGGTTTGGACTGATGGTGGATTCTGTGGGCGGTGTCGTAACAGTGAACAGCCGAATGCTTGAGGCCAATCCGTGCACGCTGGACTCTCGTTGCAAGTGGCTCTTTGACGGGGCCTACAAGATGCAATCGGGATTGATGGTCCAGTTGGACCCGCAAAAACTACGTCCCTCGCGGTTGGCCGAAACCGGCATGTTCAGGCAGGGAACCTCGGGGGAGATCGCATGAGAGCGCTGATCGTCGACGATTCAAGTTTTATCCGTGAATACCTGCGGCACTTGTTGGATCGCATGGGGATAGCTTGCGAAGAGGCCGTTGACGGCAGCGCGGCCCTTGAAGCCCTTGAAGCTCATCACCGGTTCGACCTGATGTTACTAGACGTCAATATGCCGGTCATGAACGGTCTCGAGTGTGTGAAGGCTCTGAGGCGTGCAAAGCTACAGCCCGACATGAAAGTGATGATGGTTACGACAGAAGCGGATAACTCATTCATCTCCGCGGCGCTCGACAATGGTGCCGACGAGTTCCTAATGAAACCGTTCACGCCCGAGAGCCTGCGGGAAAAGATGATGCTGCTCGGATTAGCGGCCTGAACCCCGGATTAGCGCCTGCTCTCCACGTAGAGAAGGGAACACGAAGATATGAGAATCATGAATGAGCCTCTACGCATTCTCGCCGCAGATGACTCTGCGGTGATGCGTGGCATCATGCGGACGCTGTTTCTGCGACACACCGGGACCGACGGCGACGATCTACCGCGTATGGAACTGGCCGGGGTTGCGCGCGACGGAGTGGAGTGTCTTGAGGCTGTGGCGAGACTTGATCCGGACGTCCTTGTGCTTGATCTGGAGATGCCCCGGCTGAGTGGGCTTGAGGTGCTGGATAAGCTGCGGGAGGCAGGTGCGCGCCTGCCCGTGATCATGTGTAGCGCACACACCGAACGCGGTGCACGGGCTACGTTCGATGCGCTGGCACGGGGTGCATCGGACTATGTTATGAAGCCCACCGGTCAGAGGGATTTCGAAGCGGCGCTCGCCTCTTTGGCGCAACAGCTTTTGCCGAGGATTGCAGCGTTGGCCCGGTTCGGGAGAAGTCGTCGTGGCACGGACGCATCGTTTGCGAGAGGTCTAAAACCGATCTCGCCCGAAAATACGGCCACCAGCGTAGAAGGCGCACCTGCCGTCGAAGTGGTCGTCATCGGCGTGTCGACTGGAGGTCCCGCCGCGCTTGAGCAGATTCTACCTCGTCTGCCAGCGGATTTTCCGGTACCTGTATTGATCGTGCAGCACATGCCAAGGGTGTTTACCAGCGTGCTGGCCGAGCGGCTCGATCGTTGTTGTGCGCTACGGGTTGAAGAGGCGTATCACGGTGCCCGGCTCAAACCAGGAACGATATGGCTTGCGCCTGGTGATGCACACATGGAGATGATGCCGCAGCCTCTGAATGCGCCGAGCGAAGGCGAGTTCGCTCGCGGGATGTGTATCAAGCTGCATCGGCAGGAGCCGCTGAATCACTGCCGGCCTTCCGTGGACTATCTCTTTCATTCAGCCGCCAGGCTATATGGTGCCGGAACTCTTGCTCTGGTATTGACCGGCATGGGATCCGACGGACTGGAGGGAGCGCGTGCCGTTCACTCGAGCGGTGGTATTGTTCTGGCGCAGGACGAGGCAACCTCGGCAGTGTGGGGAATGCCAGGACGAGTCGTTGAGTCCGGCATCGTTGCATCCACGCTTCCGCTTTCGGCACTCGCGCGTGAGGTGAATCTGCGAGTGAACGCGCGGCGTCCTCAAACTCGATTTGCGTCAAGAACAGCGGATCTTGTAAATCCTCGATGGGAGGTGGCGCATGGCCTGCTCTGACTCCGATTATGCCTACCTGCGCGAGCTTGTGCTCAACCAATCCGCGAATCTGATCGATCCTTCGCGCAATACGCTCTTCGATGCCCGGCTCAAACCTGTTGCGCATATGGCTGGAGCTTCAAACCTCAAAGGCCTCGTTGATATGCTGCGTTCGGGCCGCCCGGCTCACCTGCATCGCGCTGTTGCCGAGGCAATGACGATCAACGAGACAAGCTTCTTCCGGGACGTGAAGCCTTTTGATCTGCTGCGCGCCACTATTCTTCCGCGGCTGATCGAGAGCAGACGGAAGGAGCGCAGTCTTCGCATCTGGAGCGCGGCTAGTTCGACGGGCCAGGAGGCTTACAGTATCGATCGCATCCTGGGACGTCAGGATCATCGGGACTGATATCTCACGGCAGGTCTTGGAGTACGCGCGCAGAGGGCTTTATCGCAGACTGGAGATCAATCGAGGACTTCCTGCCGCGATGCTGCTGAAATATATGACGCGTGACGGAGAAATGTGGGAGGTCAGCCCGCGTCTGCGTGCCATGTGTGACTTTCGATGTGCGAATCTCTGCTCGCCAATACAGGCGCTGCCTGTATTCGATCTGGTCCTGCTACGGAATGTGCTCCTCTATTTTTCCCGGCACGACAGGGTCGCCGCCTTTCAGAATGTGCATCGTCATATAACCCGCGACGGGTATCTTTTGCTAGGGAACGCAGAGCAAGCGGACGAGTCGACCAATTTATTCTCAGTGGAATTCTCAGAAAACGAGAGATCCTACTTCTACAGGCCTTCGGGCGAAAAGTGAGATCGATAGAACGTCCAAAATATCTACTGAGGCGGCTGTGTGGGCTGCGACTCTTTCTTCTTGTCTCCGTTGCCACCGAAGATCTTCTGGAAGATGTTCTTCTTTTTCTGCTGCTGACCGTCTGCGGGAGCGCTGCCATCTGCTGACTTGCCAGGTGCAGGCGTAGAGGCGGGCTGATTCTCGGGAGTCGAGGTCGCAGGTGTTGGCTGGTCGGAGTGACCTCCGAGACCGAAGATCTTCTGAATGAAGTTCTGCGGGCTCTCCGTCATCTGGCTGCACGTTCCGGTAGGCGCAGTTCCGTCGAGAAACGCAACGTTGATCGTGTCATCGGAGCAGGTCGAGTCGGCCAGCAGGCCTGATGCCTTGTCGACGCGCGCAACGGTGATGCCTTGAGGAGCGGAGAACGACTTGACGTCAGAGTACTGAGGGAGTTGTATCGCGCGCTTCATGAAGGCCGTCCAGATCGGAGCAGCAGCATGTGCGCCTTCGATTTTGATGTCGCTATAGTCGTCATTACCGACCCACACAATGCAGATAAGGTTCGATGTGTACCCGGCGAACCATGCGTCGTGGCTGGTTCCAGTTTTTCCCGCGGCAGGAGCTGTAAACCCTTGCCCGCGAACCGCACCAGCGGCGGTTCCATTGTTCAGCACACCTTCCAGCAGGGACTGCGTCAGATAAGCTGCGCGCGGATCCATCACCTGCTTGGCATCGGGCGAGTAGTCCGAGACGATGTCGCCATTCGCATTGCGAACGGATGCCAGCATCCACGGCTTCAAATGAACGCCGTTGTTTGCGAAGACCGTGTACGCGCCCGCCATGTCAATAGGAGTTGCAGCATACGACCCAAGAGAGACTGATGGAGTGCCGCGAGCAGACGTGATGCCAGAGGCGCGGGCAAGGGCGGCGACGTTCTCAAACCCAACCTCCTGGCCGAGAGAGATCGTCGCGTTATTCAGTGAATGCGCAAGTGCATAGGCGGCGGTGACATCCCCCCGGAAGTCGCCCTTGAAGTTGTTTGGCGTATAGGTCTGCCTGCCATGATCGAAGGTAAAGGTTGTCGGCGTATCGCTGAGGTGCGTCAGTGCCGTGAACACGCCTCCTTCGCCCAGGGAGGTTCCGTTCAGACTCGAGTTGTAGGCTGCTGCGTAGACGAACGGCTTGAAAATAGAACCAGTGGGCCTGTTTGCGACGGCGTGATTGAGCTGCGAGATCGCGTAGTTGCGACCTCCGATGAGCGCTAATATCTGGCCGGTGTGGGGATTGAGCGCGATCAAGGCTACCTGCGGATACGGAATCGGATCCGTGCTCTTGGCGTGCATCCTGCGCACGATCTCGTCCACATTCTTCATGCCCTCTTCCACAGCATCCGACGCCGCCTGCTGGAGATCCGGGTCGAGCGATGTATAGATGCGCAGGCTTTGGTGTGCGAGGTCCTGGTCGCTGATACGCTGCACCAACTGATCATGAACCAGGTCCACGAAGTAGGGCGCTTCGCTGGCATCGACGTTCGGCGGCGCCAGTCGTAGTGGCTCTGCCTTGGCGCGCGTAGCTTCGCTTGCAGTAATCGCGTTGGTCTCAACCATCGAATCCAGCACAACGTTGCGGCGCGCCAAGGCACGCTCCGGATGGCGATAAGGATTCAACCGGCTGGGGCTTTGGATCATGCCCGCCAGCAAGGCGCACTCAGCCGTATCGAGCTGTTTCAGATCTTTATCGAAGAAGGCCTGCGAGGCCTCGCCGAAGCCGTTGATGTCGTAGCTTCCGCGGTGCCCAAGATTGATTTGGTTCGCGTACATCTCGAAGATCTGCTGCTTGGAGAACCGCGACTCGAGCTGGAAGGTGATCAGAATCTCGATGAACTTGCGCTTCAGTCGCTTCTCCGGCGTTAGAAAGAACCCACGCGCCAGTTGCATGGTGATCGTAGAGCCACCACAGCGCTTGCGTCCGCTTGCGACGTCCTGCACGCCGCACTTGATAATGCGCAGAAAGTTGACGCCGCTATGTTCGAAGAAATTGCGGTCTTCAATCGACGTGACCGCTTCCACCATGCGCGGGGGAATGTCCTTGTATGTAATCAGTCGGCGCTTCGTGCGGCTGTTGTCCTCGGACAGCGCGGTGATTAGCTGCGGCTCCAGTTCATAAGCGCTCAGATCAGCGCCGTTCTCGGCGGTAATCTTCTGCACGATGCCGTCGGAGGTAGCGATCGTTGCGCCATCGGTCGTGTGGTAGCTCTGCGGACCCGGCTTGATGAAGATACTCTCGCCGTTGAGCTGATAGGTGCCGAGCTGAGGATTGTTGTTATAGCCCGCCCGGCGCAGGTCGGCAGCAATCGCAGAGGCCGAAAGCTTCTGGCCACTGCGAATCTCGCGCGGAGCAGCATAAATCTGCGAGACGTTCGCGAAGATCGGGCCACCGCGCAGCCGGTCATCCACGACCCGCTCATATTTGACGTAGAAATATCCGAAGACCGCAGCTGCTATGACAAGGCATACCAGGAATCCGGCCAGCAATATTCGCACGAAGCCATTGTTCAGATGCAGCCTGTCGGTGAGACTTGAGCTTCCGCGGCTGGACTTGCTGCTACCGTATTTGAGTTTGACGGGCAAAGTTCTCTTTCCTAAGACGCTTTGACGACGGAAGACGGAAGCAGAGAGTGCAAACAGGATGTTACCTGTTCCGCTACCTGGGCAGCCACTTCGTCGGTCGAGACGTCTTCAGAGTGCCGATTCAGACGGTCGACGACTTCGACCTTGCCCTCAATAACTCCTCGCCCGATATTGATTCGATAGGGGATGCCGATGAGATCGGCGTCCTTGAACTTCACGCCGGCCCGCTCGTCTCTGTCGTCCAGCAGAACATCGAGACCTGCTGCAGTAAGCTCCGCCGCAACTTTCTCTCCGGCTGCCACCAGGTTTGCATCAGCCGTATTCGTCACCGTCACCACCACCTGGAAGGGGGCAATTGCCGGATGCAAGGCATAGGCAGAGCCATCGTTTGCAGCTGCAGAAGACTCGATCGCCGCCGTCAGGATGCGCTCGATCCCGATCCCGTAGCTACCCATGATGGGCGTAACCTCTTTGCCGTCGCGGTTCAGGACCGAGGCACCCATCGACTTCGAATACTTGTATCCCAGCTTGAAGATATGACCGATCTCGACGGCCTTCCCGAGCCGTAGTGGCGATCCATCAATCGGGCAGCCCTCGCCTTCGAGGATATTGCGCACATCGGCTATCACCGTCGGTTTGAAGTCACGCACAGGCGTAACGTTGCGCAGGTGATACTCCTCCTTGTTTGCTCCAGCGATCAGGTTGGTCCGGCCCTCTAGAGCCTTGTCGAGAATAACCAGCGCTCCCGGCTTCTTCGGGTGCGGCGCCGCCTCGAGTCCGAGCGGTCCAAGATAACCCGCTGGAGATTTAAACACTTCGACGATCTCCTCCGGCGTCATCGGCCGCAGTTCGCCGCCCGAGATCCCGCCCAACTTCGCTTCGTTCAGCGAATGGTCTCCGCGCAGGAAGACGACAATCGGCCGCACCTTGCCGAACTTCGCATAGTCGGCCTCCGGCAGTTCTGCCATATAAGCCATCGTTTTTATCTGATGCTGCGGCTCTACACCAAGGAACGCCCCGACCTCATCGATTGTGCGCTGACCGGGCGTGTGGACCAGCTCGGGCGAGCCGTCGCCTGTCGGTGCAAGATCCTCCACCGGTTCAAGCCGCGAGGTCGCTTTTTCAAGATTGGCTGCATATCCCGAGGCGGAGCTCGCGATCAAGTCCTCGCCGGCATCCGTGTAGACCATGAACTCCTGCGAGGCCGACCCGCCCATCGCGCCCGAGTCCGCCTCCACGGCCACGAATTCAAGACCGCAACGGTTGAAGATGCGGCGATACGCGATGTCGTGCTTGTTATAGCTCTCGTCCAGGCCCGCCTCATCGATATCGAACGAGTACGCATCCTTCATGATGAACTGGCGCACGCGAAGCAATCCCGACTTCGGCCGCGGCTCGTCGCGGAACTTCGTCTGGATCTGGTACCAGATCTGAGGAAGCTGCTTGTAGCTGCGCAGCTCGTTGCGCGCGATCGAGGTCATGACCTCTTCGTGAGTCATGCCCAGGCAGAGGTCGGCACCCTTGCGGTCCTTCAGGCGGAACATGTTGTCGCCCATCACCGACCAGCGGCCCGACTCCTCCCATATCTCACGCGGGTTCAGCGCAGGCAGCAGAAACTCCTGACCGATCTTGTCCATCTCCTCGCGCACAATCGCGATGATCTTATTGATCGACCGGTTGCCGAGAAAGAGATAGCTGTAAATTCCCGCGCCAAGCTGGCGAATATAGCCGGCGCGCAGCAGCAGCTTGTGGCTGGCGACCTCGGCGTCTGCAGGAGCTTCACGAAGTGTAGGGATAAATAGCTGCGACCAGCGATGCATGCGTTTTGTGTAACCTTCCGGCTTTCGATGCCTGTTCAGTTCTTCTAATTCTAACTTCCTGATGCGACCTGCGCTTGTCGGGTTTTCGTCAAGCGGCATCGCGGTTTCGAGGGTGACAGGGATTGGAAGTAGATCGTCCAAAGAGTCCATCGGCTAAATTAGCTCGAGCGTCCAGAGGTCGTGCAGGTGTAGAACTCCTTCAACGCGGCTATCGGCTGCGGTGACGATCAGCGAGGTAATCTTCTTTTCCTCCATCAGTGCGAGTGCGGACGATGCAAATGCTGAAGCGGCGATCGTCACAGGATAATGATTCATGATCTCGCCAGCAGTATGGTTCAGCGCGCTGCCGCCGTCGTGCTCCAGCAGGCGGCGAAGGTCACCGTCCGAGATCATGCCGAGCAGGTGGCCTGCATCGTCGAGCACCGTCGTCATGCCCAGCTTCTTGCGAGACATCTCGTAGATCACCTGAGGCATCGGCGTCGTAGACGATACGCGGGGAAGTGCATCGCCGGTGTGCATCAGATCTCCGGCGCGTGCCAGTCGTTTTCCCAGGCGTCCTCCGGGGTGAAGCTGGGCAAAGTCTTCGGCCTTCCATCCCCGTCGGCGGCTTACCTCCAGCGCCAGCGCGTCGCCGAGAGCAAGCATCACCGTCGTCGAAGCCGTCGGCGCCAGGTTGTGCGGACAGGCTTCGGTCGAGACGCTGGTATCGAGCACAACGTCGCTCGCCTGTGCCAGCGTCGAGGTGGCGCAGCCGCAGAATGTGACGAGTTTGTCGGCCAGCCGTTTAAGCAGCGGCAGAAGCCGCAGTAACTCCTCGGTCTCGCCGCTCGCCGAAAGGGCAAGCACGGTATCGCCGCGAGAGAGCATTCCAAGATCGCCGTGGACCGCATCTGCGGGGTGAAGATAGTGCGCAGGCGTCCCGGTGGAGCGCAAGGTTGCCGCCAATTTGCGCGCAATAATGCCGCTCTTGCCGATTCCGGTAACGATGATGCGGCTCTGAAGGCTGATGGACTTGAGCAGCAGCGCTGCTGCCTCGTTGAATGCAGGCAACATAGGGCCGTCGAGGCGACGCGCAAGCTCATCAAGTGCCGCAGCTTCAATACGTACAAATTCTGAGGGTCGCGTGAAGTCTGCTGAGGTGGTGGTTATGTCGGACATCGTGAGAACCTTACTGAGATTAGCAGAGCACGGGTTATGAGACTGGTGTGACCGCGACGATCGCTTTGCGTCTAAACTGAGGAGCATAGGTCTGCGCCATGCGTGGGCGAAAGGAAGTCTGAGCGTGATGCGGAGAGTTCTTGTTCTTGGCGTGATGGTGGTTGGCATCGCACTGCTTTTGTGGGCGGGCTGGCACAACCTGCGCGAGCGCAGGCTTGCGATGCAACAGATCCGGGACAAGCAGGTTGTGCTGATTCCCGAAAAGCAAGGAGACGCGAGCGAGGAAGGCGGCGATCTTCCTCAGATGCGCGGCAAGACCGCTCCTGCGTTTGCTCTGACGACGATCGACGGCAAGAAAGTCTCGCTGGCGGACTACAAGGGACGCCCCGTATTGGTGAATTTCTGGGCGACCTGGTGCGGACCCTGCAAGGTTGAGATGCCCTGGTTTGAACAGTTTCGCAAACAGTATGCGGCGCAGGGTTTCGAGATTCTGGGGCTAGCTGACGATGTCGATGCTGGCAAGGATGCAATTGCCAAGGTCGCCAGCAAGACCGGCGTAAGCTATCCGATCCTCTTAACCGATGGCAAGGTGCAGAAGGCCTATGGCGGTCTGGACGTGCTTCCGATGTCGTTCTACGTCGATCGCAACGGCGTCATCGTCGAGCAGACAGCTGGACTCGGCTCGAAAGATGAGATCGAGGCGAATATCAAAAGGACGATCGCTTCTGGCGCGACTACGCAGGCTGGTGGGCTGTGACGAAGGTTCTTATCGCTGTCGGCCTCATTTTTGGATCAAATTTGTCTTTTGCTCAACAGGGAACACTTGGTT